>CXWL01001907.1_pt1 | contig 168745 bp, 153 predicted proteins | sample 590931 | NCBI WGS metagenome assembly CXWL01 (sample SAMEA3498368, study PRJEB10139) | groundwater metagenome | biome: water well; material: biofilm material | place: Germany | collected 2015-04-27
GCCGAACCAAAGAAAACAATTGAAAATGGAAAATGGAGAATGGAGAATGAAGGAGCAGACTCCTTCGATGATTCTCCATTCTCAATTCTCAATTCTCAATTTCCCCCAAAGCCCCGCTACTTCTACACCGTCAAAGGCCGACGCATCCCGATCCACACCCTCGGCGGCCTCAGGCCCGAATTTCAGCACGAGGAAGAACAAGCTCAGAGTGCAGGCTTCAGCCTGTCCCCTGCGACGGATGAAGCTTCTCGGGCAAAGAATGAACAAGCTAAAGCTTGCACTCTGAACAAAGATTGGCGTGACGAGATCGGCCGCAGGTACGGTGAGGCTTTGTGTCCCGAACGCTTTCCCGAGAAGAAACTCAGACAGGTCAGGCGAAAGCTCGGGACCTATTCGTTCTCGGCACTCTATCAGCAGCGTCCGACACCGGCTGAGGGCGGATTCTTTAAGCGGCACTGGTTCAAGGTGGTTTTTCTGGGACTCATCCGGATCGAACCCGACACCGAGCACTTTATCGAACAGTCGGCTAACGGCAACGCCGTCATACAGGATCTCAGCCGAGAGCCAAGTATCCGCAACCGAAGTTTCAAGGGCGTCGCCGTCAAAGAAAGCAAGATCGCCAGAGCCTTCACCTGGAACGCCCTGGCCGAAGCCGGCCGCGTCTATCTGGTGCGCGGTGCATGGAACAAAGACTTCATCGAAGAAGCCTGCTCATTCCCCTCAGGCACCCACGACGACCAAATCGACGCCGTCTCCATCGCCGTCAAAACGCAGGTCAACGTTAAGAAGGTGCTCCATGCGTTTTAGAAAGCGGCCAATAAAACCGTCGAAGACGGTGCCATATTTGTAGCCCACATCGCAAGATGTGGGAATCGTCATGCCGACCTCGGGAACCGTCGGAGACGGTGCCTTAAAAACGCCGGCCTCACACAGCAAATATGCCGCCGTCTTCGACGGCTCGGGAATTTATTGAATGGATAACACCCATAGTTGGCACTATGGGCTACGAAATATACCGTCGGCTCCGCCGACTCTTCCAGAATGGGCATGGATCCAACCAACCGCGGTCAAAGACCGCTCGCTTAACCGGGTTTGGGAAAAGGCTTAACCTTATTGGAGCAGGGCCAAAAACGTTCCCATTCCGAAGGGCATCGGCAGGCCAGTTTGCTAATCTATAAGAAGTGTTAATTCTAGGTATCGAAAGTTCATGCGATGAGACCGCTGCTGCCGTTGTTCGAGACGGCGTGGAGATCGTGTCTTCGGTGATAGCGTCGCAGATCGATATGCACCGGCCGTGGGGCGGTGTTGTTCCCGAGCTTGCTTCGCGTGAGCATCTCGCGAAGATCGATCCGATCGTCAAGGAATCGTTGACGAGAGCCGGTGTAGCGTTGACCGATATTGATGCGATCGCGGTAACGCAAGGCCCGGGTTTGATCGGCTCGCTGCTTGTAGGTGTGTGCTATGCAAAATCGCTCGCCTATTCGCTCGGAATACCGCTCGTCGGCGTCAACCACATCGAGGGACACGTTTATTCCGTTATCTTTGAAAATCCGCCGGTTACCTATCCGGCCTTGGCTCTGATCGTCTCGGGCGGGCATACAAATATCTTTCATGTCCCCGAGGCAGGAACTTATAAGATCGTTTCGCGCACTCGCGACGATGCGGCGGGCGAGGCTTTTGACAAGGTCGCCAAAATGCTCGGGCTCGGTTATCCCGGCGGCCCGATCATTGAGAAACTCGCTCGCGAAGGCGATGCAGCCAAGGTGAAATTTCCGCAGGCAAAGATCTCCGATGGACGACCCGATCTGAGTTTCAGCGGATTAAAAACAGCCGTTGCGAGATATATCCGCGAAAACGACATCGTGCCGCATGCTGGCGATGGCGAGCCGGGCCAGGCGATCAAGGATCTGGCGGCCAGCTTTCAGGCAGCGGTAGTAAAAGCCCTGGTTGGCACAATGGAGAAATTGGCGATTGAACTCCGTCCTGAAACCCTGATCGTGGCGGGCGGCGTGGCGTGCAACCTCGCTCTCAAACATGCGGCTGATGCCGCCGGCGAGCGACTGGGCGTACCGGTCTATTTCCCGTCAAAACATCTCTCGACCGACAACGCCGCGATGATCGCCGCAGCCGGATATTATCATTTGAATAACGGCACGGCCGCCGATCTGCGAATGACCGCGGACATCTCGATGCGGCTGCAAAACATCGAGAATGACGAGGCCAGTTTGAGGCAAGGAAAGGTGAAATACCGACTATGAATTCAAGATCAGCCACAAATGCACGAATAAGAACGAACCATTATGTGGTGCGAACATTCGTGCATTCGTGGCAAATTCTTCGCACCACAGAGTTAGGAATTCCTTGCACCGAGCGTCGTCAAATGGATACAATAGATGTTGTTTAAACACGTTTGTCACACTGGTGATGTGGTAAATTTGGCATTTTAGAGGCGCTGGGCTTCACCGGCCGATGCAATTTTGTTGGACATTTTTATCCAAGGTACACATGGGGGAAATGGTGAAAGTATCGAAAGTCTTACTGTTGATCACTACGATCGTGATCTTTGCCGCTAGTTCGTTTGCTCAGCAGATCCAGCTCGTCCCGTATATCATGTCCGGCCTGAGTTCGCCGGTCTTTATGATAAGCCCGCGTGACGGTACGAACAGGCTTTTTATCGTTCAGCAAGGCGGAATAATCAGGGTTGTACAGCCCGGATCGACCACGCCGACTGACTTCCTGAATATCGATCCGCAAGTTCGCTGCTGCGGCGAACGAGGCTTGCTGGGGCTTGCGTTCCACCCGCAGTACGCGACGAACCGGCGATTTTTCGTCTATTACACCCGCGAGCCCGACGGGGCGATCCAGATCAGCGAGTTTCAGACGTCGCCCGTAAATCCGAACGTTGCTCTTACCACCGAGACGCCGATCATCACTATCCCGCATCCGACCAACTCGAACCATAATGGCGGTACGGTGGCGTTTGGCCCTGACGGCTATCTCTACGCCGGCCCCGGCGACGGTGGCAGCGCAAACGATCCGCCAAACAATGCCCAGAATATCAACCAGCTCCTCGGCAAGATCATCCGTCTGGATATCGACAACATACCGATGGGGCAGTCTTACGGCATACCGCCGACCAATCCGTTTGTTGGCGTTGCCGGAGCAGATGAGATCTACGCGGTCGGGATGCGAAACCCGTATCGTTTTTCATTCGACCGGGGCGGAACACAGCAATTATGGTGCGCCGATGTCGGACAGGGTCAGATCGAAGAAGTCGATATCATCACTCTCGGAGCCAATTACGGTTGGCGGGCATATGAGGGCACAAACTGCACCGGACTTAATCCTGAGCAATGTGCCGGCGGAACCAACCCGATCGTGCATACTCCGCCGCTATTTCAATATAACCACGTCTCCGGTCGTTGCTCGGTGACCGGTGGTTTTGTTTATCGCGGAACCGCTGGCTCTCTGCCGGTCGGCAGCTATTTGTACGGCGATTATTGCTCGGGCGAGATGTTTTTATATAACAACAATCCGCAGCCGGCAGTATTGCTCGATACAACGCGAAATATTGTCGGGTTTGGCGAGGACGAGGCAGGCGAACTCTATATGATAGGTCAGAGTGGTACGATCGAAAGGATCGCTTCACCGACTCCAACTCCAACGCCAACTCCGACACCGACGGCAACGCCGACTGCTACACCGACAGCTACACCAACAGCAACTCCAACCGCGACGCCGACAGCAACTCCAACCGCGACACCGACAGCGACTCCGACGGCAACTCCAACTGCGACACCGACGCCGACGCCGACGCCCGGCTTCGAGGGCGACGTTGCTCCGCGGCCGAATGGAGACAACATAGTCCTGTCAACCGATGTTACGCAGCTACGGCGATTTGTGACCGGCCTTGATTCTCCGGTACCCGGCACGACCGAGGGCCAGCGTGCCGATTGTGCTCCGCGCGGCACGGGCGGTGACGGTGCTATCGATTCCGGCGACGTCATTCAGGGAAGACGATATGCGACCGGACTCGATCCGCTCGACGGGACAGGCGGCCCGGCCGCAAAGCCTTTATTCGGAGGAATGACTTCTTTGTTTGACGATGTATATTCCTACTTCTTCGGCCGGGAGATGCGTGTTGGCTCGGCCAAAGCTGCGAGCGGCAGCCAGGTGACGATCCCGGTTGAGATCACACAATTTGGTGACGAGGTTGCCGTGAGTTTTACGCTCGAATACGACGCGGCGAAACTGCAAAACCCGGTCATATCTATTGGCGACAAGGCATTGGATGCAGCCGTCTTGACCATTAACGCGAACGAAAGCGGACGGCTCGGAGTTCTTGTCGATTCGAACGAAGTTATCACGGCACCGTCGGAATCAGTCAGAATTGTCCTGGTGACATTCGATGTTTCCGACGACGCCACTGAGGGCGAAACGACAGTCGAATTGACGAGCACGCTCGCGGCACTCGGAGTTTCTGATGCTGATGGGAACAGCCTTCCAACGCGTTATGTTAAGGGGGTGATCAGCATCGGACGGTAGCGGAACTATCTCATTACTGCCCGGGCAATGGTAAAAACGTCCACCTTCACCGCACCGCTTTTCTTTAGTGCCTTGGCACAAGAGGAAGTTGTGGCACCGGATGTAAAAACATCATCGACCAGCAAGATACTCTTGCCTGAAATGAGTTTCGGACGAGCCACTTCAAAGGCATTTATAACGCTGAGTTCACGGCCGCGTTTGTCCATTCCCTGTCGATGGATGGCCGTGTGTGACTTTCGGGCGAGACTCTTGGCATCGACCTTGATGCCTGTCGATCTGGAGACTTTATCTGCGATCAGCTCTGCCTGATTGAAACCGCGTTCACCTCGTCGTTGTCGTGATAAGGGCGTCGGGATTATCAGGTCGGTTTGGCCGAGATCGATACGTCCAATTCTAGCGCCGATCGCCTCATCAATACGTTTGCCGAGAATTGGTGCGGATTTCAGCCGAAGGATCGATGCTGCGAGAGCCTTTTCGTAAATGCCGATCGCAAATGCATTATCGTATTGATGTTCATCGCATTGATGACATCTTACGGGTGTCGAAGCGGATTCCGGGCCAAAAAAAGCTCCGCATTTGATGCAGAGCATTTCTTTGCCTGAAAATATTCGGGTTTCGTTCCAACAAACCTCGCACGCGATACCGTTATTGTGATTCTCTACTTCACGGCCGCACAAATTACATTCGACCGGAAAGGCGATCGCGAGTACGGAATTTGCAAGACTCGCCATCATAGTCTGAGATCATTCATCATCCAACAAACCTTTTTCCATTAGTTCCTGACAATCAAGGCAGTATCGGGCCCATGGAAGCGCTGCAAGCCGCTTCGGATTGATCTCTTTCTCACAATTCTGGCAGAGCCCGTATTCGCCATCCTCTATACGCAAAAGGGCCTCATCGATCAATATCAGTTGCTTACTCTCATTCTCCGAAACGGCAAGCTGAACATTCTTGGAATAATTTCTGACTGCGAGATCAACTGGATCGGGTGTTTCAGCATCGTCGATCGAAAGATCACTGCCCTTCAATTTCTGGATCAATAGCTCGCGCTCGGCGAGTAACTTTTCTTTAATTTCTTTCAAACTGGCTTTGTTCATTTCTGGTACGGAAATCCCTTAACGATCGTAAATGCCCGGTATAATTGCTCCAACATCACTACGCGTGCCATCTCATGCGTAAAAGTCAGAAACGATAAGGATAACCTAAAGTCTGCCCTTTCGGCAACCACTGACGATACCCCATCCGCACCGCCGATGACAAACGCTATTTCCTTATATCCTGTGTTCTGCCATCTCTCTAACTCCTTCGAGAGGCCGGGCGAGGATATTGCTTTTCCCTCGACATCGAGCAGGCAGACAAAGGAGCTTTGATTCAGTTTTTCGAGGATGCGGTTGCCTTCTGTTTCCTTGCCCTCATGCGGCGGCGAATCGCGAACCTCGACTATTTCGCATTTAACAAAATGTGAAAGACGCTGCAGATATTCGTCCTGCAGCGCCAACCAGTTCTTGTCTTTGGTCTTGCCGACCCAGACGAAACGAAACTTCATCAGATACCTTCCGGCAATTCTACTTTGCGGGCATCCAGCCACAGGCGGGCGAGGTCGTAAAACTCACGCGATTCGCCATTAAATACATGTACGACAAAATCGCCGTAGTCGAGCAGCACCCAATCGGCCGAGTTGTAACCCTCGATACGGACGGGCCGCGTTGCGAGTTGCTTCTTCAATTGCTCATTGATCTCGTCAGCGATCGCCTGAACCTGACGCTGGTTCGATCCGCTGGCAATGATAAAAAATTCGGTAAAGCTCGCGATGTTGCGCAGGTCGAGCACAACCATGTCGAAGGCTTTCTTATTGCTTGCACACTGGATGGCGAGTTTTACTTCGGGGTCTAGTTCGGCGAACGGTGTGGGTGTTTCTGCTATCTCAATTTTGACCGCTTCACGGTGTAGTGAGCGTTCTTGTGTTTCTTCCATTAGCTATAAATCTGATATTTTTCTATATAATTTGCAACCTCGCCCGTCAAATCTTTATGCCAGGCCGGATCGCCTTCTTCGATCATTGAGCGAATTCTCGTTGCCGAGATGTCGATGTTAACGACATCCGTAATAAAAACCTGCCGCTTGGTCAAGCCGCCCTCCGGCCCTGCCCCGCAACGCAGATCGACAATTCTCTCACGTATCTCAGCGGTAACGTGATCAAACGAAATTTCATGGCCCGGCCTGGTGACGACGATATGATTCGACAACGAAAGCACCGTTTGCCACTCACGCCAGGTATTGATCTCCATCCACGAATCGGCGCCCATCACGAAATATATCTCGTCATCCGGCCACTCAGCATTTAACCGGGTCAATGTATCGACCGAATAAGGCCTCTCAGGCATTTCGAACTCCATCCTTGAGATTGACATTTTCGGCCGATCCTGCGTTGCCAAACAGAGCATCGCGTACCGGTCGTATGCCGATGTCGGAACCTTTCGCCTCTTATGCGGTGCGTGAAAGGCCGGAATGAATACGAACTGATCGAGATCAAACGATTCTAATATCTTGTCCGCAACGGCAATATGCCCACGATGTACCGGGTCAAACGAGCCTCCATAGAATGCGATCCTTTTCATCAATCGTTATCGTTAGTGATCTCGGTCAGGTTACGAGAGACGGCGTCGACCAGGTCTTTGACACCTAGATTAGCAACCGCAGAGATGGCGAAAAATTGGGCCCGGGCTTTTTTAGCACGTTTTTTTAACTTTTCAAGCCGATCAGGTTCATCTAGAGCATCGATCTTTGTTGCAACAACGATCTGCGGCCGGGCCGCTAAATTCGGATCGTATTTTTCGAGTTCACGATTGATGATCTCGTAATCCGAAACCGGATCCCGGCCGGAAAGCGACGATACGTCGACAAGATGAAGGATCAATTTGGTCCTCTCGACATGCCGTAAAAATCTGTGCCCGAGGCCAGCTCCGTCCGAGGCACCCTCGATCAGCCCGGGAATGTCGGCGACGACAAACGTGCGAAAATCGCCCATATCGACTACGCCGAGATTTGGTTCGAGCGTGGTGAAAGGATAATCGGCGATCTTTGGTTTGGCGGCGGAGATGACCGAGATCAGCGTTGATTTGCCAGCGTTTGGGAAACCCACGAGCCCGACATCGGCGATCAATTTTAGCTCGAGTTGCAGTTCCTTCTCTTCGCCGGGTCTGCCATTGTAGTGATATTTCGGAGCTTGTTTAGTAGGCGTAGCAAAATGCGAATTGCCCCAGCCGCCCTTGCCGCCTTTCGCGGCACGATAACGTTGACCCGCCTCGGTAAAGTCGAACAACAGCTCATTCGTTTCCGGATCAAACACCTGTGTACCGACTGGCACCCGAACTATCGCGTCATCGCCGTCCTTGCCGTAACGGTTAGAGCCTTCGCCGTGACGGCCGCGCTCGGCTTTGTGTTCGGGGTTGTAACGAAGATGAAGCAGCGTATTCAACCCTTCCGAAGCCTCCATCCAAACGCTCCCGCCGACACCGCCATCGCCGCCCGACGGCCCGCCTCGCGGCACAAACTTCTCACGCCGAAACGCCGTGACACCGTTACCGCCATCACCGGCTTTGACCCTTATTTTTACTCGATCCAGAAACACTTGAACTGATTGTAGATTGCGGTGGACATCTAAGCAAAGTGGTCCTTAATCGCCAGAACAATACAAATCCCTTTTCGTAATTGATAAAGTATCAATTTACCGGTTCTTTTGTATGTCTTTTTTTGAGGCGATAAAACTGGCATTTGCGGCGATCGTGGCTCATAAGCTGCGTTCGTTTCTGACTTTGCTGGGGGTCATATTTGGTGTGGCGACGGTCATTGTTGTGGTTTCACTCATCGAGGGATTTAATGCGTATGTTGACGACAAGATCGCGAATATCGGGACCAATGCATTTAGCGTACAGCGATATTCGATCGAAGATTATTCGAGCGTCGAGGCTCTGAATGCCGCACGGCGGCGGAATAAGGACGTTGGCATCGATGATCTGCGGGCCTTAAAGGCCGCAGGTGGCTTTATCAAGGACGCGGCCGGCAAATCCGGTTCGATGGCCGATGTGAAGTATGGCGATAAAACTTTGAAAAATGTACAGGTCAACGCGACCACGCCAAATATTGCCGAGATCGAAAAGATCGATGTCAGCGAAGGGAGGTATTTTATCGACGCTGAGGAAGCTGCGAGGAAACTCGCCTGCTTTTTGGGTGCCGAAGCGGCCGAGAAGCTTTTTCCGAGTGGAAACTCGATCGGGAAAACGATCAAGATCGACGGCCGTACTTTTACCGTCATCGGCGTTGGCAAGGAGCTTGGCTCAGCGTTTGGGCAGAGCCGCGATATGTACGTTTCGATGCCGCTGTCGACGTTTCTTTCGATCTATGGCGTTCGGCGGTCGATCTCGATCTCTGTGACCTCGACGAGCCCGGCGACCTATTCCGATGCTGTCGATGAGGCCAGAACCTTGATGCGTGTCAGGCGAAAGCTTGGGCCTTCCGAAAAAGATAATTTTGGCATTGTTACGCCAAACGCGATCAATGAGCTGCGCGACAAGATCTTTGGCACCATTCAGATAGTTGCGATCGGCGTTACATCGATCTCGCTCGTTGTTGGCGGCATTGTAATTATGAACATAATGCTCGTCAGCGTGACCGAGAGGACCAAGGAGATCGGCATTCGAAAGAGTATCGGAGCCAGACAAGGCGACATTCTAAAGCAGTTCCTCGCAGAATCGACAACACTTGCATTGCTTGGTGGTGCGATCGGAGTTTCGATAGCGTACCTGATCGCTAAGTTAGTGGCCGTCGGCCTATCGGTTCCGACTTCGCTGCCGCTCGTTTGGGTGTCGGTCGCTCTTTTTGTTTCGAGCAGTGTGGGGTTAGTTTCCGGTGTCTATCCCGCTTGGAAGGCCGCTAGGCTCGACCCGATCGAGGCCTTGAGGGCAGATTAGAGGTTCAGAGTGCAAGCTTTAGCTTGTTTCTTCGCCTGGTATTTACAAGCTAAAGCTTGCACTCTGAACGATTGCTATGAATTTTCCTAGGTCAAATTTTTACGAGAATGTGCTGATGGCATTTGACACCCTGCGGCAGCATAAGCTGCGCTCATTTTTGACGATCCTGGGGGTTGTGATCGGGACGACCACGGTCATAGTCATCGCTGCATTTGTGTCAGGTATAGATTCCCGCGTTTCAAAAGAGATCGAGGCGTTTGGGACAAACTCGGTCTATGCGTTCAAATTCGAACCGGGCTTTAACTTTAACCCGTCGATGGAAGAGCGTACCCGCAAGCCGCTGACCGAAGCGGACGCCGATGCGATCCGTAACGAATGTGCAAGCTGCGACTATGTCAGCCCGTTCATGTCACCGGTCGATTTTACAGCCGGGCCATTTACGGAGCGTATCAATGTGCGAAACAAAGAGATCGAGATGACCAATGCGACCGTACAGGGAGCGGCGACAGATTATTTTCGCATGGGTGTTTCGCATCTGTCTGAAGGGCGTTTTTTCACGGAAGAAGAGGAAGTAAGGCGTGCCACCGTTGCCGTGATCGGCATAGATGTTGCAAATACGCTTTTTCCATTCTCAAACGCACTTGAGCAGCAGATCCAGATCGAAGGCCGCAATTATCGTGTGATAGGGGTGCTGCAGGAACGCGAGATTTTCCTCGTCGGCGCGGAGGATCCGAACAACGAGAACAAGGCTGTTTACTTGCCCTTCAAAACGATCAAGCAGCTCTATCCGGCCAATGAGGATTGCTTTATCATGGCGATGGCAAAACCCGGCAGGCTTAACGAAGCAATGGAGGAAATGCGTTTGATCCTCAGGCGGCAAAGACGTGTTCCGCCGGAGCAGAAGGACAATTTCGGCGTCCAAACATCTGACGAGATAGTTAAGCAGTTCGGGGCGATCACGAGCGGCGTTTTTATTCTGATGGTAGCGATATCGAGCGTTGGTTTGCTGATCGGCGGCATCGGCGTGATGAATGTAATGCTCGTCTCGGTCACCGAACGTACAAAAGAGATCGGCGTCAGAAAAGCGATCGGTGCCCGGCGCGTGGACATCATCACACAGTTTCTGATCGAAGCCGTCACGCTGACCGCGCTGGGCGGCGTGCTTGGTATCCTCATTGGAGTCGGCCTGTCGATGCTGATCCAGTTCATTCTGCCCACCTACATCCCGATCTGGGCCCCGATCGTCGGATTTTGCGTTTCGGTCGGTATCGGCCTTGTATTTGGACTGCTACCGGCGTGGAAGGCAGCAAGTCTTGACCCGATAGATGCGTTAAGATACGAATAAATTCAAAACAAAAAACAAAAGCGTCGCTTGCGATTGCTCGCTCACAACGCTTTTATTTTTCTTTTCCGATCGGCCGAAGCCTTTCTTTAAAGGGTTGGTGGTTCTCGCATGTACACGTTCGAACCACCGATTTTGTATCCCGAAGCCTTCCCTGCGGAGAGCCTGCCCCGGTCAGCACCCATCATGTTTTCACATTCTGTTCGTACCCGAAGGCACGGTGCCGTTAGGTCTTTTTTTGGTGGCTTTTCCTCCACCGCCGGTTACGTTCCCGGCAACGAGGCTTGCGTCCGAAGACTCAAGCGGCGTAGCACCCATTTGGCTGATCATTTCCAAAGAGCGTTACTCGTTTTTATCCGAGCAACTCGGCCTTCCTTTCGTCCGGCCTAGCAAGCCTTTCGGCTTCGGCTCCGAGCGTACCAGGCAGCGGCATTCCGCTCCTTCTGCCCTCAAGCGATCGCGTCACCGCGTCCGCCTCACCTCTCGGTGCCGGTCAAAATCCCCGTAGCGACCTCGACTGTGAAACCAGTTTACACCCGTTTTTTTTGATGTCAAGTAGAAAATACTTTAACTATTGCCCAATAAACACGGGCACTCTGTGCAAAACCTGTGGAAAACGCTGTGGGAAAAATGTGGACAAAAATGTGGAAAAACCGGCAACCTGTTTGACTGCAATGTTAACGAAGTGTGAACAAAATTTCATCGTTTGCACAGCGTTCGCAACACGGCAGAAAAATAGTTGAAAAAAAAGTTTTCAAGGGCGAAAAAAAAGTAGTTTTCGATGAAACACGGACATGATCTGATGAATTTCTGGGATCTTTTGCGGCCTCTTCGTTAAAAAATAGTCCAACCCAGTGGCCGCAGAGTATGAAGTTCGGATCAAAATCCGGACAAGAGAACAGCATCACGCTGCTGGACACCGTGCGAGAGAGCGAGGCGTTTTCCCTGTTTTGACCACGCAAAATTATACAGCCGGCGTCCCGGTATGCGGAGCAGCTCCTTTGGCGGGCCGCCCGCGAGCGGCTGTCGTAGAAGTAAAGACGTGTTGCCGTCAAAGCTAACGTAATCAAGGGCCGTATTATCAGGAGAAAGCTGCAGAGCGGCTATCAGCAGCTTTACGTCAAAGAATCGCAGGTCTGCCGGGTTGGTCAGCGAAGCAACACCGAGGCGAAACGTCGCCTCATCATTCTCCGTGCGGACAGTATCGCCCCAGTTAATAAACGCGACGCGAGTGCCGTCGGCAGATAGCGAAAGTTTGCCGACCGGATTTGCGGCGGTTCGGGGAACGACGACGACCTCGGAATTGTCCGTCAGGTCGCGGCGGATCACATCGCCTCCGCCGAGGCTGCGGAAAATATAATAAAGGTATCGGCCATCCTGCGTAACCTGCGGAAATATTCGATAGCCGTCTGTACCGTTTGTAACCTCTTGGTGTGCGCCGCCTTCGCCGTCGATGCGGCGGAGATTGAGAAATGGCGTCTCGCTCGATGTGAAAAAGATGTTCCGTCCGTCAGCGGTCGCGGTTGGGGCGTCGCTATGGAAATCTGGATGGGCCGTCAGAGCCTTGGTCTGCTGTGTCGAGATCTGAGACCGAAATAGGTTCGACATCGGATTCTCAGACGAGTACGCCGAATAAAGCAAACTGTCCTCGTCGATCCATTCGAGGCCGGTTTGGCCCGCGAAATCGGAACGTCCGCTTGGCATCGGTTGCTGTTTTTGCAGTTCTTTTGTGTCCGCAAGGAAAATACTTGGGCTCTCGGTGGTTTGCAGAGCGAGCACTGTCCCGTTTTTAGCAAATGAAATTTCGCCGAAGTTTGTCAGGCCATTTGTCATCCTAAGCGCATTCGGCTGGCCGGGCGTGATCTTCCATAAATGGTAAAACCGGCCGCCCTCACTGGCCGACGCGATGATCGTCTTGCCGTCCGACATAAATCCGATCTGCTCAAACTGCCTAAGATTCGCGGATTTGATCTCGGTTTTCCGACCCGATTCTACATCGATCAGATAGAGGGCGGTTTGCCGGGCCATGTAGTTTTGCGCGACAAAGGCTAGCGTCTTATCATCGGGCGACCATACAGGTGAGCAATTATGTAGGAATATCTCTGGAAACTGGATCCGTGCGACGGTCGATTCTTCGCCGGAAGACAAATTCTTAACGACCAAGGTTTGAGCTGTCTCGATCGGGTGATTTCTGCCAAACGCGATACGCGTACCGTCATTAGAAACGCCAAAGCTGCCCCAGGTTTTTTCCGCGACCAGCTTGACTTCGCCACCGAGTCGCGAAGTTTGCAGAATATTTGCATCGGTCCGCATCACCATCTGCGGCCTGAAGAGTATCGAAGATCCGTCTGACGAAAATTGAACCGACGAAAATGCAGACACGCCCGGAAGATCGAGTTTGATCTCTTTGTTCGATTTCAAGTCTTTAAGGAAGAGCGATTTATCTCGTGCGAATGCCGCGAAATCACCGTCCGGCGAGATCGCCGGGGTCGTGACATCGCCGGTGTTGGTCACCGAACGGAACAGCAGCGACACGGACTCGGCAGGCCCTGGCACAGCTGAATACTGCCGGTAAAGACTAAGGCCGGAAATAGCCGCGATCGTAATGAGAAGCAAAAACGCCGCTACGGCGACATATCTGAATTTAGGGGTGCCATTTCGCGTAACGGTTGCCAGTTTGTCTACTGATCCCTCTTTGGTGACCGATGAATTGAAACGATACCCTAGTCGCGTCTTGTTCTCGATGATCTGCTCGCCGGACTCGTTAGTGCCAAGCACTTTTCTCAGAGAATAAATGTTCTGTGTCAGGACGCCATCTTCGACAAACGTATCTGACCAGATCTTCTCAAAGATCTCTTCTTTAGAAATGAACTGGCCGGACCTCTCGATCAGCATCTCTAGTAGATAAGAGGCTTTTGGCGATAGGAGATTCAGTTCGTCATCACGCCACAATTTACGACCTTTCGGGTCGAACCGAAATTTGTCGAAATGATATAACGTGTTGCCCTGCTTAGACATAGCGGCTTTGAGAATTTCTTTGAGAATTTTTTGAGCATTCCTTTGAAGACAACCAGATCTATTCAGGCTATCGTCCAGCAAAACTCAAACCGAGTATCAATATTTTTGTATAGCTTATCTTAACCGAATGCGATAGTGAAGGAAAAACAGTCACGAATGCGGCCAAGTAGATATGAAGGATAAGTTGAGAATGACTGGATCGGCCATTTTCGCTCTCGCGTTCGCGATGGTCGGGTGTTGGAGAGCAGATCTGGACACGAAATTTGCAAGTGCGAGGTCTAATTTTGCAAGCAAGCCATCAAGGATCTCGCTGGTAGAATATCCGTTTCTAAAGGGGAAAGTGGTGATGATCGGCTCAACCGACGGCGGCGAAACCGCCTATCAACGCATACCGGAACTTGCCGATCTGGAAGCAGGGACGCCCGATGAGGTCGGCACGGTGATCCTGAAAGAATGCAGATCAACGCAAAAAGGAGTTTACCGTACGGCAGAGAATCCCCCACGCGAGATCCCCGCGATCGCGATGGATTGTGAGATCTCGCTGATCGACCGGGGCTCGGATGTCATTTATTTCAGTAGAATGTTTGAAGGCAAGCCTAACAATGAGGCACCTTTGTCAAAAGTTTCGACCTCAGTCGCTAGGGCTCCTGAGGTCGAAATAAAAAAGTTTCTGACCGAACTGCCACGAAGCTAGAATCGAAGAAAAAGAGGAGATCATTATGTCAAAGCGAAACATGTCACGCGTAACATTAATCATTGCGGCTTTTATTGCAGCAATTCAGCTTGGAGTATCGAGACCCGCCGTTGCGGACGGCGGCATCATTATGGCCGCCGGTGCGTTCGATTCATGTCGGAATGTTAGCTTTCAGGTCAAGAATTCTCGCAGCGATCAAATACAGATAACGAAGGTAAACTATTTCAACCAGAATGAAGATCGTTGGCAAAGCGAGACGATCGGGTCGAATATTTGCGGCTCCGGAGTGTTATGCAAATTTGGATATGACGACCTGAGGGATTCCGAGGGTGACAGGATCACGAAGATCTATTTCGAATTTAAGGCTCGCAGAAACAGCAATGCCAGTTGGTCGGGCCCGATTCGAAGTCAGGAATTCCATCCGGACGATCCCCAATGTCGCGTCGGACGACAATATGGCCAGGCCGACTGGATCATCAGCGGCGGCAGTTCGACTACTTTGGATACTGATCTTTTTGGTCATTCGTGCAAGAATGTCAGATTCACAGCGTCGAATGGGATCAAGGAAAAAGAACTCCAGATCACGAAAGTCAAATATTTTAACGCAAGTGAAAGCAAATGGAAGACAGAGACGGTTGGGTCCAATTTGTGCCGGCCGGATCAGGCTTGTAAAGTGGGGCCGGATGATCTTGGTGACACCAGCGGCAACAACATCACTAAGGTCATTTTCGAATTCAAGATGCGCAACAGGCACGAGACGAACTGGTCGCCACCATTTGAGAGCCCGGAATTTCATCCCGACGATCCGATGTGCAGGGACGGCCGGGAATATGGAGCAACTAGCTGGGTGATCACCGCTAAGGAAAGTCTCGCCAACAAGCCTGTATCACTGCCGATCATCGACCCCAACTATAAGTTGTTCGATGAGGGTGATAAATGCCTACGCGTAAATTTTGCATACTCTAACGGACGGAAAGAGGGGAACATCAAGATCGAACAGGTCAAATATTTTAACCGAAGTTCCGGCAACTGGAAGACTGTCGCACCAGTGGAAAAAGAAGAGTGCAGGCCCGGGGAAAAATGCTTCTCGTTCGGATTCCGGCTCAAAGAAAGTGAATTTTGGGGCGATTCAACACACAGTACAGACCTAAGTGACGCGCGGGGCGATGAGATCACAAAAATAATCTACGTATATAAGTTTATGGCGCCCTGGGCAAAGAATTGGTCGAGCAAGACTGATAGCCCGACGTTTGTGCCTACCAATCCGGTTTGCAGCAACGGGCGCACCTATGGTGAGGGGCAGAATTGGACGATCAAATAGCGAACGAGAAGGGAGAAAATATGTTAGCGAAAAAACTACTTTCCGTATCGGTCATTGTGTTGAGCTTTGCCTTTGTTGTCAAAGCGGTCGGCTTGGCAGCTCGAGAAGGGGTAATTGACGATGGTTTCAGTTGGTTCGAGGCTGTTAACGGCCAGGCTCTTGGCGGTAACAACATCCCGTACAGCACGGGCTGGTATCTCAAGTCTTACGTTCGCATTTTTGGAGAATATCCCAATCGAAGCGCGATCAAACTAGTCGTGTCAAAGGCGGGAAAGGCTGTCGCTACAACGCGTTGCGAGACCAGCCGTTACTCAAACACGACTAGAGCGCTCGATGAATCGTACATGCGAACGGCAGAATGTGCTCGCGCCGATACGGCGGTCAAGGATATCGGTATTTTCGATCTCAATGTCTATACGATCAACGGCGATACGGACGAAGAGAAGCTTGTTCGCACGTACAAGATCGATGTGCGCACCGTAAATCGCGTTCGTTCGGGACAGGAAGCGGGTCTTTCGCCGCCGCTTTATTACATCAGCCGCCACGCCGAGGCGCCGGTCTCGTTCATGGTGCTGCGTCCTCGCGAATACGTCGGCTATCTCGACACAAAAAGCTCTCCCGACCGGCTTGGTGCAAATCACGTCGAATTCTATTACAGCCTCTCTCCGGACGAAAAAGGTAAAGAACTGCCGCACGGGTATATGCGCTGTTCGGTAAATGGCAAGCGGCTCTCGATGCCAGGCCCGGAGGGCTATGCCGATCAGGCGATCAGTCGGATGGAGCGTTCGTACTCGGTTATCTATCAGGATCGAATTGCCCCCAAATATCAACGCGGTACGGAATATCAGGACGAGATCGGCTTTCGTATTGTACGGCTACAGGCTCCATTGACCTGGGGTGAACGGCGAAATCGAGATACCAACCGACTCGCTCTCGAGGATTATCCGGGCAGCTGGCAATGCGAATGGATGAATAACGGCGAGGTCTGGCGGACGTGGCGGTTCACGATCGGATCGAACGGCAAACCACCCCTGCACCCCGAGCAGAACGGCAACGTTAATCTGGCATTTAACAGCTACCTCGTCGATATGGAGATACCCGCAGGCGGCAGTCCTCTGGATAAGCGTCTGACCGGTGCCTCGCCGGGGCTGTTTTACGGCCTGCCTTGGACATCGGGAGAGGGTAAAACAATGGCCGGCCGCGTTCCTAAGAAAGGAAATCCGTTCCCGGTTGCGTCGAATTCGCCGAATGCTGTTACGCAGTGGTGGGAGAAATAGAAGTAGAGCGGGTCAGTGTTCAGAGTGGACTTCCACCGCCAACGTCAACGAGCGCGAAAAAGTGGCAGGGTCGATGGCTGGATATTTGTACAAGTGCGACTCTATAGCTCCAAATAGCGAGAGAAGTTTTGAGGGTTCGATCATGTTGAGTTCAAACATCGCCTGAACATCGAGCAGGTCCTTTTCATGTCCTCGTTCTATTTTGGCGAGGGCTTGGCTATATGGATCGTAACTGTAAAACGTTGCCTTTCCTTCGCGGGCGACATATTTGCAGCGGTCGCGCCAACCGGGTAATTCGGGTATGAAATCGGATGGCGCGGCCAGCTCGACATTAATTTGCAGTCGTTCTTTGATCGCCGGAATGCCTCGAAAAAGCTCATCAAGCTCAGGGTAAAACTTTAGGTCCACATCTACAGTCGTGTCTCGCCACCCTTCTATGACCGCCGTCGCTCCGCCGGTAAGAAACACCTCGGTTTCGCTCTTAGCGAGGCTTCCAAAGGCTCGCATAAAATCGATGATCTTTTTTTTATCGGCTATATCGCGCATTCTGACGCTCGTTCGAAGCTGACCAGACGGCGGATCAAGGCGTTGTATCTGGAGTGGGCTGAGTCGGAATTATCCTCAGCTAGAAGCTTGTAGAGGCGATGTTCGGGCAATTCGCCAACGAATTCAGGCACTTCAAATCCCAGTCGCCTCAATCTAGGGCCGCCGATCTGGACCAGAAGCGACTCTATCGTCTCACGATCGTTTGCGAGATCATCAAGGCCTTTTTCGACGAGATCTTGTCCTGGCTTCATCTGGTGAGATTTTACCCGATTTACCTGGGTCAGGGTTAATGAAAAAAGCACACGCCGGATGACGTGTGCTTTTTCGTGTTGAAAAATTGGTGACTTCAACCACCCGCTATCGGAGGTGGCTGCGGACTAGCCAGCAGCTTCCGCTACGACCTTCGGTGCGAGCTCGGCTGCGCCTTCGGCGTAAACGCTGATGAATTTGCCGCGTCGGCCTTTGTCTTCGAATTTGACGAAGCCCTCGATCAGCGAGAATAGCGTGTCGTCTTTGCCGCGGCCGACGTTGTTGCCCGGCTTCCATTTGGTGCCTCGTTGGCGTGCGATGATATTGCCGCCGAGCACGTGCTGGCCGCCAAATTTCTTGAGGCCAAGCCGCTGAGCATTCGAATCGCGGCCGTTTCTGGATGAACCTACACCTTTTTTATGTGCCATATTCTTGAGTGGCGAGTGGCGAGTGGCGAGTGGCGAGCGAAGAATTTTTTTTCCCTCGTACCTTGTCCCTCGTCCCTCGACTTAAATCTTCTCTATCTTAATTTCCGTAAAACCTTGACGGTGGCCTTGTTTGCGTTTGTACTGTTTGCGGCGTTTCTTTTTGAAGACAATGATCTTGTCCGCTTTGCCATGTCCGACAATGGTTGCACCGATGGTGGCATCGCCGCCGATCTTGGCATCTTTGCCTTCGCCGACCAGAAGAGCATCTAACGATACTTTCTTACCAGCTTTTTCGTCGATCTTCGGCACGCGAAGCGTCTGTCCGCCCTCGACCGCAAACTGCTTTCCGCCTGTTCTAATAATTGCGTAACTCATTATAGTGTTAGCTCCTGTCGACACGGCACGGATTTCTCCACCAGTCGAAAAACTCAGATTATACGGAATTCGGGGTCTGTGGTCAACAGCCAAGAGGAAGAATTTAGCCACGAATTACACGAATGGCACGAATTAAAGAAAGTGAATTCGTGGAATTCGTGGCAAAAAATCCCTTACGCAGCCGACGGATCTTTGACTACGGCGATGAACGGCAGGTTGCGATATCGCCCTGCCGCGTCGAGGCCGTAGCCGACGACGAATTTATTCGGGATGACAAAACCGGTATAGTTGACGATGAGTTCCTTCTTGATCCGCGGCTCCGGTTTGTCAAGAAAGGTCGCGATCTTGATCGAAGCCGCTCCGCGTGAACCGAGGATCTCGATCAACCTCGTTAGCGTCAATCCGGTATCAACGATATCCTCCACGATGACCACATGTTTGTCGCGGATCGGATTGCTAAGATCCTTGAGGATCTCGACATCGCCGCTCGAACTCGTGCCGTCCTTGTAACTCGAGACCGACATAAAATCGATCGTCAACGGCAGGTCAACAACGCGCATCAGGTCTGCGAGAAACACACACGAGCCCTTTAGAACACCAACCAACACCAATTCTTTACCCTGATGTTCACTCGTTATCTGCGCCCCAAGCTCGCGAATGCGGGCGGCGATCTGATCACTGGTGTAGAGAACTTCGAGATTCGAATTGGTAAACTCCGTGCCCGCCATTTGAGTAGATTCGGCCGCCATACTTTCCTCGCTTATTTGAAAGAATCGGTAATTAGAAATACTATTCAAACATAGACAAACTTTCAAGGCGGAGGCTTGGAATTCGCTTTGGCTGAATGTTTCGCCCTTGCTCACGCGCGGGCTTTCGCAACTGGTTCGATTATGGCCGATTACACCAAAGAAACCCGCGACCGCGTTAGAGAACTTGTCCGGCAGGTCCTTGCGACCGTGCCGACGGAAGACGAACCAGCGGCAGAAACTGTGGCTTCGGTGGAGCATGTTGTCGTCAATTCGCTGCAGGAAAAGCTCGGCCGCGAATGGGATCGTGACGAATCGGCGAAATCGCTGATCACCGAGGACGACCTGCGAGGCCTTGAGACCGGTTCCCGTGTGCGAGTAGCGGCGAATGTTCGGTTTACTTCGCTCGCCGAGGACATCGTAAATGAACGTGGCATTGAGCTTATCCGCAAACAGGCTCGGCAGAATACAAGTAAAGTACGCTCGGTCGCCATCGGTTCGGATCATGGCGGATTTAAGATGAAAGAGCAGTTGAAAGGATTTTTGGGCGATCTTGGCCTGCAAGTACGAGATTTTGGAACGGACAGCGAAGAGGCGGTCGATTATCCCGATTTCGCCCACGCTGTTGCTCGTTCGGTCAGTGGAAATCAGGTCGATGTCGGCATCATCATCGACGGAGCGGGCATCGGCAGCGCAATGACCGCCAACAAAGTGCCAAACGTCCGAGCCGCTCAATGCTATAGCGTGGCTCTCGCCAAAAATTCGCGTGAACACAATGGTGCGAATGTTCTAACGCTCGGCTCAGGGCAAAATTCCTTCGACGAGATCAAATCGATCGTCGATGCGTTCATCTCAACCGACATCAGCGAGGAACGGCACAAAAAGCGTGTCGCGAAGATCGATAATATCGAGAAGCAATACCGGAAATAGCTGCCATATAAATATATGGAAAAAGATATTGCTAAAGTCGCGGAAAAGCGTTAGAATGAGTTTTGAGCGGATAATGACGGTACGATTTACTTATCGTGACCGGACGATCCGGATCTTTGGAACCGGATATTGGCGAAAGGGTAAGAAAATCTATGAAAAGGAAAGAGGAATACAGTGACGAACCGATCGGCAGGCTTCGCGTTGTGAAAGATTTTCTGCCGCGGCCGGAGGATCTGGTCTTCAAGGAAAATAATGTCAAGGTCACTCTGTCGCTAAGCAAGGAAAGCGTTGATTTCTTTAAGGAGCAGGCAAGGCAAAATCGGACCCAATATCAAAAGATGATCCGGCGACTTTTGGATCTCTACGTTACTAATCAAAAGGCCTAGTTTTAGATGCAAAACGCTAACTACGACCAACTCATCGACCAGATCACCGACATGGTGTTGGCCAAGCTCTCGGGCGAGGAATATTGCCCGACATTTTGTCACGCCGATGTCCAGCGGATCGTTGACGCGGGTGCTGAGCGAATTGGAATTGTGCTTGGCGAGACTGCGACGGCTCATGACTGGGCGAGTTTGATCGACCATACGCTGTTAAAGCCCGAGGCATCGGTCAGCGATATCAAGAAACTCTGTGCCGAGGCGGCACAATTTGGGTTTGCTTCGGTCTGCGTAAATCCGGGTTGGGTTAAGGCTGCGGCCGAATTCTTAAAGGGCACGGGCGTTCCGGTTTGTACGGTTATCGGTTTCCCGCTGGGGGCGACCTTACCCGATGTAAAGGCCTACGAGGCACGGCGTTCGATCTTTAACGGCGCTCGCGAGGTCGACATGGTCATCAATATCGGTGCGTTGAAATCCGGGGACGATTGCCTGGTCGAAGAGGATATTCGGGCGGTAGTCGAGGCGGCGCACGAGAACCACATCCTTTGCAAAGTGATTATCGAGACCGCACTTCTTAATGATGACGAAAAGGTCCGAGCCTGTCTCGCGGCTAAGAATGCAGGTGCCGATTTCGTCAAAACCTCGACCGGCTTTGCTAAGGGCGGAGCAACGGCGAATGATGTTTCATTAATGCGGCAAACGGTCGGCAATGCTCTTGGCGTGAAGGCGTCAGGCGGCGTTAAAGGTATCGAGGACGCACGTGCGATGTTCGAGGCGGGTGCAACACGCATCGGCGCATCCGTCGGAGTGAAGATCGCTCAGGAAGCCAGCGGGATCAAGACCGGAGCTTCGACTGCAAGTTATTAGAATCCTATTTTGCGGTCGCCGGCTGGCGGTCGAAATTGCGGCGGTAGTCCTTGCCATCGATCACAACGGTTTTAGACATTTCAAATAAACGAGACCTGAGCCGGGTTCCGATCCTGTCTTCGAGTACCTCTTCGCCATCGCGACGGCGGTCGTCGAGATAATTGGTCGTAAAGATGGTGAGCTTTTTATCGTTGTAGCGGGTATTGATGACATATGCCATCGTGTCGCGGACCCAATCGGTCGGTTTTGAGGCACCGAGTTCGTCGAGCACAAGCACGTCCGATCTCAAGACGGGCGAGAGAACGCTTAACTCAGATGCAAACGTATTCGGATTGAAAGAATCCTGTATCTCCTTGAGCAGCGAGCCAAATTCGTAAAACAAACAACTGAAACCGCGTTCGGTCAGGCCCTTTAGAATAGAAACGGCAAGATGCGTCTTACCGACGCCGACGCTGCCCATAAGCAGCAGCCCGCGATCGACAGCTGGAAATTCCATCGTCAGCGCCTTAGCCAGTTTCAGAGCGGCTTCCTGGGAGGCGGTTTGCGGTTTGTAATTCTGAAAATGAAAGCCGTCGTATCGCTTTGGCAACCTTACGCTCTCAAACTGCCCTGATTGAGACTTTAGTTTGCGGCACGCACAGATCCGTGCCCCTTTTCCGGGAACCAGTTCCATGCCAGTTCCGTAACACTTAGGGCACTCATCTGGAAATTCGGCATCAATATTTGTCGGCGCAGCGAGCTTTGGCACGGCCTTGAGGTTGTGAGTTGTGGCTTTTTCCCGGGGCATGACTAGTCAGGCGTATTGGATTATATCACTCGTTTGGATTTGCACAAGCCAGCGCGTTAGCAAGGGAGATACTGGCTGCGTTGGATGTATCGCCCTTGCTAAGGCGCGGGCTTGCACATTTGGCGCCGACACTACAGGTTTCGTCCATTAACATTTGGGCTTATGATATATTCATCATTACAAAGCGTTTATGGGTTTGATACGAAGCATTTTGATACGTCTTGGCCTGGCCGATCTTAGCGTCGAGCGTGGAGCGATCTCCGTTATGGTGCTCGATGACGATGATCGACGTATCCGTTGGTTCCGAAAGCGTTTTGCAGGTGATTTTGTCGAAGCGGCAACTAATGTCGACGACGCCAAGGTGTTGCTCGAAGCTCAGAATTACGACGCGATCTTTCTCGACCACGACCTGCTGCCGCATCATTATGAATCGAACGAACACGACGATTTCTCGAACACGGGCTATGCGATCGCCGAGTGGCTCAACGAACGGCGAGAACTCCAACGTGCGGCGACGATAATAGTCCACACGCGTAATGCAGATGCCGCGATCCCAATGGTTCAAAAACTAAGAGAGTCGGGACGCAACGTCGAATATTGCGCCTTTCCGATGCTTGATCTAAAGGTCAAGAATTACTGGAAGCGATAGAATGAAGCATAGTTAACCGCAAAATATCACCAAAGGCACTCAGAATCTGCTAAAAGTTTCTGACTTCTATTTGATATTTGATAATTGCGTTTCTCCCTGCCGAGCTAAATACTTTTGGTTTTCTTTTTTATGTCATCCAGCCAGGTTTGGGTTTCGTCTATAAGCTCCTGTAGCTGGCGTTTTAGATTCGCGTTTTTTTCGGTAGCGATCGATTTTTTTAACGCCATCAGGTAGGCGGTTTTCAGAGCCTGTTCCTTTGGGGTCTTCACATCGGGCTCGACTCCGGTGCCCTCCCAATTGGTCTTTGTGATCGGGTTGATGGCGCGGCCAGTCGGGACAAATGCATTGAAATGCTCGCTCAGCCTGACGCTACCACCTGGGTTCGCTCCACCGCCCGTGGTTTCGCCAACAATGATCGCCCTCTTAAGCGTCTTGAGATTATTGGCAAATTCCTCACCTCCTGAGAAGGTCCGCGAGCTGGTCAATACGTAAACATCTTTGTCGAGAAATTTCTTTCCTGGTACCGAAGGATTGGTCCAAAACTCCTCGGTTGTGTTGCCCGCCCGGAAATAGAGATCATTCAGATGGACTCGCTTGTCGCCAAAGAGATACGAGCAGATCAAAGCGACCATTGCTGGATCCCCGCCGCCATTTTGGCGAAGGTCAAAGATCAACGCATCAGTGTATGCGACCATCGACATCGCCGCAGCTACTGTCGGGGCTCCTCCTTCCGGATCAAAGAATCCGCGAAGTTCAATATAGCCGATATTGCCATCCATTCGCTCCGCCCGGTCGAAGCCGTAATTCGTTCGCTTCAGAAAGATCTCACGTTCGGCCTTTTCTTCGGCCGTAGGTTCGGAGCGCGCACGGCGGATTGGTATCGGATCAAATGAAAAGCGAACCCGAAGGTGTTTATCCCGGCTTATCGACTGAAGGTCAGCGGTCAGCTTAGCGGCAAAAGCCACGGAACCGGTAATTTCATCGTACTCTTTGTTCTTGAGCCGCGATCTAAGATCCAATTCCATTTTCTTAGCGGTTTCGGCAAAGACGTACGAGTCATTCAATTCGTTAATGAGTCTATCTATCACAGCCGAGCGGGCCGCCGCATCGACCTGACGGTCGGGCTGCTGAGGAGGTTGAGCCGACGCGATAAATCTCAGGACGAACAACGCAACGATCAGGATCGCGACGATGCGGGCGATAAGAATTAGGATCTTCATATTAATACTCCAACGACCTCAGCCGGCCAATCCACGAATAACGATGTCCGCCGTTTTTTTGGTTCGATCTTCTACCTCACGCCGATCGCCGAGTTCGATCGCGCTTAGGCTGTACGGCAACAATGCGTTTGTCATCGACAATAAAGTGATGGCGATGTCCAACGAATCTCCGGCTCGGAATATAGATGTCTGCTGGCCCTCGGAAACGAGGTCCGCAAAGATGCGTGCCTCTTCGGCAAAATACCGCTTTCGCCTCTCGAGGAGCTTCGGCCGGAGCGTGGCAAGCAGCTCGTTGAGACTCTGGGTATAGTGCTGCACGCTGTCGAAACGATAAAGGACCCTTTCGAGCAGCATTTCCCGCAATCTTGTGTCCGCTCCTAATGGCTTAGCTGCGATCGCGCGTAAGTTCGACTTTAGCTTTTCGATTATTGCGTCGATGTGCGAAAGAGCGATCTCCTCCTTACTCGAAAAGTGCAGATAAATGCTGCCCTTACCGATACCGACCTCAGCTGCGAGGTCGTCGATCGTCATCTTTTTATACCCGTAACGGGCGAGCAGCCTGTCGGTTGCCTCGAGGATTGCTTCGCGTGTGGTTATCTGGCGAGTTGCGTCTTTCATAAATGACCAATGACTAATATCGTCTGCTGGTCATAATATAGAAAGATAGACAGAATGTAAAGTGCTCTCGCGGACCGGCCTCAAAGCCGGGCGAGATCCCATTTTTTAATGATGTCAAGGATCAGCGCCGCGACCTTGTCAGTCACCTTTTTGTAATAGAGGTCGGCCTTTGCCTGATCGAACTTTGGGAATCCCTGGCCTTTCTGATAAAGCATGATCGATGACGGCGACGGCACGGCCGACCATGTGCCCGGAAGCGGATTGGCGGTCGTCATCTCGGGGCCGGTGTATTTTTCCGAATGAACAAGGGTAGGATCTATTGCCTGAATAAATGCCGTTTCGTTCCACCCGGCGTGTCCGCCGTCCTCGCCAAAGACCTCCTTGGTCTCATCCGATGCGAACGACCACCAATTGATGACCAGGGTCCGAACCTTTTTCTCCGCAGAGACCTCAGCCGCAACCGATTGCAGCACAGCGGTCTGGCCACCGCCGTGACCGTTTAGGATGATGATGTTCTTGAATCCGTTCTTAGCCAGCCCTTCGAGAATTTGTTTTACAAACGGCCGGTAGGCAGATTCGGTGATCTGAAACGCACCTGGATATGCCTCCATCGAGCCCGTGATCCCGTATGAAAGCGTCGGAGCGATCATAGCATTGGTTCTCCTAGCTATGGTCTTTGCCATCGCGAATGGAGCAGTGTTGTCCGCACCGTTGTTGATCACACCGTGCGGTTCGAGCGTGCCGGTCGGCAGCAGCACGGTATGGGTTTTTGACGGCACAGCGTCCTTGAACTCCATCCAGTTAATACGATCCATTTCGCGCGTCGAGACGAAGTCCTTGTCGGTTTGAGGAAATACGCTCACGCTAAGTACGAGCGTCAAAATAGATACGACGGTAAATCGGGTCATTATTTTCTCCATGTTTCTCTGCGCTCTCCCCGGTCTCTGCGTTGAAAGAACTTTTCTTAACGCAGAGGCCGCTAAGATCGCAGAGAAATACAAATTATTCAAAATATTTTCTTCCTCTCAGTTTCTCCGGCATCAGATCGCCATTGGGGTCGTTACCCTCGTCTTTGCCGTAACCGAGATCTTTCATCAGCTTTGTGGGGGCATTCCGGATCTTCATCGGGACAGGAAGATTGCCGTGCTTTTTTGCGTCGTCCATCGCTGCGCCGATCGCGCTTGTTGCCGAGCGATCTTTGGAGGCATTCGCGAGGTATGCGACACCGTGGGCGAGATTTAACGCACATTCGGGCATGCCGATCGTCGTCACGGCCTGAAAGACGGCATTTGCAACGACCAGAGCCGTCGGCTGGGCCAAGCCGATGTCTTCGGACGCGAAAATTACCATTCTACGGGCGATGAATTTAGGATCCTCGCCAGATTCGATCATCCGGGCGAGGTAATACATCGCGGCATCGGGGCGGCTGGCACGCATCGATTTGATGAAGGCACTGATGACGTTGTAATGCTCCTCGCCTTTTTTGTCGTAACGAAGAAACTTGGACTGCAACGTCTCTTTTAGCGTTTCGAGCGTGATCGAGTCGTACAAATGCGATGTATTCTCGATCATTGTTATGGCCTGACGTGCATCGCCATTCGCCATTTCGACAAGCCACTGTTTGGCAGTCGCGTCGAGTTCGAAACCGGCCCGATCGATGATCGCGGCCATCTGTTCGTCAGTGAATTCTTCGAGAACAAACACTCGAAGCCGCGACAGCAAAGCTGGTATCACCTCAAAACTCGGATTCTCGGTCGTCGCACCGATCAATACCAACTCGCCGTTCTCAACAAAAGGCAGCAAAAAATCCTGCTGTGCCTTGTTAAACCTATGGATCTCATCAAGAAACAAAACCCTCGGCCGATTGTCGGACCGCAGGATACCAGCCTGCGTGTCACTCGCAGGCAGGCTGCCTGCGGTCCGACCGGACAATATTTTCCTAATGTCCTCTTTGCCCGCCGAAACCGCCGAAAGCTCATAAAACTCAGCGTTTATAGCATTTGCGTAGATACGAGCGAGCGTGGTTTTGCCAGTGCCGGGCGTTCCCCACAGCACAAACGAAAATATATGCCCCTGCTCGATCGCGAGCCGCAGGGGTTTACCCTCACCGACCAAGTGTGTCTGGCCGATAAATTCATTGAGGCTTGCGGGCCTGATCTGATTCGCGAGGGGCTCCATTCTTTAGCTGACGCACATTATATCGCACAACAAAAAAGACGGCCCAAATGGAACCGTTTTTCTAGAATCGGTGGCCAGAGACGGGGCGAACCGCCAACGCACCTTTTTCTATCGCTTGAAGCTGAGTATCCGCCTTTTGGCACGGTTCAGCATTCTGTTGCTATTATGAAGGTTGCAACATGACGAGGTCAGCTATTTTGCGGGTCTTTGATGCAATTTTGTATTTACAGCAATTATCACCGGCAAACGGCCAGTTGTGTCGAAACTGAAATATGCACAATGTAGATATCGATCTTGTGGAAATGTCGTTGGACGTCATTAAGTATGCCATCGCCAGAATTTCGGACACGGACCCGAAACTCGGCTTCCCAAGATCTGCAGAAGATCTAAAAGCTCAGGTTGGAGAGACTGTCACGCCAAAGGGGATCGGCGGCGAGAAGGCCTTTGCTCTTTTTCGGGACGTTCTGGTAAAAGCCAGTGTCCCGATCGATCATCCGCGCCACCTTGCATTCGTCCCTGCATCGCCGACGCGGGCTGCTGTGATGTTCGATCTCGTTACGTCGGCAACGAGTGTGCACGGGGCATTTTGGCTTGAGGGAGCTGGGTGCATCTTTGCCGAAAATCAGGCAATGGAATGGCTTGTTTCGCTGACCGGAATGCCTGAGGGGACGTTCGGTGTTTTTACAAGCGGCGGCACCGAAGCAAATCTTTCGGCAATGGTCACGGCACGGGAATATTGGCGCAGCCTCGATCACAGCCGGACTAACCAGCGGGGAATAGTGATTACTTCGAACGGTGCCCATTCGTCGATCAAGTCGATGGCAAAAGTGATTGACGCCGATGTGCTTCTTGTCGAAACAGATGATCGTTTTGAGGGAGAGATGCTTGCCAATACGATCGCTCAAATGACGCCGGATGACCGTCGCCGTATCTTCGCCGTAATTGCGACTGGCGGAACTACCAACGCCGGAATTATCGACGATCTTGCCGGCATTGCCGCTGTATGCAAGACAGAAAACATCTGGTTTCATGTAGATGCCGCATACGGCGGCGGTGCGTTGGCGGCGCGTTCCGTGCGCCATCTGTTCAAAGGTATCGAGGAGGCCAACAGCATCACGATCGACCCGCACAAGTGGCTTTTTTCGCCATATGATTGCGGTGCGATCATTTACCGGGAACCGGCACTCGCAAAAAAGGCCCACGCTCAGGAGGGTTCATACCTGGATATTTTCAGCGACGAAGGTGCACAGGGCTTTAATCCTTCAGATTATCAGATACAACTTACGCGGCGTGTGCGGGGCCTTCCACTTTGGTTTTCGCTGGCGATGCATGGCACCGATAGGTACGAAAAGGCTATCGAGCGGGGAATCGAACTAGCCCAGATCGCCGGAAGGTTGATATCCGATGCCGACCACACGGAACTCGTTCGCGAACCCAGTCTCTCATGCGTTCTGTTTCGTAGATTGGATTGGTCCACTGAGGATTACATTGCGTGGACATACAAGAACCACAAAGCCGGATTCGCCCTGGTCGCTCCAACCAAGACAAGGAACGGGACCGAAACCGTCTCCCGGTTTTGCTTCATTAATCCGGATACAACCGAAAGAGACATCATGGATATATTGGCATCGATGGCTTGAGGTCGGGTTGTATGATCCGTCATGCAGCAACTCCACTGCCAGTCAGAGTTCGTCCCCTTGTTCAAGCATGTGCAGACATCTTCGACCGGGAAAGGCTGCCCTTTGTGCCGGCAAAACGCGAAGATGTTTCGCAAACGACAAAAGGACTGCCGAACTGGCAGCCCCAGAATTGTTAAAGAAGTGGTGGCCAGAGACGGGGTCGAACCGCCGACACGCGGATTTTCAGTCCGCTGCTCTACCAACTGAGCTATCTGGCCAAAATAAGCGCATCCAATCGATGTTGGAACACGAATTTGTTAGTCTAAATAAGCGATTTGGGTATGTCAAATCGCATCAAGGTTAGGGCCGATCCGGTCACCTTTAAATCATTCGGAGCATTTATGTTAAAGAAACTTTCAACCCTACTTATTTTCGGAGCAGCGGCCGTTGCGATCGGCTGCGGCGGCACAGAACCGGCCAATTCAGCCAATGCAAACAAAGCGTCGGCGACCAACACGACAGCGCCTGCGGCAGTCAATCTCGATCCGGGAAATATGCCGCCTGGACTTTCTGCAAATCCGATGCAGCAATCGGCAAACGTGCCAGGTGTCAATTCCAACACTGTTCAACCCAAAGGGGGAGCGTCAACGCCCGGCATTCCGAGCCCGGCGGAGTTGAAAAAACCATTTAAGCCCGGGACTACGCCGACACCGGGAATTCCGTCCGAGGCAGAGATCCGGCGAATGCTAGGCAAACCCGCACAAAACCCGAACGCAAACGTGCCAATGATGAAATCGAATCCGCCAATGATGAAGAGCAACAAACCGCTTGCCGGCAAGCCAAATCCGTAGAGGGATAGCCACAAAAGGCATAAGAGGCATAAAAAAGGGAATAATTTGACCTAAACGTCCTTCTTGTGCCTTTTGTGGCCAACCCTTCTTCTTAACCCGCTGCGGCTTCGACTTTGGTGAAGCCTAGCTCAGATTTAACATCCGCCTCGATTCGCTCGAGCAGGTCGCCGTTTTCCTTCAGCATGTTCTTGACGTTGTCACGGCCCTGGCCGAGGCGTTCGCCTTTGAATGAGAACCACGCACCGCTTTTTTCGACGATATTGTGATTTACGGCCAGATCGAGCAGATCGCCTTCGCGTGAGATGCCTTCGCCGTACATAATGTCGAATTCCGACTCACGGAAAGGCGGCGCGCATTTATTCTTGACAACTTTGACGCGGGTGCGGTTGCCCACGACCTTGTCGCCGTCCTTGATCGCTCCGATGCGGCGGATGTCGAGACGGAGACTAGCATAGAATTTGAGAGCTTTGCCGCCGGTAGTTGTTTCCGGCGAGCCGAAAAATACGCCGATCTTTTCACGAAGCTGGTTGATAAAGATAAAACACGTATGCGAATTGGCCACGATCGCCGTGATCTTTCTAAGTGCCTGCGACATCAGACGCGCCTGTAAACCAGGCAATGAGTCGCCCATTTCGCCATCAAGCTCAGCTCGCGGAACCAAAGCCGCCACCGAATCGATCACGATCACGTCCACACTGTTCGAGCGTACAAGTGTCTCGGCGATCTCGAGTGCCTGTTCGCCCGAATCCGGCTGTGATATGAGCATGTCGTCGATATTCACGCCGAGCTTGGTCGCATATTCCGGATCCATCGCATGTTCGGCGTCGATATATGCACATACACCGCCAGTCCGTTGGGCGGAGGCTACCACCGTCAAAGCCAGCGTCGTCTTACCTGAGCTCTCTGGCCCGTATACCTCGACAATACGGCCACGAGGGAAACCACCGACGCCGATCGCAGCGTCGAGGCTGAGGCAGTTCGTTGAAATAGCACCGACATCGTGATGCGGCCGTTCCCCCAGCCTCATGATCGCGCCTTTGCCAAACTTCTTTTCGATCTGCAGCAATGCAGATTCGATCGCCTTACCTTTGTCTATGCTCATATTTGTCTCCTAGGTGTTTCTGTTAGTGTGAATGTTCTCAAATAACAACCAAACCTTAACACACTGGCCGCGTTAATGCAATAGCGTTGCACATATGCAACGAACATTACTTTTGGCAAGCAAAATACGGTGCGTGGGTGCTTTAGAGCTAGTATATTTATACGAAGTGTAGACCAGACCCGGAGAAAACTCAACCCGAGAAAACCTCGATTCCTGACGTTTTAACGAGACAATGCAGCAACCATTTCCCAGGTTGCCCGAAACACGTCAACCCCGTTTGGGAAGTGGGACATGAAATCCTCCCGCAAGCGAGCCGCGTCACCGGCGAGATACTCGTCGAGAGCGGCCCGGGAATCCGCCTTGTACTGAATTTGATACTGATTGCCGCTTCGAGCGATCGTAGCTGAGCCAAAATGCCCGGTCGCGAGTAGATCGGGGATGTGTTGATCGATCATGTATCGCTCGTATCGTGCAGCTAGCGATCGGTCGACGGTCGCCGTAATTTCGTAGATGACGATCATTTCACACCTGTAAATAGGGTTGTTTCGTCAACAAAGCAAAGCCCGTTTCCAAATGGATCGCGGGCATAGAATGAACGCTCACCCCAAGGGCGAATATTGATCTCGCCTGATGGCGAACCGTGAACGGAATCGGTTTCGAGACAGCCGAGTTCTTTCGCCCTCGAAAAAACCGTCTCCAAATTGGGTACGGAAAAGTAGATATGATCGCCGATCGGCGTGCCGTTATTTTCTATTACGGCAAAGATCACTGGGCCGCAGTCAAAATATTGGCGGCCTCGATGAATGATCCGGCCTTCATTGGCAAAAAGCCGCTGATAAAACTCGATCGCCCTTTCAAAATCGGTGACCGGAACGAAGATCCGAAAGATCGATATTGAATCACTCATAAGTTCCTCTACCAAGTATGAAAATTACCCACACAAGCGTAAAATAGCATGGAGAGAGTAGAAACATAAATGAACTCAGCCGCACGACCACAATATCGCCTTTCAAAAACCTCGTACATGCAGTTTCTTAGCTGCCCAAACGAGTTCTGGCTCTCAGTGCACCAGCCTTTGCTGATGGCCCAGCCTGAGACTCTCGATTACGCTCACCGGCGACAGGAAGGTTATGAGGTTGAGCGGTATGCCAAGCAGCTTTCGCGGTTTGCTGAGAATGGTAATCACACGGTCGATTTTCAGCGAACGTTCCAGACGGCCGAGCTTGCGGCTCGCAGCGACATAGTCGTCACCGACAAGACGACTGGCGAGATCGACATCTACGAGATCAAAGCTTCTACTAAGGTCAAGGACGAACATTACGACGATCTTACGTTTCAAAAGGTGACGGCCGAGGGTTCGGGGGCGAAGGTTCGCGGTACTTTCGTGATCACCCTCAATTCCGAATACGTTCGGCATGGCGAGATCGATGTCGAGGAACTTTTCACGATAACTGAGGTCACTGACACGGTTGATGCAAAACTCACGGGAACTGAGGCCTCGATACAAAGCGCATTTGACTACCTAAAGACCGAGCCCGTTCCGCTACTCGAAGATTATTGCCAAAACAACAAACTCGATTGCCGATTCATCCAGGTCAATTTCACCGATCTGCCCGAACGTACTATCTTTGAGCTGTACACGATGCGTCACGATAAGCGACGCGAACTGCTACGCAATGGAATTATCGACCTTCTCGACATTCCGGACGATTACAAACTGTCCGACAAGCAGCGGGCACACGTAGAGTTGGCAAGGCTAAACGAACCCAGAATCGATATCGATGCGATTCGCGAGAAGTTTCATTCATGGGAATATCCGCTGCACTTCCTCGATTATGAGACCTTTGCGTACGCGATACCTCAATTTGAAGGTGTGGCGCCGTATCAGCAAATGGTGTTTCAATATTCGCTGCACACCATCGACAGTCCGGGAGCAGAAATGCGGCACAGCGAATACCTTTCGCACGGTGACGACGGCCCGCCGCGCCCGGTCGCGGAACACCTGCGTGACGCTATGTCCGGCGGTATCGGCACCGTATTTGTATGGTATGAAAGCTTTGAAAAAGGCCGGAATGATGAGATGGCGAAAATGCTGCCCGATCTCGCGGATTTCTTTAACGAAGTCAACGCGAAGACCTTCGACCTGATGAAGATCTTCTCGGAGAACCTTTATGTCGATCCTGCATTCAAGGGCCGAAACTCGATCAAAAAGATCCTGCCCGTTCTCGTACCTTCGCTGGGCTATGAAGCTCTCGGCATTTCCGACGGACTTGCCGCGACGATAAAATGGTTCCACGCCGCGAAGCGTAACCTACCCGACGCAGAACGCGAATCTATCTTTCAGGACCTGCTCGAATACTGCACGCTCGACACCAAAGCAATGGTCGAGATCTACAATGTGCTTCGCAAGCTTTGATCGGTTATCGATCTCTCTTCACGGTACGAAATTATACGTGACAACACCGGAGACCTGTATCAGGTTGCCGCTTAACGAGGCTGGCGCGAATCTCGCGCCGCGAGCAGCCGTTTCCGCCGCCGAGCGGAGAAGCGGGTGCCCAGAGACTGCCGTAGCCTGAATCACATTTCCTCTTTCATCGATTAGCACCTGAACCGAAACCGCCCCTCCAGCCTTAACCGCCATTGCTGCCACGGGATATTCAGGTATTGGAAGCGAAATAGCCTTTCCGTTAAGAACCCCGGCGTTGATCCCGGACATTGCCGGAACGGGTGGCGGAGGCGGAGCGATCGCATTTGCCGTTTGATCCCGGGCGACAAAATTGTAAATGACCTTACCTTTTATCTGGATCGGTACGTCGTTCAGGCGTGTTGGTAAAAATTTTGCTTTCCAGGCAGCCTTTTCGGCCGCATCACGCAGCATCGGGTCGGCGGGAAGGGCTTCAAGCTTTGTTCCGTCGACATCACGCCGTTCGCGCTGGTCGTGGAGCTCTGCCTCGGCCGCAATGACCGTACCTGATTCGTCTATGGTGATGTTAACGCCGATCATACCGCTGACGCCGGCCGATCTTGCTGATTCAGGATATTCGGGGTTCGGCAGGCTGATGGCCTTGCCGTTCAAAACCCCGCCGTTGACTATCCTTTGCGTTGTTTGAGCAGGACTGCTGGCCGCAAACAAGACGAGGACAAACAACATCCCCGCGGACTTGGTGTAACGAGATCTGATCATAGTTTCCCTCCGTTGATGATCTGGAATTGTAGCGCTTAGTAACACTATTTAGACACCGCTCGCAGCAAATTGTTCCCACTTTTTTGCGGTTAACAATTGACGTTATAGAATGGCAACAATGGAAACACATGGCATTACAGGTTTGTTGATCGAGTTGTCCAATGGCAAACGCGAGGTTCTCGACCAACTGCTGCCAGTGATCTACGACGAACTTAAACGCATCGCTGCCAGCTATCTTCGTCGCGAACGAAGCGACCACACGCTGCAGCCGACCGCCCTCGTCAACGAAGCCTACATGAAAATGATCGACATTACGCAGGTGTCCTGGCAGAACAAAGCCCATTTCATCGGTGTCGCTGCCAACCAGATGCGGCGGATCCTGGTCGATCACGCCCGTCATCACAATGCCCAAAAACGCGGTGGCGAATTTCACATCCTCACGCTCAACGAAGAGATCGATAAGGCCGAAGAGCAATCCGCTGAGCTCATCGATCTCGACGATGCCCTCAATGAACTCGCCAAAATGGATCCCGTAAAAGCTCAGATCGTCGAGCTCCGTTACTTCGGCGGACTGACCATGGACGAAGCCGCCGAGGTTCTCGGCGTATCCGTCATAACCGTAAAACGGCATTGGAAAATGACCAAAGCGTGGTTGTACGGGCGGCTGGTTAAGTCGTGAGAAGACTTTTTGACGCAAAGTCGCAAAGAAGCAGAGACGCTAAGGCAGAAAAGACGTTAACTATTGATTCGATTGCTTTTGCCTTTCCTTTCCGTCTTTGCACCTTGGCGACTTTGCGTTAAATATCCTGATACTTTCTTAACCACACTTTCGCCTTACGTATTGAAGGACGATGGATCGCCCGGCAATCATACGTAAAAGGAGAGACAGTCATGATCAATCACATTTCATTCGGAGTTAATAATCCTGAAAAGGTAGCGAATATTCTTGCCGAACTTTGGGGCGGTGTTGCGATGCCGTTTCCACCTAGCCCTGGTGGGTTTGTTGCATTTGCTGATGACGATCAGGGAACGCTTGTCGAACTCATCCCGATCGACGTACACGCGATACCGGGTATCGGCTTGCCCAACGAGGAGAATTTCTCAAAAGAGACCATCACGGACGAGTACGAGGCAACGTTCGTCGCAGGGAACGAGCCTTCGTTATTCGGTTCGGTACATCTAAACATCAATTCGCCGCTCGATGAGGAATCGATCAAGGCGATCGCAAAACGCGAAGGCTGGCGTTGTTTTACGGCAAATCGCGGCCGCGGGCTCTTTCAGTTGATCGAATTGTGGGTCGAGAACCGCTTCTTGCTCGAGATTCACACGCCCGAAATGACCGAGGTTTACCAGAAGACGGTCAACCCGGAAAACTGGGCGGCGTTCCTAAACATGCCTTTGCCGCCAAAATACGCAAAGAACTATGCCGGTGTGATCGGATGACCAGCCAGATCAACCGCAATTGACGAAGCCCGGGTTTTCTCGGGCCTTTTCTTTTTGCCTATGCACGTGATACTTTCTCCGGCCGATCAACGCCTTACCAATCGACGGCGACATAGCCGACAAATTCATAACTTATTCGGAGAAATATCATGAAACGAACAGCACTATTAATAATGTCGGCGATCCTAACTTTGGCGGGAACGGCTCTGGCCGATGTCAAGATCAAAACAAAGCAGACGATGAGTGGCAGCGTGTCCGAAAATACGACCTATATCAAGGGCAAACGAACTCGCACAGAGATGATGAATGGCGTAATGATCTCGCTGACGCAATGCGATCTCGGGCGCAATCTGCAGATCAATCCTCAGACTAAAACTTACGTTGTCAATCTTTATGACGATGGCACAGCAAGTGAACCGACTGAGGTCAAGCCCGGTGATGCGGGCAAGGCTGCCCGCGTTCCCGTCGGGACGATGTATGTTACGACAACGATCAAGGACACAGGCGAGCGAAAACAGATGTTTGGCTTTACCGCACGGCATATTATCCAGACCGTCGAGACCGAGACCACGCCCGATGCGTGCAACCCGTCGAAGACCAAAATGGAAATGGATATGTGGGTGATCGATGCCGAATTCGGCATCACTTGTACGCAGAATAATGCCTATCCCGCATACAACGGCGGCAAAAAAGGCGGCTGTACCGACAAGATCGTGCCAAAAACGATCGGCTCGGCGAAATCAGGCTATCCCCTATGGCAGAAAATGACGTCGTTCGACGCGAATGGCAAAGAGAGCTTCTCGATGGTGCAGGAAGTCATCGAATTGTCGAAAGTAACGCTCGATCAGACTTTGTTTGAGGCTCCGGCCGACTATCGCGAGGTAAAGAGCGCTTCGCAGATGTACGCAATCGGCGGAACGTCAGGAGTGAACTACAACGGTCCAAGCAGTGCGAGCAGCAACGTAACGTCACCTTACGACGCACCGTCGGCGGGTCCGACTTCGAGCATAAAGAATGCCGAGACGGCGACAATGGCAAGCTCTTCGGCAACATCGGCCAAAAAGGCGGGAACGATCCGCGTCGGCGTCGTAGTTAAAACAACATCGGTCGGCGAAGGCATCACGGCGAACGATCTGTCGAGTGCGGTACAAAATACGCTCGGCCAGTATCTAAAAGGTACAAAGATCGAGGTTGTAGCTCTCGAAGCGAAGCTCGCTGCGGCACAGGCCGGCGAAGCGAAGGAAAAGGAATGTGACTATGTTCTTAACGTAACAACTGCTCACAAGAAAGGCGGCGGCGGATTTGGCTTTGGCAAGATGCTCGCACAGACCGTCGCACAGACCGGTATCGGACACACGGGCAGTACCGTCGGCAATATCGCCGGCCAAATGGCAACGACCGCGATCGTCACTGCCGGTAATCTGTCCGGCAGCGTTAAGAACAAGGACGAACTGACCATCGATCTCAATCTGCAATCTGCGGCTGACGGCAAAGCTGCATTGGCAAAGCAATTCAAGGCAAAAGCTAAAGCAGACGGCGACGACATCATCTCGGCGATCATCGAGCAGGCCGCTCAGGCGATACTCGATGCAGTAGGCAAATAACTCGGGGCCGACCTCGAGATCATCGTCAAGCGGCGTTAAATTGTATTTCTCCTCCGCACTCTGCGTCCCCGGCGATCTCTGCGTCGAAGCTTCTGTTAGGAACATTCAACGCAGAGTTCGCGGTGATCGCTGAGATTTTTTTTCCGGATGATACTTTTCGAAGCCGATTCACGCATTACCAGATGAGAGCAATTGATTTTGACCTCAGAATACAGTTGAAAACGGCGAAGTTACCTCATATAGCCTACATACTATCCTTTCTCGATACCTTCATTCTCCAGTCAATTACATTCAGAGTATCTTCGCCGTTGATACTTTTTCGCGGCGTTTTTCGCTTTACAGGTGAGGCCCGGTAACGACGTTCCGGTTCTGACATTGAGCGAGGTGAAATAATGATCCGTAAAGCTTTCAAACACTTGGTATCGTGGCTCGTATTCTCGAGCATCGTTCTCTCTTCTACGGCCGCCTTTAGCCAGAAAATACCGCAACCGACAGGTACTTCCGGCACTTGGAGGCAGGCGAAACCCGTCTGTCAAGGCGGTTGGAGCGGCTATGTTTCATTCTCGAAAGTGCTTCAGGATTCGCTGAAATCCGACGAACCGGGGATCAGAAAGGCAAAGGATCGTATTATCCACGAGACTTCACGCGATTACCAATATATCGCCCGGGCGATTGTTAACGGAGACGATCCAAAAGAGCCGATCGTAACGACCCACGTCAATTTTGTAGACAAAGCGAGTAATTGGGGAATGGAAAAGGTGTTTGATACCTGTAATTCGACCGAGGCCGGACATTGGTTCATCATCGAAGGCGACGATCGCCGTTTGACGGAAGGCCGGTTAAAAGCTCCAGCCCGTTCATTCAACCTTAGTGTTGACGAATTGGCTGGAACGTATGGCTTCAGCCTCCTTTTCCCAAGTGCAACCGGGAGATTTGTCCGTGAGGAGCACGTGAAACGCAGCGGCCATTGCCAGGCAAAGAACAACGAGCCCTGGGATCGCCTGACCGATGAACCGGTGAAGATCGACGGCGAGAGTGTCTCGATCCATGGTGAAAAGATCGATCAAAACAACCCGGAATTCCTCTCGGGATCTAAAACGTGGACAAGCAGCACGCCTGGCGTGAAGAGCTTTACCTATACGGTAAATTGGCGTTTCAAACGCTGCGTCGAAAATCTCCTGATCACCGAATACAAGCTCGAACACCCGAAGTTTCCAAAGTTCGACGACTGGCAGCAGATCGTCCCGGAGGTCGGCACGATCGACGGAAATCGCGTAAAGATCAAGGCAAAGGTCGCAAACCTTTCGGCTGAGGATAAATATGCCGTATTGAGCTTTAAGGAAACCTACAAAGGCGACCGATGGAACGGTGCGAGTCCGGATGAACTGCTTCCAGATGCCGAGATCGGCGTGCGGTTCGAAGCCGGTGAGGAGCGTGAATTCGAACTCGATTGGGATACGGACGGACAAAGTTGGTTCGACGACGGGCGGCCGCATCTTCTGCATCGAATAAAAGCTGAAGTCAAAGAAGAGGGCAAGCTGAAGGATACACGCACCGAATCGATCAAGATCGCTCCGAAACCTCTGGTGCTCGCCCACGGCATATTCGGAACGTGGAACGCGTTTGAGATGTGGCAAAATCTGTTAACACTGACGCACAGTTATGATTGGAAAGCTTATGCGGTTGGCGAAAAGGCCGAGCAAGGCATAATGGACTTCGGCAAGAAGACTCTGCCGATGAAGGAATCGAAGTCGATCGCACAGAATGCCCGCGAGCTGGCCAAATATGTCAATTACGCCCGAGAAAATTCGAATGCCTGGCACGTGGACATCGTCGGCCACTCGCTTGGCGGGCTAGCATCGCGATTCTACATAAACTCATACATGCCCGATTCGCCCGACGGAAAGCCAGTCGCCAAACATCTCGTTATGCTCGGAACGCCAAACGGCGGCAGTCCATGTGCGGGTGTGATGGACACTGTCTGGGATCTCGTCGGCGAGACGCCGCTGATGCTTCGAGAGATCGCTCCGGACAAGATGCAACTTTTTAACTCCGTCGTCCGCGACCGCAAACGCGTGAAATTCTCAGCCCTCGCCGGAAATCCGTTGCCCGTAATGTGCGGAAAACTCGGATGGAACGACGGGATGTCGTCGGTCGAGTCCGCAACGCTCGGTGTCGAAGACAAAGCCACATCCCGTGATATTCACAAAAACCTAGTAAGCGGACGGAATTTCAATAATTTCGTAAAACCGCACCTGATCAGCGGCCCGAAAAAGACCTATCCGATCCCGGTCGTTCCCGGCCCCGAGGGAATCGATAAATACAAGGTCAGCTCGCTTTACAACAACGGCCGCGAGTACGCGAAACTGCTTTTTGCTAGCGCTTCGTACGGAGAATCCGAGATAAATGCCATTAAAAAAGAAGGAAAGATCGCGGGCGGGGCTACCGTTGAAATAGACATTCCGGTTACCGCGGCGCAGAACTTCGGGTTAACATTTATGGCCGACGCCTCGGTCTCTGCCTATCTCGTCAATGAACGCCGAGTAGTCGTTGATAAGGATGAAGCAGGCACTGAGACAGCCGAAGGCGAATTCCGCTTACTCTATTACCCAAATTCGGTCGCGGCGGGAACGTGGAAAATACGCTTAAAAAATACTTCGAGCGTTGAACAAATATTCGCTGCCGTTGGCTGGTCCATCGGTTCACCATTACCTTCATCGCCGGTCGCCGAATGATCTCAAGCGGGAAAACCGATCCGCTTGAGCAGATCGTCAAACCTCGGGTCGCCGCGAAGATTCTTCAAGCGGCGGCCTGCTTTTATCAGGGTTAGCCAGTTCGAACGCTCCTGAAAGGCGCGTTCGAGCCAGTAAAATGCCTTGTCTTTGTCGTTGAGGCCGGCGTAAACGACGGCCGGTAGGAATGGCGAGATCTCTTTTTTCATCACTTTTCGTTCGAGATCGGCCGCGATCTTTTCTGCTTCGCCGTTTCGCCCCGCCGCGGCGTAAACATGCCCGAGCGCCATTTCGCTGATCGTGTCATCCGAGATCTGCTTCGCGCGTTGAAAATTGCCGATCGAATCGGCAAATCGCCCCTGCTCCTGATATATCTCGCCCAGCACCTGATAACCGCGTGCAAAATTCGGATCGCGGCTGATCACCTGCTTCGCCTGAGTTTCAGCTTCGTCAAAACGGCCCGCAACATACAATGCCCAGGCGATATTGGACGAAATTGTCGGGGAAAGCGGGTCAAATTGCTGCGCGATCCGCAGTTCGTTGATCGCCTCGTCGTGGCGCCCCATTGCGACGAGGAAATTTCCATACGAATAATGGGCCTCGGCGTTACTCGGAACGAGCTGGATCGCGGTTTTGTATTCGGCCTCAGCCGTCGCAAAATCCCAATCATAGACAAACCTTATCGACGCGAGCGGGATATGTGCCGATCCAAGTTGCGGATCGATCTCGAGCGCCTTCATCGCCGCCTCTTTCGCCATCGGGTAAGAATCTTGCGGCAAATAAGCGCCGTATGCCGGAGCCATTCGATAGGCGAGAGCCAATCCCTGATACGCAAGTGCATAATTCGGGTCAAGCTCTAAAGCTCTCTTGTAGAACTCGATAGATCGTCGAATATCTTCCGGTGTTCCCTTCTGACGGTGATACTCGCCTTTCAAATAATGCTCAAACGCTTCTGGGTTTTGCGTAAAACTCTTTGCCGCGATCTGCTGTGTATTGCTCACGCCGAGCTTCCCTGTAACGTCCTCGGACATCTTGTTTTGTAGGGAGACCAAATCCGAATCCTTACCTCGGTAGCCAAATCCCCAGATGCGTCCGCCAGTCGCCACGTCGATCGCCTCGACCGTGATCTCTATCTCATCAGCATGTTTCGAGAGCTTTCCGGTCAGTACGAGGTCCGTCTTTAACTCGCTGCCGGCCTGCTGCGGCGTTAGACCCTTGCCTTTGTATGCAAACGATGCGGAACGCGGCATTACCTGAATTTCAGAAGAATAAGTAAGTCTCGCAATAAGATTGTCGCTCAATCCATCACACAAGAAGTCGTTCTCGGGATTCGCGGTCTCATTTTTGAAAGGCAACACGACTATCGATCGTTTCGATTCGCCGGCGCGCTGGACTATCGGCGGCTGACGACTGATCGACACCGACAGAAACCCCATGCCGTAAGCTCCGACAAGCAAGAAAACGACCGCCGACCCGATGCCAAGCTTCCATCGATGCAGCCTAAGGAACGAAAAACTCGAACTTGTGGTCGGCGAATGGTACATTTTCTCCGTGTCGGCCTCGGAGATCCGGTGTTCGAACGGCGCCGCGTCTATCGCTCGGACGCGGCCATCTACAATCTCACGTCGAGATTTCTTTAATATCCGTTTGAATCGCTCGTCGGCGTGCAGAACCTCCAAATTTGGCTCTGTCCCGATCCAGACAAGCCAAGCATCGCGCTCGTCGAGGGCTGTTTCGAGCAGCTCGAATGCCCGATCGACACGTCCGGCCGCAAGATTAGCCATTGCGAGAAAATATGGCTTGACGAATTCGGTATTTGAACGTTGTTCCATCGCGTCAACCAAACGGACGGCATCCTCCTTGAGCCCTGCCCGATGGTAAACAAAACAGTAATGATATTCGACGAGTGCAGAGCCTTTCATCATTGCGTCGGCAAGGGCAAGCGACTCAAGAGCTTCGTCGTGTCGGCCGAGAAAACTGAGCAGATTGCCCCGTTGAAGATGTCCCTGCGGATAATTATGATCCATCTCAACTATCTCGTCGGCTTTCGCGAGAGCCTCGTCGTAAAGGCCCATCTGGTAGTGATACCAGGCAACAAGGATCTTAGTGCGCAATGACATCGGATCCAATCGCTCAGCCAGAAACATCTCTTCGAGGCCCTGCTCAAAACGCCCAGTGCCAACAAGCAACGCACCGTACCATTCGTGCGCCAGAGCATACTGTGGATTGAGCGAGATCGACCGAATGAAACTCTGTTCTGCCTGTTCAAAAAGAAAGCGATTGTTCAGCAGGAGGCCGTGTACGGCATGGGCCTCAGCGAGATCCAGATCAAGGGCCAGAGCTCGTCGAATCGAGGCCTCCGAATTTTGGTATGCGATGGTCGTAGGGATCAACCCGTAAATGCCCGCCCAGACGTAAAATTCCGCTATCGCTGCGTGCGCTAGAGCGTATTCCGGATCGATCCGGATCGCCTCTTCATAAGCCTCAAGAGCCTTCGGAAGTGATTGAGACGTGAACTGATTCCAGTAGAAGCGGCCACGAAGGTACGACTCATACGCGGCCGCGTCATTGGTGCCGCGTTTTGAGAGTTTTTCACGCTCCTCACCGGTCAACTTTGGAATCAGGGCCGCGGCTACCTGCTCAGAGATCGCATCTTCGAGTTCGAGAACATCTGTCAGATGCTCATCAAAATGCCCTGCCCATATCGTCTTTATCTTGGCAACGTCGAGCAGTTGGAGCGAGATCCTGATCCGTTCACCAAAGCGGCGAATTCGGCCGTCGAGAATGTAATCGACGCCGAGCTCGGCACCGGCCCGAAAGGGATTGACGTTGTCTGAAGTATATCCGGTGATCGAACTTGTCGGCCTCACTATCAGCCTCTGCACGCTCGTCAGGCGAGTTATGATCGCATCGGCGACGCCGACCGTCAGGTAAGCTTCGTCGGTGCTTTCTTCACCTGACGGGCTCAGCAAACTGAGCGGCAGAACGGCAACTGAGCGTGCCTCGGGATCGCTAGGCGGTACAACTTTCGAAACGCGTTCTTCGACCGCAGGTGCCTTGACCTTCCCGCCGTTGATGTGAGTTTCAATATCCTGCCGGAACTCTGTGACCGACCCGTAGCGCTCGGCGGGATTTTTTCGCAGGGCTTTTAAAATGATGCGGTCAAGATTTCCCGCAAAATCCGCAGAATTCACTGGCGCGTGCCCTCCCGAACGTGACGCGGGATCTGCAAGAGTATCGGCACTCGGATTTACTCGAACGGGCGTCAGGCCATCAGCCTTTCCTGCCGAAACCGCACTTGGGAGCATCGGCTCTTCGTCGCAGATCGCACGAGCCACGTCATGCGGCGAACGACTTACAAACGCGTATGGACGAAACCCGGTCAGCAATTCGAACAAGATCACGCCCAGGCTGTAAACATCGGTCGCATATGTCACCTTTTCGCCGCGTATCTGCTCAGGACTCGCATAATCGACCGTCATCATTCTGAGTGCCGTCGCCGTCGGCTGTAGCGTATCGATGGCCAATTCCGGATCGAGCAGCTTAGCGATACCAAAATCCAGAAGTCTCGGGCCACCGTCATTTGCGATAAAAATGTTCGAGGGTTTGAGATCCCGATGGATCACCATCTTCTGATGGGCGTACTCGACCGCCTCACAGACCTTGCAAAACAGAGCAAGCTTGTCGTCAAGCGAAAGCCTTTCGCGGTCGCAATAACGATACAGCGGCAGTCCGTCGATGTATTCCATTACGAAATACGGACGCCCATCGTCAGTCGTACCGCCGTCGATGAGACGTGTGATGAACGGATGATCAAGTGCCGCAAGGATCTGGCGTTCGTTACGAAAACGTCGGAGGACAAAATCGGTATCGACACCGCGCTTTACAACCTTAAGAGCGACGCGCAGCCGAAATTCGCCATCGGCACGCACAGCCTCGTAAACGGCTCCCATACCGCCCCGGCCGATCTCTCTCTCAATGCGATAGTTGCCGAGAACCTTGCCGACCATCGGATCTTCGTCGGAATCATCGAGCAAATTCGACAAGAATCCGCTCTTTGCGCTGTCGAAGAGCGGCTGCTCGATAAAACTGCTGGCATCGTCGAATTGTGAAAGCAGTTTTTCGACCTCGGACCTGAGTTCGTCATCATCGCCGGTTCGCTCGACTAGATAGCCTGGGCGCGCGGCTTCGTCGAGCTCCAGAGCCTCGTGAAAAATCTCCTCGATCTGCTGCCAGCGGTCAGGCGTCATCGCTATTGGGATTGGATCGCAAACGAACTATTACCAACGATTGCATTTTATATGTTTTCCAACGACAAGACCAAGATTCCAGAATTTATGTTCAAGTTCAATCGATATGGTTAGTTAGATCACATTTCTTGCTCAGTAGAATCTCCATCGAGCTGGTCGATCATAGCTTGACTGCAAACCGAATTGGGTATAAGTAATAAGCATTCGAAAAATTGGCGACGTGAGAAGGAGAACCGATTATGGGACGAATGATCCTGGCAGTGGTAGTGGCGATGATAGCCGCAACGGCAGTGATTTGGGTAGGATGGATGATCAGCACGCTTCTCGCACCCAATACGCCCAACAACCTTCAGTATCCGTCAGCCGCAGATCTCTCGGGATACATAGCTTCACTCCCGACTGTTTCTTTTGTTGTCGCACTGATCGGCTATTTCCTTGCATCGTTCGCGGGTGGCTTTATTGTAAAGAACATGAGCCGGCGAGAAAGCCCGGGCCTGGCTCTGCCGATATTGATCGGTACGATCCTAACCGTCGGCGGGATATTAAACTTCTTTGTGATGCTTCCTGGTCAACCGACCTGGTTTGTCATCCTAAGTTTATTGACTTTTATGCCGGTTACACTGCTTGGGGCAAAATTTGCGGGTAGATAGTGAGTTGCAAAAGCCCGCGCGTAGGCAAGGGCGTAACACGCAAGTTGGATGTTACGCCCTTGCTTACGCGCGGGCTTTTTTTGCATACAAATCCCTACGGTTTCTTACCTTCGTTCCATGTAGGAACAAAATCGGAATTCGCCAGCCATTCGATTGGCTGGAACATCGAACTGATCGACCGTGTCATGTGAACGAAGTCGATAGTCTTTACCTCATCGGTAACGCGATGATAATCCGTATGGAGCCCGAAGCTTGACACCGTGTGAGCGACAATGCCGCGAACGGCAAAGCCGTAATTATCGGACCGCTGAAAGAAATTTTGTGTCGGGTGCGGGTCCTGAACAAGCTTCGCCCCGCGTTTGGCGAGTTCCGGGCCAAGATTTGAGCGTTCGTAGCCGGTTAGCCACAGCTCTTCGGGCTTTACTTTCGCATCGGGACGTCCGATCATCTCAAACTGAAGATTAGCAACGAATTTCTCCTGCGGAAACGGTAGGTTGTCCGCAAAATATTTCGACCCGAGCCCGCCACGCTCTTCGCTGCCGAAACAAACAAAGTAGATCGTTCGTTTTGGCCGCTTGCCGAGGGCCAACGCCCGTGCGATCTCCATCACCGCAACCGTTCCCGAAGCGTCGTCATCCGCACCATTGCTTATCTTGTCATCGCCCGGGGCATTTTCATTGACGCCGATATGATCAAGATGCGAACTGAGGACAATAACCTCGGCACTCGCGGTCTTGTCGATTCCGGTGAGTTTCCCTGTGGCATTCCATGTGTAGTTCTTCTGCGTCGTTACCGTTCCGCCAAATTCCACGGGCGAGCCGTCAGCCAATGCGGCGATCGCGGCAACCGCCTCTTTACTGGCGACGATCAAGGCTGAGGGTTTTGCCGCGGAAGCGTTAAAGCTCGGTTTACGCGAGCCAAAATTTGTCCATCCAGTTCGATATTGCGGCGTCTCTTCAACGATCACCGCCGAGGCACCGGCAGCAAGGACGGGTTGAGCCGCCTGATTCAGATTTCCCGCAGATCCCGAGTTTTTCAGGAAAACGATCGCTCCTGCTTCCGGTTGCTCCCCAACGGCTAGTTTCTGTAGTTTTCCCTGGATCGAGGAATTATTCGTTCTGACAACAAGCATTTCTTTTCCATGTTCGAGCGATGCTCCGCCGATCTTAAGAAATGGACTAGCTTCAAACGTCTTTCGTTCGATCACAACCGTCTGAACAAACGACGGTTTGCCATCCCAACCGTTCTCGCCCGCTGGTTCGAGGCCGAATTGCATAAATTGCGACCCGACATATTCGGCGGCTATCCGCTCAAACAGCGTCCCGCTGCCGCGGCCCTGCATAGCGTCACTGGCAAGAAATTGCATCTGGGCACGAACGTTTCGTTCCTCAATTATCGGCTTTGCAGATTGAGTAACCGCTGCTACCCCTGTCGATAAAACTATCGCCGCCGAGAAGACAAGTTCAAGAACGGTTCTTTTTGAGTTGATTTTCATATTTATTGATGCATCTGATGCCCAATTATTTCCAAACGAAGGGAAACAGTGTTCCGGCCTTCGACGGCGTGACCTCCACACCAACAATTGCGAGTGCTTTTGCCAGTACTGGATCGGCTTTTTCTCTCATTTCCAAAGAAGTGGGTAAAAGCAGTGTATCCGGTGCCACTCCGATCTTTTCAAGACTCTGCCCATCAGTCATCACTAAGTTGGCATCAGTGACACTAACCCCATAATAGACGACCACATCTAGACCAAACTTTTTCGGATAATACATTGACCGCATCACCTTTCCCGCCGACCGGTCGCCAATGATCGAGCCTCGCTTGTGCAACTGTATGACCCGGGAGAACACCTCTGAAGATGACGCAGAGCCGTTGTCAATCAAGACCACCAATTTACCTCTAAAGCCACGGTCGCCGACGCTCTTCGCAACCAAAGGCTTCGTCTCGTCGCGTCGAACGATTTCGCCGAGTCTAAGGTCTTCCTCGAACATGTGACCAATTAGCCGCAATAAAGTCTCCTCTGCCCCGCCGGCGTTTCCCCGAAGATCAATTATTAGCGATCCAGTCTTTTTCACCTTGGCCATCACGTCGTCTACTTGGTAGGCTTGTAGGTCGAACTGGGGCATCCTCCAAACCGTCACATCACCGAAGCTCATTAGCCGATGAGCCTCGATCCGTGCCTGATTCTCGGCTTCCCGCACCATCCTCATATACGTGTTATAGTCGTTAATGTCAGTTATCGCTTGCCCTTCTCTTCGCTTAGCGTCCACCTTTAAGTTCTTCTGCTCTCCATTCGGTGTTTCGACCAAAAGATTAAAATCGGGGAGTGGGTTAAGGACATAGAGTAGATGTCGCAATCGCCGGAAAATTGCCAACGTGGGCCGCATTCCCTCGATCTCGACTATCCGGTCTCCGGGCTTAAGGCCCTTTTTCTCTGCGTCGCTTCCCGGCATGACCTGCGACACATAGCATTTGTCGCCGACCATCTGCATTAGCCATCCATGCTGATATTTCGTACGTCGAGATGGCGGATTAAACGAAGTGTGCGAATCGTCCAGAGCGTCGAGAAAGTTGCTGATCGCCATGAACCCTTCGGTGTAGTTATTCGCAGCTTTAAGATTCAATTCTGCTTCAGCATACTTAGCATTCAGGTCGATTCCCTTGAAATTCTTATCGAAATAGCTCTTGGCGACCTGTTCCTTCACCGTAAGGAGCATATCGCGATTCCGCTTGCGGTCCTGCTCTGTCAACGCTTGGGAACATCCAATTGCGCAAAACAGAAGCACGCCCCCAAGTCGGAGGGCAACTAATTCAATTATCCGTTTAACATTCAGATTAAAACTCATTTTACTAATTATGATACCGAGCTATCGGATCCTCTTTGGATTGGACTGTTGTTACTTAATGACGCTTACAGCGAATAATACCGCAAGTTCGTCATCTCGGAACCCGTATTTAAGGGAACGAAAACCGGCAATCAGTTATTCAGTCCGGGATAATACCGCCATCTCGTCTTATGATCCTTAGCCAATTTCTGCTTGGTCAAGATCGCCCTCACCATCTCGACAGGTATCCGGCCTTCTTTGAGGATCGCGTCGTGAAACGTCCGATCGGTCATTTTTTTAGAATCGACAAGTTCCTTGTGAAGATTGTAAAACTGTAGCCCGCCCATCATATATGCGATCTGATAAAGCGGCCCATAATCGCCAGAGAAAGATCGACGCACCTCAGCCAGAGCGTTGTCGCGTTCGTGCCCGACCTTGTTTACGAGCAGATCGACGCATTCCTGCGGCGTCATTTTCTCCAGGTGGAAATTCAGCGAAAAGATGATCCTCGCGGCCCGGTGCGAACGCCAAAACAGCGCACCGATCTTGTCCTCCGGCGTTTTGTTAAATCCACGGTCCCACAGCAAAAACTCCCAATACAATGCCCAGCCTTCGCCCCAGAATGGCGTGCTGAACATTCCTCGGTAGGGCCGATATCGACTGGTCATAAATCCCTGAAGATGATGGCCCGGGATGAGTTCGTGATGGACAGTCGCGTGGGAGAAATGCGGGTTGTTGCCGCGCATCGACATCAGCTTTTGCTCGTGCGTCATCCCGTCGGTCGGGTATGAGACCAGTATCGTCTCGCCGCCGAGGAAAAACGGAGCGACCAACTGCCGCTCGGGCGTCATCATCTCCATTCGCCAACCGTCGCGGGCGATCTTGGGTACGGTGACGAGATCGTTCTTCTCAACGTATTCGATTGCCTCGTACGCAAGCTTTTTGATCAACTCGGGCTGTTTGCCAGGTTCGACGTACTTTTGCTTGACGGCCTCGATAGCCTTCATATAGTCGTCGCCAAATCCCATTTCACGCGACGCTTTCTTAAATTCGGCGACGCACCAGTCGAATTCCTTATTCGCGATCTCGACCAATTCCTCCGGCGTGTACGGGATCATCTCGAACTTCAATTCTTCGATCAGAGCCTCGCGGCCGATCGGATCGCCGATGATCGTCGTCCGGTCGTCCGCACGGATGCCAACGAGCCGTTCCGTGATGAATGTGCTGTACTTTCCAAGTGCATCATCAACCGATTTGTACGGCGACTCGCACCACCACGTAAAAGTTGGATCGTATGCGTTGTAGAACGTGTACCAACTGCGAAGCGTACGCCTAAGGCCGTCAACTGTCCGAGCCGCACGTCCCGCAACCGTGCGTTTCGGCTTTGCGGCATTTGGTGCCTCAAATGACCTCTGCGTAGCTGTGACCTGCTTTGCAAGCTCATTGAGCAACGCTGCCGACTTTGCCGGATCGGCAAACTCCAGCTTTCTCCGTGTGTCCTCAAGATCGCTGATGGTGCGGGCAAACGGCATTAGATTTGCCATTTCCGCGAACTGCATCTCGGTCCTCGACAACTCTTTTATCTCGCTCTCAAGGTAATTACGAAGGAGGATATAATCTATTTGTTCATCATGGTTTAGGGCATCAAAGTTCAGGTTGTTTATGAACTGCAATTTCTCCCCATACAACTGCTTGAACCGTGCGATCCGATTCGGCGAGGTCTGGGCGCTGTAGAATCTATTGAGGATGCCTATGTCGTCGTCAAATTTCTCGATCACTCCTCGAAGTCGCGACGGAGGCTCGTTATATGCGGCGAGTTCGTCTTTTGCTGCCTGCGGAAAGATCGACTGGGAAATGATCGAAATGGCGAAAAACAGACTAACAGCCCGGCTCGTGAGTTTTCTCATATTAGTTTCCGTTAAGTTGCTGATGAATTAGAATGAATTGATTCTAAACCAACTATTAGGTTTTAGGGTAATCTACACAGGTTATCAGACAAAAGGAGAACTATCATGAGCAAAAATGAACTTTCGCGCAGGCATTTTTTGCAGGCTGGATTGGCTACAGGAGCTCTTACCGTGACGAGCACCTCTTTGCCAGCGAGCGCACGAGACTGGGACGATTATGTAGCTCATTTTTCCGGTTCGCTTGGCGATTCCCTGCCCGCTGCGCCTATAAAACCGGATGACGACACCGCGTGGAAGGCGATCGCGAAAAACTATTCTGTCACATCAAAGATCACCAATCTTGAGAATGCGTATTGGGGGATCATGGCGCTCCCGGTGCTCAATGAATACAAGCGATTGACCGAGTTTGTAAACCGGGAAAACACCCATTTTGCAAGGCTTCAGTGGGCCGAAACCTATCGTGGAATTCGTGAATCAGTTGCCAAGTTTCTAAATGTCGGAGTTGACGAGATCGCTCTGACCCGCGGTGCGACCGAATCATTACAAGCTCTGATCGGCGGATACAACAAATTGAAGCCCGGTGACACAGTCCTGTACGCTGACCTGGATTACGCAGAAATGAAAACGGCCATGCGTTGGCTCAAAGAACGGCGCGGCGTCAAACCGATAAAAGTCACGTTTCCCGAGCCCACGGCCAACGAACCTCTCAGTGAGGCAAAGATACTGGCATTCTACGAAAAGGCTCTCTCGGACAATCCCGGGACAAAACTTCTCCTGCTGACACACCTCAACAATCTAACCGGTATGATCATACCGGTAGCAAAAATAGCAAGAATGGCAAAGGATCGTGGGATCGCAGTGATCCTCGATGCCGCTCATTCTGTCGGGCAGGTCGATCTCAAACTAAGGGATCTGGGTTGTGATTTTATCGGTTTCAATCTACATAAATGGATCGGTGCCCCGATCGGCTGCGGTGTGATCTATATCAATAAGGTTCGCATCGACGACATTGACACCTTTATGCTGAAATCGCCGGGTTCGACGGCCGTTACCGACCGAATCGACACCGGAACCTCAAATTTCGCTGCCCATATGGCGATCCCGGCGGCGATCGGTTTTCACAACAAGATCGGAACGGCCGCGAAAGAGGAACGATTGCGGTATCTGAGAAACCTCTGGGTCGAGCCCGCACGAAAACTGAAAGGCCTGACGATCCTAGCTCCCGATGACACGAAAATGGTCGCCGGGTTGACCTCTTTCAGACTCGACGGAGTGCTAACCACGAAGGCCAACGACGCCCTCGTGAAGCATCTTGCGGATAAGTTCGGGGTATTAACAGTCAGACGCACGGGGCCGGATGCTGGAGATTGTATTCGCGTAACGCCGTCAATCTACACCTCGGGAGAAGACGTGATGAAACTGGTAAATGCGCTCAGGACAATAACAGCAACGCCGCATTCGTGGTGATCGAGGTGCTCTTGCGGTTTATATATCTTGTAAAAAACTCAAACCGTCCGCGAGTCTTACGCCAAAATTCTCAGCTATTGTCTGGCCAATGTCGGAAAGAGATTGCCGCGTGCCAAGATTTACGCCCGCTACTGCTGACTTGCCATAAACCAGAAGGGGGACATATTCGCGTGTGTGGTCTGAACCGGGATATGTTGGATCATTGCCGTGGTCGGCGGTCATTATGAGCAGATCGTCGTCGTTTAAAGCGCCAATGATCTCGGGCAGGCGTTGGTCGAAGTGTTCGAGAGCCCTAGCATAGCCCTCGGTATCGCGACGGTGGCCGTAGAGCATGTCAAAATCGACAAGATTGCTAAAGATCAAGCCCTCTGACGGAGCATTTAACGCACCAATTGTCACATCGATGATCTGATCGTTGTTCTTTGCAGTTAGGTCCTTGGTCACGCCCATTCCGTCGTAGATCGATGCGATCTTGCCGATGCAGACGACATCGAAACCGGCGTCCTTGAGCAGCGGAAGCAGATTCGCCGCCGGCGGCGGCACTGCGTAATCGTGACGGTTTTCTGTACGTTTGAAATTTTCGGCAGTCGATCCGAGGAATGGACGAGCAATCACACGAGCGACCTCATCGTCGCCGTGTAGTATGTTGCGGGCGATCTCGCACATTTCGTAGAGACGATCAATTGGCACGATCTCTTCGTGGGCGGCGATCTGAAAAACGCTGTCGGCTGACGTGTAAACGATCGGTTTTCCGGTGCGAACGTGTTCTTCACCAAGCTGCTTTATTATCTCGGTGCCGCTCGCCGGAATATTACCTAACACGCCCGGCAAAGCTGCTTTGGCCACGAATTCACTAATTATACGAGGCGGAAAACCGTCGGGAAACTTCGGAAAACCCTGCTTGAGTATGATCCCCGCCATTTCCCAGTGACCTGTGGTCGTATCTTTGCCATCAGACTTTAGGGTGCATTTACCGAATGAACCGTTCGGAGTCGGAGTCGGGGCCAGGCCTTTCAAAGGCGTGATATTGCCTAAACCCAACGCCTTCAAATTAGGAATATTGACCGTTCTGGATTCAAGAATGTGCCCAAGCGTATCCGAACCTGCATCGCCCCAATCGGCGGCATCGGGCATTTCGCCGATACCTGCGCTGTCGAGCACTACTAAACAAACTCGAGTCAATTTCGCCTTCATAAATCAATTTTGCCACGAATTCACGAATAGAACGAATCTAAGGGATCGTTCCGCTCAGTCGTGTAATTCGTGCATTCGTGGCCAATTTTCTAGTTCGACGAAGCCGTATAGCCTTCTCGCGAACGAACCTGCGAACCCGCGGGCAGCCCCTTTAGTTCGACCCTTATCTTTCTATACGCACCGTCTTTTTTATCGTTGGTAGGGTAGTAGCCAAGCGTATATTTGGTGCCGATCTCTTCGGCAACACGCTTAAAGGCTCCTCGTGCTTCGGAAAGATCCCCGACCGGAAAGACCTTGCCGCCCGAGCCCCGAGCAAGCTCGTTCATCTCAGCTTCGGCAAGTTCATAGAGTTTCTTGCTCATCGCAAGCCGTTCAAAATCACCAAGTTGGCAGAAATTGACAGCCTTCTCCATGTTCGGTTTCGAGACGATACTCCGATAGTATCGCCGCATCTGGGCGGTTGAGAAACGCGTCGCTGATTCACAATCGCCCAGCAGATTTTCTTCAAAGAATTCGCGAGTATCGACCTTGATGAAAAATGAGATCAATCCGATCTGACCCAACTCCTCTTTTGCCAAAGAAAAATCAAATGCGCTGGTTGAATCTACGCCATCGGTCAACGCGACCAACGCACGCCGTCCGCGAAATTCTTCAGACGGCCTTTGAGCAAATATTTTCTCCGCAACCTGGATCAGGGAATCGTAATACGGAGTCCCATTGCTTGTCTGTACCCGGTCGACCGCCGTTTTGAGAGCCGCACGATCGTCAGTGAGCCGCATCAATATTTCGCTCTTGGCGAAAGCAGCGTTATCGGTCCGCTCAGTATTGTAGGCGATCAAGGCAACTCGATCACCCGGCCGAAGGCTGGCCACAAAATCAGCCGCGGCACGCTTTATTAGTTGAAGATCGTTGCGGGTGGAGCCTGATGTATCCAGCAAAAGAGCGACTTCAAACGGCTCCGAGTTCGCTGCGAAGTCGGCGATCTCCTGCAGCTTTCCGTCCTCATAAACTGCAAAATTCGATGCTTTTAATCCGCGGATCGGCATTCCCTTGGAATCGACAACAGCGACCGGAACATCGACGAGTTGAGTATCGATCCGGATGACATCGTCCTTATCATTGGGCTTTTTGTCTTGAGCGAATCCAGTTGCCTGTAATATAAAAGCCAGCAGCAGCACGGAAAAACAAGCTCTTGCACACATAATGACCCAACCTCTCGAATATTTTTCATTGTAACAAAAAATTTAGCCTTAAATGTCTTATCTTTGCTATTTAGCTATCGTTTCGCTGGTTGTATGTGATATATTTGGAAAGTTATCTTCTTAGAAAACCGGTCTGCTTGCGGACTTTTGAAATACTCGATGGCCGAACATTCGCTGTACGACTATTTCTGGAGATCTTTTACACGTTGAATGAGGAGAATTGAAGTAATGAAGCGAAGATTTGTCTTTGGCGTATTGGTATTGTCGGCAGTGATTGCCGTTTTGCATTTTGGGAATATTGTTTCGGCTCAGAAGGATACTTCAGATATCTCGTCCGACGACGCAAAAGGCGTCGTCTCACCCGAAGCTCCCTCAGTGTCGTTGCTTGTTGATGATTTCAATTATTCAGGCAATTTGGCTAGCAATGGCTGGACCGAACATAGTCCGGGAACAGGAACGAACCCCATTGCAACAACGAGCGGACTTTCGTATGCCGGATACCCAAACAGCGGCACAGGAAACGCCGCTCTCGTAGCCAATGCCGGTGGGCAAGACGTTAACAAGCCTCTTTCTGTCGAGCAAATCACGAATGGGTCTACGGTTTATTTCTCCGCTCTGGTCAACGTAAATGACGCAGCCAGCGATAAGACCGGTGACTATTTCCTTCATATCGGGGATCGCGTGGACGCGACTGCATTTACGCTCTTCGCCGCCCGCGTTTTTGCCCGAATCACGGCGAACGCTGTGAACTTCGGCCTTAGCAATACTAGTACTGCAACATATGGCACGACAAATTTTGCGAAAAACACAACCTACCTTCTCATAATTAAGTACACGATCAACACGGGTGGCAATGACACCACTCAGCTTTGGGTATTCCCATCTGGAGTTCCGGCAAGTGAGGCTGCCGCCGGAGTGGCGGAAGTCAATAACACGGCAACTGCCGGGCAAGATATCATTGATGCTCTAGCACTTAGGCAAGGGTCGGCCACTACGAGTCCACAGACTGCAGTCGATGGTATTCGTGTGGGCACAACTTGGAGTGACATAACAACAGATGGTGGTGGGCCAGTACCTGGTCCAAAACTCTTCAAAGCTTATTTGAACTCGGCCAACGAAGTACCACCAAACGCGTCGACGGCGACGGGTTTCGGACGTGTCGTTCTAAATAACACGGAAACCTCGATCAAGGCTTCGTTCTATTGGAATAATCTTAGCGGTCCTGCTACCGGAGGCCACATTCACTTGGCAGCCGCTGGTGTTAACGGTCCCATTCTTTTTGATTTGGCACCTGGAGCAACGGTGTCTGGCTCCGTGGTTGATTTCACGACCGCCGTAACGCCTGCCCAAGTTGCAAGCCTTAGGGCGGGTCTTTGGTACTTCAATATCCATACCGCGGCAAACACCGGAGGTGAGATCCGGGGTCAGATATTACGAGCTAAGCCACGGTTTGACACGGATGGCGATGGCGACTCTGATTATGGTGTCATTCGCGCAGGTGCCGGCGGTGCTTCAGGCCAGGCTACTTGGTTCACGAGTCTGAATCAGGGAACACCGGCAGACCCATTCACCGAAACTCAGTGGGGGCTTAACAGCGACACCGCCACACCCGAAGATTTTGACGGAGACGGTAAAACGGATATCGCTTTCTGGCGTCCGTCCGGTACACCTGCATTCTTTATTCTACGCAGCACCACCGGCACGCTCCAGCAGGTCAATTTTGGTTTAGCAGGTGACGATCCTACGATCGTGGCCGATTATTCGGGAGATGGTAAAGCTGACCCAGCGCTTTATCGTCGCGGAGCAACAGCGACAAGTCAGAGTTTCTTCTGGACGCTGCCCAGCAGCGGTCCGCTTGCCGGCGTACAGGTCGTAAACCCGTGGGGTCTTGGCGGTGACAACGCTTCAAGCGGGGACTTTGACGGAGATGGAAGGGCCGACTTTTGTGTCACCCGCAATTTCAGTGGTGCCAATGTGTTTATCATCTTCACCGCTACCGGCGTCGTATCGTATACCTCGTTCGGGCTTTCCGGAGCGTCGCCAGACGCAATTGCTCCGGGCGATTATGATGGCGACGGACGGACGGACCTTGCGGTCACCCGATTCGAAAGCGGCAACATCGCATGGTATTACCGACCAAGCGGTGGCGGAGTAGACACGCGGGTCGCTTGGGGCGTCACTGCCTCGTCGGATTACGAAGCGCAGGGTGACTATGACGGCGATGGCAAGACGGATATCGCGGTTTGGCGTCCTACGGGCGGCAGCACTTTCTTTGTGGTTGCCTCGTCCGGAGGCTTCCGCTTCCAACGCTGGGGTATTGATCAGGATGTCCCGTCGATCTTTGACCTTCATTGATCGTCAGGTGTTAACAAGCAAAGAGGCCGGGATCGCTCCCGGCCTCTTTTGCTTTATTGATTGTTTACTTAGACGTATTTTTCGATCACGCGGGCGATAGCCTCGCGGGTCACGGCTCCGACGATTCGCTCCTGCTCCTGTCCGCCTTTGAACAAGATCAGCGTCGGGATGCCGCGAATGCCGAACTGCTGCGGTACGTTCATATTCTCGTCCACATTCATCTTATATACGCTTGCCTTGTCCTGATACTCTTCCGCGATCGCCTCCACGGTCGGGGCGATCATCCGGCAGGGGCCGCACCATTCAGCCCAAAAATCCACGAGGACAGGCTTGTCTGAACCAAGCACGTCCGACTCAAAATTTGTATCCGTTATCTCATTTGCAAAATGTGCCATTACTGTCTCCTGATTGATATAAAAACCTTGTTATTAATAATATTATCCGACAACCATAAAAAAGTCTCTCGCGATCCTACCGCTTTAACAGCTTAAATGCCTGCGTCCAGCTATTCGAACGAAAAGCATAGTTGACCCACAACGACGCCAAAGCTTCTAGAAAGAAAGCTTGATCGATGCCGCCCAGGTCAACAACATCCCAGCCGAATTCCTCGATCAGCTTGGTTGCCTCTGCTTTCGCGGCGTCATTGTCACCGGCAATAAAATGGGTCGCCGTCTCGCCGTCGAAAATCGGATCGGTCATTACGACCACACCGATCGAGTTAAAGGCCTTGACGACGTTCGCATCGGGCAGCATCCGTTGAACTTGTTCACCGAGCGAATTGCCCACCGTCGCCGTAAACTTCGGCGGTATCCCCTCCGAAAAATCCATCGGATTTGTCAGGTCGATCACCGTCTTGCCGCTCAGATTACCTCTGCCGGCCAAGTCGATGACCGGATCGATAGCGACGGCCGAGACGCTTAGGAAAACAATGGCGCCAAACGCAGACGCGTCAGCAAAGCTGCCTACGAATGCTCGTTCGCCGCCCTCGTCTGCCCAATCCGCCAGCTTCGAGACGTCGCGCGAACCGAGCATTACCTCGTGCCCTTTCGCCAAATAGCCCGAACCCAACGTCCGGGCAACCCCACCTGAACCAAGTATTCCTATCTTCATCACAGTGCCGAGGCCCTCGGGGATCAAACCCGGACCACTATTTTCCCAAAATGTGAGCCGCTTTGCATGTACGCCAGGGCATCCCTTACTTCGTCAAGATCAAAAACCTTGTCAATGACCGGCTCGAGCTTATTCGCCGAGACAGCCCGGTTCATATTCTCTAACATTGTCCGTGAGCCTACGAATATTCCCTGCAGCTTTATCGCCTTCATAAACACGCTGACCGGATCGAAGGTCGCCGCACCCGTCAATGCACCGATAAGGGCTACATGGCCGGCGATCCGCACGGCGTTGATCGACCGCGGCAGCGTTCCTGCTCCGCCGACCTCGATCACGTGGTCGACGCCGCGTTTATCCGTCAATTCAAGCACTACCTTGTCCCAATCTTCCCGGGTTCTATAATTTATCGTCTCGTCAGCCCCGATAGCTCTAAGTTTTTCGAGCTTCTCTTCGCTGCTCGATGTTGCGATCACGCGGGCACCGGCCATTTTCGCGATCTGCACGGCGAAAACCGAAACGCCGCCCGTGCCTAGTGTCAGCACGCTGTCGCCTGACTTTACTTTGCCCGAAACGTGCAGTGCGTTCCACGCCGTCAGGGCAGCGCACGGCAGCGTCGCACCTTCTTCGAACGAAAGGTGTTCGGGTATCGCGACCAAGCTTTCCTCACTAAAAACTGCATACTCGCGCAGCACACCCTGCCATTGAGCCCCGGCCCCGAGCGACGTCCGCCGTTTTTCCTCGCTCGAGTCGCCGTCAAACCAGCGTTGAGCAAAGATCGGCATCACACGGTCGCCCGTTTTCCATTTCGTCACGCCCTCGCCGACCGCGACGATCTCACCCGCGGCGTCCGAAAGCGGGATCGCCGGAAGCTTCATTCGCGGATTATAAGTCCCGCTGACAACCATCACGTCGCGGTAATTGAGTGATACCGCACGGATGCGGACGAGAACTTCGCCGACCCCGGCGGTTGGCTCATCGAGATCGACCGGCGAGAGGTTCTCTATCCCGAACTCATTTATCTGAAAGGCCTTCATTTTTTCTTTCCGGCTTTTAGATCGAGTTTCAACACGACGTCGTCACGGATCAGATCGTCAGCCTTTCCGGCGTAAACGATACCGAAATCTTTGCGATTGATCGAGAACTCAGCTTTGACGCTAACGTCTGCCGGCGTAATTGTGATCGTCGCCGGGAACGTGATCGATTTCTTAACTCCGCGTATCTCAAGATCGCCGGTCACCGTAAAATTTCCCGCTCCTTTTGCAGTGTCAGGCACGATCTTGTTTGAGACAAATGCCGCTTTCGGAAATTTTTCAACCTCAAAGAAATCACCCGTCTGCAAATGTTTGGTCAAGCCGTCGGAGTCTGTGAATACCGATGCCATATCGATCTCGAACGCCACCCGACTCGTTTCAGCCTTGTCGCCAACAAGATCGATGATGCCATTAAAACTCTTGAATCCGCCGTCGTGCTTACCTGTCACTTTTGAACCCGTAAATTCGACCTTCGACGAATCCGAAGTGATCGCCAGCTCGGTTCCGGTCGCTTTGAAATCCGCAAGGATCCCGGACTTTGCCGCATCTGTCAGCGCAGGTGCGGCAGCGTTTTGCCCGATATTGGACGGGGCCGATGTCGCGGCCTTCGGCTTATTCGCTGCCGGATCGGCACAGGCGGCCATAAAAAGTGCGGTCGATAGGATTGCGGTTGATATTGCTTTCATCATTATTTGTTCCTCAGTAATTCTAGATAGATTAGTTTGCGGCCACTGCCGCTTTGTCTGTGTCCCAATCGTCGAGCAGGATATCAAATTCCCGTTGCAACGATCCTGACTTGTCTGCGTTGTACCAACGCTGCATTTCCTCAAGGATCACAGCCTTTTCAGTACCGTCGGCGTTCATCTTTGTAAACAATTCCTGAGCCGCAGCCGGGCGCGATCCCCAGGTCCCGAGCACGTCTAACGTTCCTGCGTCGAGGGCGATCAGTTTTGGGATCGAACGCGCTCCGGCCGTCAAGAACCGATCCATCAGGTCGAGATTCTCATCCCGCAATATGTACCGCGTTTCGATTTTATCGTTTTCAGCCGCAATTTTCTCGATCACCGGAACGTTTTGTGCCGCGTCGCCGCACCATCCTTCGGTGATAACGAGCCAGATCATCGGCCGGTTAAGATCGCGGGCTGCACTTCGAACCTCCTCATTTAATTCGACCGTCTTCTCAAGCCGGCTCATTCGCCTCCGGTTTAATTTGCCGTATCCAATCATCGCTTCCGATTGATTCGGCCCCGTCGTCTTGCCGTCGGCCAGAAGTTTGTCGATCAATCTAACGTATTCCGAATAGGTCATCGATCGTTCTATATATTTTTTCATGATTGCTCCGTTTTTGACCGATAGGTCAAAGTCCCCAAACCTTGATAAACAATTTGAATGATTCCACCAATCTGGGAATCCAATTTGCCAATACCGCTGTCATTCTCCCCTCCTTGTTCGGCCTGTATTTGTAACTATTATTGATACAGTTATCGTCAAAAATTTTTAAGCGTGCGCGACCGAGACCATATCGATAACCTTCGCGAGCGTGTACTGTCCGAGTTTTTCACCCACGCTCTGTTCGATCTCTTTCTGCAGATTGCAAAGCACCGACTCGATATTCTTACCGACAGGACAATCCTGATTTGGCGATTTCGCGTGCAAGGCGAATACCTCGCCACAAGACACCGCCTTATAGATCTCACAAAGACTGATCTCGCTGGGCGCCTTCGCCAACCTTGTTCCCCCAAACGCCCCTGTCTGAGATGCGACAAGCCCGGCATTGTTCAATTGGCTCAATACACGGCGTATCACCACCGGATTGGTGTTGACGCTGCCGGCTATGCACTCCGATTTGACGTTCTCGTCGCCCGCTTTCGCAAGCATCGTCAGGATGTGTACCGCCATTGAAAATTGACTGTTAGCCGCCATATCTGTAACAAGTATAGTTACAGTTGGTTCGTTTGTCAAGCCTTTTATTCCCAAGCTCGCGCTTAAGCAAGGGCGATACACAGAAGTTGAATGTATCGCCCTTGCTAACGCGCGGGCTTGGGCATCTCTCTGACCGCAACAAAAAAAGAGGAGCTACATGGCCCCTCTTCTATTCTTCGTGACTTTTTGTATATTTTCGTGGTTACTTCGACGGGATCTTAATTTCGCGTCCGGCACCAAGAATCGAGGTCGGCAATAGGCCGTTAAACTTAGCAACTTCCGTTGCATTCGCCTTGATCCGATCCGCCAACTTCTGAACCGTTTCGCCCGCCATAGCCTTAACGGTCTTAACGTTGCTTGCAACCGAGGCCGCAGCGACATTGGTTGGGCGCGAATAGCTTGTCGCGACTACATTGTTACCGGCGACCGGTACAAAGACCTTGCCTCTCGGCGACGCCATTCCCGGATTCGCTGCCATCAAGTCGGCAACGGTAACACCCGTCCGGTTTGAAATATTTTGCCATGTCTCACCGGCCGCAGAATTTGCAAGGTTTGAATTATTGATCTGCGAGGCCGGGACACGCCGGAATAAAGCAACCACCTCATTAGCCTTACCCGCAGGCACGTTGACGACATACGGTTCCGGAGGCGTGGAGTTGCTCCGCAAATGCGGATTCAAATACCTTAGGTACTGAACACTCGTATCAGCGGCCTGGGCAAGTAAGCTCAAATTCGTCGATGCCGGAACCCGAATCCGATCGTAGGCGAGCGGAGCCGCCGGTCGAATGTGGCCAAAACCGAACTGATTCGGGCTGTTTGCGATCAGGATAGTTGCTAGGATGTTCGGTACGTAATTGCGCGTCTCTTGCGGAAGGAAAGGATAAGCAGCCCAGAAATTCGAGACGCCCGCACGGCGAATCGCCCGATCGACATTTCCCTCGCCACAGTTATATCCGGCAATCGCAAGTTCCCAGTTGCCGTAACGGTTGTAGAGGAATTTTAGATAGCGTGCCGATGCACGAGTCGCCTCGTCAAAGCTGTTTCTCTCATCGACATATGCCGTACGGCGAAGGCCGTATCTCGATCCGGTACCCGGTATAAACTGCCACAGGCCCGAGGCGGCCGCCCACGACAAGGCGGATGGCTTCCATGCACTTTCTACCTGCCCGAGCCACGCGACATTTTCCGGAATGCCCTCTTCCTTAAAGATACGACGGGCCATCCGCATGAACATACCCGAACGATAAAGGCCAACCTCCATCGTTGTGCGGCCGCGGCCGCGATAATAATTGATGTATTGCTGGATCATCGCGTGAACCTGAAAGGAAAAACCCAATGATTTGTTGGCAACCGCCACCTGAATGTACTGAAATTGCTGCTGCGCGACCGGATTGGCATCGATCTGCTCTTCGTCCGGTGTTAGTTGTACTCTCGCAAGCTCGTCACCTATCGCGGGCTCAAATTCCTGCGAGGCAAACCCGACATTAGGCCCTCCCGGCTGAACCGTTCCGTTCACGGCAACTGCGTTTTGCAGGCCTGTAGGAGTGCGGCTACCTTCGATAGAGAGTCTCTTGACCTGTTCGGCCAAAGTATCGACAATTATAGGACTGCCATCGGAAGCTATCCAGCCACATCTTGTTGAAAGGTAGCGGACATCGGGAGTCTTGTTGCCCGCCGGAAATTCGATTCGGTAAATTGTCTCGATGAGTTCGTTGTAACAGCCTTCGAGTCTATCGTTACCTCTGACATTTATTGTCGATGAAAGAAATTCTTCGACAGATCGATTAAATTTCTCTGCGGCTTTTGGAAAGTCGCGGTTCACATAGGCTATTATTCCGTCGCGGAAAAACACACCCGCGTCACGCCGGACTTTCTCAACCCGCTCATCGCCCTGAGCAACCTGGGACGTACTGGTATCATTGCTGGAGCGCGAACTTGTAACTTGCGCGGTCGCGACCAAGCAAAATACAAAAAATATTACAACTGCAGTGCTTAAAACTTTATAAATGCGTAATTTCATCCAGTGATTTTAACGTTAAGAAACCCAAAAAGTTCCGCTTACCGCCGAGGCACGGGCCGCAGCATCATAACCCAATAAGATTAACACCTTCTCTGCCTCAGGGTCAACGCCGAAAACCCAATTAGAATAACGACTTGGCACGATTCAGGCCGCCTTGACAACCTTGGCCTTTGGTTTGTCCGCTGGCAGTTTGCTCTCGCGAAGAGCCGCGTCAAAAACCTGACGCACATTCTCCACAAATATAAACGTCAAATCGTCTCGAACTTCCTGCGGAAGATCTTCCAGATCGCGTTCGTTGGGTTGGGGCAAGATAACGGTCTTTATCTTTGCCCTACGGGCAGCGAGTAGCTTTTCTTTGACGCCGCCGACCGGCAGGACGTTGCCGCGCAATGTGATCTCGCCGGTCATGGCAACATCCTTGCGCACCGGCCGCTGCGACAACACGGAGACCAACGCCGTAGCCATCGTAATACCGGCACTCGGCCCGTCCTTTGGTATTGCTCCCTCAGGCAAGTGAATGTGAATGTCAAAATTGTCGAGCACATCCTCGGGAATTCCAAGCTCGGCCGACCGGGCCTTTGCGTACGAGAATGCAGCCTGAGCGGATTCCTGCATCACTTCGCCAAGCTGACCAGTGAGCTGCAGTTTCCCTTTCCCCTTTGTTTTCAAAGCTTCGATAAACAGGATGTCGCCGCCAACCGCCGTCCATGCGAGGCCGGTGACCGTGCCGATCTGATCTTTCTTTAGGGCACCTTCGTTGAATATTCTCGAAACACGTAGGAAACCCTTGAGATTCTCGACCATCACACGCATCTGGACGAATTTGTCCTCAAGCTCGGCCTTACTTCGAGCGACCTTACGGCAAATCTTACCGATCTCACGTTCAAGCTGTCGTAATCCGGCTTCTTGCGTGTATTCCGAGATAATTTTTGTTATCGCCTTGCGGTCAAATTTAACATCGTTCTTGCCGAGGCCATTTTCCTCGACCTGTTTTGGTATCAAATGCCGCTTCGCGATCTCTAGCTTTTCTTCCTCCGTATATCCTGACAATGAGATCGTCTCCATACGGTCGCGGAGCGCCGGCTGCACCGTATCGAGAATATTCGCAGTGGTCATGAACATCACATTCGACAGATCGAAGGTTACGCCAAGGTAATTGTCACGGAACGACGAATTCTGCTCTGGATCGAGCACCTCAAGAAGTGCGCTCGACGGATCGCCGCGAAAATCCGCTCCGACCTTGTCGATCTCATCCAACATGATCAGCGGATTATTTGTCCCGGCCTGCTGGATCGCCTGAATAATACGGCCCGGCATCGCCCCGACATAGGTGCGACGGTGGCCGCGGATCTCGGCTTCATCGTGGAGGCCCCCGAGGCTGAGCCGCACAAATTTGCGGTTTAACGCTCGGGCGACTGAGCGTCCGAGGGACGTTTTACCAACTCCCGGTGGCCCGACGAGACAGAGTATCGATCCCTTTGGCTTTTCTCTGAGCTTCCGAACGGCGAGCGATTCGACGATGCGTTCTTTCACCCGTTCGAGGCCATAATGATCCTGATCTAATATCCGTTCGGCCTTCTTAAGATCGAGATTGTCCTTTGATGCCTTTGACCACGGCAGATCGGTCATAATGTCGAGCCAGTTGCGAAGCGTCGCGGTCTCAGCCGTGTCGGGGTGCATCCGCTCGAGTTTCTTTAGCTGGCGAAGCGATTCTTCCTCAGCATTCTCCGGCATTTTCACTTTCAGGATCTTGTCTCGATACTGCTCGATCTCTTCGTAAAGCTCATTGCCCTCGCCAAGTTCGGCCTGGATCGCCTTTAATTGCTGCCGCAAAAAATACTCTCTTTGTGAACGATCTATATCGGCGCGCGCCTGCGTATTGATCTCAGCCTGAACGGTCAGCACGTCTATTTCCTTGCTCAAAAGATCATTGACACGGCGGAGCCGATTGATCGGATCCTCGATGTCGAGTACCGTTTGCGCGTCCTCTACCTTGAGTTCGAGATTTGAGGCGGCGAGGTCGGCGAGGCGACCGGCGTCATCGAGATTTGCGATTATCGCAAGAACCTCAGGCGAAATGTTCTTTCCCAACGATGCCGCCCGATCCATCGAACCACGCACATTGCGGACCAACGCCTCGACCTCAAGTGAATTCTCAAGAGCCATCGGCTCGCTGATGGGCGTAACGTTTGAGATCACGTACTGCCCACTGCCGACCACCTTGTCGACACGACAGCGCGATAACCCTTGGATAAGAATACGAATGCGGCCATCCGGCAGCTTAAGCATTCGCATGATGATCGCGACCGTGCCGACCGTGTAGAGATCATCCTGTTCAGGCTCCTCTTTGTTCACATCCTTCTGCGAAACGAGCAGGATCATCCGATCTCTGTTAAGTGCCTCCTCGACCGCACGGATCGATCGGTCGCGCGAGACAAAAAGCGGTACGATCATGAACGGATAAATAACAATATCGCGCAGCGGCAGCACCGGCAGCTCAGCCGGGATCTGCACCATCGGCTCAATTACTTCGGCTTCGGAAAGGGCGACGGGAAATTCGTCGAGTTCAACCATAAACCTTTATGTTAGGAGAATCGGGCGGAAAGGGCAAAGGACAATGAAAAGGGTAGTTGGTCTGACCCACTACCTGAAAAAGACAAAAGCAAAAGGCAAAAGTAAAAAGTCAAAAGGCAAAAACTGAGAAGAGTTCTGATTTTTTACTTTTTACTTTTGCCTTACTTTGTCTTACTTCTTCTTTTTCTTCTTAGCCGCAGCAGCCGTCGCGGTAGTGCGAGAACCAACCAATGCCTTAAGCTCTGACATAAATTCAGACACGTCTGCAAATTCTAAATAGACAGACGCAAAACGCACGTAAGCCACCTTATCTAAAGCCTTTAGCCGTCGCATGATGATCTTGCCGATCTCGGTGGTCACGAGTTCGCGGTCGAGCGAATCTTGCACATTTTTCTCGACTTCGTCGACGATCTTTTCGAGCTGGGTCATCGAGATCGGACGTTTTTCGCAGGCTCGGAGGAGTCCGGACATGACCTTGTCGCGGTAAAAATGCTCGCGCTTGCCGTCTTTCTTGACGACCATGTATGGGATCTCGTCGATACGTTCGTAGGAGGTGAACCGACGTGCGCAACTCAGGCATTCGCGGCGGCGGCGGATCGAATGGCCATCCTTCGCCTCACGCGAATCAACCACCTTATCCTCGATATGTGAGCAAAATGGGCAAAGCATAACAGCAGTTGTCAGTTGTCAGTTGTCGGTTGTTCGTCTTCAGATTCAACGGGCACGAAGTCCGGCGAATCTGTCTCGATCTCGCGTTCGGCGTTCTCGCTCGAAAGCAGGCTTCGAAACTTTTCAATGCTAATATCACCGTGGAACAAATAGTATAAACCAAAAATGACCGCGGGCACGAAGTAAATAAGGTGCATTACGATCGAAACCGCAGCCGCTTGTTCCGTCTCGACGCCTAAGATGATGAGGCTCCCCGCCGTCGCCGCGTGGAAGGCACCCGCCGCACCGCCCGGAGTCGGTATCAGAGAGCCAAGCGAAGCGACGCCCATCACAAATGTCGAATCGAGAAAGGTCATCAGCAGGTCAAACGCCATTAATATCAGCCACGTCGGTATCGCGATCGACACCCAGAGAGCGGTCGTCCAGAAAGCAACAAGCAAGATCTCACGCGGGCTCTTGAGAATATCGAGAGCCGTAGCCATGTTCCGCATCAGGCTCAGCAACAGGTCGCGAAGCCGCGCCGGTACAAATTTTCTATTAGTCAACGCTCCGGCCCAGCCTATGAACTTAGCCGAATTTCGATGGTAAATTACGAGGCCGATAAAGCCGACGGCGATGATCGCGATCATCACATTACCCACGAACTTGATCGTTGCAAACTCTGACTCGTGCCCGACGGGCGTGCGAAACCAGATCAGGCTGATCGAGAAAAAAACCATCAGCGACGCGAGGTCAAACATCCGCTCGACAAAGATCGTGACTAGAGCCGCACTCGGCCTTATCCTCCTATCACGCATCGGCAGCCACATCGGCCGTACGATCTCGCCGGCTCGCCCGACAAATAAAATAGCCGCGAATCCAACGGTCGTCGTCGCAAACAGGTCACGCAGTTTTGCCTTGGCGATCGGAGTAAGCAAAACCTGCCACCGCACCGCCCGAAGAAAATACCCGAGACAAATACCGACAAAGGCCAACGCCAAATAAACAGGGTTTGCCCGCGTCACCCCCGCACGAACCTGCTGCCAATCCAAATTCCGGCCAAAAAACCAAAAAATGGCGATGGTTAGCAAAACAAGAACAATAAATTTAACGTATTTGCGCAAATGGCTCCGGCGAAACTTATGTCGATCAATCCCAAAGGACAAAAGATTACCGTATCACCGACGAATGGACAAATCTGGGGGCGCAGCCTGACCGCGAATGCCATTACAGGGTCGAGTTGCATCAGATCGGAAACTTACTGCACTTTCAAAAGCCTAAGTTCCCTCATCTTAAAGCCGGTCACGAATGCGTCCGTATTATGCGCGAAGCGTATACCAAAGACGCCGTCTGTTGATTTGAGTTTACCTGCGGTCACGAGGGCGGATTTTTCGAAGGTTGCAACGACTTTGCCGTTGATCGAGCATGAGACATTCTGGCCCATTACCATGATCTCTATCTCTTGCGTCACGGGTTGGCCGACACCGGCTGCCTTATTCACTGTAGCATCGGCGGCGGGTGCACGGCCATTCATTTGAAATGGCGTCAGCCCGCTAAAGCCGCGAACGATAAACGTGCCATTGCCATAAGCAGCACAATACAGGTAACTCTGCTGATCGGTTCCAAGGTCATTACCCCCGATCATGATCCCGTAAGGATGCGGGTGCGAGTTAATGCTCATGTACTTTGGCTCGCGAAATGTCGCACTTACGCTGTAATCGCCTTTCGCCGTGTTCGCCGGATTCCAATAGGTCACAGCAGGACCGGTCGTGACGTGCAATACATCGCCCTCTTTGACGAGCTTTGCGCTGTTCAGGGTCAGTCCCGCGGTCGCCTCTTTGGCGTCGATCTTCCCCGTCCAGCCCTTGACCGAGATTCCGCCGCCCGAGATGGCGAGCGAGTCGTTGTTCTCCTGCGCCCCGACATTGGCGAGTCCAATAAAAAAGACGGAAATGAGGATTGCGAGCAGACGGATCGGATTTTTCATAATGCCGACACATTAGCACGATAGTTGTCTGTTGTCAGTTGCCGGTGGTCAGTTTTTGGTCATCGACCTTGGGGTGAAGAAAATCGGCCATGCGGCCATTTATCTCGTCGCGGACTCGGCGAAAGATGGTGAGTTGCTCTTCGTCGGTTCCCTTCGCCTCGGCCGGGTCGTCAAATGACCAATGAATACGTGTCGCCCGACCGGGAAAGACGGGACAATTCTCGGCGGCGTTGTCACAGACTGTGATCACATAGTCGAAAGGTACCCCGAGGAATTCGTCGAGGCATTTTGAACGATGGCCAGAGATGTCAATACCGATCTCGGCCATAACCGCGATCGCCTGCGGCCGGACAAAGCTCGCGATCGTCCCCGCACTTTCCACCTCAAATCTGTCGCCGGCCATGTGCCGCATCAATCCCTCGGCCATCTGGCTGCGTGCGGAGTTGCCTGTGCATAAGATGAGCACCCGTGATTTGTCACTCATAGCCTTAATTTGCGAACCCTCTCCGAAACCTTAAAGCGACCCGCACCAGCAAGACAAGTGCAGGCACCTCGATCAGCGGCCCGATCACAGCGGAAAATGCAACTCCCGAATTTATTCCAAAAACCGCGATCGCCACGGCGATGCCAAGCTCGAAATTATTCCCGGCCGCCGTAAATGCGAGCGATGTGCTCTTCGGGTAGTCCGCCCCCGCCTTTTTCGCGAGGAAGAACGCGGAGAAGAACATGATCCCGAAATACAACACGAGCGGTATGGCGATCCGCACCACGTCGAACGGGATCTGCACGATCAGCTGCCCCTTGTAGCTAAACATCACGACGATCGTAAACAACAGGGCGACGAGCGTGATCGGACTGATCTTCGGGATAAATACCGTATCGAACCACTCGCGTCCACGAAGCCGGAGCAATAGAAAGCGTGTCAGCATTCCCGCAAAGAACGGTATCCCAAGGTATATAAAAACACTCTCGGCGATCTGCCAAATGTTGACGTCCACTTGTGCCCCGGCCACACCGAACAGCGGTGGCAGCACCGTAACAAAGATGTACGCGTATACGCTGTAGAACAGCACCTGAAAGATCGAGTTGAACGCAACGAGCCCGGCTGCGTATTCGGTGTCACCGCTGGCAAGGTCGTTCCAGACAATGACCATCGCGATGCAGCGAGCGATACCGATCATGATCAGCCCGATCATGTATTCGGGCTTGTCGGGCAGCAGCAGAATGGCCAGGAAGAACATCAGAAAAGGCCCGACGATCCAGTTCTGTACGAGCGACAGCGTGAGGATCTTCCCATTGCGGAAAACCGACGGCAGTTCCTCGTACTTCACCTTGGCGAGCGGCGGGTACATCATCAGGATCAGGCCGATAGCAATTGGCACGTTCGTAGTTCCCGCCTGGAACTTGTTGATAAAGTCCGCGGTCCCCGGGATCAAATACCCGAGAGCAACGCCAAGAGCCATCGCCGCGAAGATCCACAACGTCAGGAACCGGTCAAGGAACGAAAGCCTTTTGACCGGATCCGTGATCGAACTATTCTCTTTAGTCATCTAAGCTTTTGCTGTGCAGCACGAAAATCTCGAACACCTCACAACCTCGCAAACAGTCTGACAATTTATCTTGGCGATGCGTTTGTTGAGCAAAGCGAGGTGCAGTATTCCGACAAGTCCACTACCGATCGCGACCTGCAGGGCGATCATTTCACCCATCCAGCCGTAACTACCGAGAACAAGCGGCGAAGATAGTTCCCATGCCGAGACAGGCTTCGAGGCAAATAAAAGAGCGAACGACGCAACCTTGAGAATCGTGAGCGTCACGTGCAACGCGTATTCCTGCGTCGAGAGCCCGCCGATCGATGCACGGCTGTCATTTTCGCTAAAGACGTCGAGAAGCTCGGTGCCAAGTGCCGCAACCACGAAAAATGCTCCGGCCCATAACGCCCAGCCGCCGAAATTCTGATAGTAGAGCAGCAACGCAAGCGGCACCATCGTAAACGCGAATGCCATATGCAGCTTATGTTCATATCTCGACTCAGGCCGTGTGTGGAGTTTGTACTTCCAAATATGAAAGTAAAACAGGTCAACCGCGCCGAGAACCATGAACAGATTTAGAAAAACGAAACTTGCAGTAACAAGGTGTTCCATTTTTATGCTCTCCAGTCTAACTAATCAACTATGCTTGTGCATGATCGTTGATTAGTGGTTTTTATTGCCGTCAGCAGCAGGCCGCGGCATTAAGTTTGGCTTCATTAGTCGTCGGCACGCTCGCCGTTTCGCAGCAGACAGTATGTCCGCGATATTGCCCCGTCGCCGGGTCGCGTTTGATCACATAACTTTCCCATTCGCGTTCGAAGAGCGATTTTATAGCCGCCCGATCCGCATTTTGCCTGCACATGCTCCGCAGGTGGCATTTCGTTGCGATGAATTTGTCCCTAAAACCCATAATGTTTCATCCAGATGTCTTTTTCTCTGCGATCTCAGCGGTCTCTGCGTTAAAGATTTATTTAAATGCAGAGACCGCAGAGAACGCAGGGAAGATAAATTAGCAGCACGCAGTGGCAACTTCCTGTTTCTTGCCATCGATATTTGTAAATGTCGGCACGCAGCAGGTGGCGTCGTTGCTCTTGGCCTCGGCGAGGTTATCCTGAAGCACGGCAAAAACTTCCCACTCGTTGCCGTCCGGATCGTTGACCCACGCCTTGTCCTGCAGCGCGTAGCAGCATGTAGTCTGCATCTCTTCACGTGGCTCGAGGCCGCGCGCTTTCCACTCTTCGCGGAGAGCTATGACATCCTCTGTTCCCGCGACCTGAATTCCCAAGTGCGACAAGGCTCCCTTGCCCTCAAATGCGACCTGATTCAGCGTCAGATTGAGCGGCGGATTTGCCACGTCAAACTTTGCATAGCCGGTGCGGACCTTGCTGGGCTCGATGCCGAGCATCCGTTTGTAAAAATCAATGCTGGTCTCAACATTGCTGACGTTGATTGCCAAATGTGCTTTTAATGTATTGATTGCGGTCATGATATTTGTCTCCTTTCGTAATATCAATTACGCCTAGCCGTAATTGTATTCCTGAGAATATGCGCGTTTTATAATTATGTCAAGCCATAATTGTAATATGATATAATTTTTTTGTATGGGAGTTAAGGACAAATTCAAACTTGACGAATTTTTCGCCGCTTTGGCAGACCGCACGAGGCTCAGATTGCTCAATCTGATGCGCGACGGCGAGGTATGCGTATGCTTCTTTGCCGAAACGCTTGGCACCAATAATCCAAAGATCTCACGGCATCTCGCCTACTTAAAACGTGCCGGACTCGTAAAGGCCAGGCGTGACGGCAAGTGGATGCATTACAGTTTGCAAAAACAACAGGATCCGCGAGCCATTGAAATATTTGAGTCTCTGCTAAAGACCTTTGAGTCGGACGAACAAATGAAGGCCGACCGCGAAACCCTCGTAAATGTCTGCTGCACACCTACTTTGGTGGCCATTGGCCGCAAGACAAATGCGTTGTCATGACCGCCAAATCATAGTAATATCACTACGTTACCGTGATCTCGCAGTCGAATATTTGAGTAACCAAGAGGATCAATGAGGCATGTTCATCGACACTTCCGGATTTTTCTGCCTTACTCATCGCGATGAACCCCAACCACGATGATGCCGTAAGGATCTTCGATTAGCGAGCAGGAAGGCTTTGTTAGACTATTGAAATAGGCTGATTTTTGTGGGAACTTTTCGTTTTTGCCTCTCGTAACCAATACAGACAAGGCGAGGTTTCGTGCTTTGTGGCTGTTAGAGGTTAAGTAACGTTTCGGGAGACTACTTAGTTGGAAGCTTTAAAAGCTGTGACCGAAATAAATGGTGCGGAACTCGTCAAGCGGGCTAGGGGCGGCGACGGCGCGGCGTGGGAAGATATTGTCTCGGCTTTTTCGCGACGGATCTTTAATCTCGCATACCGGTTTACCTCGAGTGTAGATGGAGCCGAGGACCTTACCCAGGACGTTTTCATCCGCGTTTACCGCTCGCTCGACCAATATGACCCCAAACAAGGGGATCTCGCGAATTGGTTGATGCGTCTCGCACGCAATTTGATAATCGACGATTACCGCCATCGCCAGCGTAACCCGCAAAATACGATGGCCGATGCGGTTGACGATCACTCATACCACCTGCGTGCCGCCGGGACCTCAGCTCACAAGGAAATGGAGCGAAAGGAACTCGCGAGCCAGGTTCAGGAAGGTATTGATAAATTGCCGGAAGATCTCAAAACATGCGTGATCCTTCGTGACATCGAGGAATTGACCTATCAGGAGATCGTCGACGTATTGAAAATTCCTGAGGGAACCGTCAAATCGCGAATTAATCGCGGACGAATCGAACTGGCAAAGGTTTTGAGACGAATGAGAGTAGTTACTATATAGAGTTCAGAGTGCAAGCTTTAGCTTGTTTCTCTCCGAAAAAACAGGCTAAAGCCTACACTCTGAACAACAAGGGGTGAATTTATGATAAAGGAGCAGGAAAACATCATTAATTGTTCGACCTTCGAAGAGCTGTTGACCGATTATCTCGATAAAACGCTGGAAAGCACGGCACACAAGTCCGTCGCGGCCCACGCTTTGGCCTGCCCGCTGTGTCACTCTCTCCTTAACGACGTAAAAGAATCTCTCGAGGTCTGCCGCAATATTTCGGCTCCAACCACACCATTGACGCGGCTTGAGGCTCGCGTGCTGTCGATGACGATGCCCGAGACGGCGATGCCGTGCGAGGATTTCGAAGGTTCGCTGACCGATTATCTTGACGGATTTTTACCCGCACAAGTTTTCCACCGCTGGGAACGCCACGCCGCACTTTGCACCTCGTGCGAAGATCTGCCGGGAATGGTCGTTCGCTCGATCGCGGCTTGCTACACATACAAGATGGACGAGCTTGAGGTTCCCGCCGGGTTGAACCAGAGAATTTTGAACCTGACGAGCGGCCTCGGACTGCCGGTAAGTTCTAAACAATCGATCGCAGCTCGTGCGGGCGAATGGATCAGCGGGTTACGCTTCCCGATCGGTATTCCGCAGCTTGCTCCGGTGGCGATGATGCTGACGTTTGCGTTTCTCGTGTTTAGCCAGACGGTTTCGGCCGACGGCACGCTTGCGGGCGTTTATCAGACGAGCGTCGAGCTTGCTGAGCAGACCTATCAGCAAGGTGCCGACGCTTGGAACGGCAAACCGGTAGATGTAAACCAAGCGCCAAAGCTGGATCCGATCACCGGCACGACCAACGTCTCAAATGAGGAAAAGAAATAAATGAACTGTGCTTATCACACACACAACGCTGCAGTTGTGAGTTGCAACGGATGCGGGCGACCGCTTTGTCCGGCCTGCGACCACCGCATTAAGGGATTTCCCTATTGCCAGGACTGTATCGTTATGGGTGTCGATCTGCTTAGACAGCAAAGCCGGACAAATCACGTCCCGTTCGTAAAAAAACGCACTTCGCCGTGGCTCGCGACATTGCTCTCGATGCTTTGCCCCGGGCTCGGTGCCGCATATAACGGCCAGACGGTAAAGGCTCTGGTTTATTTCGCGATATTTGTCGGTTTGTTCCAAATGGCGGTGCTGACGGGCGGAACGCCGCTGTTCGTCCTCGGATTTATCGGCATGTGGTTCTTTGCCGCACTCGATGCGTGGCGAACCGCGCAGATGATCCGCTCGGGCCTGACGCCTGATGTAGCCGACGATATTCTGGTCAAGAGATTTTCGGGTAATCCACGTCTGTGGGGCAGCGTGCTTACGGTGCTCGGTGTCGCGTTCCTGTTTCAACGTGTATTCAATCTGGGCTTTGTAATGAAGGCCGTTTTGCCGATAATGCTTATAGGGCTCGGCATTTACGTGCTTCGCGGATATGTCTTTAAGCCGAAAAAGCCAGCGGTCGAATGGGGCGGAGCAGGAACATCGACGAGCTTTGCGCTGACGCAATCGCCGCGGTATCAAGAGGCGAATTACGCCCCGAACGATTTTGCAGACCGCTCACGCAGCGGCAGTTGGCGCGATGTTTAGAGTGCAGGCTTTAGCCTGTATCTCTTCTGTCAGAAACAAGCTAAAGCTTGCACTCTGAACCTGGGAGTAAATAATTATGCTAAAAGCAGCGAGTATCGGAGGCAGTGTTTTGGTGGTCATCGCGTTGGTGATCGCGTTGCTAAAGGTGTTGATCACTTTTGTCGGATTTATCTCGTTTGCGATCAAGCTGCTCATCATTCTGGCCTTTGTCGCAGTCTTTGCCGGCGTCGCATATTTGATCTTCCGGGCGTGGCAGGATAAGAGAAAAACGGAATAGCACGAGCATTAAAGCTTATTGCATCCATAAGGTTACACACTGGACGGCTTGCCTTTTGCGGCCGTCTATGTTTTTATAAAGGTTCATTGTCTTTCGTTAGTAACGAGATATTGGAGTTTTACAGGCGGTTTGTCCCACGAACAGCAAGAGTTAGGTTTACGTTAAATTGACTCTTGTTTAAGGTTTCGCGTTAGTCGCTCGCGGCTATTCTTGCGTGATTCCAAGTACCGATTACGTTGTATCTATCGGTGCGAAAGATCATAGAAAGGAGCTTAAAAGCATAATGCAGAAAAACGAGAAGTCGTATACTTTTCTTTTATCGCAATCATCTAAGTCAAGGGTCTATATTAAGAGAGTCTCGATCTCAAAGCGCTATTTGCATTTCGGATCGGTCGGATTGTTTTTCGCAATTGGCATGACATCACTGGCGGTGGGCGTTTCGGGGATCGTCAGGAACACTGATTTTGCCGAGATCGCATCGACAGCAGTCACCACCCAAGTCGCCGCTCAACCGGCACCTGCAGTTCCCGCACAAACTGAAACAATAGACTATTCACGTCCAGGTCCGAACGAATATGCGTTCAACAGCGGCGGCCCTGAGGAAGATACCGAGGCCGACGGTGAGAATACCGAGCTTGATAACCAGCTTCGTGTAATTCAGCTAAATGCGAATCCGGCATTCCTGCCGACAATGTGGGCACACCTTGGCAAGATCAATAACGAATTTGGTTTCAGGCGTAATCCATTTGGCGGACGTGCATACGAATTTCACCCGGGCATGGACATCGATGGCGAACGCGGCGACCTCGTCGTTGCACCTGCCAATGGAACCATTATCGCAGCCGGATACAAAGGCGGTTACGGCAACATGGTCGAGATCGACCACGGCAACGGCCTGACCACACGCTACGGCCACATGTCCAAGATCGAAGCCGCCACCGGCGACACCATCTCACGCGGCCAACTCATCGGCTACGTCGGCTCCACCGGCCGCTCAACAGGCCCGCACCTTCACTACGAACTAAGATTAAACGACCGCCCGATCAACCCACGGCACTTCCTGCCAACGGAACCGGTCGATCTGTCGAAGATCGTGAAGAAATAGAGATCGTTATTTTGCAATAAAAAAGCGAGCCTTGATCGGCTCGCTTTTTTTGTTTTGGGGCCTTGCCAATCGCGGCCCAGCGTGATCAAACGCGTTATTTTATCGGTTTCCACGTTCTTGGATTGTCCGGATCTTGCCTCATTATTTGTCCTCCCATCCACGCGGTTCCATCATTGTAGTAGATAGACGAGATCACGATGTTTACACTGGTTATTGCATCAAGGCCCTGTCTTGACGCGAGGAATTTTTTGAGGCCGGCAAAATCCGTTTCACCCAATGTGATCTCTAATGTCGCGTCCGGCGCTATTGGAGTTTCGTTTGCTTGTCTGGCTGGGATCGTGTGAGGGAATTGGAGGGGCCCGTAGGATACTGGCCACATCATCCGATTCCCCATAGCCGTCGTTTCGGGAAAATCGAGATCGAACGATATGCGATTTATTATTTTGCCCGACGTGTTTTTTATCCTGAACGTAAGACCTTTTAGCCAGTCGGGGCGAGCGGGAAAGCTTTCGTCGATCGAGACTGGATCTTTGCCGATCGAGATTCCGAGAATCTTTATCGGCGGCTCAAGAATGCTTTCGCTCATGCTAATACGCTTCCGATTGCCGGCTGCGGTTGTGTCGATTCCGAGATGACGTTCCAGATCGGCTATCCTGCCGGGTATTCCTTTCAAATCCCCACGGCCTTTTACACTTTCGCGAAAGGAATATAACGCGGCTCCATAGCCGCGCATAAAGCCTTCCTGTTTTCGCGTCCATTTTGTGATATCTCCGCCATTTTCGGGAAAGTTCGGCGGGCTGTTAATGAATTTCGTCAGTTTAGCGTCGTCCGCATTAGCGACCAAGCCCTTAGAATCGGCGATCACGCGTTTCAGGCCCTCAAAGAAATTTATTACAAAGTCGGCGTCGCCGGTCGAGCTAGTGCCCCAGGTACTTCCATCCAGACGTAAGACGAAATCGATCTTTGCAGTATATTCTCCGATCACCTCTCTTTGAGGATAGGTTGGCATGATGGGGAAACTTCTGGCTGAACCCGGCAACAATGGCGTCTCCAGAGCAATCGCTCGCTGGGTTGTGCCCGGCATTCCATCAACAACAAATCCGATGATGCTCGTCGCACCATTATTTCGAACCGAATAGCTCAAATATGGTGTCGTATCAATCCTCATCTGAATGATCGTCATCGTCAAAGGGCTGTCAGGCTGCTCCGCGACCTTTAGATTTGTCGGCGGGGGCTCCATCTTTGGCTGGGCCAATACTCCAGTTGCCGACAAGAAAAACAGGCATATGAAGAAAACTGATGATCCAAATGATCGCTTTGCTAATTTCATTTTTCTTTCCTTTGAACTGGGATGTCTTATAGTGCCCGAATAGTATTCCCAATACCGGACGATGTCAAGGGTTTTGGGGTAACGTACAGGTCTGGGGGCGTTCAAGCAGGGTTTCTTTCGATTCGTTGCATCTATCAAACATCTTTACATCATCACAACATTTAATGTTATAATGAGCTCGGTCGAAAGCGGCTCGATCTGCCACGCAAATTGGCAGAAAAGTTTTTTGAAAATTTAAAGAAATCGGCACGATGGTCGCCGTAACCCCAGTATTTACAATGGCTTGCGTGTCCCACCGGCCCCTGGGACAGTTTTGGGACAATGACCGGTTGCGGAAAATGGGGTTAAGCCCCATAGTGACAATACTTACAGCCAATCTTGCTGTAAGACAAACTGTAAGACAGATGTATGAAAGTGAGTTTGGCGGATGGTCACTAATTACAGGTTTTTTGATGGTTTCGGATATACTCAAAATAATTGGTTTACGACATTTTATCTCAAGGACAATTTCTATGAATCTGAAAAACAACCGTTTCCTTTCGCTCGCGATGTTGGTCGCGATACTTGTTAGTTCTGCTCCGTTTACGCTTGCGTTTGATGAGGGCATGTATGCTCCGGGGCAGATCGCTTCGCTGCCGCTGGCTAGGCGTGGTTTGAAGATCAAGCCGACGGACATTTACAAGCCGGGCGGCGTTGGCCTGACGAATGCGATCATTCGCCTTAGTAGCGGGTGTACGGCGGAGTTTGTGTCGGCTGAAGGGCTGATATTGACAAATCATCACTGCGGATTTGAGGCTCTTGTTTCGGCATCTACGCCTGAGAACGATCTGGTCGAGACCGGTTTTAAGACCGAGGGCCGCTCGGGCGAGATCCCGGCGAAGGATTACGCGATTACGCTGACGCACCGGATAGATGATGTTACGGCGAAGATCAAAGCCGGCACGGCCGGGCTCACCGGTGAGGCTCTTGCCGCCGCGATCAAAAAGAATACTGACGACCTCAAAGCCGCCGAACAGGCCAAGGCAGCGGCGGGTTCGACGATCGTCATTCAGGCACTGAGCAATGGTTATTTTTACTTTCTTTATGAGACGTCTGAGATAAAGGACATCCGTGTGGTCTATGCTCCGCCGCGTAATATCGGCGTATTTGGCGGCGACCCCGATAATTTCGAATGGACCCGTCACACCGGCGATTTCACGTTTTTGCGGGCATACGTCGGGCCTGACGGCAAGTCGGCTGAGTATTCGAAGAACAATGTTCCGTACAAGCCAAAGAAATTTCTGACGATGAATATCGGCGGCCTGAAGGAAAACGATTTTGTCTTTGTGCTCGGCTTCCCGGGCGGTACGACGCGTTATCGCGAGAGCTGGTCCGTGAAATATGCACGTGATGCCAACTTCCCTTTTCTCGAAAGGTGGCTGACGGCATTGAGCGACAGCCTACGTCAGATCGGTTTGACCGACGAAGAAAAACGTGTCGCTCTACAGGCTGATATCGCAAATTTTGACAATTCGCGAAAGGCATTCGGGGGCGGGCATTTACAGCTCAAGCGTGTCGGAGCCGTGCAGCAGCGTGAGGCGGACGAGGCAAAACTTGCAGCGTGGATCGCCGCGACGCCGGATCGACAAACGCGATTTGGCACCATCCTGTCCGAGCTAAAGACGCTTTCCGAGGAAACAAATGCCGCACAGCAGCGTGACGCGGTCATTCGACGGTTCCCGGATCCAAATTCGATGGCTGTTTTCGGCCAGGTCGTCGCGGCAGCAACTGCCGTTAAGGCAGGCCGAACGCTCAATGCGACCGCACAGGCCGGTAAGGCCGCTGAGATCACCGAGGCACTAAAGGGCCGCGAACCATCGTACGAACGCGATATGCTCAAGTTCTTTTTCAAAGAATTTGACGCACTTCCGGCCAACCAGCGTTTCGCCGCAGCCGACACAAAATTTGGCAACAAGAAAGGCAAAGAACGCCGCGATGCCGAGGCGGCCTTTGCGGCCGAGATCGCCGACGGGCCAAATTCCACGCCCGCGAAGATCGCCGCACTCTATGGCCTTACATGGGCACAGATGCAGGCTCAGCATCCGTTCACCGCCGGCCTCGTGGACGAACGAGCCGCCCTCGCCGCACGCGGTGCGAAATTCAACGCCAGCATTGACCGGCTTCGCCTCGGCTATATGCAAGCTCTTACCGAGATGAAGAGATTGAAGCCCGTTTATCCGGACGCTAATTTCACGATGCGGTTCTCATACGGCAACGTCAAAGGCTATAAATCGCGCGAAGCCGAGACGCGGACGCCTTTTACGACAATACTTGGATTGCTCGAAAAAGACACCGGCGTTAATCCCTTCGACGCTCCGCAAAAGCTGAAGGACCTACAGGCCGCCAAAGACTTTGGCCGTTACGGTTCGGGTGGCACGGTTGGTGTGAATTTTCTCTCAACGACCGACATCATCGGCGGCAACAGCGGTTCGCCGATCCTGAACGGCAATGGTGAACAGGTCGGCCTCTGTTTCGACGGTAATTTCGAAGGCCTCGGCAACGACTTTTATTACGACACCGAAAAGAACCGTACGATCTCGGTCGATATTCGATTCGTGCTGTTTGTCACCGAGAAATTCGGCGGTGCAAAATGGGTTGTGGATGAGATGAAGGTTGTCGGCGGTGGAGCTAAAGCCGTAAAGGCTGGGGCGGTGTCCGGCATAGAGCGGCTCGAAACGCAAGACGATCGTCTTACCAACCGAGGCCAAATCCTCTACTAAGAATGGCTTGACCGATTTGCAAGGCCTTACTCATCCGAGCGAGGCCTTTTTTACGTGCAAGACGCCACTCATTCACCGTTCCTACAAATACAAGACTCGGCCGTGCCTTGATATCAAAACTATCGGGAGAAAGACTATGAAGAAAACAATCTTGGCCCTCGGCCTCGTATCGGTTTTTGGAGCCAATACCTTTGCATCGATCTACATCAGGTATTACAACAAAGATTCACAAAAGCATGTGATGAAGGTGAAGTTGGATGGGCAAACCAAAGAGGTCACATTCAGCGCTTCGACCAGCGGTGCCACTAGCATCGGTGGTAGCGGGACAAAAGGTGTCATCGAAACTAAGTGCGGCAACGTCGAGATCTCGGACAATGCAAAGATCGAGATCAAAGACGGCTGTATCAAGTTTGTAAATTAGGCGCCACCTGCCAAGGTGAGATAGATCGAAAGGAGGCTTCGCCACGAAGCGAAGCCTTTCTCGCCTTAATAAGCGGGCCCCGAACTCTTGCTTGACGGGTCGTAGTTGCATACAAGGACGGCTTTCCATTTGCCTGTTGCATTGCGGTTGATCCCGCAGCCGAACTTTGCGGTCGCTCGCCAGACCATTTGCGTGTAGTGAGTGCAAGTCTTGCCGGTCGCACAAGTTCCGGCGGTGTTGTTCCAGTTTGCGGCCTCGGCCCTCCAACGCTCGAGCACCGAATCGATGGTCGCAGCGGTTTCGCTTGACACGAACATATTCTCGCCGAACGATGTGTCGCGGTGTTCGTAAAGGCTTTTGCTCGCCCAATCCTGAGCCATATTGGCCAGAGCACAATCCCAGACCATCGGATTCAGTTTCAGATCGATACGCTCTTTATTGTGCCCGGCAAGCAGATCCGCGATCTCGGTTTCCGTGAGGTTATTTCTGTCGCATTTTGCAGCGGCTGGTTTTACTGAAGGGGCAGCGGTTGTTTTGGCCGGTGTCGGCCTAGGTGTCGGTTTTGGTTTGGACTTTGCTTTACTCTGACCATCCGCTAAAGCCGCACCGAACAGAATGAACGCCGCAAAAAAGCCGACAAAAATTGCTCTTCTCATCCAGCAAATGCCTCCTGAAATCTCCTCTATCTGATTTTTCGACTGTACAACGAATCGAAACGGGTTGCAATAGATTTCCGACGGCTTCTATTTCTCTGAATAGTCCAGCTTGATCGAGTTCATTCCTCGAGCGATCACTTTCTGGCGGCGGACGACGCGTTTGCGATTCTTTGCAGGATTAAAGATGTTTAGAGGCGACGGGATCATTGCCGAGAGAAACGCGGCATCGTCCTTTGTTAGATCGGAGGCACTTTTCTTGAAATAGTATCGCGATGCAGCCTCGGCTCCGTAAATGCCGTCGCCCCACTCGATGACATTAAGGTAGATCTCGAGAATGCGCTTCTTCGTGAGTTGTCTCTCAAGAAAGTACGTGTAAACGGCCTCGCGGCCTTTGCGTAGGAAATTGCGATCTTCGGACAGGAACAGATTCTTGGCGAGTTGCTGCGAAACGGTTGAGGCACCGCGTTTGAAGGACGGCATCGGCGGGATCCAGTCGTCTTCGCTCGGCTTGCAGTCTTTTTTTGGCGTGTTGGCCGCTTTGGCTTCCTCCTCGCATTCTTCGCGGGCTTCTTTTTCGCCTTCTTTTACGGCTTCGTCCCAGGCGGCCTCGATGGCCTTCCAGTCGAATCCGTCGTGCTGGAAAAATCGCGAATCCTCGCCGGCAAGCACAGCACGCTGTAGATGCGGGCTGATCTGTTCGATCGGCGTCCAGATCATGAACTTTCGCGGCTCGCGGCCCTCGGCCTTCGCCTCGGATATTCGAAACTCTATCATCGACGAAGTTGTCGGATTCTCCGTCCGAAGCCGTGAGATCGCCGGAAACGTGATCAGCTCATAGGCCAGCCAGACGACAAGAGCACCTGCGAAGATCAGAAAGAGCATTTTGGTCCAGTACCACATATTCTTAGTGAATAGTGAACAGTGAATAGTGAATAGTCAAGAAAAGAATATGCAGAGATTGGGCACCGTTTTCTTGACTAATCACTGTTCACTATTCACTATTCTCTATTATGGCCCGATACGACAATGTTGTTGCGGTGATCCTCGGCGGCGGTGCGGGATCGCGGTTGTTCCCTTTGACCCAGGAGCGCTCGAAACCGGCGGTGCCGCTTGGCGGAACGTATAGGCTGATCGACGTGCCGGTCTCGAATTGCATCAATTCTGAGATCACGCAGATCTTTGTGCTGACACAGTACAATTCGGCCTCATTAAATCGGCATATTTCACGGACGTATCGTTTTTCGAGCTTTTCGACCGGCTTTGTGGAGGTTCTCGCCGCTGAGCAAACCAAGGAAAATCCTGAATGGTTTCAAGGCACGGCAGACGCTGTCAGGCAGATGCTGCCGCATCTGCGGGATTGGCACGTCGATACGCTCCTTATTCTTTCAGGCGATCATTTATATCGTATGGACTACCGAGCGTTCCTTGAGCGTCATTTCAGCACCGGAGCCGATCTGACGATCTCGGTAGTGCCCTGCCGACCCGATGAGGCCGAGGAATTTGGCCTGCTCAAGACTAATTCCGATGGCGAGATCGTCGAATTCAAGGAAAAGCCAAAAGGCGACGCTCTCGAAGCGATGAAGGTCGACACGAGCCGCTTTGGCCTGAATGCAACAGAAGCCGCGAGTAGGCCGTTTCTCGCATCGATGGGAATTTATGTTTTTAACTACGAAAAGTTGGTCGAGTTGCTCAAGGCAGATAGTTCGTGGGTCGATTTTGGCCGCGAGATAATTCCGGCCGCGATCGAAAAATATACGGTTCAGGCACACCTCTTTAAAGATTATTGGGAAGATATTGGTACAATCCGTGCGTTCTACGAGGCTAATCTCGATCTCGCTTCCCCGCTCCCGAAATTCAATTTCTTTAATGCTGCGGCTCCGATCTACACCCGCAGCCGCTATCTGCCGCCATCGAAATTGCACGATTGCGACATTGATAACTCAATGGTCTCCGAAGGCTGCATCCTGAATGGCATACACGTTAGGAATTCGATCATCGGCCTCCGCAGCCGGATTGACGCAGGCACGACGATCGAGGATTCGATCGTTATGGGTTCGGATTTTTTTGAATCTCTGTCGGAGATCGGGAATAATCTGGATTCCGGAAAGCCACATCTGGGTGTTGGTAGTAATTCGGTGATCAAAAGATCGATCGTGGACAAGAACGTTAGGATCGGCAAGGACGTAAAGCTGATAAACCGGGACAAGATTGAGAATTTTGACGCATCGGACGGCTCCTATTACATCCGCGAGGGGTTGATCATCATTCCAAAAGGAGCGGTGATCGCCGATGGTACCGAGATCTAAATTATTTATCTCACGATCTTTCTGCGAATAAATGTTTCCCGGGAACGCACTACGAGTCCTTCTCGACCAACCTTTACCTTTACTTTAGTGTCTTTACCGGGCTCTCGATCAGCCGTCGGGTAATAGCCAATGCTGTAAAATTCACGTAATTCACTGGCGATCTTGGCGTAGGCCTCGGTAAGGTTGCCAAGTGTTGTCGCCGCATAGAGGCGTCCGCCAGTGCGAGTCGCCAGCTCATCAAGATATTCCGCAGCCCTTTTGTACTCGGCATTGGTCGTTCCCGGTGGGCCGCCAACCCCGCCGCCATTTCCGGCAGTATCCGAGATCGGTTTACTGTCCCCTTCGGTCTCTGGAATTCTGATCGGCGGCGGCTTTGCAGCGGGAGTTCCACGGCTCAAATTTTGCACATCGGCAAAGGTGTCATACCTGATCGGATAGATCAGTGCATCGAGCTCCATCGCGTCGGACAGATTGTTTAAGCTGCTGATGCGCCGACTGCTAGTATCCACTCCGTCGGTGAATAGAATTACGGCCTTTCTCCCGTCGATCGCCCGCAGGCGGTCGTTGATGATCAGATCAACGGCTTCGTAAAGGCTTGTGCCGGTCGATATCTTGGTAGTCTTGATCGCTCTATAGATCTCCTTGCGGTCGTTTGTCGCCTCGCAAAGCACGTGAACCTCGGCGTCGAACGACACAACCATCACTTTGTCCTGGGGCCTAAGCTGCCCGATAAACGCGATCGCCGCCGATTGAATCTCGGCGATCTTGAACGTCGTCGAATAGCTCATATCAAGAACAAGAGCAACGGTAAACGGTGCGAGTTCATTAGAAAAAAGCTCGACCTGCTGTTCGACGCCGTTTTCAAAAACGCGGAAATCGTCTTTCCCCAGCCCGCCAATAAACCGGCCCTTCTTATCCATTACTCGAACCGGCACAGAAACAAGCTGAGTACTGACCTTGATCACCTCGCCGTCGTCAACTGCGGTCGTTGTACCGGTCGGGATCGGCGTCGGAGTAGGTTTGGCCCCACGTTGATTTGATTTGCCTTCTGTCGCGGGCTGTGTCCGCCGCGATTGCGCGTTCGAACCTGCCGCAAATACAGCAAGCACCAAAACGATCAAAGTGATAAGGCGGCACATCACAGAACTGATTCTACGATGCATCCAGGCGATGGGAAAGATGCAAAAACGAAAAGGGAAAAAAGGGGAAAGTGAAAAAGTGAAAAGGTGAAAAAGTTAAGATCGCAAGAACCGCCGGCGAACTTTTTCACTTTTTCACTTTTTCGCTTTTACACTTTTATACCTTCTACCGTCCGGCGATATTCCGGTCGGTTTGGCCGACGATGTAGCTCGTCTTGGCCCTGACGACGACCTCGGGCCGCATCACGCGGATCTTGATCTGTTTTCGTTCTCCGACTGCTCCGACGGTTTCGGGGTAGTAGCCGAGCGAATATTGTCGCCGGAGTTCCTCGGCGATCCCTGAAAATGCCGCGTCGAGATTGTAGATCGAGGTCGCCTCGAATGCGCGGCCGCCGCTGTTTTGCGCTAATTTTTCAAGATATTGTTTGCCTTTCGCGTATTCACCGGAGTTTGCACCGCCACCGCCACCAATATTTACGCGGCCGCCGGTGATGATCGCCCCGAGTATGTCGGCCATCGTCACGCGTCCACCGCGTCGCGGGTAGGTCTGTCCGCCTCGATTTCCACCGCCGCCCATATAGCCGGATGTATCATATCTGATCGGATAGAACAATGCATCGACCTCCTCAGCCGAACGGAGTGTGCTCTCGACACTCGCCCTTCGCGAGGTCGTATCGACGCCATCGGTGAAAAGCACGACAGCTTTACGCCCCTGCAAACGCCTCAGTTCTTGATAGATGGTGTGGTCGACCGCCTCATAAAGGCTTGTGCCATCGCCAAACTGAGCTTGCCGGATCGCATTACGCAGTTCGTACCTGTTATTCGTCGGTGCCGTTAGCACGTGGACGTCCTGGTCAAATGCAATCACCATTACCCGGTCCGCAGGCCGAAGTTGGTTGACAAACGTAATCGCAGCATTCTGGATCTCATCGATCTTGAACTGCGTCGATGGGCTTACATCGATCAACAGCACGACCGTGAATGGCTGTTCGACCGACTGAAAATAGTCGATCTTTTGTTCAATGCCGTTCTCAAAGATCTTGAAATCGCGCTGCTGAAGGCCGGAGATGAACCGGCCGTCGCGGTCGAGCACCGACACTGGCATCGTCACCAAATTCGTCTCGATACGAATGACCTCGTCATCGCCGCCGATCGGTGTCGCGGTCGGAGCAGGCGTGGGGCGTCGATTGCCGTCAATTAGGACCGGCGGGCCGGTTTGCGGTGAATTTGCGGTCGGGTTGTTGCCTAGCGTCGGAGGTGTCGGAGTCTGCGCGACACGCGGCCGTGTGCCGGTATTCGTTTGTCCAAATGCTCCAACCGCAAGCATCCCCAATATGATCCCAAAAACAGCTATTGTTTTCATTGAACCGTGGCCTCCGAGCCGAAAAAGTTACTTTGGGGAAAGCGTCGATTTGATTAGAAACCGCGGGGTTTCGTTGCTACTAATTTTTGTCGAGAAAGTCGATCGCCAGATCGTGAAAACAGCGGCGAACGGAATTAATATTAACAAATGGCAGGGCGTGGTTGTGCGTGCGATTTGTAAGCAGGACAAACACCCGCTCCTTGACCGGATCGATCCACAAACTCGTCCCCGTAAACCCAAGATGCCCAAAGCTTTGCGGCGACATATTCGTTCCGGCGGTTGATTCCGGAGTCGATGCAAGCTGGAAAGCGAATGAGCGATGTTCGTTCATCCCGGGTGTAAAGTTAGTGCGAAATAGCTCGCACGTTTCGGGTTTGAGAAGCTGCGTGTAATTAGGCAAAAATTGCTGAGCGATCTTAAAAACTTCTTCGGCGGTCGAAAAAAGCCCCGCATGGCCGGCAACGCCGCCCATAAAATAGGCATTCCCGTCGTGGACCTCGCCCCAAATGACGTCGGTTCGAAACGGGTCAGAACCGGGAGCGATAGCGACTGGGTTCTTCGCACTCACGCCAGATTGCCCGAAATATCCCAACTCAGCGCACATCTGCCGCTCAAACCCATTACCCTTTTCGCTCGCAGCAATTCGGTACCGTAGTTCAAGATCTGGATCGTAACCGCTCGCAACGAGTCCCAAGGGCGTACATATCTCTGCGTTCATCGCAAAATCCAATGGCCATGCCAAACGATCTGTAATCAGGGATCCCAAGAGCAGAAAATTGAGGTCACTGTAAACTACACCCGGCTCGTTGCTAATCGCCATAGCCAGAATTGTAGTCGTAACTTGCCCCGGTTCATCGACAAGCAAATAAAGGGGCTTCCAATCAGGCAGACCTGACGTATGAGTTAGCAGGTCTTGAAGTGTTTTCCGTTCGAGCTGTTGATTGCCGAGGAATAAAGCCGGACCGTCGAGCCTCGCCTCCTTCATTTCTACGATCTTCGCAACTAGCAACCCCGTCACCAACACCTTCGTCAAACTCGCCAAGTCATAGATCGTATCCGTCTTCGCCTCGATCAATTCCGGCTCGACGACCGCATGACCGAGAGCTCCGTGCAGTACGATCTCGCCTTTTTCAGCGACGAGATACACTGCCGACGGAAAATCGCCTGCCTCGATCCTTTTCCCAAGGAATGTTGCAATTTCGTTACGCACTCCCCTTACCTTAATTGACACGATGCGATGGTGTAAATAGACTTGAGCAATAAATCAACCTCGGAGGTACTTACAACCATGTCAACAAAAGTCGAATCGGCTGAACTCATACTTAAACTTTACGACCTTCGTCGCGAGGCGACAATGCGCAAGGCGCGTGATTGGATGTTCTCGTTCAATCCGACGAGTGCTCAGGACATTATGGACACAATGATGGACCCTGAGGTCGGCGGCTACCTGAGGATGGTACTGTCATACTGGGACATGGCCGGAGCGCTGGTCAATCACGGAGCTATCGATCCGGATATGTTCTCAGACACCGTTGGCGAACACATCGGCGTTTACACCAAGATCGAACCGTTTGTCGCGGAGCTTCGCGAGATGTGGCAGGCTCCTGAGGCATTTGCCAACCTCGAAAAGGTCATAATGGATCGCCCTGACGGCGCCGAAAAGATCGCCAAGAACAAGGAATTCATGAAGTTCATCCAGGCCCAGATGGCTGGTGGACAAGCTGTCGAAGCCGCTGCCTAAACATCTAATCGCCGTCGGTGAGCGTCTATCTTTTCGAGCACGCCGACAGCCAGACTCAACGCACGCCGTCCGTCATCACCTGTGACGGGCGGCGTTTTGTTGTTTTCGATGCAATTCAAAAACGCGGTGATCTCGGCTCGCAGCGGCTCGATGTCGTTGATCTCGAGGCGATTGATCGAGATACCAGCAAGCGGATGGGCTGCGTTGGGATTTAGAGATGTGATCGAGGCGAACTTGGTCGCGTAATCCAAAACTACGTAAGAATTTGTCTGATAAAAGCGTGTCTTGCGTATTTTCTCGGTACCGATGCGTGATGCGGTTATGTTGGCGACGGTGCCGTTCTCAAATTCAATACGTGCATTCGCCGCATCTACTTTGTCGGAGATCACGGGAATGCCTACAGCACGGATCTCACTGACCTTCACATCGGGCCCAACCAGCCACTGAATTGCGTCGAGATCATGGATCATAACGTCGAGCACGACATCGACATCGAGCGAGCGATTGGGAAACGGCGATACACGATGGATCTCAAAATACAGCGGGGTCGTAACATGAGACCGCAGAGCGACCATGGCCGGATTGTAGCGTTCGAGTTGGCCAACCATCAACTTTGCTCCGGACGCTACGGCTGCGGCGATCATCTTGTCTGCCTCGTCGAGACTCAGAGCGATCGGCTTTTCGACCAGGACATGAATGCCTTTGTCTAAAAATGCACATGCGATATCGCAATGCGTTTCGGTCGGCGTCGCGATCGAGACAGCATCGACGTTGCCGATCAGATCGCGCCAATCCGTAAAACTTGCACAATTATGCAGTCCGGCAATGGTCGTAGCCGTTCCCTCATCCGTATCGCAAACGCCGACCATCTCCACACGCCCTTCGTCGGCTAGTTCCGCATAATTTCGGGCGTGATGCCGACCCAGGCTGCCGACACCGATAGCAGCAACGCGTAATTTACGAATTTCCGACATAATTTGATTGCAAACTGCTTTTCAGCAATACTTTACATTCTCATTTAAGATGGCTGAAATTACAAAGACCGGCAATAGCAGCTCTCAATTCGTTCCCAAATGGGCGTGGATGGGCTTTGCGATTTTAGCAATCCTCGCCTATCTGTTCGGCCTGTCGATCCCGTTTCTGGGTCCGGACGAACCACGATACGCACAGGTAGCTCGCGAAATGTTTGAACGCGGCGACTGGGTCACTCCGACGCTTGGTGGATTCAATTGGTTTGAGAAACCGGCTCTGCTCTATTGGCTCGAGATCGCAGCGTACAAGGGTTTCGGTGTGAGCGAATTCGCCGCCCGTCTCGGTCCGGCCCTATTTGGCCTGGGAACAGTCGCAAGCCTCTGGATCCTGGGCCGCAAGTCGGCACCACCCATGGTAGCGGGTGGTTTAACGCGTCTCTCCGAGACCACATCCTTCGCCAATTGGCTCGCCCTTATCGCTGCCTCGACTCTCGGCATCTACGTCTTTGCTCACGGAGCGAGTTTCGACATAATCATCACATTTCCGATGACAGCAGCTTTGGTTGCTTTCTACCTGTATGATCGCGGAGTTCGACCACCCGCTACCGCAGATGTTTCCGGCCTGGCCGCCCGGCCGCATATTCCGGTGGCGCTCATTCTGTTCTATGTTTTTATCGGCATCGCTCTGCTTGCAAAAGGGCTGATCGGGATCGTTTTTCCGATTGCGATAGTCGGACTTTTTTACGTTTTCAGCCGGCGACTTCCGACCGGCGAATTCACCTTCAGCCTCTTTTGGGGCACGCTGCTCGCGGCGGCGATCGCATGTCTCTGGTATCTGCCCATGTACCAGCGGCACGGTTGGGAGTTTATCGACGAATTCTTCATCCAGCATCATTTCCAGCGATTTACCTCGAATAAGTATCAGCATCCTCAGCCGTTTTACTTTTTCTTTTGGGTGCTGCCGCTAATGACGCTGCCATGGATGCCCTTTGCCTTTGCGTCAGTCTGGTCTTCGGTGAGGCGACTTTTCTCGGGTGCAAAACCCCAGCCGCTCATACTTTTCGCGTTTGCATGGCTCATTGTGCCCCTCGGATTTTTTTCGCTTTCCGGCTCGAAACTGCCCGGCTATATCCTCCCTGCCATTCCTGCGGCTGTAGTGCTCGCGGCCGTCTACATTTTTGAAAAGGTCGCCAAAAGCCACCGTTGGGCAAACAGTGTGTTTGCCGTTGCAAGTCTCGTGTTTATTATCTCGATCGGCGTATCGATCACTGTTGTACCAAAGTTTGCCGATACTGATTCGGTCAGCGGGCTGATCGCGGCAGCCGCCGAACGCGGCTATACGAGTGAACGCGTCTTTGGCCTGCACACGATCTCACATAGTGCAGAATTTTACGCCGCTAACCGCTTATTACGCGACTCGGAAGGCAGGCAGAAAAAGCTCTATAGCCCTGCAGAGGTCGTCGCAGAAATGCGTAGAGCCAACGTTGCGAGGGCTCTCGTGCTCGTCCCACCTGAATATCTAAGACAGATCACCGAAACCGGCATCTTACGCAACGAGGTCATCCGCGATAATGGTGAATGGGTGATCGTTGCTGTCTGGAGCGAATAAAGATCATTTCTCGGCAGCACGTCGAAGACGATCCATAAGGGCGGCTCCGATCCCAATTTCGGGTACCACCTCGCAATATATAGTTTCGATGCCGTGTCGGTCGCATTCGCGGAAGAATTCAAAAACCGAGTGTGCATACCCGGCAACGTCCTTGCATTGCCGCGAGAATAGAAATGGTGACGGCGACGGCCTGATGCCGATGTAGGCGACATCTTCGACATCCACAATTTGCCCGGCGGGTTGGTAAAGGACGATTTTGGCTCGAGGTGAATAATGCCGATGTCTTAGTCCCGGGCTGCGCGGTAATTCGTCTTCAACTGGTGTGTACTCAACGGTTTCCGGTACCACTGTCCTAAGCTCGGAGAGCGATACAGCACCTTGCCGCAAAATCATCGGTATATCCGATGTACAATCGACAACGGTCGATTCGAGGCCGATCTCGGTCGGATCGCCCTGCAAAATGCAATCGATCCGGCCATCGAGATCTTCCAGAACCGCCTGCCACGTTGTTGGGCTGGGTTTGCCGGAAAGGTTCGCTGACGGTGCCACCACAGGCACTCCACAAGCCTGGATGAATCTATGTGCCAATTCAAATCGCGGCATTCTCACGCCGATCGAGTCTAACCCGGCCGTCGCGATGAGAGGCACTTTATCCGATCTCAGCAGAACCACCGTCAGCGGCCCTGGAAAAAATGATCGGATGAACAAATGTGCAAACGACGGGATCTGCGCGGTCAGTTCGTTGATCTGGCCGATCTCAGAAACGTGTGCGATCAACGGATTATCGGCCGGTCGCCGCTTCGCCTCGAATATCTTTGCTATCGCGGTCTCGTCAAAAACGTTCGCCCCAAGGCCGTAAACCGTCTCGGTTGGAAACGCGACGATGCCGCCTCGCTTTACGATCTCGGCCGCGTCGATGGGTGAAAGTGTAAGTAGTGTATTCATGCTTGTTGCATATACTATACATTCTGGCATCTATGCGACATTGTGTTATCATTCCGAGATGCGAGTGTTGACTGGAATTTGACAAGTGTTCGCCGTACACGAGTCCTGACGCACGATTGTGGCACAATGTATTTTTTTTTTCAAAAATTGGCACAAATGTCGCTTCTCGACCGCGTTAACTCCCGCATTAGCAATACTTAGCCCGTCCCACGGAGGCCGTGGGACAGCGTTGGGACACTCGGGACACGATTTCATTAAATACCGTGTTTGAAGCACTTAGTGAGCCGCGGTATTCTCTCTGTCCCACAAGAAACCAAGACTTTCTGGTTAGTTGGGAGTGAGCATAAACAGTAAAATGGAAACATGACCATCCCGGAAAAACTCAAAACTTTACCGACCGACGCCGGGATCTACATTCACAAAAATGAGGCCGGAAAGATCATCTATGTCGGCAAGGCAAAGAATCTGCGGAATCGCGTGCGGTCGTACTTTCACGCGAGCCGCAATCACGATCCCAAGACGCGGCAATTGGTAAAAGTGATAGCCGATTTTGAGTTTATTATTGTAGATAATGAGGTTGAGGCACTCGTACTCGAATCTAATCTCATAAAGAAGCATAAGCCGCGATTCAACGTATTTCTCAAGGATGACAAATCCTATCCACACCTAAAGCTCACTAACGAGCCGTATCCGAAGGTCGTGATCACGCGTAAGATCGTCCGCGATGGCTCTAATTACTACGGGCCATTTTTGCCCGCGACGCTTGCGCGCAATACCCTCAATCTCGTAAATCGAGCCTTCCAGCTTCGCACATGCGAGATCGAGATCGACGGCAAGCTGCCGCGTCCGTGTCTCGAATACCATCTAAAACGATGCCTCGGCCCGTGCGTCAAGGGCCTTTGCACGCAGAAGGAATATCAAGAAGCAGCGGCCGACGTGAAAATTCTGCTCGAGGGCAAAAACAAGGAATTAGCCAAATCGCTCGAGGAGCGGATGTGGCAATACTCAGAGGAGAGCAGGTTTGAGCTGGCCGCCAAGTATCGCGACCTGCACCGCACCGTGCTCGCCCTCAGCGAAACACAAAAAATGGCGACGACTGCCGATCGCGATATCGATATTCTAGGGTTTTATCGTGAGAAACAGCGGCTCGCCTTACAGCTATTTACAATGCGCGAGGGCCGCATCGTCGGGCGGCGCGAATTCTTTTGGGAAGACCTGGTAGAGGACGATTCGTTCGACGCTTCTGAGTTTCTGGGCTTGGTGCTCACGCAATATTATTCGACCGATTACGTACCGCTTGAGATCCACGTGCCGCAGGATTTTGAGGATCGGGCGGTTCTGGAGAAGGCCCTGACCGAACGGCGCGGCCGCCGCGTGAAGATACTCGACCCGAAACGCGGAAAAAACAAACATCTTGTCAAGCTCGTCGAGGCTAACGCGAAGATCGCATTCGAACAGCGTTTCCGTGTACTGAAGCCGGACAGCGAAAAGGTGCTCGAGGAGTTACAGGAATTGCTCGAACTATCCTATTTCCCCGAGCGGATCGAATCGTTTGATATTTCGAACATTTCAGGTTCCGAAAATGTCGCCGGCATCGTCAGCTTTGAGAATGGCAAACCTGCTCGTGCCAACTACCGACGCTTCATCATCAAATCTGTCGAAGGGGCGAACGATTTCGCATCGATGCACGAAGCCGTCTTTCGCCGATACAAGCGGCAACTAGATGAGCAAAAACCGTTGCCTCAACTCATCTTTATCGATGGCGGAAAAGGCCAACTCTCAGCCGCTGCAGCCGCGATGCAGGCTCTCGATCTCGAACAAATAATGCTCGTCGGCCTCGTCAAACCGCCTAAGCAGCACAACCAAATTTCGCATCTCCTGGTCGGCGGCCGCGAAGACCTCCCAATACCGTTTGACCGCAATTCACTTGCGTTTCGCCTGGTCCTGCAGATCCGCGAGGAAACGCACAAAACTGCGATCGAATTCCACCGCAAACGCCGCGAGAAACGTGATTTCTCTTCTGAACTGTCCGAGATCCCCGGAATTGGCGATAAGCGAAAGATGAAACTGCTGCGTGAGTTCGGCTCGATCGAACGGATCGCGACGGCGAGTATCGATGCACTGTCGTCGTTTGTTGGGGAGAAAGCGGCTCTTGAGATAGTGGCCCATTTCGAAAAGCAACGTCGTGTCTCCTCGAGCATCTCACCTACAACGAGTCTTGGAGGTTTAAAATGAACATGTTTCGGCTACTGTTATCGCTATTTCTGAGTACGATCGCTGTGACGGCGGTTTACGCCTGCTCGTGTGTTAATGGCGGCCCACCATGCCAAAGTTTTGGAAGCACTCCGTTTGTATTTAACGCGAAGGTACTGAGTATTGAAACCTTTGAGACGGAACGAGACGAGGCCCGATTCAAGTATCAACAACGCAGGGTTCGAATGGCTGTTTTGGATGCGTTCAAAGGAATTGACGCTCAGACCGTGGACGTCGTCACGGGGCAAGGTGGAGGTGACTGCGGTTACGACTTCAAGGTCAATGAGAGCTATCTTATCTACGCCTGGGAGGACAAGGGCGTCCTGAGTACTGGAATCTGCTCGCGGACCCGCCTGATGTCGGAGGCCAGTGAAGACCTTGAATATATCCGTGGGCTTCCAAAAGCGAGTCCAAATGGCCGCATTTCAGGATCGATTTTTATAAGTACGCCGCGACGCAGTGATGACATGTGGCAGCCAAATCCTACAATTCCGGGGTTAGAGATCGCGGCCAGCGGACCTAAAGGCGTTGTTAGCGTACAGACTGACGGCGAAGGGAAATTCGCATTCGAAAACACGGCTCCGGGCGATTACATACTCCGAGCCGTCGCACCTAAAGGCCTCTATCCCGATATGGTAGAGCAGAAAGTGAAGCTCGTCGGTAAGGGCTGCGCCGTAACCTCGCTTGTTTTTGTTCCACAGACCGCCGTAAAAGGAAGATTATTGGATGAACGCGGCGATCCCGCCGGCGATATCGGAGTAAATCTCATTCCTGTCGAGTACATAAACGAAAAATATCAGAAGGACACCTACTACAGCCATACAGATTCTGGCGGGAATTTTGCGTTCCTGGGAATACCACCCGGGAATTACTATCTTGGCGTCCGGTTGAGTCGAATAACAGACATTAAGTTCAAGTACCCAAGGTCTTTTTATCCCGGTACCCAGAAGCTCGATTCGGCAGCAGTACTGGTAGTCGCTGAGGGTCAAATCCTTGAGAATCATAATTTCCAACTCCCTTTTCCGCTTTCAGAGCGGGTGATTGAAGGAGTAATAACTTGGCCGGACGGTAAACCAGCGGTCGGAGCCTATGTCGCGACCGAAGAGATCGAATATGCTTCCGGCTCGATGGGATTTAGCGACGGAATTACTGATTCAAAAGGACGTTTCTCCATAAAGCGCATGGATGGGTTGAAGTATTTGTTGCGTGTTCACGTCAACTTGCCGGATGGACAACAACGTCATCCCGAACCGGTCGCCATACCAAAAACTGGTTCAGTTAAGGACATTAAACTTGTAATTTCAGAGGCCGGAGGTAGTTGTTTGAAATGTCGGGGCAGATAAGAGTATGCGACTCAATAACCGATTCGGCCCTTATTGACATTGCTCGCAAACTCAGCTACTTTTCACCTGTTCAACCACATTTTTTGTATCAAGGGCTTTAGGGTAGTTTCCTCAAAAAGGAGCATTCGCTATGCTAGCAAGACTTTTGGCAGCGACTGGCGCCGGTGGCGTCACGTTTTTCGTTTTAGGATTTGTTATTTACGGCCTTATTCTCGAAGAGAGAGTAATGAGGCCAAACATGAACACTTATCCGGGCTTGATGAATGAAGTGCCCGTCTGGGCCCCTCTTATTCTCGCTAACCTGGTCAATGGGTTTCTTCTGGCTTACATATTCGACAAATGGGCCAGTATTAAGACTTTTGTAGGTGGATTAAAGGGCGGTGCGATCGTGATGTTTTTGATCGCGGTTGCATTTCAGTTAATGTTCCTCGCGTTTATGAACCTCTCGAAGAACTATATTCCACCTGTCGCTGACATAATTGGTTCAACAGTTATGGGAGCGATCGGCGGCGGCGTGATAGGTCAGGTTCTTGGAATGATGAATAAAAACTCGTCGTCGAATTAGGCCGGGGAACATGACTTGTCGGGGCTGTGCGGTTTGCGATGTTTTAGTCGCCTTTGTTCTAAATATTATATGTATGAACATCTACGACAACATCATCGGGTCAGTCTAACCACCGAACTGTGGATCGGACAAGACGGGATCTTTACCCGTACTGACGAGTTACTTCGAAATCTGAGTGTCGGTGGGGCTTTTGTTCAAACTGGGCAAGTTTTTGCTATCGGTTCGATCTTAAGCTTCCGTTTTAAAGTGCCGAACGCAGTAAATTTTGTCTCCTGCACGGCACTGGTGCGAAATATGGTAGTTGGTGACGGACTTGGCGTACAATTCCTGGATCTGTCCAGCGAAAATGTCAGGCATATTGAGCAGTATGTCAAGACGGCTCTCGAGCGTGAAACACCGCATTAGTCTTCCACATTATGATTTAATGGCAGTGATCGGGCCCAAGCTCAGGAAATACGGCACAGCGACGACGCCGTAATCCCCAAAAGCACGGGCCCGAAGACTTGATAGGTTGAATATTAGTTCTTGCGAACGTACGTTTTGTGGACAACGGCGTTCGTACGTCCGTCGCGAGCCTCAACCATCACATTGTCTTTGTCTTCCCGAGTCGTAAGCCTGGCGCCGGAGGTCGCCGTCTTTTCTCTTGCCTTGGCCCTGTCGGAATCATCCATAAAACCCTTAACATCGCCGGCCCTGACCGGTGCAGCAAGACGGACACTCCGAGATTCTGCTACCGCCTCGGTTGCAGTGGCCTTTAGGTTCTTGCTCCAGACCTTTTTGAAAAGCGCGTTCGATACGTAGATGTCCGCACTGTTGATCTTGCCGTTGATGGCAAACGCATAGCCGATCACGTCTGATTTGCCCGCGGTGATACCCGCGAGAGCACGGACGTATTCGTCGATATTCGCAACTACCTTCTTGTCTTCCAGGCTGAGCTGGAGGCTCGATGCCGATACACCGTCCGCGACCGAGCCGCCTACATTCTTCGCCAACTGTGACTGTGCCTCGCTGACCTTTGCCCAAACTTCCTGTTGCGAGCGTGTGGCATTGGCAGCGATCTTAAGATCTCGGGTGACGATCCTGTCGTTCGAGCTGGTGAACCTGCCGGCCTCCTCGTTGCCTCGTTTCTGCCACCGGCCTGACTCGACGCAAAAAGCTTCGATCCTAACTCGGCCCGATCGAGCCGGGATAATGATACTGACGGCTAAGACACGATCCTGCTTTCCGCCCTTTACTATGTCGCCCGATTGAATGAAAACGTCCTGCTCTTTGGACAGATTCTCGACCTCAAGCTCATTCACATTGGACGTCTCGTAAACAACGAAGAGCTTGCGTTCCATCGCCTCCTGCAGCGTCATGACGTTGATCTTGTTGGTCTCATCCTTGCCGTGGATCAGAAAAATGGTCAGGTTCTTATGCGAATATGGGGCGGAGATGCGATAACTGGCCGACTGTGCAGCGGCGATGCTAACAACTCCAAGTGTTACCAAAAACGCTGCGATGATACGAGAAATAGTTTGATACTTCATAAGATGCTCCTTTATCTGGTTTTGCTCGGGAGAGCGTCGCTTTTGATAAGTGAACGGTGGCCCGCCGAGTTTCTTGCAAATAAAGTATCGGGATTGTTCGGCTTTTGCTTTTTTGCGCGATTGCGGTGACAATATGGCAAATCAAAATTCGGGAGACTTTTTATGAAATCGCTGCTTACATTGGGACTGATCTCGTTCGCATTGACGTTTTGTGGATTACAGGAAAGGTTAAAAGGCTTGAGCGGTAGCCCGTCTGGTAATTCAAACACGGTGAGCTCCGGTTCGAATTCGTCCTCGACGAGTTCGTCATCGACGGCTGAAAAGGCAAAGCCGAATGCCGCTCAGCAGGCGATAATCGATGGCGGGATCGAGACAAAATGGGACGACCAGGGATTGTCGTGGAAGCTGCCATCGGGTTGGAAGAAGATGACGACAAGCAAAGAAAGCTTTAACTACAGCTCACCGGACAACGCGTTTTTGTTGGTCAATATATCTACGCTTGGCGACAATTTCCCGATGGATGTCAGCCTTAAGGCATATTACGACCAGGCAATGCAGCAGCTCAAGAACGGCAAATACGAATCTGTGAAAATGGTCGAGATCGATGGCATAACGGGCGTAGAGTTTGTCGAGGCTCCCCCAGAAGGCAAGGACGACCCGCGTCGCCATCAGTGGATCGCCTATCGTAAATATCTGGGCCAGACCCAACAGTTGAATGTGATGACATCGACCAAGGGAACCAACTTTGGCAAGCACTCCGACGATTTTCCGGCGATCCTTTACTCGATGAAAGCCGTTAAATAACGGCTCTTAGGAATCGTGGAGTGTCGGTGCGTCTGCGTGGGGAATAAAACACTTACGGCATCGCGCCTCGTATTTGTCAGAAGCACCGACCTCCACGCGAGCTTCCGATTCGACCGTTCGCTGAGAATAATTGGCCGTAGCACCGCATTTGACGCAGATCGCGTGTGTTTTTGTAATGAACTCGGCGATCGCGAGTAATTGCGGCATCGGCTCGAACGGCTTTCCCATAAAGTCCTGATCGAGTCCGGCGACGATCACGCGCTTTCCGGATTCGGCCAGGCCATTCACAGCATCTATTATCGCCATATCAAAGAATTGTGCTTCGTCGATGCCAATGACCTCGGTCGCTTCTTCGACCTGTAACATCATCTCGGCCGTCGTCGAGACGGGCACCGACATATGCTTTTGGCCCGAATGCGATGCGATCTCCTCAAACGAATACCGGGCGTCGATCCCGGGCTTAAAGACCTGAACCTTTTGCCGGGCAATACGAGCGCGGTTAAGGCGTCTGATCAACTCTTCGGACTTGCCGGAAAACATCGAACCGGCGATCACCTCGATCCAGCCTGTCCCATTCTTCCTGACCTTGCGGCGTTCGTCAGCATTGTCGAACGCAAATTCTTCAAGCATATTTCGTTAGCTTTGATCTCTCAAAGAAAGAGAGATTAACACGCAAAGCCTTATTTGTCATTCGCACTAAGTGCCGAGCGTTAGAGCGTATCCATTACTGCCCGATGAACATTCTCGACGTCGATCTTGTCGATCGTCCGATCACGAATGACCTTCAGCTTGTCCGCCCTGGGGAGATAGGTCGTCGGAGCACGTTCGTCGAGCAAGAGGACAACGGAAACGCCCGAGCACGCCGCAAGGTGGATCGGCCCCGTGTCGTTAGCTACAAAAACTTCCACTTTTGAGACCGCCGCCACAAATTGAGGCAAGGTCAGCCCGTCAACGATTGCCGTAGTCTCGGGGAACGACCCATCGATCTCGCTACGAAGATCAGCTTCCTCTGGCCCAAGAAAGACGACCGGGCGAATACCGGCATCCACCAGCAAATCTGCAAGTAATGAAAAATTACCTAACGGCCAGCAGCGGCTCGGGTTTCCGGCACCCGGAAACAGGCCAGCCAGCGGTTCGCCGTCTATGGCAAAAACGTCCTGGAATTTACCATTCACCGCTTCGAGATCGGCGTCTCTCGGATTCAGTCTGTACGAGGTGACGTCCATCTGGATACCGAGTGGCGAAACGACGTCAAAATACTTGTCTGTCGCGTGTCTCGATTTATCCTCGCGGGGTGGCCGCGGCCGAAAATTTGACAGCAAATCGATCGAGCGGCTCTCGCGATTTGCGTAAAGTCGATTTGGGATTCCAGTGACGAAACCGAGTAGATTCGTCTCGTAAAGGCTATGCAGATCGATAACGAGATCAAAGCCCCGACGACGCACCTCCGCCGTAATTCGAAAGGTCTCGGCGATCGACCTTAGCTTATTACCGTCCCTGAGCTGGACGCGATCGACGACGAGATAATCGTCTGCAATATCGGCCAGTCGTGTGATCTCGGCCGGCGCCTTGCCGACCATCAGGGTTATCTTAGAATCCGCGAACCTCTCTCGAATAGCTGACAATACGGGCAATCCGAGCACGACATCGCCAAGCTGGCCAAAATGTATGACGAGAATATTCTTAAATACGTGATCGTTTTGAGCCAAGGGAATATTCTACAGCACACGCAGGTCGCTGCCGGTCATCTCCTCGGGCTTTTCTACTCCGAGTATGCCGAGGATCGTAGGTGCCACGTCGGCGAGCGATCCGTCTTCGCGGAGCCGCACATCGCCTCCATTTGGGTCGATGAAATGAAAAGGGACTGGATTTGCGGTCGCCGAATGGTTTGGTTCCCCGCTTTCGGTATGGATCATTTCCTCGCAATTACCGTGCGAGGAGGTGAGGATTACGACACCGCCGGACCTTTCGACCTTTTCGCAAATGCCGCCGAGACAGGTATCGATAAACTGGATCGCCTCCTGTGTTCGCGTCATGCTGCCGGTCTCGGCCATGATCGCTGCAGCCGGAAAATTGGCGATGAAAACGCCGTTCGGCGAGGACTCGACACCTCGAAGCAGTTGATCAGTGATCTTAAAACTTTGTGATTCCGGCGTATGGTCGGCAGCGGCAGCAGTTGTTCCGGGCACGAGGATCTGCTCCTCGGATTGCTGCTGATCGTCCGACCCGCCGTCAAAAACGTTGGTCAGATGAGCGAATCTAGCCGTCTCAGTGATTTTACAATTGCGGATCTCGAGGTTTGAAAGCACCTCGGCGAGCGTATTCCTTTCAGGCTCCTGCCGAAATGCCGCCGGGAGATTGAACGCACGGTCATACTCGGTCAGGCACACCGTCTCAAGATCCGGTTTAGATCCGCTCTCGCCTTCCGGCACGCAGAGCGAGCGTACAAGTTGCCGCATACCGTCAGCCCGGTGATTAAAGAAGATCACGAGATCGCCATTCTTGACGGTCGCAACGGGCGAATCCGACGATTGCTCGATGACGATCGGAGCAATAAACTCGTCTGAAATACCACGTAAGAATGAATTTCGAATCGCGGACACAGCGTCATGCGCCCGTTCGCCCTCGGAATGGACCAGCATCGTAAACACGCGAGCAGTGCGCTCCCAATGTTCAGAGCTATCCATTGCAAAGAATCGCCCGCAGAGTGACGCGATCCGGCCAACCCCAATATCGGCGAGTTTGATCTCAAGAGCCTCAGCGTAAACATCAGCGGTACGCGGCGGTACATCGACGCCATCTAGTATGCAGTGGACAAAAACCTTTTCGAGCCCCTTTGCCTTGGCTAGCCTGACCAGAGCGAAGAGATTTTCGCTTGATGAATGCACTCCGCTGTCGCTCAAGAGGCCGATAAGATGGACATCACTGTTGTCGGTCTTAGCCTTTATAAAAGCGCGATTAAGTACCGCGTTCTCCATAAATTCGCCGGATGCGACTGCATTCCTGATCTTCGACAACTCAGTCTGGGCCATCCGGCCGGTCCCGATATTCAAATGGCCGACCTCGCTCTGGCCAGGTTGGCCATCGGCCAGGCCAACGCTCCGGCCGGCAGCGGATAACGTGGTCATCGGATATTTCCGACAGATCTCGTCGTAATTGGGCGTATGCGCCATCGCGATGGCATTGCCCTCGGTGCGCGGAGCGTAGCCCCAACCGTCAAGAATGACGAGTGCTACGGGGCGATCAATTTTCGCTTTCGTAATATCCATTAGGTTGCTGCCGTGAGAAAAGCTGGCCGTCGATAAATCTCTATTCTAATTATAGACGATTGCGGTGATCGGAATGCAAGAACTTTAGTATGCGTCCGGAGCTGTTCGTTCCATCCAGCGGTCTGGAAAGCGAAGAGCGTCAAAATCGAATTGTTTGTAGAGCCCGTGAGCATCGCGAGTGGCTAAAACCCAGCGCCTCAAACCTTGCAGGTCCGGATGCTCAACGATCACCTGCATCAGCCATTTGCTCAGGCCGCGACCGCGAAATTCGTCGATTATATATACATCGCCGACATACGCAAACGTTGCCCGGTCACTCACTACACGGGCAAAGCCGATCTGTCGCTCACACTGATAAACGCCGAAGCAGATCGAATTCTCGATCGCGGTCTGCGTCTGCCCACGAGTACGTTTTTGCGCCCAGTAGCTTTCGCAAGAGAGAAATTCGTGAATGGCATCGAGGTCGAGCCGCTCCTTTTCTGTGTCTATCGCGAATTCACCTTTCTTTGATTCCATATAAGCTAAAGGTCCTTCAAAAACTTTTCGACCTCCGTTGTGGATCTCAGCACAACGATCGTCTTGTCCGCAAATCGCCGTAGCGAGCCAATAATTCGTTTCTTTGAGCGATTCGGATAATTCCAAACCCACACGATGAATTTCAAATCGAACCGTTCGTTACAACCTTCGGTCATGTCGGGGCGCGTCCCTCCGTGATAGACGGCGGCTCGTTTTAATATTCGATAGACGCATACACGACGGGGGATATCGAGAAAGATAATGGTGTCGCAAGCCTGCATCCGCAACTCCCGGGTACCGCCAAAATTGCCGTCCATTATCCAAAAGTCCTTATCCAGTTCGCTGCGGACGATCTCGCTCCATTCGTCTTTTGGCGTCTCAACCCAGTTTGGCCGCCAAAAGAGTTTATCGAGATGGACGACAGGAAGGCCGAGTTTTGCGCCCAGACGGCGCGAAAAAGTCGATTTGCCCGAGCCTCCCGAACCGATGACGATCACCTTCCTCATACGCCGAGAACACGCCGCATACGCGCTCGAAGGCCGGCGGTGGCCACCTGCGGATTTGCGGTCGCGACCATGCGCAGCTCGTCCATCAGCTCTGGCTGGCCCTTGGCGATGTTCGCAGCCACGCTCATAGAAAAGCACCTGACCGCAACGGGCTGCGCCGGATCGGCCACAAGGTCATAGCACGCATCGAATATTTTGGCCTGGTAGCGTACTGGTATCTCGACGAACTGAAGAAGCCGGACAATATTGCGGCGGACGGCATCGTGGACGTCGTCACGCTCAAGCTGCTTTAGCAGCTTCGCGAAATAAGGCTTGATCAATTCGGGATGGTTCTTGACGCAGTCGCTCAACGGCCATCCGGCCCGCTGCGTTATGCGATACACATCGCCCAGGAACAGATCCATTAATTCTTTGAATCTTTTAGGATCGTCACCTATCCATTCCACGATCTTCGTCGTTTGGCGTTTCGAATGCCCGGCAAGTATTTCGTTGCGGATATTCATTTCAACGGCCTCATTTGAGCGTTACTTAAACCCTCAGCCGGATCTGCGATGAGCGTTTCGAGTCGTTTGAGGCGCGTAGTCTCCTGCTTTGCACTCATAACCCACCAGATCGCCGGTTTGCGGTAGGACGGCGGTTGGGACTCGAAAAAAATCCACGCCTTTTTTCTCTTTCTGAATTTGGCGAGAAACTCGCCGCTCAACTCAATCGTCTTTTGCTCATAGGCGTAAACCCGAGAGCGGTCATCATCACGTTTCTCAAAAGCCGCAATGCCGTCCGGATGCATCAGCCCAAGTCCGAGAAGCTCATTGGCCCGCTTGATATTCACGGCGCTCCATATGCTTCTCGGTCTTCGCGGCGTAAACCGGATCTTGTAGCATTCTTCGTCGATCGATTTGCGAATCCCGTCGATCCATCCAACACACAGAGCTACATCCACAGACTCCGGCCACGTAATACTCGGCTTTCCAGAACCTTTCTTGTAGAAGCCGACCCACTGTTCGGTGAGTTTGTCATGATTTCCCAGAAACCATGTACGAAATTCTGCCTGCGTCGCGAAAAATCTGACCTCCATAACTATTAACCATTGACTTAAAAACTAACCACTAATAACTATTAGCAGAAAACATCCCTCTCGAATAGTTATTAGTTCTTAGTTGATAGTTTTTAGTTGATAAAACGCCTTGCGGCCCGGGTATTTGGCGCTATCGCCGAGGTCTTCCTCGATACGCAGAAGCTGGTTGTACTTGGCAATGCGGTCCGAGCGGCAGAGGCTGCCGGTCTTGATCTGGCCGGCGTTGGTCGCTACGGCGAGATCGGCGATGAAGGAATCTTCGGTCTCGCCACTGCGATGCGAGATAACGGCGGTCATGTTGTTTGTTCGCGCAAGCTCGATCGCATCAAGCGTTTCCGTCAGTGTACCGATCTGATTTACCTTGATCAGGATCGAGTTCGCCGCACCGAGATCGATTCCCTTTTGCAGGAATTTCGTATTTGTCACGAAAAGATCATCGCCGACGAGCTGCACAGTTTTGCCGACTCGTCCGGTCAGATTCCCCCAACCGTCCCAGTCGTTTTCCGCCATGCCGTCTTCGATCGAGATGACCGGGTATTTACCGCACCAGTTTGCCCAGTAGGCCGCCATCTCGTCGGAACTTAGCTCGCGTCTATCTGATTTCTTAAATACGTATTTGCCGTCAATATAGAATTCGCTGGCAGCCGGATCCAGGGCGATCATCACATCGCCGCCTGCCGTGTAGCCCGCATTACCGATCGCTTCGAGAATTGTCTCGACAGCTTCCTCGTTTGATTTCAGGTTGGGTGCAAAGCCGCCCTCGTCGCCGACGCTGGTCGAGTAGCCACGTGATTTAAGCACGCCTTTCAGGTTGTGAAATATCTCGGCACCGCACCTGAGTGCCTCGGAGAAACTCAGGGCGCCGACCGGCATCACCATAAATTCCTGAAAATCGACATTGTTGTCGGCGTGAGCACCGCCATTGAGGATATTCATCATCGGCACCGGCAGTGTTTTGGCATTTGTGCCGCCTATGTAGCGATAAAGCGGCATTCCCTGAAATGCGGCGGCCGCACGGGCGTTTGCCAATGAAACAGCCAGCAACGCATTTGCGCCGAGCTTCGATTTAGTTTCCGTTCCGTCGAGATCGATCATCGTCTGGTCGACCACGGTCTGATCGAGACAATCGAGACCCTCGAGTTCGCGGCCGATGACGTCATTGACGTTATTGACGGCGGTCAAAACGCCTTTACCCAAATAACGGCTTTGATCTCCATCGCGAAGCTCAACAGCCTCATTCTCGCCGGTCGACGCTCCGCTCGGCACCGTCGCCCGTCCCTGCGTTCCGTCCTCGAGAATAACCTCAGCCTCGATCGTCGGATTCCCTCTCGAATCCATTATCTCGCGTGCCCAAACCTGTTCGATAAAGCTCATTTTGTGTGTTCCTCTGACTATGATTTTCAACGCAAAGCCGTGAAGATGCAAAGACGCAGATGGAAGAAATAGGCCGAAGCAAAACGTCGCTAATTCACCCGTTGCTAACCAAGAGATCTATTGCTCCGACTGGACTTTTTTCATTCGCACTTGGATAATACGATGCTTTTCAACCTTTTCGACCTTGAAAATTTGGCCATTGAAGGGAACAACATCACCCGCCGAAAGGACCTTGCCTGCCTCGGACATCAAGAATCCTGCAATGGTCGTGTAGCCCTCAGAGATCGGAATATTCATCTCAAGACGTCGATTCAGGTCTCGCACGGCGAGGCCGCCATCGAGCAGGTACGTGCCGTCGGGCTGCTCATCGATCTGTTCGTCGACCTCAGTATCATGTTCGTCTGAAATATCGCCAACGATCTCCTCGAGCAGGTCTTCGAGCGTGATGATCCCTTCGACGCCGCCATGTTCGTCCACGACAAAGCCAAAATGAAACTTCTCACGCTGCATCTGTCGCAGGACGTCTTCGAGACGTGCCGTATCGACAACATAATTCGGTTTGATAATGATCTCATCGAGACGAAAAACGTCCGACTGGCTGACAAATTTCACCAGGTCCTTACTATGCACCACGCCCACGATATCATCGAGTGAGCCACGGTACACAGGCATGCGTGAATAGCCGCTTGCATGAAATGCGGATGCGATGTCGCTAAGTGAACTGCCCTCGGGCACCGCCGTGATCTCGGTACGAGGGATCATAGCTTCTTTTACGGTTGTTTCGGAAAACTCGAATATCTGGTCGATCATTCTCCGCTCCTGTTCGTTCAGATGGCCGCTGGCGTGCGACAGATTTAGCAGTTGCCTGATCTCTTCCTCGGTGTAGCTTGCTCCGTGTCCGTCTGAGGCCTGGAGACCGAAAAAGCGGACGGTCTTTGTACCGGCCCAGTCTAATAGCCGGATCGGATAATTAAAGACCTTATAGAATATCCGCAGCGGCGGCGCGATCAGGTACGAGACTCGTTCTGAGAGTTCGAGCGCCGCTGTTTTTGGGGCCAATTCTCCAAATACGATGTGAAGAAACGTGATAAACGAAAAAGCGATCGTGAATGAGACCGTATGAAGCAGAGTGCCCGAGGTCAACATCGTAAAGCCGGTCGCGTCGCCGGCCCACACGAGGAAAGGCTCTAAGATCGAGGCTACCGCAGGTTCGCCGATCCAACCAAGAGCAAGCGACGACAACGTGATCCCAAGCTGCGTCGCCGAGATATAGGCATTCAGGTTGTTCAGCATTGCAAGCAGCTTTATCGCTGCCGGATCGCCCTCAGACGCAGTTGCCTCGATACGCGATTTGCGGACTGCGACGAGTGCAAATTCACTTGCCACAAAAAAACCGTTGGCGAAAACCAAAACAGTCACAAGGAGAAAATTCAACAGTGTGCGTGAGATCGTCGGCGTTTCGATCACTGTACCGGCATCGGCCGCCAACAAAAAGAAAAGTAAACTGGCAGGGTCGTCCATTATGGAAAAAAGGTCAGTGCGGATTCCCCGTCTCCTATTGGGATCCAATAATTGACAGAGTATATCACAAGCCGAGCCGCGAACGAGAACTTCAACGAAAATGCGAATCAAGCATCTCCTGGATCAACATTCGGCACGAACCACAGCCGCTGCCGGCATTACAAGCGGCTGATACGTCGTCAACAGTTTGCTCGGGTTCTCGGGCGATGCAGTCTTCGATTATTTCCTCGGAAACGCCAAAACACGTGCAGATCAAAGCCTTTTCGCCTCGAAATTCTTCGACCCGCCTAGCACGCAGATCCGCAAATGAGTTACGCAAAGCCTCAATGCAAACATCGGCGCATTGTCGCCGATCAACCGGAAAGGCATCGAGTTCGGCATCAATCGCCGTAAAAAGATCTGAGCTTTTGAGGCCGTGCAGATCGGCAAGATCACTATTTCCGACTGTCTCTGACAAAACGTCCGCCGCGGCGATCATAAAGCCACAACCGTTTGTTTGAAACGCAACCTCCGTCACTTTCGTTGACTTGTTCTCGACGCGTAGCGAGAATGCCGCAAAACAGCCGCAAATAAAACTCGCCGACCTTCCTGAAGCATCGGGAAACCCGATTTGGCCGGCACTGCGCGGTGTTGCGGCCCGTTGATCAACCTTTTGCGGATAAATCGCCACGCTTCAATGTAAAACGCCGAACCGAACGCAGCAAATCGCGGGCGAGTTTCTTTTACAAATCCCGGCTTAAGAACTAACATTTAGGACTATGCGGCTGTTCTGCTTTTGCCTTTTCACCTTCGCCTTTTTGCTTACCTCAGCCTGCCGTCCGGCGGCTGCTCCTGTTACGGTGGGGAGTAAGCCCGTATCGATAAACGATCGCCCCACGACCAACTTACCTTCTCAGCCCGCGAAACCATTGGCTGACATGAGTTGGACCGATCCCGATGATCGTGTACAAAAACTCGGCGACCTAAAGGGCAAAGCCGTCATCCTTGATTTTTGGGCCACTTACTGTGGCCCGTGCGTAGAGGGAATTCCCCATCTGAATTCTCTGCTCGCAAAATATGGTGCTGACAATCTGCATATAGTCGGCCTCAATGTCGGCGGTCGGGAAGATATGTTGAAGGTGCCTGAGTTCATCAAGAAGACAAAGATCGACTATCCGATAGCTCTCCCAGAAGACGATCTCAGCAGCATGGTCTTTTTTGAAAGAAGCGATATCCCGCAAACGCTCGTTATCGATCGCTCCGGAAACATCGTGACGAAAGTCATTGGTTTTAGCCCCGTGATTAAGAAGCAGTTAGACGCCGCCGTCGAGCAAGCCGTTAAGTCCATTCAGTAGGGCCGTATGAGAGATATTCCCGTCGGTAACGGCAGCCTGCTCGTAAATTTCGACGATAAATACCAGATCCGCGACATTTATTTTCCGCATGCCGGCCAGGAAAACCACACCGAAGGCTTTCCATTCCGTTTCGGTATCTGGGCCGATGGTGAGTTTTCATGGGTGTTTTCGGACGATTGGACACGTTCGTTAAAGTACCTGCCTGAAACACTCGTCACTGATGTCAGGCTCAAGAATGACAAGCTTGGGATCGAGATGGCATGTAACGATACCGTTGCGGGTCGAGAAAATATTTATCTCCGGCGCGTCGTGGTCACTGATCTTAGAGGTAAACCCCGCAAGATCCGCGTGTTTCTTCATCAGGATTTTCGGCTCTATGAGAACAAGGTCGGCGATACGGCGTTTTTCGATCCGGAGTCTTACGCCCTGATCCACTATAAAAAACATCGGTACTTTTTGATAAACACTGCTCCGTCATTTGAATCTTTTGCTACAGGTAGAAAGGCCTTTCGAAACAGCGAGGGAACGTGGCGAGACGCCGAAGACGGCAACCTGCAGGGTGGACCGATCACTGAAGGATCGGTTGATTCGACCGTAGGTGTTCACTTTGACCTGGACGCGACCGGTAGATACGAGTTCTTTTATTGGATCGCGGCTGCTGCGTCACACAACAAAGTTAACGAGCTAAATACTCACGTCCATTCGCGGTCGCCGGAAAAGTACTTCCGTGAGACCGAAACTCACTGGCACGAATGGGTAAACAAGAACCCCATCGATTTCGCCGACCTGTCCCCGCAGATCGTCAAATTTTACAAGCGAAGCCTGCTTATACTAAAAACGCAGATCGATAGCGGGGGAGCGATCATCGCCGCGAACGACTCGGATGTTTCGGAACGGGCAACTGACAATTACAGTTATCAATGGACGCGGGACGGTTCCTTTGTCGCCAACGCTCTCGACCTAGCCGGGTACCCCGAGATCAGCCGCAGGTATTTCGAATTTTGTGCCAGGATCCTGCACGGAGAGGGCTATTTCCTGCAAAAATACAATCCCGACGGGACACTTGGGTCGAGTTGGCATCCGCGTTGGGATTATTCTCGCAAGTTGCCAATGGTTCCGATCCAGGAAGATGAGACCGCCTTGGTTTTGTGGGCTATATGGAAGAACTTTGAGAAATATCGTGACATCGAGTTTGTCCGTGAGCTTTACTCTTCGTTGGTCGTACCGGGCGCGGACTTTATGGTCGGGTTTCGCGATGAGACGACAAAGCTGCCTCTGCCAAGTTGGAATCTGTGGGAAGACCGTCGCGGCGTACATACATTCACCTGTGCCACGGTTGTCGCCGGGCTTCGGGCCGCTGCCTGCTTAGTACAGCTTTTTGCGGATAACGAAAAGGCTGAAGAATACGGTACAGCTGCGGATGAGATCGTCGCCGCGATGCGCGAGCATCTTTATCGCCCCGAGTTAGGCCGATTTCTGCGATCGCTGCAAGCCAACGATGATGATTCGCTGACGCCTGATCCGACCGTGGATGCATCGCTTTTTGGCGTGTTCTACTTCGGATGCTTCGACGTGGACGATGAGGTGGTCACCGGCACGATGGCCGCGATCGACAATATTCTCACCAACAAAACGGAATTTGGCGGCATCGCACGTTTCGAGAATGACGGCTACATGCGTGTTTCTGATCAGGTGACCGGCAATTCGTGGTTTATCTGCACACTCTGGATGGCCGAGTATTACATTGCAAAGGCGAGAACGCTGAGCGACCTTTCAAAAGCTATCGAGATCATACAGTGGACCACTGACCGGGCTCTGCCGTCCGGTGTATTGGCCGAGCAGGTAAATCCGCTTACCGGTGAGGAACTTTCGGTCTCGCCGCTCACCTGGTCGCATTCAACCTTCGTAGCAACGGTGCAAAGTTACTTGGGAAAGCGGTCTGAATTAGAAGGCTCTCAAATAATCGAATAGAATGCTCTTTTACCCGTTATGCGAAAAGCAAAGATACTTGCCACCCTTGGCCCAGCTTCGAATACCCAGGAGATCATCGAAACAATGATCGAGGCCGGCCTCGGTGCTGTGCGGATAAATATGTCGCACGGCACGCAGGACGAGCACGCGGTCACTATAAGACACGCCAGAGCGGCCGCTGCCAGGCTCGACAAGCCGCTGTCAGTTTTAGTCGATCTATCAGGTCCAAAGATTCGCACAAAGACGCTCGTTGACGGTAAACCGGTCGTGCTGGCTGTGGGACAGCAGTTTGTAATAACAGGTCGCGATATCGTCGGCAACAGCGAAGAAGTTTCGACAAATTACGCCGACCTGCCGAAAGCAGTGTCGCCGGGTGCGCGAATATTGATCGATGACGGTGCGATCGAACTCGTAGTCGAATCAGAGACCGAAACAGACATCGTCTGTCGGGTCGTGATCGGGGGCACGTTGAGCGAGCGTAAAGGCATTAACCTGCCGAATACGACACTGCCGATCCCGTCACTGACCGAAAAGGATCATGACGATCTAATTTGGGCGATGGGACAGAACGTGGACTTCATCGCCCTCTCGTTCGTCCGGTCCGCTGCCGATTGCAGAGAAGTTAAGGACATTATCAAGCGGCGAAACAGGCGCAGGCTCGGCCGTGCCCTACTCGTTGCCAAGATAGAAAAGGCAGAGGCGATCGAGAATTTACTCGAAATAATCGCCGAGACCGACGGGCTGATGGTCGCTCGCGGTGATCTGGGTGTGGAAACCAGCGTCGAGCTTGTGCCGGTTTATCAAAAGCGGATCATCGAGCTTGCCGTTGCTCACGATAAGTTTGTCATCACAGCAACGCAGATGCTGCAGTCGATGATCGAGAATCCATTTCCAACACGCGCCGAGGCATCTGATGTTGCAAACGCCGTATGGGACGGTACAGATGCCGTCATGCTCTCGGCTGAAACGGCGAGCGGTAAACACCCCGTCGAGGCGATTAAGACAATGGTGCGGATCATCGACGCTGCTGAGACGATCAAGGCCGACAAGCTGAAGAAGCCGGTCAAATTCTCACAAGAACCGTCTGGCCGCACGAGTCAGGCACTCTGCAAGGCAGCCGCGACAGCTGCCAAGGAGATACACACCGAGAAGGTCGCCGTATTCACCGAGTCCGGCCTGATGGCCCGCAGGCTCTCGACGTTCAGGTCGGGCTTACAGACATTTGCTCTTACCACTTCTGTCGATGTGCGAAACCAATTGGCTCTCATCTGGGGCGTACATCCGTTTTATCATGAGGATCTTAGCGGAAACACCGCTAACACCGACCTCGGCGAGGTGACGATGCTGGATCTCGTAACGTCGGAAACGAATACGACCGAAGAAATTCTGAGGATCGGCGAAAGCACTTTGCTCAACGCCGGCGTCGTTTCCCCCGAAGAAACAATAATCATGATGGCCGGGCGGCTCTCAGGACTTGGCCTTTCGAGCTCGGTCATTGTCTGGACGATCGGAGAGAATATTCCGCGGCGGTAACTATTGGTGGTATTTTGAGGGAACGTTTTCGCGGCCCCATCGGAGAGTGGTTGCCATCCAAATGATCTCGTCGAGGAAACCGCCTACACGTTTTTCGTAGGCGGCGTCGAGAAGATTTCCATCGCCGTCGAACTTTGATCCAACCTGCGGAAAATTCAGGTCGCTAAAAGTTACAGCCAGGCCAAGCTCGCGCACCATCGGCACCATCGATTCGATCACACGCGTTCCGCCCCACGGTCCGGCCGAAACGCCAACAAACGCAACTGCCTTGTGAATGTATTCCTTTAAAAGAAGGTCGAGTACGCTCTTTAGCGATCCCGGATACCCGTGATTATACTCCGGTGTCACGATGACCAGGCCATCCGCCCGAATAATCGCGTCCCGCCATTCCGGAAAACGACCTCCGATCTCGGTGCCGTAATCGTCTCCCGGTAAATCGAAATTACGAACGTCGAATAACTGCGTCTCGATATCGTCACGCTCACGCATTTTCGAAAAGACCCAATTTGCGACGTGCTCGCTCTCGCGATGCTTCCGAGATGTGCCAAGGAGAAGTGGTATGAATAGGCTCGTATCTGTCATCAACTTTAAATTCCAATATGTTGAGGGATTATTCCGAGCTTAAAACCTGTGCGACCGTTTCTTTCTTTAACCCATTCCCATTTCGCTTATTATAGTCAGAAATCGAGACCTGCGGGTCGCGCCAGGCGTCCAGGTGACCGACCTGGTGAACGCATTGGATCGTACAGTTTGGAGCACACCATTTTTCGGTGTGATATTCACGGTGCATGTCAGAGTGGGTATACTCCAGCAACGGGATACCGGGCGTGCCGCGCTGCTGCGAACACCAGCTTACGATGCCTGCTTCGTCGATATAGAGATAACGAGCCCCCGCACGGCATCTCCATTCATATTCGCCGCCATCCACGAGCGCGTCCTGAAACCAATTCCAACGGGCATAGCTGCTGGTGCCCTTGCTCTTTATCTCTTTATAGACTTCTTTTTCACGCGGCGTAAGGCCTTTGAGCAGGCCGTCGCCGTCGTGAATAACGCCGACCGTTGATGAGAAACCCAGCTCGCGGGCACGGCTTGCGATCTGCAGAGCCTCGTCTGGATTTGCTACACCTCCGCCAACAACCGAATTGATGTTGACCTTAAATTTGGCATGATCACGGAGATTGATCAGTTTGCCGTCGAGCACCTTGAGGCTCTTTTTCGAGACATCGTCAGGTGTGACGTTATCGATGGAAATTTGAAGGTAATCTAGGCCTGCTTCGTTAAGCTTTTTTACCTTATCGGCCTGAAAATAGTAGCCGTTCGAGATAAGGCCGGCGATCATCCCGTGATGGCGAACGCGGGCGATTATCTCGTAGATCTCAGGGTGCATCATAGGTTCACCGCCCGAGATAGTGATCACGGACGAGCCAAACTCCGCCAGCTTATCGATCCGCTCGAGCATCACGTCGATCGGCACCGGATCGCTCGTTTTGTCGTATTCGTTACAGTATGTACACGCCAGATTACAACGCCGCATCGGTACGATGTGCACCAATACGGGATGCTTTGTCGAGACAAAGGCCTTGACGGTGTGCTTAACACCGCGTGTAAACCTGCTAAAACTGCTTGCCTTTGGCATAATACGAAAAAGCTACTTCGATCAAGCCTTAGATTATAGATTCTGGCCTAATCCTTTTCAAATCAAAGAAAAAGCCCCGGCCTGTCGGCCGAGACCCAATTTGTGAATATTCAAATCAGCTATCCCTGGATCCTGACGGCCTTGCCAGTGTTTAGTTTGAACATGCTGCCTTTCAGCGATGGATTCTTGACGATAGCAGACAGTAGCACGGTCGTAGAATCATCATTCTGCTCGATCACCTTTGCCTGCACGGGCATACCGTCGCCGTCAACCCATAACTCAGCGGATTTATATGTCGTGCCCGTTTTCGGAGTGAGCTGCAAATGCCACGTCTTTGTGCCGCCCTTGATCTGTTCTTCACCGAGATAGATGACGTTGTAGTTGGCCTTGAGTTGATCCTTGGACATACTCATAAAGCTCAACGCACCGCCAACCGATGCGCTGTTCTTTGCTTTTTGTGTCTTGCCAACAATTACCTGCTGGAGCCGCGGGCGATACAGTTCATAACTGTCACCGATCACAGATATCTGCTCCTCGACGGGTTTGGTCCAATCGATCCGGACATACATGGTGCCGTTTACTACTTTCGAGATGTACTTAGTCGTACCGATCGTTGTGTCCGAAACGTTTAATTGGGGATTGTGCTTGACCATCTCAACGCCGGCGGTCAAAGTTTTGAGGGCCTTGTTATGGCTATCCATTCTAGTCAGGATCTGGCCAAGCGGGCCCTGAGCCGACGTTTCGGAGACTGCAAGGGTCGCCGACCAGAATGCCATCGAAACTGCAAAAAAACTTATTCGCAAAACTCTCATATAAGTGATCTTCGGAGTTCGACGCTCGAACGAGGTCAATGGTTGCCGCCCACTAATTAAACCATTCCTTCGGCGTCAGAAAAATGAACATCATGATCAATATGCAAAGTACGTCCCATTGCCATGATGCTCGTTCGTAGCTCCAATTTATTACGTTTTTCATAGTCAGAACCCCCTGCGTTAGCGGGGGGCAATTCTCCTTGCGAGTTATTTCCTCTCAGAATTCACTCCGCCCGCTTACGCAGGCGGTTCTGACACAATATGCCCGTCACGCATCTGGATCGTTCGCCCGCAGGCCCCCGCGGCCTCAGGATTGTGCGTGATCATTATGATCGTCTGATTAAATTTTTCGTTCAGTTCCTTGAACATATCAAGTACGATCTGCGAATTCTCCGTATCGAGATTTCCTGTCGGCTCGTCTGCGAGGATGATCGCCGGAGCGTTTACGATCGCACGTGCCAATGCCACACGCTGCTGCTCGCCACCTGACAGCTCGAGCGGCTTGTGATGCATTTTATCCTCAAGTTTGAGCAGCCGCAAGACCTCGCGGCGGCGGTCGGAATTCTTGCTGCCGTTGCCGGTGTGTATCTTTTCGGCAAGTTTAAGGTTACCTTCTGCGGAAAGCGTCGGAAAGAGATTGAACCTTTGAAAGACAAAGCCGATCTTTCGGCGGCGAATGTCGGTACGCTTTGCATCCGAAACCTTTGCAAGATCCTCACCGTCAATCACGATGCTTCCGCTCGTCGGCGAGAGCAGTCCGCCCAACAAGTGAAGCAGCGTCGATTTGCCGCAGCCCGACGGCCCCATGATCGCGACAAACTCGCCTTCCTCGACTTCGAGCGACACCCCTCGAAGTGCCGGAACGTCCAGCTTTCCGATCTTGTACGATTTCTTAAGGTCTACTGTCTGGAGGATCGTCATTGCGAGAATTACTGAAAGCGATTAACGGCGGTCTTATTTACGTTTGAGGTCGGCTCGTTGGCGACCTCGCTCAAACGCTTGTCGAGATCGACCTCTTCGAGATTCCAGGTGTTTTGCAGGACAAAGACTGAGTCTGAAAACTTTCTGCCGATCATAACTGCCTCGGGCGTTTGATACGTGAGTTTCATCGCGTATTTTTCCTTAGGCCGGGTTACCTGAATTTCAAGCGGGAGATTTAGATAATCCCCCGACTCGCTCAGCTTCCCTTCCTTACCATATGTAATATCCGACTCGATCTCCCCGGCCGCATCAAATAACTGCTGCCTTGCGAGCCGGATGCCGCCAACCCGATCAAACCAGAAACGCCGAGAGATCTTCACTGCTTCGTCGCCCTGCTTTTCAAACTCGTCCAAAAGGTAATAACCTCGGGTCACCTTTCGCAGCGGCGATTTACTGTCGACCGTCGTGTCTTCCTCGACCTGAAAGATCGTGCTGGTAGAGTACAGGTGAGCATCATCCGTCGGCCTAACGAGCATTGCATCGGTGAAATGCTGTGGACGGAGATTGGCAAATGCATTCACATTCTCCTTCGGGACTTTGCCGTTCCCGTTCTCTGCGGTGCTAAGTGTTTTTTGCAGTCGTGAATAGTCAGCCTTATTGGTACCCTTTACAAACTTCTTGTACTTACCGCTGCCGCCGTCCTGCAGGATCGCGACACGGAATTTCTCACCATCCGAGGTCATTTGAGCGACATCAGATTTAATGATCGGCACTTGAACCTTTAGCAATATCTTGCCCGGACGCTGCACCACGACCTCTCCATCGGCGCTTCGATAGACCTCTTTATTCCCGAACTCTGCAAATGAATTGTCTTCGAATTTAAGATCCATCTTCGCCCGCATCGAATCGACACGTGCAAAACGATTCACTTCCTTTACCAATTCGGATTGCTGGGCGGTCTCGGTCTTAAGCAAAGTCGCAGTTTTGCTCTCTTTCTTTACGATGTTACAGCCGGAAGCAAAGAGACTGCCGCTGATAAGCAGAAAAACAAAAATGTGATGGATTTTACAAACGGGTATATGCATCTGTATCTGATGTCAGGATGTCGCGGTAGCGTTGCAAATCAAAAGCCCTTGCCACTGACAATACTCGCATCAAACCGCAAATAATAACACGTCAAAAACGCATCTCCTAGTCGCGAAAAGACGCGGGGCCGAGGCAAAAACCCTCATTCGCTCCCGCGTCCTGTAAGAAAAACGCAGCTAATTTCCGAAAACGCCGCTACCGCGCGTCAAATAATCCTGCATCGTGTAGGCAAACATGATCGCGAGCCAGAAAAAACTGCCGACCGCCGAGAGCCAGATAAGTTTTGGGCTCCAATAAACGTGCATAAAGAAAAGCATAACAAAGGTCATCTTTGTAAATGCGATCAGCAAAGCGACCAATGTATTTGCTCCGGGAAATATGTAGTCCATATCAACCGTGGCCGCAAAATAAGTAAGCACCGTCCCAACGATAAGTATTGCAAAAACCCCGCAATACTTTGGGATCGTCATATGCTCATGGTCCTGATGGTTTTCCGACATTCCAAACTCCTAATGCATAAAGTGCCTGCCCAGCAGATAAAGCAGCGGGAACAGGAATATCCAAACAATATCGACAAAGTGCCAATAAAGGCCCGACATTTCGACCGGCATATAGTAATCGCCGTTGTAATTACCCTTCCACGCGGTCCAGAGCAGCCATGTCATCAGCCCGAGCCCGACGACCATGTGCAGGGCGTGAAGGCCGGTCATCACAAAATAGATGAAGTAAAAGATCCTGACCTTGTCGCGGAATTTATCGGGATCGATCCTCGGGTTTCCGGCCTCATCCTTTGAGAAATATCCGATCTCTTCGGCCTTGGTCAGATATTTGCCATCCTGAGCCAGCTTAACAAGAGAACAGTCCGTCCACTGAAACTCGCCACGCGGATTTACGTACTTATGCTCGGCGGCCGCAGCCGGACTGTGATCGACCTCCCAGCACGGCTTTTCTTGCCCGGCCGGATGTTCGGCCCCTTTTTCTTCTTTTGCCTTCTTATTCCAACCGGCAACCGGCACGAGAGCATCGTTGTATTTGGCTGTGTATTCGATCGCCTTGACACCTAAAAACACCGCGCCAAAGAACATCGTCAGCAGGATAAGAATGACCTGCATGATCCGTTGGCCCTTTTGCGCGTAATAGACCGTAAAGGCCATCGTCAGGCTGCTGACGATGAGTACGATCGTGTTCAGACCGCCCCAGAATGCGTCCAGGTGGTTACTACCCGCGGCAAACGCCATCGGGTACCTTGAGCGAAAAACGAGATAGGCTGTAAAGAGGCCACCGAAAAACAGGATCTCCTGTACGAGGAACATCCACATCCCGATCGAGACGCTCTCTTCCTGCTGCCCCATGTCTTCAAACTGGTGCTGAAGACCGGGCTCGTGATAAACAAACTTGTCAGAGTTATGTGCCGACATCTTTTTTCTAATCAGGAACTAAACGCCTGCCGCTTCCCTTTCTCTCGCACCCTCAAGATCAAGGCCGCTTTCTTCACCAAATTCGTATGCTTCCCAGGTAACCACTGGCATCTTTTCGAAATTTTCCGTCGGCGGCGGCGAACTTGTCCGCCATTCGAGGCCCGGATGCATCCAGGGATTATCACCAGCCGGTTTGCCAAAGAACAGCGAATGAAAAAGGTAAACGACCGGCATCACAAGACCGACGCCAAGCACTGAGGCACCTGCGGTTGAGAAAATATTAAGGACCTGCAATTCCTCGGGATACGACGCATAGCGTCGCGGCATCCCCTGATAACCCAAGATGAATTGCGGGAAGAATGTCAGGTTAAAACCGACAAAAACGAGCATCGCCGAGATCTTGCCCCAGAATTCCGAGTACATCTTCCCCGTAATCTTCGGCCACCAATAATGGATACCGCCAAGATACGCGATCACCTGTCCGCCGACCATCACATAGTGAAAGTGAGCAACGACAAAGTACGTATCCGTAAGATGAACGGTCAGCCCCATCGCCCCGAGAAACAATCCGGTAAGCCCGCCAATCAGAAACAATCCCATAAACCCGATCGCGTAAAGCATCGGCGTGTCGTATGAGATCGACCCTTTGTACATTGTGGCCGTCCAGTTAAACATCTTGATCGCCGACGGTACCGCAACGACCATCGTCAGGAACGAGAATACAAGGCCCGCGTACATCGATTGGCCACTGACAAACATGTGATGGCCCCAAACGAGGAAACCAAAGACCGCGATCGCCAGGCTCGAAAAGGCAATGAACTCGTAGCCAAAGATCTTTTTCCGCGAGAAATTCGAGATCAACTCGGAAATGACACCCATTCCCGGCAAGATCATGATGTAAACGGCCGGGTGCGAATAGAACCAGAACAGGTGCTGGAACAGGATCGGGTCGCCGCCGATCGACGGATCAAAGATACCGACATGCGTGGCACGCTCGATCGCGAGCAGAAGGACAGTGATCGCAACCACCGGAGTACCGAGGATCATTACGAGGCTCGTCGCATAGTGGGCCCAGACAAACAGCGGCATGCGGAACCAGGTCATTCCCGGGGCCCGCATCGTGTGAACGGTGACTATGAAATTAAGCCCTGTAAGGATCGACGAAAAACCATTGATAAATATACCAAGGCCAACAAACATTACGTACGAATTGGAAAACGTCGTACTATAAGGGGTGTAAAACGTCCAGCCTGTGTCGACGCCCCCCTGCATCAACGCAAATAGCGTCAAACCTCCGCCGATCCAATAGATATAAAGGCTGATGAGATTGATACGAGGCAACGCAAGATCCTTGGCGCCGATCATGATCGGCAGCAGAAAATTACCCAAAATGGCGGGAATCGACGGAATAAGGAAAAAGAAGATCATCAATACGCCGTGCTGCGTAAAGACCTTGTTATACGTACCGGTTTCAAGCAGGTCGCTCGCGGGTGTGAGCAATTCGAGACGGATCGCCGCGGCATAAAGGCCGCCCATCATAAAGAAGAGCGAAACCGTGACCAGATACATGATCGCAATGCGCTTATGATCTTTGGTCAACAACCACGATTTGAGGGTCGAGCCATTGGTAATGTAGTTCAGCTTTGACCCGCCGTAACCTGTCGATGTTGCTTCTTGCGCGTTCATAATCTTCCAAAAACTACTTGTTGCTATTAGCTGCCGGTTTTGCAGCAGGCTTATTGGCGGCCGGAGCGGTGTTCGCCGCAGACGCCGTATTTGCCGCCGGAGCGGCCGCCGCCGCATTAGGGCTCAGCGATTTGATATAAGCGACCAGCGAATTCAACTGTTCCTCGGTAACCTGGCCCTTAAATGTCGGCATGATCGGCTGGAAACCGTCGACGATCTGGGCCGCCGGATTAAGGATCGAGTTGCGAATATACTGCTCGTCAGCCTTGACCGTCGCTCCGCCAACCAGTTTAACGTCGTGATTAAATATTCCTTCCAGCTTCGCTCCGCGTTGCTGCGGCCCGCCTGCGTGACACGATGCACACCCGAGTTTGTTCTCAAATAGATCCTTGCCCTGCTCAACCGGTGTCTGACCCGAGACGTTACCGCTCAGCCAGTTGTCAAAATCACGCTGCTCCATAACATAGACCCAGCCACCCATTCCCGAGTGATTAAGGCCGCAGTACTCGGCACAATAGAGGTGATATTTGCCCGGCTTGGTCGGGTTGAACCACATGTATGTGTATCGGCCCGGAACCACGTCAGCCTTAGTACGAAAAGCCGGGATCGAAAAATCATGCAGAACGTCCTCGGTCGTCATGGTTAGCTTAATATTGCGCCCAACGGGAACATGAAGCTCGTTGATCTCACGCTGACCGGTCTGATGCTGTGCCTTCCACATCCATTGTTTGCCAACGACGTAGATCTCCATCGCATCGTCAGGCGGCGTGAACTGATTGAAATAGACGATCGCACCACCCAGAAAGATCGTCATCGAAATGACAAACGGAATGATAGACCATACCGTCTCGAGTACCATAGAACCATGCATTTCCTCGGGCGTCGCGTATTTCTCTGTTTCACGATACTTGATCGCGAAAAAGAAGATCGCCGCCACGATCGGGATCGTGAAGGCAACGCTAACCGCGATAAGGTAGAAATAGAGCGCATCGACCTGCCACGCGAAAGTGGAGGCTTGCTCAGGAAAAAATGGTACCCAATTTTGCATAACTCAGTTGTCAGTTATCAGTTGTCAGAAAAGCCCTTACAAACTGCTTACTGTTCACTATCCACTGCCTTCCGCTTATTCCTTCGCCAAAACACAAAACCCATTAGCCCGAGGCCAAGCACCGTCGCGACCCCAGCCACACGCAGCACCCGCAGGATCGCCAGGCCATATTTACCGGTCGACGGATCATAATGAAAGCAATACAAAAGCAATTGCTCAGCCGGATTGCCGACCTTGTTCTCGGCCGACTCCATAATGCCAAACTTAAGGTCTTTAGGGGAATAATCGATCCCGTACAGATATCTGGAAAGCTTTCCGTCGGGCGTTGCGATCATCACGCCGGCAGAATGAGCGAACTGGTTGCTCTTATCATCCCACTTAAAGCTAAATCCAGCAGACGAGGTGACCTGCTCGATCGACTCTTTTGTTCCCGTCAGAAAATGCCAGCCATTCTCAGTTCCGGGGCGGCCATATCGCTGCATATAGCTAGCTTTCTTATTCTTCGCGAGGTCCGCATGCTCGAATTCGCGTTCGTCAAAGCTGATCGCGACCACATCAAATTCCTTTCCGACGTCGAACGACATTCCCTTTAGCGAGCCTGTCAGGCCATTCAACACCTGATTACAGAGCATCGGACACTCGTAATAGACGAAAGCGATGATCGCGGGCCTACCTGTGCCAAAAAAGCTGCCCAGCTTAACGATATTGCCCGATTCATCCTTGAATTGAGAATCGAGAGGCAACTGTGCACCGAGTTTCTGCTCGATCCCAACCGTCTTTAGTGCCTCTGGCATCCCATTCGCACCGGTGATCGACGGATCGTACGTCCGAGGACTATACAGCGGCGAATTGTAGTGCTCGTTCTTTTGAGCCGAAGCAGCGACGAATGAAAAATTAAAAATCAAAAATGCAAAAAGGAGAGCAGCGACGACAGAGCGATTTTCGCGCGTCACCTGCTTTTCTTTTCTAATTTTTAATTTTTCCTTTTTCATTGATCTTATCTTCTCGTTTCTGAAGCCACTCGTCCCGCACTCGAGTCGGAGATCGACATTCGCGACTTGATAAGGATCGCATCCGCGTCCGCTCCCGATTTAGCCTTGACATTCTGGCTGAGCAGTCTTTCTTTCGCTTCTTGGATCGGCATTGCCGTTCTCACTCCGGTCTTTGCGTCCTTGTGGCCATGCTCCCAGAGATCGCGCCACTGTTTCGCAAGCTCCCTGTATTCAGCCTGCGGAGCACCAAGCTCCATATTCACAAATCCCTTCTCAGATTCCACGCCAAAACCCGGAGCCAACTGTAATCGCGGCTCGGGCGGAAGGCGATCTTTCTCGTTCATTAACATCGGATTGACCGGCCCGGCATTCTCCACCGAGTAATCCCTCAGCACCCTCAAAAATGCGTACATTAACCCGAATGTGACCACGATCAGCAGAAAAAGGCCGATCGCGAACGAAAAGATACCCCTGAGCCCAATAGTATTATCTTCGTAGGGCTTATTCAGGTCTTCGGCTGAATCAATGTGTTTCTTAGACGACATAAGTAATATCAATGCCCCTTGCCGTGAGCTATCGCCTCCTCGAAATACGGATCTTTGGCCGGAACTATCGGCCGCGTCATTAACTGGCCAAAGAAATACCAGAGCCAAATACCGCCCACAGCTATCGGCCCAACGAGATCAAGCCAACTAACGTAAAACGCCCCCTGCGGCAATGTCCAATTAGGATCAACCCTGAAGGTCGGCCCGATTTGGTAGAACATATCCACCAGTCGCATGAACAGGATAAACAAGGCCAGCGAAGCAAGTATCTTAGCTTTGCGTTTTAGATCCTGCTTTAAGAGCAGAAGGTACGGGAACGCAAAGTGGAACAGGATCAATGCTACGCCCATGTAGCCCCAGCCGCCCTTCATTCGCGTCAGAAACCAGGTTGTCTCCTCCGGCAGGTTGCCCGACCAGATGATCAGGAACTGCGAGAAATTGAAGTAGGCCCAGACCATCGTCAGAGCCAGCATCAATTTGCCAAGGTCGTGAAAATGCCGCTTGCCCAAAACGCCGTCCATAGGCGAACGATCCATGAGGAACGCAAGCACTGCAACTACAAAGCAAAAACAACTCAGCCCCCAACCGGCAACGAACAACAATCCCCACATGGTCGAGAACCAGTGCGGATCGAGCATCATGATCCAATCGACCACAGCCAACGTCACGACGAGCGCATAAATAACCATCGTCGGCCCTGAGAATCGCGATGCTTTTTCGAGCACGAGCCGCGAATCCTCGACCGTCGTCGTTTTGTCCTGATCGGCTCCCCATTTATTGAGGAGGTAAACCATCCCGCCCCACAGAGCGAAATATATGAACGAACGCAGTATCCAGAACCATGTAGTCATATAAGGCGCACGGGCCTCGATAACATGTTCCGTCGGGGCCATGTGCGTCCACTCGTAAAAGCTATGCGCGTAAACGCCGATCGCAAGCGGAATGAACAGCAAAACGACAAGCGGCATCGTCCGCGAACCCGCCTCGACGATACGTCTAATAACGAGGCCCCACGCACCACCGGTCAAATACTGCAGCATCAAAACGCCCAGGCTGCCGATGGCGATGCCGCCCCAGAAAACAAATCCCAAAAGCCACGAGCGAAGTGCCTGCTCGGTGTTGAAATATGCTCCGACCGCCCAAATTATCAGGGCAATCCCGCCGATGCCGAGAGCCAAGCCGCGCAGGCGATTGATGTCAGCCGGTGCTTTGTAATTATCAGGATTCCCCATTTAATGAGCACCTCCGGGAGTCGTTTCCCCTGTTTTCGGAGGTACGGTGGTTAAGCCGGTCTTTAACAGTTCGTCCGGATTCTGTCCGACTTGCAGAGCACGGATATACGCAACGATGGCCCAGCGGTCAGCCGGCTGCAATTGATACGCGTAGCTATTCATCTTTCCCCAGCCATTGGTCATCACATCAAAGAAATGGCCAACCGGAGCATTTCGCAAGCGGTCGTCGTGATATGTCGGCGGCTTTGAGAACCCACGCCGGACTATCATGCCGTCGCCATTGCCGACCGGGCCGTGGCAAACGATGCAATAAATGTTAAAACGATCCTGGCCTCGGTCTATAAGTTCCTTTGTGACGGGGATCGGAAATTCGTCGATATCGTTCGGGAAACTTGAAACCAGCGTATTACCAGTCGCATCGATCGTCGTCGCAACCGGTGCTGACAGGTTTGGATTGTCGATCTTGCCGGTGTAGAAAGCCTTATTGTCATTCAATTGTCCGCGTGCGACCGTTCCCTCGACCTTATCACGCGACGACCGGCCATCTTTGAACCAATCGCTCTTCTTATACGCCTTGTATCGAGGCTGATCCTGCATATCAAAACGCACACCGCAGCCGGTGAGCAAGGCAAAAGGCAAAAGTAAAAAGACAAAATAAAGACTACTCCTCATACTTTTGACTTTTTCCTTTTTACTTCTTACTTCCACAGGAAGGTTATTCTTCAACATCAAAAACCTCCTGTGCGTTCAAAGTCTGCATAAAGCTCTTAGTTTCTTCGTAATCGTATTTCGGGTCAGTGGACTCTATGATCAGGAAGAACTTTTCACGGGTAGCGAGTGCAAAACGCGGCACGTTGAAAACCGGATGGTAAGGTGCCGGCAGCCCATTCAAGAACAACATTCCGAAAACCGCTACAAACGCCGAGAACAAGATCGTCAATTCGTACGCCGGCGGGACGAAAGACGGCAGGCTAAAGTGCGGACGGCCACCGACGATGATCGGCCAGTCGAGCACATGTACGAAATACTGCAATCCGAGACCAGCCAACAAGCCGGTAATACCGCCGGTAAAGATCAGGTATGGCAAAATGCTTCGCTTAATTCCCAGTGCCTCATCGATCTCGTGAAGCGGGAACGGCGAAAATGCGTCCGTCTTGACATAACCTGCATCACGCACACGTCGAGCCGCGTCGACCAATTGGGTCGGCGTATCGAATTCAGCTAAAATCCCGTGAAGTTTATGTTCCATAAACAAACAGTGGTCGTGGTCGGTGGTCGGTGGTCAGACCACTGACCACCTGCCGCTGGCCACTAATTATTCGGCGGATCGGTACGATCGTACGTTTCCTCGATCAGCACAACATTCTCCTCAAAATCCTGGTGATGCCCATGAACGTTGGCATCCGGCAAAAGCGTGCGAACCTCAAATATCGAAATGATCGGCACAAACCTGACAAACAGATAGATCAGCGTAAAGAAGAAGCCGATCGTACCTATAAACATCGTCCAGTCCCAGACACGCGGGCTGTACATCGCCCACGACGACGGTAGAAAATCACGATGCAGACTCGTTACAATAATGACGAATCGTTCAAGCCACATACCGACCGAGACTATGATCGAGATCAGGAACAGCCAAAATTCGCTTTCCCTAAACCGTTTGAACCACAAAAGCTGGATCGAGAGACCGTTACAGAACAGCAGCAGCCAGTAAGACCACCAATACGGCCCTTCCCAAATTCGGTTCTTGACCATGAAGACTTCGTATTGCGACGCACTGTACCAGCCAAAGAAGGCTTCCATCGCGTAACCGTAAACAACGATCAAGCCAGTCGCCAACATTACCTTCGCCATGTAGATCAAGTGCTGATGCGTGATGAAATCCTTCATCCTGTAAAAATGCCGGAGCGGGATACACAGGATCAACACCATCGCAAAGCCTGCAAACACAGCCCCCGCCACGAAATACGGCGGGAAGATCGTGGCGTGCCAGCCCGGAATCTGCGACACCGAGAAGTCGAATGACACGATAGAGTGAACCGAAAGCACAAGCGGCGTCGAAAGCCCGGCGAGGATCAAGTACGTGATCTCATACCGGTGCCAGTGCCGTGCCGAGCCGCGCCATCCCCATGAAAGGGCGGCGTAAATAAACTTAAAGAACTTGTTTTTCGCGCGGTCACGCAATGTTGCAAGATCGGGAATAAGCCCGACATACCAAAACAAAAGCGAAACCGTCGCATAGGTCGAAACCGCAAAAACGTCCCAAATAAGAGGCGAGCGGAAATTCGGCCATATTCCCATCGTATTCGGATAGGGGAACAGCCAATACGCTGCGAGCCAGGGACGACCAGTGTGCAATAGAGGGAACATCGCGGCGCAGGCCACCGCAAAAAGCGTCATTGCTTCGGCAAAACGGTTGATCGAGGTGCGCCACTTTTGATTCAAAAGCAGCAAAATGGCCGAGATCAACGTACCGGCGTGGCCAATACCGATCCACCAAACGAAATTGATGATGTCGAACGCCCAACCGACCGGCTGGTTGTTTCCCCAGACGCCAATGCCATTCGCGAACAGCCAAACGACCGAGAAAAGCAGCAATTGAGCCACCATGAACGCGATCGCAAATCCAATAAACCAATGAAATGGCGTGCGCTTCTTGAGGGTAACGTCACTGATCTTGTCAGTAACGCTGGCAAAAGAATGATCGCCTTCGATCATTGCCGGATGGAGTTTTTCTTTTAGTTCCTTTTCGTCCTGCATAAGACTAGTGGGCTTCTCCTCCGGTTGTGGTTTTTGCAGTAGGAGCAACCGCATGGCTGTCCTTTTTAGGAGCCCTGTAGTCAGGCATTTCCTTGTTCTGATTCTTGAGGCCAGCGAGGTAAGTCGTTCGCGGCTGTGTGTTTAGCTCATTGAGCAAGATATAATCGCGATGATCTTTCTTTGATTTCACGACCTTACTGCTGGCGTCGTGCAGATCCCCAAAAACGATCGCATCCGCCGGGCAAGCCGACTGACATGCGGTCACTACCTCACCGTCGCGTATCTTACGTCCATCTTTTTCGGCCTCGATACGTGCGTGTGAGATCCGCTGCGTACAGTATGTGCATTTCTCCATCACACCACGGCTGCGGATCGTGACTTCAGGATTACGCATCAGTTTGTACTGCGGCGTGTTCCAATCCTGATAAAGGAGGAAGTTGAAACGACGCACTTTGTACGGACAGTTATTTGAGCAATATCGTGTACCGACACAGCGGTTATAGACCATGTCGTTGAGGCCCTCGGCGCTGTGCACCGTCGCGTGAACCGGGCAAACGACCTCGCACGGAGCCTGTTCGCACTGTTGACATAAAATAGGCTGGAAATGCGGCCCTTCCGGGCTATTTACATCATCGCCGCCGTAATATGCATCGATGCGAAGCCAATGCATCTCGCGGCTGCGTTCGACCTGTTCCTTGCCGACGACCGGAATATTGTTCTCCGACTGGCAGGCGACCACGCAAGCGTTACAGCCGACGCAGGAATTGAGGTCGATGGTCATTCCCCATTTATAATTCTGGTCGTAAACCGCCTGATGCTGCTCGTACGGGTACATCGATTTTGGGTACTCGTCGTGCTGATGGCCTTTGTCGGGGTGCGCCTCAAAATCTTCGAGATCCCAAACGCGTAGAATGTCGCGGCCCTCCATATTGAAATGGATCTGGGTCGAAGCGATCTCGGTCGTGGCCCCCTTCTTTGTGACATCGCCAAAGCCAAAGTCCATCGCATCCGAGCGACGAACGTCAAAGGCATTATAGCCAAGACCTGTACCGACCTTCCCGGCACGCGTGCGGCCATAGCCCATAAAGATAGTAACAACGTCATCCGGCTGTCCAGGCGATATCCACATCGGAACGGGAGCTTTGATCTCACCACCCTGATATTTCAATGTCACGAGGTCGGACGACATATTGCCGCCGCGAGTGTTAACAAAGCTCGTACCACGGACGCCGCCAGACTTTTCGTCCTCGTCGTTGGCAATATTGACCTGAAGTTTTTTCGCGGTCTTTGGACTGATAAGGGCGACATTCTCCCAAGTGATCTTGTTTAGCGGATTTGGCAATTCCTGCAGCCAACCGTTATTCGTAAAGCGGCCGTCATAGACGCCCGGATCGGGCAGTATCGATATCTCAACCGTGCCACCGCTAGCTGGTCTAGCTTCGGGTTGGGCCAAAAATGCGGTGGTTGCGGTAACCGTTTTGGCGGCAGCGGCGGTGTTTGGGATCACACCGTCATGAACCGCCTTCCGCCAATTGTCCTCAAAAGTCTTTGGTGCAGCGGCGGGAGCAGCAGCATTTGCCGCAGGAGCAGGTGTCGCAGCAACTTTGGGAGCCTCTTTCGCGGCAGGCGGAGCGTCGGTCTTGACCTCCGCGTGAGTCGCGGCTCCGGCCGTCTCGTTTTTTGCTTCTGCTTTTGGCGTTTCGCCTACTGGTTTGACCGCCGCATTGGCGGCAGCGGCAGGGGTTATATTGGTTCGCTGCCAATATTCCTTAACGATGTCGTGATCCTTTTTATCAAAATTCTCTTTGAAACATAGTTGAAGGACTTCGGATGAGCCCTTGCCATCGTAGAGCGGAGCGATCAACGGCTGGATAAGCGAAACTGTGCCGTCATACGCACGCGCATCGCCCCAGCTTTCCAGATAATGCTTCTCGGCGACGTGCCACTGGCAATGCTCGGCAGTTTCGTCGAAGTATAGGCCAAGATGAACTGTACGGCCCGTTTTATTCAACGTGGCCATCCTATCTGCCGTCAATTTAAGATCAGCGGGCGAATTATAGACCGGATTTCCGCCGAGAATGACAAGCATTTTGACGCGCCCGCCATCGATATCAGCAATAAGCTCGCGAAACTGCTCGACCTGGGTCTTCTCGGCGTTTGGCGAAAACGGATCGGCGTAAACTACAGTCTGCCCGACATTTCCAAGTGCTGCATTAATCGCGTGAGCAAGTGCGTGCACAGTAGGCGACTGATTGTCACCGGCGACCACAAGTGATTTGCCCCTGTGCTCGTCTAGATCCTTTGCCATCGCCGCGATCCACGCGGCATTGTCGGTATAGGTCGAGTTTGCACCAGCAATACCAAGAGCCTTCGCGATTGCCTTAGCAACCTCGCCCATCTGGCTCGGTTTCACCGCAATACGATGATCGGCCTTCGCACCGGTCAGACTGATCGTCGTTTCGACCGAGTAGAGGCGGTTGATGTGCTTTTTCTCTTCGGAGAACGCCTTTCCTTTTGCGAAATCCTTAATGTAGGCGACGTTGAAACCGGAGAAGATGTCGGCATCGAGCGACAAGATACGCTCTGCCTTATCAAATTTGTAGATCGTCTGAACGGGCGATCCAAATGCCATCTTCGCACCGGCCATGGCGTTGTCCGAGTTGATCGGTTCATACTGAACCCACTTAGCATTCGGCAATTCCGATTTAAGACGTGTGAACTGATCGATCAGCGTCGGCGAAGTGACGGTTTCGGTCAAGAACCTGACGCCGGCTCCGCCGTCTTTGCGATTTTCTTCGATCGCCGCACGAAATTCTCCGACAAATGCTTCCCAAGTCTTCGGATTGCCGCGAAACGTAACTTCCTGCGATCGATCGGGATCATACATCCCAAGGATCGAAGCCTGCGCGTATACGTCAGTCGCACCGCGGCTGCCGGGATGGTCCGGATTCCCCTCGATCTTTACCGGACGGCCTTCGTAGGATTTTGCAAGCACACCGGTCGCCACACCGCCGAGCGACATCGAGGTCGCAAAGAAATTAGCCTTGCCGGGCAGCATTCCTTCCTGATGATTTACGTATGGGACGATCTTCTCTGCCGGTTGAATTACACAGCCGCTAAGGCCGGCTAGAGCTAGCGAAGCTCCCATAACCTTGACAAAATTGCGGCGACTGAGCGAATTGTCCCACTCCTCGATCTCGTGCGGGTACTCCTCGGCGATAAATTCACGGAATTCCGAGGTATCGGCTTGCTCCTCGAGGCTGCGCCAATATTCCTTCCCGTTTTGCGCAATTATCTTGTCCCGCAGTGAGGCAAAACTTTTTTTGGTTTCCGAACCGTGCATTTTTTTTCTTTGTAAGAGTAACGCCTTCAGGCGTGATCTCTTCGCGTTCTCAATATCAAAACAATCACGCCTAAAGGCGTAACGCTTACGACTCTTACCTGTGACAGATCGAGCAGCTCGTCAGCAGTTCTTTACTCCGAATTTTATGATCGGTCTTCAGCCTTTTACGCTCCTCGGCATTCAGGTCACCGTCCTGCCACTGCATATTATAGATCTCGCTTTTGGGCCGAATGAATTTTTCCGGCTCTCGGTGGCACGCGATGCACCATTCCATCTGCAAGGTGTTTTCCTGGAAAACCGCCGGCATATTGTCGATCTGTCCGTGACAGGTCGAACAGCCAACGCCCTTGGCTACGTGAATACTGTGATTGAAATAGGTGTATTCCGGGAGATCGTGAACACGTTCCCATTCGATGGGCTTGTTTTCGCGAAAACTTGCCTTGACAGGCTCAAGATATGGACTATCAGTCCATATCTGGCTATGACAGTTCATACAAGTCTGTGTCGAGGGCATTCCTGCAGAGGCCGTTGTCTCGACCGTCTGGTGACAGTACCGACAATCGATGCCGTCGTCACCGACGTGGTGCTTATGGCTGAATTGAACGGGCTGCTGTTTCTCCACGTAGCGCCCGGTCAAATAAGATGAGCGCGACAGCTGCGTAAACGCAAAACCGCCGGTCGCAGCCAAAACCGCCACCATGACCATGCTGATCCTAGCGATATTGTTTGCACTTTTATTAAAAAATTGCGCCATGTCTCGATCTTCTGCGGTAAAGGCTCACAACGACTAGACTCCGACATTGCCGATCTCGTTGAATGAGAACAGTAACGAACGGTAAATCAACTTGTTCCTAAGTAATGCGTACCCTAAAACTTGTTTACGATTTTACTAAAAGTAAAAGAATCCGCAAATTGCACAATTAGAAAATAGTGCGGTCGTTATTAATCTGCAATATCAAGATAAATCAGTTAGGCTAATAAGCCGAATTATTGTTTTAGATCATTGCTGGTCCGCGAGCGGGCGACTAAGCAATGCAACTCCTACCGCGGCCGCATTTAAGCCAAGTTCGCCCTCGACAATCGACGTTGAATCGAAAGACGGCGAAAATGAAAGCTCACGGGCCCTTTCGACTATGGCATCTAGGACAAGATGTTTCGCCTGCATGATCGCACCGCCAACAACAATTTTTTCGATATTGAGTAAGTTGATCACGCTCGCGATGCCGGTTCCGACATAGGTACCGGTGCGTTCGAGCATCAATTGGGCAAAATCGTCTTCATTTTCGGCCGCATGAATGATCTCCGCTAATGTTATCGCTTCTTCGGCGATCTTATTTAGCGACGACGTGCTGTCCTGATGAAAACGGCTACGCGTCCGGCGAATGATGTTCGCCGACGACGCGACATCCTCAAGCCGCGTACCTTCGGAATTGATCGGAACATAGCCAAATTCGCCCGCAAAACCCGACGCACCCCGCCAGATGTCGCCGCCGAAAATGAATGCTCCGCCAACGCCCTCGCCAAGGGTGGCATAAAACATATCGCTGCAGCCGCGGCCTGATCCGAGCCGGTGTTCACCGAATGCCGCAGCATTTGCGTCATTCTCGATGACCACAGAAAGACCGGTTGCGTTTTTGATCTCGCCGACAAGATCAACCTCAGAATGGGACGGAATATTCACCGAAAATGCCACGCGGTTTGTATTTCGATCCACGAGCCCCGGCACCGCAATGCCGATCCGGTCAAAGCCACCAAACTCTTTCTTTAAGTCGTCGATCACTGCGATCAACTGAGCCGAGGTATCGGCCAAATTGTCGAGTTGGCTTGGCCCCGCTGTCAAGATCTCGTCACCGTCACCGATCACAACCGAACTGATCGAGGAACCTGAGACCTCTACGCCGACGCGGATTCCGGCTTGGCTTGTTTGATCAACCATAAATTGGTACGAGACTAACGAAATTTTAGACACAGACCCATCAAACGTCAACCTCATTGTCGAGGAGTTTTCCCACAGCCATCACAACGTCATCAACTGAAACACCTGCGATACATGGCTTCGCCTCGCTAGGGTCAAGATCCGTGTAAATGCAATGCCACCCGCACCCGAAACACGGCATCTTGTGCACTACCGAAAGCTGCTTAATACTGGAGGACGTCAACTCAGCCGGATAAGGGAAAAAACGCCCGACATGATTGCCGGGTGTTATCACTACGACCGGACAACGCTGGGCAACAGCAATGTGGCCCGCCGCGGTATCGTTTGTAACAGTAACCTTCGCCCTCGCAATGACACCGGCCAGATCTAGCAAAGAGGTCTTGCCTATCAGGCTTGTAAGATCTCCGTCAAAACACCCACGAAATTCTTCTGCCAAATTCTCCTCGCCCGGACCACCGCAAAGAATGATCTCGAGACCGTGACTTTCGGCAACCGCCATTGCGGTGCTCGCAAACTTTGCCATCGGCCATCTTTTATCAGCCCCGAATGCGCCGAGAAAAAAGACCGCGTAATCACCGTCCGGAGCGGATCTTGTTTTAGTCGATGAAATGATCGGCGGTTGGGCCGCGACTGTATCTCCGCTGCCGTGAAATCGTGAATTCGAGATCAGTTCGTGCACGCCTGGTTCCGGTGCAGCTACAAGTTCGGTATACCATCGCGACGATATTCTCTCCTGAAACGGCGACATCAGATTCTCAATACCGCGGCTTCCGATCCTAACCTTCGCCCCCGAACACCTCACGATCGAATCGCCCCACAAAAAATCTCGCGTCAGCCTCGGGTTGACAATTACATCAGCATCTAACGCCCGTAACTGTCTCATCACACTGAATCGGTAACGCGGCGATTCCGCTAGTCGAGCTACGTCGACAAAGATCTTCTCGTCAAAAACGGGTCCGGCTTCAGCAAGTTCTCGAACGCGATCGTTCCCGATCAGTATGCGTTCGCACTCCGTCGCTGGATATTTTTTCGAAAGTGCATCGAAGGCTGCGGTCCAAATAATGTAATCACCGACACCATCCATCTTGACAAACACAACTCGCTTCTTCGATCTTGCCCATCTGCGTCTTGGCAGGAGCATTGCCGCAATATCGACTGGGTTGTGAACAAGAGCCCAAGCGAGAAGCCTTGCGAGGTAGGATTTCTTGAGGGCTCGAAACGTCAATGAGATCATAAACATCTACTGTTGAATAGTATCATTGTGCGAATACTTGAGCCGCAAGTTGGGCGATTGCAGAAACTCTTTGATCCTTGCGTTTGTTGACTGGACCACGGCAGAAAGTTAATCTTTGGATGGCCGCCAAACGCCCCGTCTGTAACGTGATATGGACCATCAGCTTTACGACATTATTGCTCAGTACGGTGTTTATGCGGTCTTTGCCCTCTGCACTGTAGAGGGCGATATCACACTCTTGATCTCAGGCACCATGGCGCACGGTGGCTTTTTCGGAGAGTGGGGGTTTTTGAAAGTTTTGTTGGCGGGAACGCTTGGAGGCATGGTTGGCGATTCTGTCGGTTATGCCGTGGGACGGATCTTTCATGAGAATGCCAAGGACTATCGTTTCTATCAGGTCGCCCAGCCTCGGGTCGAGAAACTGATCGAAAAGTTTGGCGGTTCCGCGATCATTATCTCAAAGTACATATACGGAATTAGAGTGGCAATGTGCGTGTTTTACGGCGTAGGCAAGATGCCTTTCTTACGGTTTCTGGGTCTTAGTGCGATCAGTTGTTCGCTGTGGGTGTTGCTATTGTCTGGTGTCGGATATTTTTTCAGCGGCGCGGTCACATCGATGATCGGTGACTTTAAGCAAGTCGGTTTCGCACTATTCTTTATCGTAATGGTCGGCGTTATAATTTTTTATGTGATGGAACGATATTGGCTTTCCGAGCGTGTCGAGGCCGCTAAACCCGAAACGATACAGAAGATCGAAGAGAAGCTGCTTGCCGTTGAAGAAGTCGCCCAGGAAAAGTTGCACGACCTCTCCGAACGCCTTCATCTAACACGCGAACCGACGAAGCAGGAACAGGAGAGATCAGACGCGTCGGCCGAAGGCAGCACGAGCGCAGAAACAAAATCCCTCGATTCCTAGACCTTGAACTACGAACTACTGACAACTGAATAAATGACAATCGAATCCTCCGCACCGACCCGCGTCGACCTGACTGGCGGCACAATTGATATTCCGCCCTTGTTTCTATTTCACGAAGGGGCGGCGACCGTAAATTTTGCCGTAAGCCTTCTGGCTCATTGTCGAATCGAGACCCGCGACGACGACCGCGTGATTCTCGAATCGATCGATCAGAAAGCGACGGTGGAAACGACGGTTGGTAATATCGCAAGCCTTCGAGATGAGCCAAAACTGGAATTGCTGTCAAAGCTGGTCTATTTCTTCCGCCCGAAAACTGGTTTTCACATGACAACGAAATCCGAGGCTCCGGCAGGTGCTGGTCTTGCTGGTTCGTCAACGTTAAATATTGCTTGCATCGGTGCGCTCAACAAACTTGTCGGCGACCGCTACTCTCCGGATCGATTCATCCCGATCGCCGCAAACGTCGAATGCCAGGTCATCAGAGTGCCGACAGGTTTTCAGGATTATTACTCGGCCCAATACGGCGGTGTCGCGTCGATCAAATTCGGGCCCGCTGGAATCGAGCGTGAGGCTCTTTATGTCGATATCGACACGCTCGAGCGCCGCATCGCCGTTTGCTATACAGGTGAACCCCGAAATTCTGGGACAAACAACTGGGAGATCACCAAACGGCATATCGACGGCGACCGCGATATCTTTGATATTTTTGATGGGATCCGCGATTCGTCTCTCAAAATGCGTGCGGCCCTGCGAGCCGGAGCTTGGGATGCTGTTGGCAATATTTTAGTAGAGGCACATCCGCTCCGACAACGCCTTTCGCCCAACATCACGACCCCGCAAATGGATCACTTGATAAATACCGCGCTCGCCAATGGTGCGATCGCACCCAAGGTATGCGGTGCCGGCGGCGGGGGCTGTATGGCCTTCTTTTGCGAGGACGGACGTCGCGACGATGTCGAGGCCGCTCTCAGGGCACAAGACGGAGCGACCGTACTCGACTGGCACGTCAATGCTGACGGCTTGACCGTTAAGGAGTCATAATCCGTGTCATAAACGTCGCTCCTGCGGTGTATTGCCTTTAGAAAGTCATTTCTAATCAATACATCTTTGGAGGGATACGCTCAAATGAAATTAATTTCTCGCAACTTGAAGTACATCGCCACGGCGCTCGCCGCCGCAGCGATCGGCATTACCGCAACAACCGCCTTTGCACAAGACAAGGATAAAACCAAGGACAAAAACAAATCCGAGCATAAAGACAAGAGCTACAGTTTCTGTTCGAATAACAATTGGTCATCGAATGACCGTGTTTCATCTAATGACCTTCGCGAAATGACCGTCGCGTCGGGCGGCTCACTCAACGTCGATGCCGGCAAGAACGGCGGCGTCAGCATCACCGGCGAAGACCGTGGCGATATTCTTATTCGTGCTTGCGTTCAGGCGTGGGGCACAAGCGAGGAATCAGCGAAGGCCGCAGCCGCAGGAATCAAGATCAGCACGTCGGGCACGGTCAAGGCCGAAAATACACCGGAAGATAACTGGTCTGTCTCGTACCAGATCGCTGTACCGCGTTCGACAAATCTCAAATTGACGGCGCACAACGGTGGCATCTCGATCGCAAATGTCGATGGTACTGCAGAATTTGAAACCCACAATGGCGGTGTCAGCCTCAAGAACCTCTCGGGCGACGTTAAAGGACGCACCAATAATGGTGGCGTAAATGTCACTCTTGCGGGCAATTCGTGGCGTGGCAATGGCCTCGATGTTGAAACGAGGAACGGAGGCGTGAACCTAACGCTTTCGAAGAATTACGCGGCCCGCATCGAGACCGGAACGGTCAACGGCGGATACAAGAGCGACATACCCGAACTAAACATCACGACCGAGGAAATAAATGGCGGATGGAAACAACGCCCGAGCCGCGTCACCACCAACCTAAACGGTGGCGGAGCCCCGATCAAGGTGATCACGACAAATGGTGGCATCAAGATCAACGCTATTGAGAACGAATAAACAAGGCTTGCCTAAGCAGAGGAAAAGAGGTGGCCACGACTGCCTCTTTTTATTTTGACCTTAGGCTTCGACCAGTGCCATCGCCTTGGTAAGCGAACGGAAGATATCACGCCCGTCATTCGATCCGAGCATCTCCTCGCAGGCCCGTTCAGGATGCGGCATCATGCCGAGGACGTTACGATCCAAATTGCAGATTCCGGCAATGTTACCGCGCGAACCATTTGGGTTTGCTGCGTCGGTGATTTCACCATTCTCGTCGCAATAACGAAAGACGATCTGACCGTTCTCCTCAAGCAGGTTGTAGGTCTCGTCGTCGCAGGTAAAATTCCCCTCGGCGTGAGCTATTGGGATAGAAAGAGGCTTTGCCGGATCGACCTCAGACGTGAACGGGGTGTTCGGATTTTCAAGCCGAAGATTTACGTGCCGGCAAACAAAATTCAGACCGGCGTTACGCCGCAAAGCCCCAGGCAGCAACCCCGCCTCGCACAGGATCTGAAAGCCATTGCAGATACCAAAGACAAACTTCCCTTCCGCCGCAAACTTCTTAACCGATTCCATCACCGGCGAGAATCGTGCCAACGCACCTGCCCGTAGATAATCGCCGTAGGAAAATCCGCCCGGCACGATCACTGCATCAAAGCTGCTCAGGTCCGTTTCTTTGTGCCAAACAAAATCGACCGGCTGGCCAACATGCTTAGAAATGACGTGGTAGGCGTCATGGTCGCAGTTCGATCCGGGAAATACAACAACTCCAAACTTCATTGTGCGATCTCCACTCGATAATCTTCGATGACGGGATTGGCGAGCATCTCCTTCGCAATATTCTCAGCAGCGGTTCGAGCATCAGCGTCGGAAACGCCATCAGCAAAAGCGATCTCAAAATACTTACCCTGACGAATGTCTGCAAGATTTGTGAACCCCAGAAGTTCTGTAGAGTGATAAATTGCTTTTCCCTGCGGATCGAGCACGCTCGGTTTTAGTGTTACGTAAACTAAGGCTTTCATAATATGCCGTCGAAATAAATTTTAGATTCTGACCGAGTTTCTTGTATTTATCAAAGTCTTGTGTTAGATTTCACGTAAATTTCACGCTAAAAATTGTTTCCGATTCAAACACCTTAAAGGAGATCACATAAGTATATGGATAACACCGGTGGTAAAACCGCACTCGGCCTCGATCAGAATATTGGAGCTTTGCTCTGCTATCTCGGCAATCTGGTCTGCGCCCTTGGACTGATTTACAGCATTATTGTGATTGTCACGGATAAAACGAATAAACTGCCTCGCTTTCATGCGTTTCAATCGGTACTCTTATCGGTCGCCGGGATCATTCTCGCGGTCGTGGTTAATATTCTTGCTGGGATAGCGATTGCTGCAAACTCTGGCCTTCTCGCCACGGTTTTGGGACTACTTGCTTTCGTAGTTTACATAGGCCTTTTCGTCGCAGTCGTCTTCAGCGCGGTCAAAGCTTTTCAGGGCCAGATATTCAAGCTTCCCATTATCGGCAACATGGCTGACAATTGGTCAAACTAACCAAAAACTCGGTCGAAAACCTTTGTGACATTGCGCAGGTAATGTTGCAGATCAAAGACGCGGGCAATTTCTTCTTGCGATAGGTGCGAAGAGATGTCCGCGTCTTCATTGATTAGCTCTTGGTAGTCGCCACCTTCGTCCCACACCTTCATTGCATTCCGCTGCGTCCAGGCATATGCGTCTTCACGCGTGACGCCTTTTTGCGTTAGGGTAAGCAATAGCTGGCCGCTGAAAACCAAACCTCGCGTCAGGGCGAGATTCTTAAGCATGTTGTCGGGATAGACTTCGAGTGTGTCGAGCAGGCTGGTCGTTTTGGCGAGAATGTAATCAAGCGTCGCGCTTGAATCAGGCAGGACGATGCGTTCGGCTGAGGAATGCGAGATATCGCGTTCGTGCCAAAGGGCGACGTTCTCGAGGCCGACGATCGAATTGGCACGTACCGTACGGGCCATCCCGCAAATACGCTCAGAGAGGATCGGATTGCGTTTGTGCGGCATCGCAGACGAGCCTTTCTGGCCTTTCTTAAATGCCTCCTGAGCCTCGCGAACCTCGGTCCGCTGCCAGTGCCTTACCTGCAAAGCGATCTTCTCAAGCGAAGCCGCAATGATCGCGAGTGTACAGAGATATTCGGCGTAAGATTCTCGTTGAATGACCTGCGTGGAAACCTTTGCAGCTTCAAGCCCTAACTTTTCGCAAACGCGTTTTTCAACATCTGGCGGAAGATGGGCAAATGCCCCTACAGCACCACTGATCTTGCCTTTGGAGATAGCTTGTTTAACGCCGAAGAGGCGTTCATGATTTTGATCCATGTCCGCAAACCACAACGCCCACGTCAGGCCGAATGATGTCGGCTCGGCGTGAATTCCATGCGTGCGCCCGATCTGCGGCGTGTTTTTGAACTCATGTGCCCGACGTTCAAGCACGGTCATAAGTGCATCGATCTTCCACAGCAGAATATCGCACGATTCCTTTAGAAGCAGTGCATTAGCCGTATCGACCACATCGCTTGATGTCAGGCCGTAGTGGACGAACCGTGAGGCCGGGCCAATGTTCTCGGCGAGATTCGTCGTAAACGCGATCACGTCGTGATCCGTTGACTTCTCGATCTCATTAATGCGTTCGACAGTGAACGCCGCCTTAGCTTTGATCTCGGCGAGAGCATCAGCCGGGATCGTGCCGTCCTCCGCATGCACTTCGCAAACAGCGATCTCGACATCCAGCCACTTCTGAAACTTGTTCTGAAGCGACCAGACGGCTCCCATTTCGGGCAATGTATAGCGCTCGATCATAGTTTTTCGGATAAGGCGGTCACGGGCAGTGCGTCGTGATACCTGTTTCGTGATTCCTGTGCCGGGATTCTGGTATTAAGTATTTCACGATTCTCGATTTACGAATTTTGTCCCACTGTCCCTCGTTTCCCACGTCGGTAAACATTGCTCCTAGAGCTTTCACCTTTCAGTTCGCAACTTTCAGCGCTCATTGATCGCAGCGCACGGTCACTCCCATGCTTATCACTTTTCCCATCTGATTGGAACACCAATCCGCCGATAATGTAGCGATCCGCCGATAATGCCGATCAGATCAGGCCTTTGCTGGCCAAAAGCTCCGCGTTAAGGATCGCACCGCCTGCGGCGCCGCGTACGGTGTTGTGGCTAAGGGCAACAAACTTATAGTCATAAACCGTATCCGGGAAAACACGGCCGACGGTGACGGTCATTCCGTTGCCGTTATCGCGATCGAGACGTGTCTGCGGCCGCGAAGGCTCGTCGGTGACCTCGATAAATTGCTCCGGCGACGAATGCAGATCGAGCGAAGGGAATGTCCGCATCGCATCGACGACCTCCTCGAGAGTGGCGGTTTCCTTTAGATTCACGCGAACCGATACCATATGGCCGTCGACGACATTTACGCGAAAGCACTGCGCCGACACCGCAAAATCTGCCTTTTGAACGCTGCTGCCCGAGAATGCGCCCAGTATCTTCTGTGCCTCGGTCTCGACCTTTGGCTCTTCGCCGGCGATATATGGGAAGACATTATCGGTGATATCGAGCGACGCGACGCCCGGATAACCGGCGCCTGAGATAGCCTGCAGCGTCGTGACGATCACTTCCTCGATACCAAACCTGCGATGCAGGGCCGCGAGCGGCGGAGCAAAACTGATGACCGCACAATTTGGATTGGTAACGATAAAGCCTTTGCCAAAGCCGCGATTCTCACGCTGTTTTTCGATCAGGGCAACATGATCATGATTGATCTCAGGGATCAGCAGCGGCACGTCCTCATCCATGCGATAGCTCGACGAATTAGAGATCACCGGGTAACCCGCACGTGCAAAAGCCTCCTCCGTCTCGCGGGCGACCGACGAAGGCAGGCTCGAAAACACCAGATCGCAATCAAGCGGTGGCTCGATCGGCCTGACCACGATATCCTTCACAGACGCCGGTATGTTACCGGGCAATTTCCACGCACACGCCTCCGCGTAAGCCTTACCTGCCGACCGGTCCGAAGCCGCCATCGCCGTTATCTCAAACTGCGGATGCCCATCCAACAACTGAGCAAACCGCTGCCCAACCGTACCGGTCGCGCCCAGTATGCCAACCCGATATTTTTGCCCCATATTTGTGTCCGAAAGCCCAAAACTTAATTGTATGCGAAAATCGACAGTTAGGAAAACCGCGCCCCTACCGTTGAACTTGTTGCATCTAGGCGCCTTGGCGTCTCCGCGGGCACAGTGCTTGCCGATCGAAAAAAAACACCCGCCTGCCGCTGAATTTGCGACAGGCGGGCGTTTCAATAGTCACTCATGGACCTATTCCTTTAGCCTCGACGTGTGCAGGGGTTCGAACAGTACTGGCAGGCGTTGGCCGGTGAAATTCGAAATAGCCGAGACGGCGAGTGAGTTGTCGAAGCCGAAATCGATCTTTGACAGGTCGGTGGAGTCGGCCATGTCAAACGCTATCGTGATGATCTCGCCCTTCAAGGCCTCGGTCGAATCTATGGCGATGCCCAGACGCCCGTCGCCGGCATCCGCCGCAGCGAGATTACCGCTGCTTGCCGTAACAATGGGCCGCATGACCATCGCCGGATCGTAGCGGAGCGTAAAGCTGGCAGCCGACTCGTTTCCTTGCCCGTCAATTTCGATCGAGATCTGCAGTTTACCTTTCGCTGTCTCGCTTAGGCGAACGATCCGTACGCGTCGAGCGCCGCCAGCAGGCCCTGCGTTCGATTCCACTCCAACGGTCCCGACAGCAGGCCCGCCGGCACTCTGCACCGGATCGAGCCCCGTCGAATACCTGCGTGTTTGTACAATATCGGTCGCGTCAAGCTGATCATCGCCCCGGGTCGCCGCCGGTGACGTATCGGCACGCTGCCTCTCGTTAAACGCCGAATTGGGAGATGTAAGGCCAGCCACCAATGATCGCGTCAGGACGACATCCGTAGCCGTTATAGCACCATCACCCGACGGCCTGGGGGACAGATCGCCCTCATAACCCTGTGAGAAGACAATAAGGCCGTTCTGATATGTTGTCGACAGTACGTTGCCCTCCGAATCGCGGATCGATCTCGCCGTCGGCGTGTCAGTAAATGTAATGTCGGAATTTGTCGCCGAGGTCGCCACGGTCTGGAAAGTGATCCGTGCGATCTCTCTATCACCCGAGATCGGCGAAGACGCGAGTGTCATTCGGACACCGAGCGTCCCCGGTATGGAAGTGTCGGTAATAATTGCACATCCGGTGGCGTCCGTGCCACAAGCTACCGTGGGCGAACTAAGCGGATTTAGGTCATAGTTGACGCTAAAGTCGACCGCTTTTTCGTTGCCGAGGCTGGATATTAGTACAGGAACCGCGACCGGGCTGCCCGGTGCGGTATGGGAACTCTCAAGCCTTGCCTGTCGTGGGATCTCAGCTGCGAACGCCACGAAATCGGCGTTGAATACCGACGCTGTCAAAGCCGAATAACTATGTGAATTCGGCTCGTATGAGCGGTTGAGGCCAGTTGTTAACACTGTATAGCCCCCGCCGATCGGCAGATTCTGGAACGTATACCGACCGGCAGTATCCGTTACCGTGCTCGCCCCAAATGTGCCGGTCAGAGTGACGGTCGCACCCGCCTGCGGCGAGAATGCACCGCTCTCGGAATACTGCCTGACAACACCGGTGATCGAAAGCGTGGTTGGTAGAGGCGTCGGTGCAGCATTCGAAATGCTCCCCGCCGCGATACTTATGCCGCCCTGGAATTCGCCGAGTTGCGGAGAGTCTCCGCCTGGCCTTTGGTTATAGACAACGAAGCCGGCGATCATCGACGCATCGACCGCGTCATAGACCTTTACGACGCCGGGTGTACCCGGCCCCGACCCGGTCACGATGTCGTCGCGTCCATCGCTATTGATATCCTGGGAACCGACTCGAACGCCGGTGGTACCGCCGACCTGCGTCAGTATCGAATGGATCATTGTTAGGTCGGCTCCGTTGAATACCCTCACCGGTGCTCGGGCCAATCCCTCGTCGGCACCGACGATCACGTCTGCGATGCCGTCAGTATTCACATGGCCAGCACCAACGAATAATCCACCCGTGAAACCCGCGAACGGTGAAAAGTTGTCGATCTCAGTCCCGTTAAAACCACTAAAGACCTTAACAACGTCTGGTCCACCCGGCCCAGGTCCGGTGATTATATCGGAACGTCCGTCACCATCTAGATCACCAGCGGCGACTCGAACACCACCGGTGAAAGTCGATGGGTACGCAAAGAAACCGCGAACGTTCTGGCCGTTAGCTCCGCTGTAGATGTGGAGCAACGGCGTACCTCCCGTGCCTGGACCAACGATGACGTCGTCCTGACCGTCTCCGTCAACATCACCAGATGCAACATTTATCCCAAATGTATGCGAACCAAATGCGAAGAAATCCCAGATGATCGCGCTCGTTCGCCCATCGTAAACCTTCAGGTGACTTGCTCCCGTCGCACGACCGGCAATTATGTCAGAGGTACCGTCGCCATTGACGTCACCAGTCGCCACGCGTATGCCGCCCGTGTATGTCGATCCAAAGGGCGTAAAACACATCCTCGGCTCACCATCCGGATCAAATGTACAGATCTCGCTCTGTCCCGAATCCGCACCAGCTAAAATGATCGGCGTCGGCGCCGATGGCGTCGGCGTAGCCGTTGGCGTCGCTGTCGGAGTACTCGTTGGTGTTGCCGTTGGCGTTGCCGTCGGCGTGTTCGTTGGGGTAGCCGTCGGTGTACTTGTCGGTGTAGCGGTTGGCGTTGCCGTTGGGGTATTTGTCGGTGTTGCGGTTGGCGTGCTTGTTGGAGTCGCCGTAGGCGTATTTGTTGGTGTAGCCGTCGGCGTGTTTGTCGGCGTCGCTGTAGGCGTATTGGTTGGCGTCGGGGTCGGCGGGGGGTTCAGATCCACTACAAACGTTCCGATGACGCCTGCCGCTACAAACGCACCGTCGGTGTCGGACACCTGATTCGCGTTCATCACAATGCTATACGTGCCATTGTCGCCGATGTCCCAGCTCCCACCTGGTGAACCGAGCAGGTAGCCCGCAACTCTTGGCGTGCCGTTCGTGTTGTTATCTAGCGACTGCAAGGACGCCGGGGCGTTAAAGCCGTTCGGACCCGTCACAACGATATCGTTGTGATCTATCGTGCTTACATTGATCGCGGTGTTATCGGTATAAGTAACCGTCACGCCGGTCAACGTCTGGCCCGCACTGATCGTGCCATTGAGCACACCCGCCGCTGCGGGGGCACCTGTGGGCGTCGGGGTCGGTGTTGGGATCGGACACATGCCTGCCGAGCCGGCGGCGTAGATGCCGGCGACCTCGGTCGCAGTCAAAGCACGGTTGTAGATCGCGGACTCGTCGATCAGCCCGTTAAACGGCCGGTTTAGGTCTTTCTGCTGGCCAATGGCGAACCACGAGCCGCTATACGAGATCGTCCCGTTCCAGGGTGCGCTCGTCGAGGGCTGTAGCACGCCGTTGTAATAGATCTTGCCGTCCTCGTTCGCCCTGCGGGTGGCCAGGACATGGACCCACTGATTGAGGGGCACTTGAGCGTTGGCATTTGTCACGTGGAACGAACCATCTCCGATCTGGAAGTGTATGTGCCCCGGTGGCGCGGTCTGGCCATCCGGATTCGTCCGGCCATCGAGCATCAACGTTGCACCGCTGTTAATACCGCTATCGCGCTGGCTGCCCAGTATGACACCCAGATCTCCCGGATACGACGTGACATAGATCCATGACTCAAGACTGATCTCGTTCTGGATCTGAAGCGACGCCGGGATCGGATCGCCGGCCAGCATATATTGATTCGAGCCGTTAAAACTGAACGCCTGCCCAGATATGCCGGTGGCATATGTCGCACCGTTCTGGAGCGTGCCGTTGTTCGGGCCTGCCGAGTCATTCGCGGTCCCGTCGCCCTTCCACCATGACACAATTCCGCTCGGTGCCGGATAGCACGCCGCTGTCCCGCTGCATTTGCCGAAGCTGCCCTGCCGGACGATGTTGAAAATCTCGGTTTGGGTCAGAGCGCGGTTGTAAATCGAGACTTCGTCCGCCGCGCCGTTGAGGAAAAATGACGGCGTGTTGGTTTCAAGATCCGCCCCGATGACGAGCGGAAATGGATTCGCATCGTACAAAATCGCTTTGTCCGCAGCGCCCGAAAAAATTTCCGCGCCGTTGAGCAGTAATTTGAACGTGTTGGCGGTTGCTCCCGCATCTTCCGTATTCAAAACCATCGCGTAGTGGTTGAAAACGCCGGTCTGCGGAACAAAGCCCGTGTTGTGGAAAATAAAATCGCCGTCCGTGTCGGTGTAACCGATGCGGATGTTGCCGGCATCGTACCAGAGAACGTAAGAATCGAGATTGTTGTCACGGCGCGGTTTGGCGACGAGATGCGGCAGACTGCCCGACAGCGAATCGAATTTGAACCAGCCTTCCGCCGTCAACTGACTTGCGGGACGTTGCGCTGCGTTGTCGGCGATCGTGACGTAATCGCCGTCGCCGTCAAATTTCAAGGCTTGTCCGACTTTGCCCGTGTCGTAAGTCGCATTGCCGACAGGCGTTCCGGCATTATTGCTCTGCACATCGTTCGGCGAATTTTCACCCGGCACAAAAACCTGCAGATTTGCGGGCGCAATCGAGCAAGCCGTGACGGGCGGACCGATGTTGATGACGATGCTCGAACCGTCGCTGTTGTAACCGTTGCCGCCGTCGCCAACCGAAAAGTCGAGTCTATCGCCCTGCTGAACGTCGGGGACGGTGACGTTGTAAGCAATTTGATAGGTGCTGACGTTGCTCGCCGAATAAATCACCGATTCACTCGCGCCGGCGTTCTTGATAATTTTCAGGTCGGTGGTGGCTGACGAGTTCTGCCTTTGCAAAGAGCCGGTCAGTTGAAATGTTCCCGACACGGGCGCAGTCCAGCGCACGACGGCGCGGCGGCTCGGGTCGCCGCCTCCCAAAATAGTTTGTCCCGGATGAATAAATAGCGCGTTGCCCGGTACCCCAGCGCACGTTAATCCGAGACTGTGCCGACTGATGTGCGGAACGCGGTCGTTGTTCGGAACGAGCCAGGCGTCAAATTGACCGCCGCAGGAAGCGTCAGTTCTGGTTTGGGTAAATGCAGTAAAAGCATTGTCGGCATGAGACGCGCTGTAACCGTAACGCCAAACGCGATCTGTGCCGTTCTGTGTTGGGCTGAACTCGTCACTGGCGTTGTAGGTCACCGATGTTGGCGTCGGAGTCGGAGTCCCTCCTGCCGGGCACTTTCCATTCGCCCCGGCGTTGTAAATGCCCTGGATTTCTGCCGTGTTTAGGCTGCGGCTGAATAGATCGACCTCGTCTAACTTGCCGAGGAAGTCTCCACCGCCGGACCCGAAGTATCCGATGTACGCATTAGATGAAAATGTGAACCCAGGATCATACGGACCATCTGTGCCGGCAGACGGGACGCCGTCCACGTAGAACGTTACATTTCCGCCGGATTTAGTGACCGCGACGTGATGTAGCGAAGTGTCCGTGATCTTTGCACCAACCGAGTCTGTCCCGCTGACGCCAACCTTTGTAAGGAGGATCGTTCCGTCGGGCTGTATGCCGAAACCGTATCCATTTGTCCCGTAGGAAAGGAAAGCGGCCAATTGGCTTGGACCGGCAGGGTTATTGGAAACAACGGTCGTGCTGGCTCTCTGGACCCACAGGTCGATCGTGAAATCCTGAAGCTGCATGTTTGCAGGATTACCGATCAAGATCCTTTGGTTGGTTCCGTTCAGGTTAAACGCCTGGCCTACCATTCCCGGCTGATACGAAACGCCGCCTTCCTGGGTCCCATGATTACCATCAACCGCATCCAGAGCATTCCCTTCGCCTTTCCACCAAGAAACCAGATTGTTCGGTGCCGGAAAGCACGCCGGTGTCGGTGTTGGCGTCGTTGTAGGTGTAGGTGTCGGAGTCGGAGAGCCTGTAAAGGGTGTGGTCGATACCGTAAACGACGTACTGTTAAGTATCCTCGCGTTCGTTGCGGGAGCGGCCAGATTATACGGGATGAAAAACAGGCTGACCATCTGATTGGGCCCGGCCGAGATAGTCGAGCTCGGTACTATAGGATATGGGGTCGCACCATTCGTTGGGCTGATCGACCCAATGCTCGTTTTGATGCCGCCATTGATACTGTACTGAACATCGATGGCCTCGCTCGCGTCCTGGCTGACACTCGTCACAATACTCATGGCGTCGACAGTAAAATTCGTAGACGCATCGCTTGTGATATCGACAACGAACCATTTAGAGGCCGCGGTATTTGTAGCCAGATTACCGTCGAACCCGTTGCCGGAAATGCCACCGGAGTTAGTGGTACACGGGACGCCGCTCCCACGGCCGAATTGTGAGAATGTGAGACCCGGTACGGCAGGGGCGATCGTCGCCGCCGTCGGGGCGTTGGGACATGACCCGGCGCCCATTCCGCTATAGGTCACAGTGGTTACCGTTGGCGTTGGCGTCGGTGTCGGTGGCGGTGGCGTCGGCGTCGGTGTCGGACCCCCGCCGCAGTCGTTGGCGAACGCGGTTTGCACTTCGGTCAAACTTAACGCGCGGTTGTAGAGTTTTACTTCGTCGAGAAAACCCAAGTAAAAAGAGTGGTTGGGTTGCAAACCGCCGAGCCGGACATTGGCGGGAACGTTCAAACTCGCCGTCGTACCTGTTCCCGCGGCTACTTCCGTGCCGTCAAGGTAGAGTTTCATCGCGCCGCTGGATTTCGTCCGCGTAGCGACGACGTGGTGCCATTGATTGTCGTTGACCCCAGCGGCGCTCTTAATCGTCGTGTCCGGATTGCCCGTCCCGAACAACACTTTGCCCGCGGCGAGTGATACACCGAAATCGTTGGTTACGCCCGACACTTCCGCGTCAACCAATCCAAAACCGTTATACCACTGCGAATCGCTTCCGCCGGGTTGCTCCGTCTTCATCCAAAATTCGATGGAAAAATCGTCGGTGATTGAACGGCTGACGTTGACCGAGCCGCCGTCAAAGCGGAAACCGCTGCCGATGCGTCCCGGCGCGAACATCACATTGCCTTGCACTGTGCCGTTGTTCGTACCCGTCGAATCGTTCGCGTTTGCCTGGCCTCGATACCAATTCACGTTTCCGTTTGAAACCGGGTTGCAGCCATTCAAAGGACATTTACCGGCGCTGCCCGCGTTGTAGAGGTCGGTGATGGTGTTCAACGACAAATCGTCGTTGTAGATCGTCACTTCGTCGAGAACGCCATTAAATTTGCCGTCATAGTTGGATTCGCCCGAGGTGCCGAGGAAAACCGGACGGGTATCGTAATTGAGCGTGAGAGCTGTGTTGGCCGTACCGACCAGATTGCCGTTGACGTAGATCCGGGCCCGGGTGCCGTCAAATTGGCCGACGACATGATAAAACTCGCCGGTCGTCACGACCGTTGTGCCGCTGTCGGCAGCGGCGGTCACGCCGTTCGCGTCGGTGACGACGAAAACCAGCCGGTTGTCCGGGTATTTGACGAGCGCATAGCCTTCAAAATTGACGGAGCGCGAATTTTTCTTGAAAACGAGATACTGGTACCCGTTCGGCGCACCGCCCAATGTGTTCGACGTGAGCGAGTCGAAACGCACCCACGTTTCAACCGCGACGTTCGCTGGTTTGAGCGAAGGCGCGTCGGGGATCTCAACCTTGTCGTCAACGCCGTCAAATTTGAAACCGGTGCCGACCCGTGCGGGAACATAGGCCACGCCGGCTGCCGTGCCGTTGTTCGCGCCGTGCGAATCGGCGGCGTTGTTTTCGCCTTTGAACCACGAGACCATTTCCGCGGGCGCGGGGGTGCAGGCGCCGGAACCGTTCGCACCCCAATCCGGCGTGGTATCGGTCGCGGTGTTAAAAGTGCGCTGCGTTTGGCTGCCGCCCGTTTTCGTCATCGTGAAAATTTCCGTGTCGCCCTCGGTGCGGGTAAAAACGATCTGCTGACCGTCGGGGGAAAACCCCGGATTGTCGTCCGTCGCCGGATTGTTGGTCAAATTCACGCCTGCTTGATTGAAAATATCCGAGTTGCCGTTTCGCACTCCGACGTAAACGAGCGAGCCGTCCGCCGGAGAAATTGCCGGGTTGTCGTCCGGTTCGGTGTTGTCGGTCAGCCGATAAACGGTTGAGTTGTCGATGTTGTTGACGAGGTAAATTTCGTTGTCGCCGTCCCGGTCGCTGGTGAAAACAATCAGGCTGCCGTCCGCCGACCAAACGGGGTCGCGATCTGTTGCCGCGTTGTTGGTGATGTTGCGCGGCCCGCTACTGCCGTTGCTCGCCAACACGAATATATCCAGATTGTTTTCGCCTCCCACCATGACTTCACGGACAAACGCGATCTGAGATCCCTCGGGCGACCACGACGGGTTTTCATCGTTGGGGCCCGCCGTCAACTGAACGGGCGAACCAGTGCCGTCGGCGTTCATTTTGAACAGACTGCCGGCGCTCCGATAAACGATCTGCGAGCCGTCCGGCGAAAACGAAGGGGCGGTGTCGGTCACCCCATTGTCCGTCAAACGTCGCAAGTCGTCGCCCGTCGCGGTCATCGTGTAAATCTCGCGGTTGTTTTGAGCGTTATTGTTACTCGAAAACGCAATGCGCCCGTTGTTGCGCGGCGGCAGCGGCGTCGGGGTGGCCGTGGGCGTCGGTATCATCGTTCCGAGACTGGCGGTCCACATGCCATAGCCGTGCGTCCCGACCAGCAATTTATTGTCCGATGGGCGCAGATCGAGGTTTGACACCACGGAGTTGCCCAAAGTGGTTGGCCCTTCCTGAAACCATGCGGGAACGGACGGCAGCCCGGTCGTACTGAATAACCCGGCCGAAGTTCCGACAAAATATTCCAGTTGGCCCGTAAAGGCTATTGCCGAGCTTCGTACTGACGGCAGCGTCAGGTCGCCTTCGACAGCTAACCAGTCAGGTGCCGGACTGTTGGCATTGCCGGTATACCAAATGCTCGACACCCCATAATTCGAGAATGTAACTAACACAACATCGTCGTTTAACGGGCTAACCGCAATGCTGCTCACATAACCTGCTGGGGGGAAGCTTCCACCGGTAATATTGACCGGGGCGGTAGCCGGAGCTACGCCGGTTGGATTGTCGAGGCGGAAGACTCTCCCATCAGATGTCCCAAAGAAAAGGCTGGACGTCGCCGGATTGTACGCTGCTCTCGTTAGTCCAATGGCGGTGATGTCGTTAGCGGCGCCCACGGCCGCTGCGATACCGGTCATGTTTGTCCAGGTAGTGGACGTTACCGTAGAGGCTGAGGTAGTACGATACAGGGTCTCATCATTTGCATAATACAAGGTCTGCGTATTGTCGGGGTCGAGCTTGAAGAGAGTAACGAACAATCCTTGGCCCGCTCCGGTTGGCGTGATTGTAGCGGCGTTTCCAAGTGGATCTGTAGAAGCCCGGCGACGGATTTTACCTTCCTGGGTCCCGACATATTCAAACTGCGTGCCGCCCGATGCGGCCGGGTCGCTAAGACCGACCGCGACCCCGTCACCGCCGAGTACCTGTTCAAAAATACTTCCGCTGCCGCCGACATTTCGGGTCGTTCCGTTGTCCTGGGCCCCGCCGATCACCTTGTTGTTGCCGGAGCGCGGATCATTAACGACATAATAGTATTGGTACGTCCGGTAGCCGGTATTGATCGGATTCCAGGCAACGGTGCTGGCAAGGACATTCGTGGTTCGCTGAATGCCACCGTCATTGCCGCAGAGCATAATATTCGGGTTGGTCGGAGCAAAAGCGATCGAGTGGATATCCGCGTGCGAATTTGCGTACACGGCGTAATTTGCGGCGCTGTTGTAACCCCCGATCCGTGTCCATGTCGAGCCGATGTTCGTTGAACGGTAAATATTGGTGCCGCCGATAAAGATCGTACTTGGATCATCCGGTTTTACCGCCACCGCCAAATCATATCCGCGCTGTACCGCAAAAGGATCATTTCCATCTGAGCATCCGGTCTCATCTGGCATATTGGCCGAGAGATCGAGCCATGCATTCAAGGTTTGATCGTAGCGAAACAATTCGGCTTCCGGAGCGGCAATATTTCCCGGTAACGCAACAGTTGGACAGGCGGAGTCGACCGACGAATAATACAGGGCATATAAGATATTTTCGCTGCTCGGCGCCACGGCGAGCACGACCCTGCCATACTGATTTGTGTCGCCGTTCCAACCCGTGGGCGAACCGCCGTTGCCGGCCCCTGCGATACGTGTCCATGACCCGACCGCCCCTGTTGCCGAGGTCCAGACGCCATCGACGCCTGAAGGATTAAAACCGGCAAACGCCGCATAAAACCCGCCGGAGCTCGTAACCACAATATCGGTGTCCTGGTTGGAAGACGAGAAAGCGGCGGCCAGAACGGAATTCCACGAAGCGCCCCCGTCCGTCGAGCGTAAGATCGCCCCGACCGCGGCAGCGTACACGTTACCGTTAGTCGGGTCAACGACAACCTTATTTATCAGGTCCGCATTTGAATCAAAGCTCTCGAGTGCAGAGGTGTTAGACGCCGACAGCCGCGTCCATGTGTTGCCATTATCGATGGACTTGTAAACGCCGTTACCCGAATAAAAGGCATTGGCCGCGCCCGCAGTATTGCCCAGAGATTCGCCAACGGAGTAGTACCAGGTATCCTGAAATCCGGCCCGCGGGTCCTGTGCAAGACTTGTACAGCTAAAGTGGTCGCCGGTCGAGCTTCGACGTACCCAATTTGCACCGTCGTCGGTTGATTTATAAACGCCGCCGCTTACGCCGCATGCAAGAATGATCTGATTGGAAGTGCCGTTATACCTAACGTCGTAGGCGATCGAGCGAGTTCTCCCGCCGAGATTGTTGGGCCCCACGAAACTGTATGAGGCTAACTCGGGCAGATCCAGCTGCCGCTGCAGTTCGACGATTTCGTCTGCCTGCTTCCGTTCCGCCTCTCGTACTCCTTCCGGAATACGGCCGGTAGCCGGATCCTTGGTCATCTCAAATTCGTAGAGCAATCCCCCCTCAACATCATCAGACGGGGCCGTAGCGCCGACAGCGGTACGGTACTTTTTGCCCTGTTTAGGAATCACGATCTTCCTAGAGACCGTCTGGGAGCCTCGAATCTCAGGAAGGGCGGCGATGCTATCATCGTCAAAAAGGCCGACAAATGTGTCGTTCTGATTCAGCTTCGTCGTCGTAAATAGTCCGCCCGACGGCGGCTCCGCTGCCGCTGTCGAAGGTGGAGCACCTCCACCCTCAGCCAACGCGGGAGCCAGCGTTATTGCCGGCTCGTCAGCGCGGATCTCGAATCGAGGTGCTTCTTTCGGACCTGAGGAGCTCGAATTACCTTCGCCAGCGAAGAAACGAGCTATGTGCGGCCACGGTTCCAGCGCCGCAAATCCGAGGGCGGCCATGCACAAAAGTATGCCTGACATAACCAAAAGTTTACGATTCGCAGTGACGAACGATGCAAAAGGGTTTTTCATACTTCCTCTAAGGTCTAAAAAAGGCTGTTCACTTACCGAGACAGAACGCTTTCTCGGTCGCAAATCCAACCACTCGATTTGGCGTGAGCGATAATCTCGATGCCGGACTCTGGTTTGTGTTCCCAATGATTTGTTGGTTTATCTTCTTCTTGATACCACATGCGACAGAATTCGAAAAAAAGGCTCACGAAACGGAAAAATTTCTTGCCTATCTGCAAAAAGCCCTTTATTCTCTTTGTATTCGTTATATATGTATTTATGACCGAGCGCCCGATCACCGAGATACTCGCCGAGTTTCGCAAGAACGACCGTGCGTCGGTCGACGAACTATTGCCGCGAGTTTATTCCGAACTGCGCCGTCTCGCTGGCGGCCATCTATCCGGCGAGCGCTCGGACCATACGCTCCAGCCAACGGCCCTTGTACACGAGGCTTATCTGAAGCTGATCGCCCAGCGGGAGACCGAATGGCAGGACAGAGCGCATTTTTTTGGTATCGCATCACGTCTGATGCGTGAGATATTGATCGACCATGCACGGTCAAAGAATCGGGATAAGCGTGGGGGTGAGTTCAAGACGCAGATCGAGCTTGATGCAGCAGTGAGTTTTGCACAGTCGCGCCAATTGGACGTTCTCTCAGTCGACGATGCTCTGACGAAACTTGAGGAACTGGATGAACGGCAGGCGAAGATCGTTGAAATGAAATTTTTTGCCGGCATGACGATCGAGGAGATCGGTGAAGTGCTCGACATCTCACCAGCGACGGTAAAGCGAGAGTGGACCTCGGCCCGACTGCTGCTCGCCAACATGCTCGGTTAAAGAGCAAAATCGAGAAGATGACTCCGGACGACTGGAAAAAGATCAAGGAGATTCTTGCGGACGCGGCCGAAATGGACTCCGGGGCTCGAGTTGCGTTTCTCGAGCGGAACTGTCCAACGGAACTCCGCACGAAGGTTGAGGAGCTCTTGAATTCGGCTAGTACAAATGCCGATCTGCTCGATGGCGATCCTACTTTTCTTCTCAATACGGACAATTTAGTTAAGGACCGCACGGGCGAACGCATCGGTCCTTATGAGATCGTTAGCGAACTCGGTGCAGGCGGGATGGGCACCGTATATCTCGCAAAGCGCGCCGATGGTGAATTTGAGCAGAAGGTCGCATTAAAGCTGATAAAACGCGGAATGGATTCTGATGCGATCGTCGGGCGTTTCGTTAACGAGCGTCAGATACTCGCCTCACTAGATCACCCGAACATCGCCCATCTGATCGATGGCGGCACAACGGACGACGGGCTGCCTTACTTTGTGATGGAGTTCGTCGAGGGGGAGTCGATAATCGAATCGGCCGATGCGCGAGGGCTCGATCTCGACGAAAGACTCGCTATATTTCGAAAGGTTTGCTCCGCCGTTTCATTTGCTCACCAAAACCTCGTCATCCACCGTGATCTCAAACCATCGAACATTCTGATCACAAAGGCCGGCGATGTGAAATTGCTCGATTTTGGTATCGCTAAACTGCTCCGCTCAGACGAGAGTGAACGGACCGCAACACAGAATTTTGTCTTTACTCCTGAATACGCATCCCCGGAACAAGTGCGCGGAGAACAACTTACAACCGCCACCGATATCTACAGCCTCGGCGTCATTTTGTATGAGTTGCTCACGGGCTCTCGCCCATACAAAACCGACGGCCGCAATCTAAGTGAAGTAATCCAAGCGGTTTGCGATACGCAGCCCGAAAGGCCCTCTTCCGTTGTTAGCCTCCGCGGCGGAAACGGCGCCGCTGCGACCGGGAATCACAGGCATACCACCGGTCCAAGTTCACGCAATCAGAATCCAAGGTCGCTAAGGGGTGATCTCGACAACATTATTTTAAAAGCGTTACGCAAAGAGCCTGAGCGTCGCTACTCCTCGGTGGAACAGTTCGCCGACGACATCAAGCGGCATTTAGAGGGCCTGCCAGTCACTGCGAGCAGAGACACGTGGACATATAGGGCCGCAAAGTTTGCACGGCGAAACCGTATTGCGGTAGTTGGAGCGGCATTGATCATTATCAGCTTGCTGACAGGCATTTCGGCGACTCTCTACCAGCGCAACAAGGCACAGGCGAGATTTAATGACGTCAGGGGGATCGCTAATTCTTTTCTATTTGAATTTCACGACGCGATCAAGGATTTGCCGGGTTCAACTCCTGCACGCGAACTGGTTGTGAAACGTGCTCTCGAATACCTAGATAAATTGTCACAGGAATCCGAGGGTGACAAGGCATTGCTACGCGAACTCGCAACAGCGTACGCGCAGATCGGGCTGATCCAGGGAAACTCATATCACTCGAATCTCGGTGATTCCGATGGCGCAATGAAAAGCTATCTCCGGTCACTTGAGATCCGGCAAAGCCTCGTAAGTGCCGATCCCACAAATCGGGAACTTCAGCACGAACTCGCCGACAGTCATGAAGGCGTTGGCGATATGCATTACACCGTGAATGAACTCGAAAAAGGGTTACAGTCCTATGAGAGTGCCGTCGCGATCGGCGAACGGCTGATCGTGGATGAACCTGCAAATTTGGAGTTCAAATATTCTCTGGCGGGTGTTCTGGGCAAACGCGGTGACATTAGCGGAATGGAAGGCTTTCCGAATCTTGGCGATCTGCCGCGTGCGCTTGAAAGTTATAAACGCGGGGTCGCTCTCTTCGAGGAACTGGTTAATACAGCCCCTACAAACGACAAATATCAGTTGGGTTACGCGACAATGCTTAACTTTTACGGCATGCTCCAGGCCTCGACCGGTGACGGAGCCGGATCAATCGCGAGCGGGCGACGCTCAATCGCGATCTTCGAATCACTAGTTGCCGCCAACCCGAATAATGCCAAATACGAAACGCACCTCATGGCGGGTTTGGTATTCATGCGTTATCCCTTGGTCGATGAGAAATTGTTCGACGAGGCCCTCTCCAATGCAAAACGCGTTATCCGAACAATGGAAAAGCAATTGGCTGCCGACCCGAAAAATGCTTTTTTCAAACGAAGCGTTGGTGTCTCATACAATGCCCTCGGCCGTATTCAAACGGACATGGGCAACGGAGCGGCTGCCCTTGAAAATCATCACAAGGCTCTGAAGTTCGCCGAAGAATTATTTGCCGTCGACCCAGAAAGTAGTGAGAACCAGCGTGATCTGGCAATGACCCTTGAGTTTACTGCGGATGCTGAAGCCAATAAGGGTGATTGCTCTGCGGCGATCGAAAGCTACCGAAAGGCTTTGAAAGCCTATGGCTCGGCACCCGGCGATGACGTCGCAGCTTCTTATTCGGGATTGGGTAAATGTTTGGCGGCAATCGGAAAAATAAATGAAGCCGCAGATTCTTTTCGTCAAACGGTTCCGCTCGCTGAGAAGGCCGCGGTCAAGTCGCCAATGAACGTAAAAAAACAAGCCCGCCTTGCGATCTATTACCTCGAAGGCGGCAAAGTACTCGCGCGACTCGCAGCCGCCTCCGGAGGTAGAAACTCCGCACTCATTCAGGAAAAGGAACAGTGGCTTGAAAAAGGATATCGGATGCTCAAAGATCTCGAAGTCGCTGGAAAACTGAGCAAGATCAATTCGAAACATCTAACGGAAACCGAGAACGAAATGCAGAAACTCGGTCGTCTCAGCCAATGAGAGCCTCCTTCATCCGTCTTACACCTTCTGCCATTTTTTCTTCAGTGTTGCAGAACGAGATCCTCAAAAAGCCCTTTGCCTCATCGCCGAATGCAACGCCTGGGACGGTTACAACGCGATTCTGCAGACACTTTTCAGCGATCTCAATATCGTCACCCAGAGAACGCACGTCGAGCATTGTGTAAAACGCGCCTTCGGGGCTGGTGGCGTGGAGGCCGAGTTCCTTTTCAAAAAGATCGACCAAAAATTCGCCTCGTCCTTTGTAAACATCGCGGGCGTACTGTTTAGCGGTTTCGGCTTCATCCGACCAGCCTAAAAGTGAGGCTTTCTGCGTGATCGTTGATGTACAAACCGTCGTGAAACCGTGCAGCACCTGTATCGCCTGCATGATGTCGGCGTCCTTGCTGGCCGCCCATCCCATTCGCCAGCCTGTCATCGAAAGCGATTTGGATAAACCGCTGACAATGATCGTCTTATCGTAATATTCACTCGCTGAATGGGGGCGCTCGCCAAAATACAGATCGCTGTAGATCTCGTCCGAAATGAGCCAAATCCCAGTGCCGTCGAGTGCGATGGCTATATCTCGTAAATTCTGCTCGGTCAATATCTTACCAGTCGGATTTGACGGCGAAATGACAACCGCAGCCTTTGTTTTCTCAGTGATCTGAGATTTGAAATTCGAAATGTCAAATTCGAAATCATCGTCGGCCGGCATCCGGTAGTAAACCGGTGTTCCCTGAGCGATCCGTGTGCACGCATCGTAGGCCGGAAAGCTCGGATTTGGCAGCAGAACCTCGTCGCCTTCATCTACGACGCACATAAATGCATCAGTCATCGCCTCCTGCGAGCCGCAGGTGACGACGACGCCTGTCCGCGGCAGATTTAGGTGTGGATACTGTTCGGCAATCTTGTCCCTTAAGGCAGGAATACCGGGGTGTGATGTGTAGCCATTCTGCTCGTCGCGTGAGATACGGGCTGCCTCGTCGCGCAAAAACTGCGGGGTCGGCAGATCAGGCTCGCCAAGTCCGAAATTGATACTGTCCGGCAGAGCACGCTCAAAAAACTGGCGTATAAGCGTAGGCTGCAAGCCCCGCATTCGCTTTGGCAAAATAAAACTGTCCGTTCCGGTCGCAGGCATCATCCTTTGTCTTCGTCGATCCCTGCTTCCTCGAGATCTTCACGGATCGTGCCGACCTCAACGTTAAATTCGCCCTCAGCCTGCGTCAGCGGATCACCCGTCAAAACACCGCCAAATTCCTCGATCTCACCAATGATCTTTTGGCCGAGGCCGGTGATCCTGTCCTTTATCCCGTGATGTTCCGGCTCATTTGATTGTTCAGGTATCTGTGTCATTTCAACTTAATTCTAGCAGTTTGGACGCACTTCGCCCAAAAAGCAGCAATAAACTACCGGATCGGGACCTATTCGGAGAAATCTCAACGAAGATAGTCCTCGAGCTTGGTGGAAGCATCTGTTTTTTCGTCGCGGTATTTGACGATTATCGGACAGTAGATCGAGAGGCCGTTTTGTTTGCCGAATTCGTTCGAGACAGCACGCGAGCCTTGGACGACAACTGCTCCGGCGGGAATTTCCAACGAATTGCCGTCTTCGGACTTGATGATGCGTTCGTTTGGCAGATCAAAGACCGGAGTCGAACGTGTTAAGATCACGCCGCTTGCCAGCACCGCACGTTCGCGGACGATCGTGCCTTCGTAAACGCCGGTATTGCCGCCAACCAAAACATCGTCCTCAATAATTACCGGCGTCGCATTCACCGGCTCAAGCACGCCGCCGATCTGAGCTGCGGCAGAAAGGTGAACACGCTTCCCAATCTGTGCGCACGAGCCGACAAGGGCATGCGAATCGACCATCGTTCCCTCGTCAACATACGCACCGACATTAATGTAGGCCGGCGGCACCACGACAACGCTCGGAGCCACATACGAACCGTCCCGTATCGCCGAACCGCCCATCACGATCCGCACACCGTCTTCCAAAGTCATCGGCCGCAGCGGAAATGTGTCTTTGTCAAAGAACCGCAAAGTCTCAGTCGGCTTAGACATCTCGACCATCTTGCCCATCCGAAACCCTAGCAAGATTCCCTGCTTGACCCAAGAATTCGCCCGCCAAACGCCATCCGCACCTTTCTCCGCCGAACGGATCTCGCCGCAACGGAGAGCGGTTTTGAATGTTTCGTATATCTCGCGGTCCTCAGCTAAAAATTCAGATTTATCGAATAGGATTTCGATTTGCCGTTGCAGCATAGTTACATCACCGATATTCAAACTCAAATCCAACTATTTCTGGTCCAAAGGTATACCATCTTTTCCTAATCGGTCGAAAGGACTTGAAAGCTTCTAGTCCCTCCAAGGATATCGCGCCATCATCGGCAGCAATCCGCAGGCTCTTTAGATTAAAGGCCTGCTCATATTCCGACTCTCGGAGATCGATAGTGTGATCAAGTTCGACAATCTCGTCGGCGAACATCGTGAACTCCACCGATCCATTCTCGATATCGAGCCTTATCCGGTCATCTGGGATCGGGACAGATTGAGCACCATCAGTCTCAGTTTTCTTTAACAGGCTCGGGGCAAAGCCATCCTGAATATTTTTGACGGTGTAGTTTACTGCGATGGTTTTGCCTGACAAATTTTTCAGCTTGAAACTGATATGGAACGAGCATCCGGAACATACAACTGCCAACAGTAGTATCGTGCTAGTCAGAAGCATCCTGCGTTTTCCGTAATTCATATTCGTCATTCGCAAGACCTAAGAGTGTCGCAAAACGGCCCGGGCGATCAGCCCAATCCCGCCGGCAAATAGCACAAGCATAATTATCGTGTTAAAAAGGCTCGTCGGCTGAAAATAGATCTGCAAATTCATCAAAATGCCCGAAGCGATAATGATGATGCTGATCGCGATGAGTATCCAACCGATGATCGACTTGCCGTTAAAGAAAACGAACGCGATGCCGAAGATGAGCGGTACGAGCGACAGGCCAAAGGTATTGTAACCGCCCCAATTCCAAAAGCCGCTGGTCACGATCACGCGGCTGATGAGCATATAGCCGCCCGCGACGGTCATGATGAATCCGATCACGAACTCCGCCAAACCTCCCGAAGTCCCGCCCGGCCGTTTTAGATCGTCAAATTGCATATCATTACGTGGCGCTCATCTAGGCGCGATTCGAGTCGTCTGCAACACCGTTAACTGCCATCGTCCGCTGCGTTTTTCCCAAACACTCGTGTACCGCATCGCCATTGTCGAATCGCGGCCGTTGGTGCGAAATACCATTCGCACGATCGCCGTGACGACAGCGGAATTAGATCTCGGAAAGGTACGGATGACGACACTTTCGTTCGTCACGGACATCGTCCGCGTGGTCGGCGACGGCTTGAGAATTTCTATCTCTTCCTTCTTTCCGCGAGTCGCTCCGCTGTAGTCGGTGATGAAAAGGTCGTTTGCGTATATCCAGTCGAGCAGTGCTTCGTCACGTCGCTTTACGGCATCGGCCCATCTTGTAATGACGGTGCGAATCTCCTGTTCGGCCGTTCGAGGTTTCGCGGCCAATGTTCGATCGCGATCCTGTGCCACACCAGGTGAAACAGGCAGAATGAATAGCACAAAATGCAGAAGCCCGCGCGTAAGCAAGGGCGAAATCCGAACGTTGAGTGTATCGCCGTTGCTGACGCGCGGGCTTTTGCATCTGTTCATCCAAGCACCTCTTTCATCGCGGCTTTTAGTACCGTTCGCGTCGCGGGGGTCACAGGCACTAATGGCAAACGAAGAGTCTCTTCACACAGGCCCATTTCTTTCATAATAAATTTGCATGGTGCCGGCGACGACTCTATGAAATTCGCCTCCATCAACCGCAGTATCTTGTAATTTATCCTGCGTGCGAAATGGAATGAGCCGTTAAGCGCGTGATCGACCATCTTCGACGTTTCTTTTGGAATTTCATTCGCACAAACCGACACCAAGCCATCCGCGCCGAGTGAGATCAAAGGCAGTGTAGATGCATCGTCACCTGAAAAGACCCTAAAATTCTTGGGCCGCCTCGCAATGATCTCCATGATCTGCGAATAATTCCCCGACGCTTCTTTGGTCGCAACGATATTTTCATATTTTTCGGCCAAACGCAGCGTAGTTTCAGCGGAAATATTCGACGCGGTACGAGAAGGTACATTGTAAAGCACGATCGGAAAGTTTTTCACCGATTTAGCGATCTCAGAATAATGGGCAAACAATCCGTCTTGTGTAGGTTTGTTGTAATACGGAGCCACGATCAACGCAGCGTCGGCCCCGGCTTCTCTTGCTTTTCGTGTGTGCTCGATCGCCGCCGCGGTGCTGTTGGTACCGGTACCGGCGATGACCTTCGCCTTGTGTCTCTTTGCGACCTCGACCGTCAATCTAATGACGTGCGCTTGTTCCTTGGACGATAATGTGACATTTTCACCGGTCGTCCCGCACGGAACGAGCAACTTAACGCCTCCTTTTATCTGCCTCTCGACAAGCTTTTGAAAGCACGCGTCGTCGATCGAGCCGTCTCTTTTGAACGGCGTCACCAGCGCGGTCGCACAGCCGCGCAGCCAGTCTAATTTCATCGTCATATTGCGAAAATATTGCCCGCTTGAACGCCCTAAGTATATTCTTATCGTCAATGAACTTAAAAACTCAGCGGACAATTTTTATGGTTGGCATAAGAAATATTTGCGCCTCCGCTGTTGTCGCGATCCTGGTCGCATCATGTAGCGAGCCGGCGGCTCAGCAAGCTGCCCCTCCCGCAAACCACCCCGCTGTGATCGCTACAAGTTTCGCCTATCCCGTCGGCAACGCTGAAACCGTCACACAGGCAAAGGACACCAAGGACGACTGGTTTAACGCTCTCGATTTTGGCAAAAACGACCATCTCGGAGAGGATTGGAATAAGAACAGTGGTGGCAACACAGATTGCGGTGAGCCTGTTTACGTTGCTGCGAATGGCGTCGTGACTTATGCCGACAACGCGGGACCTGGCTGGGGCAATGTTATTATCGTCGAGCACACACTCGCCAAAGGCGAAAAGGTCCAAACGCTCTACGCGCATCTGCAGGAAATACTAAAAACTTCCGGAGAGATCAAAAAACGAGAGCAGATCGGTAAGATCGGCAACGCAAATGGCCGCTATTTATGCCATTTGCATTTCGAATTACGCACCTCCGATTCGCGCAACTGGAACCAAGCCGGCGACGGCTACTCACGCGACCGTAAAGGCTGGCTCGACCCTTCGGATTTTATCGATAAGCACCGTTAATGAAAGCTTCGAGTTTTCTCTGATCGAGTTTTCCTTCGGTTCGCACGCCGGAGCAAATGTCCAAACCGAACGGCTGCACGGTATCGATAGCTTCGCGGACATTGTCTGCATTTAGCCCGCCTGCAAGGAAAACAGGTTTCCCGCACGTTTCCACTATTTTGCGGCTCAAACTCCAATCATGCCGCCGTCCCGTACCGCCAAGTTCCTTGACCGCGAGCTTTGGATTCCCGCTATCGAGCAATATCGCGTCGACATGAGCGGCCAGCTCTGCGGCTTCGTCCACAGAACTTTCCCCGACGACGTGAATGACCTGCACAAGCTTTAAGTGCGGCAACGCAGCCCGTATGGCGTCGTATTCGCGCCCCAACAGTTCGTCAACGAGCTGAATTGTATTTGTTTTTGTTCGGTGGTGATGAGCGATGATATTCGGCGCGGTTTGCTCACTCGTCAGCAAAAACGTCGCGATCGGCGGCGGGACGGTCTTGGCTATCGCACGTATTTGTTCATCCGATATCGGCCCCGGGCCGGAAGGCATTTTTCCGACCAACCCGATTGCCGAGACGCCGAATGCTACAGCGTCTTGGGCTTCTTGTGCGTTCGCAATGCAGCAGATCTTTACGCGTGGTCTCATGTTCCAACGATCTCGTTCATTACATCGGTGAATTCATAAAAGCCGGTCTTGTCAACGATCCAATCAGCCGCGAGAATTGCGCCAATCGCAAAGCCCTCGCGCGACCGTGCCGTGTGTTTCAGGAGAACTTGATCCGCCGGTCCGTCAAAACCCACGCGGTGTGTGCCGGGGATATTGCCAGCACGGGTTGCCGCGATGTCACCTGTCTCAACGTGGCGTGACACGACCTCTTTTATCCTGATCGCCGTGCCGCTAGGGGCATCTTTTTTTCGGGAGTGATGCTGTTCCTCAATAAACGCCTCGTATTCCGGAAACTTGGTAAAAAGCTCCGCTGTGAAATCCGCGATGCGGTAAAACAGATTCACGCCAATCGAGAAATTAGCCCCGAAAACCATCGCTCCGTTACCTTCCCGAACGATCTGTTCGATCTCAGCCCCGCGTTCATTCCAACCAGTCGTCCCCTCAACCAGCGGCACGCCCGCCGCAACGCACGACTCGACATTCCTGCGTACAGCCTCGGCGGTAGTGAAATCTATCGCGACATCGCAGCCACTTAGTTTCCCCGCCAGTTCGCTCGCGGAAAAACCGGCATCCGCGTCGTCGATAATGACGGCGACCTCATGGCCTTTTTCTTCGGCAAGCCGGCGGATGAGCTTTCCCATTACTCCGTAACCGATAAGTGCGATCTTCATAATGAAAATTTTAACGCAGAGGCCGCAAAGGGCGCAGAGAAAAAACCAGACTTAGATCTCTGCCTACTCTGCGATCTCTGCGTTCAATAATTTCTTCACAAGATTTACGTAAAGCTCGACGGAAGTCTCCAAATCTTTCTTCAGAACAAATTCGTCTTTCGTATGTGCGACGAGAATCGATCCCGGTCCGAGCAGGAGCGGCGTCCCCCAGTTTGGCAGATGCGGGATGTCGGTCGTGAAGCGCACGACCTTTTGGTTGAATCCCTCGACCGCAAGCATCTTCACCGGCAAGCTGTACGACAATATCTCCAATTCGCCGCGATCGCGAATGAGGCTCTCGATAGCGTCGCGGATCGGTTCCATCGGCGTCGTGAGACGGATGAGCATTCCGGCTTCGGCGTTTGGTGGAATTACATTTAGAGCGATCCCGCCGTCGAGCGTGGCGAGATTGACTGTCGTTTCGCCAAAGAATTCGTCATTCGGAAACTTCGTATGCCGAACGTCTTCGAGAATGTCGAGCAGTTTCTCGATCGCCGATTCGCCCTGCTCGGGGTACGCAGAATGCGCCGCTTTGCCCGTCGTCTTGATCTTTGCCCGAAAAGCACCTTTCGAGCCGATAGCCAGATCATTGTCCGTCGGCTCGCCGTTGATCATGTATTCACACTTCGCCGCAAGCGGGTGATCGTTTGCGACCTTCGCCCCGGTCGAAGCTCGCTCTTCCTCGACCGTGTACAGCAAACCAATATCATTGATGCCTTCGCTTCTGAGTATTTCCGCCGCCGTGATCTGGGCCGCAATTATTCCTTTCGCATCGCATGATCCGCGTCCGTAGATCTTCGCGTCATCTTCCTTCGGCGCTATGAACGGCGGAACCGTGTCCATATGCGTCGAAAGCCAAACACGCGGCGTTTCGTTCAGATACGCGATGACATTGCTCTGATTCTCGGTTACATTTTGCAGCTCGATCGTCCAGCCAAGCGCCTCGAGATAGTCACGTAAATAGAGTCCAACCGCTTCCTCTTCACCAGAGACCGACGGAATGTTCATCAGAGATTTTGTAAGTTGGAACAGATTCATTTATGGACGATTAACCCCCTAAAATAACTCCTTATGCAGCCTTCGTATCACATCTCCGACAACTTCCTCACTCACCACAAACGTCAAATTAACACTCGATGCTCCGTGAGAAATAAGAGCGACGTTTACATTCTGTATCGTTGAGAATACGGTCGATGCCAGTCCGGTCGAGGCTCGCAGGCCTTCGCCGACGACGCAGATTACAGCATAGCCGGGTTCGACCTCGACGTCGCCTAGGCGCCCAAGTTCGGTGACGATCTTGTCGAGTTCGGCGGTGTTGTCGAGCGTGAGGGCAACGGAAACTTCGGAGGTCGAGATGACGTCGATGACGGTGCGGTAACGCTCAAAGACCTGAAACAACGCACTCATAAAGCCGTAACTGCCGAGCATCCGGGCTGACGTGATACGCAGGATCGTGATGTTCTTTTTGTGGGCTATCGACTTGATCTTATTCAGGGTCTCATCCGAATCGTCAAGGATCATTGTGCCGACGTTATCCGGCTCGAAGGTATTACAAACCCGCACAGGGATCGCATGATCGACGGCCGGCTTGATGGTCTTTGGGTGCAGTACCTTCGCTCCGAAGTAAGCCAACTCAGCCGCTTCCTCATACGAGAGAACCGGAATTGTCCGAGCCGAGTCGCAGATCCGCGGATCACAGGTCATTACTCCCGTCACATCGGTCCAAATCTGGAGTTCGTTCGCCCTCAACGCCGCCGCGACCAACGCGGCCGAATAATCCGAGCCGCCGCGTCCCAATGTCGTCGTTTCACCGCCCCGATTGGCCGCAATAAATCCGCCCACTATCGGAATTTCGTTGGCGGCGATCAGTGGTTCGAGTTCGAGCTTAACTAGTTTTTCGGTCTCGTCCCATATCGGCTGTGCTGCACCGTATTCGTCATCAGTCACGATCAGCCGCCGCGAATCGACCTGTCTGGCATTGATCCCCTTCGACTTTAGGACCTCGGCCACGAGACGCGACGAAAGTTGTTCGCCATAGGACACAACTGCATCTCTAAGCATGGAAAGCGGCAGGCTGCGCCGTGAAACCCGTTTTAGCAGGTCGGCAAGGTCCTCGCGGGCAAATCCGAGCTCGCTGTGGAATGGGTTAGACGTGTCCGCGAGCTCGAAATGCCGCGTCACGTCTACGTGACGTTGGAAATGAGGCTCAAGCGACGTGATGGCCTCACTGAAGTCACCCTTTTTAGCCATTTCAAAGGCTGCGAGCAAGGCGTCGGTCACCTTTGTCATGGCGGAGACCACTACGACCGGATGCCGATCCATCTGAGTCGAAACAATATGAAAGACACGTTCAAAGGCGGCCACGTCACCTACCGACGTGCCGCCAAATTTCATTACAATGGGGCTCTGGTTGCTCAAGTCAATAAAAACCGTTCTGAAAAAATAATATTTTACGACAAAACCGTTTTCTTAGCTCAAGCAGTTCAGAGGAATCCTTGGCCTGTCTTAGAAATTTGCCTCTCCCATTGGCCCGGTCCGGCCGATCGTCTGGTAGCCAAAAAGCTCTATCCGGGGTGACAAATACTCATTCTTGATTGGCTCGTCTCGAACGAGATCGGTACTTAAATACTTTTTGTTGTCGTCCGAAAAAACGGTTGCGACGATCGCTCCGGCCCCGAGATCTTCCAGAGCGATCAATGCACCAAGGAAATTCGCACCCGACGATATTCCTACGGCTAGTCCCAAATTCGCCGCCAGCTTCTGGGCCATCAGTATCGAATCACCGTCCGAAACGCTGATCACGTCGTCCAACTGGCCGAGATCGCAGATCGCCGGGATAAATTCGTCCGAGATCCCCTGGATCCGATGGCTGCCGACCTTGTGGCCGGTCGAGAGCGTTGGCGACTCAAGCGGTTCGAGCGGATGCAGCTTAATATCGGGGTTCTTTTCCCGCAAGTAGGCCGCTGTTCCCATGATCGTCCCGCCGGTGCCGACACCCGCAACAAATGCGTCGGGCTCGAATCCGACCTCCTCCAATTGAGCCCAGATCTCGGGCCCGGTCGTCAGATAATGAGCCTCGGCGTTGGCCAGATTTGAGAACTGATGCGGCAGAAACACCCGTCGATGTTCATATTTGAAGGCATCAGCCATCGCGATACTGCCCAAAAATCCACCCTGTTCGTGACTGACCAACGTTACATCCGCTCCGTAACTTTTGATGAGAGCGATCCGCTCCTTACTCATCCATTCGGGCATAAAAACATGCACCGGATTGCCAAACGCGTGCCCTATTGCGGCAAATGAAATACCCGTGTTGCCACTCGTCGCCTCCGCAATAATGTCGCCCTTGCGGATCATACCGTCGCGATAGGCCGACTTGAGGATATGGAACGCCATCCGGTCCTTTATGCTGCCCGAGAGATTAAGGTGCTCGGCCTTGGCAAAGATGGTTCGCCGTTTACCCTTGAAGTGAAAATGGACAGCAAGCAGCGGCGTGTTACCGATCAAATTCTCAACATAACTTGAACTAACGGGAACGGCACTAAAATGACTCTGGTACGCATCGAGGTTATTGATCTTCATAGATTTATGCGTTGCAAACACACGTACTACTTCAGATATCACCAAACGATCATGAATGCTGTGAGTACTATCACACCCGCTAGATCATTCGGCCACTAACCGCACAGGACGGCACCGCCGTTGATATTCAATACCTCGCCCGTAATGTGCCGCGACCAATCAGATGCGAGAAAGACGATCGACAGCGCAATGTCGTCGGCAGTCGCGACGCGTTTTAGCGGGATTCCGTCTATGACTCGCTCTACAAATACCGGATCGTCAAACACAGCGTCATTGAGCCCGGTATCGACCCAGCCGGGAGCAACGGCATTTACGCGGATCTTTGGTGCGAGCTCGTTCGAAAGTGCTTTTGTAAATGCGATCTGACCTCCTTTTGACGCGGCATAATTCGAATATCCGGCCTCGCCGCGTTGTCCGGCTGTTGAGGAAACGATTACGATCGAGCCGCCGCCGTTCGATTTGAAATGCGGTATCGCGGCTTTGCAGACGGTCCAGGTGCCTTTAAGATTAGCGTCAATGACGCGATCCCAAGTTGCTTCGGACATGGCCTCGATCGCGTCGCCTTCCCAGATCCCGGCATTAGCCACAACAATGTCGAGGCCGCCGAATTCGGTTAGCGCGGCTTCATTCAGCCGCTCGGCCTCGATAGGTTCGGAGACATCAGCCTGGACGGCGATCGCCTTAACACCGAATGATCGGCATTCGCGTACGACATCGAGAGCCTCGGCTTCGTGCCACAGATAATTGACGACGACATTCGCCCCGGCCTCGGCGAACCGCAGTGCGGTCGCCCGGCCGATTCCACGTGACGCGCCGGTAATGAGGGCCGTTTTGCCGCTAAACAGGCAGAACGGCAGCTTTTGATCGACGGTTTGTAAACTCATATCGTTTGTTGCAGCCGTCCAGCGTTGCCGAAAAATGCCTATTCGCTAGAAAATGGTACGGCGTTTCTTTATCCTCCGGCTCGAGGATCTCGGTCAGTACTCGCGACATCTCGGCGACATCGCTCAAAAACGCGTCATGCCCATCGTCGGATTCGATCTCGTGATATTTTGCGTTGACACCGAGCCGAACGAGGCGATTCCGCAAAGCCCGGACATCCGAAGCCGGAAACAACCAGTCGCTCGAGATACCGACCAGCGATACCTTCGCTCTGATCTGCTTGATGTCGCTGTCGGACAGTTCAAAAAGATCCATTGCCTTCGTGATCAGATCGTAGCTCTCGATCTCAAATCGCCCGCGAAACGCATCGCCCTGATGATCGAGATAGCCGCCGATGTCGAACCGATCATCGCGTTTCTTACGAGGATCTTCGCCATTTCGATTGGGTTTACGGCCAAATCGAGTATCGAACTGCCTCGGTGATTTGTAAGAAACGACGGCGATCTTGCGTGCCAGCTCAAGATCGTTGTTACCGAGAGCCTGTCTCTGTAGGTGATTGAGTGCGAGGCCCATAGCCGAAAGAGGCGTCGCAGCAATCGGGACGACGTCATCGGCCAACTCGGGATACTCGACGGCAAACTGCAACGCCAGCATTCCACCAACGCTGCCGCCAATCACGGATCGGAATTTCTTTATGCCGAGATATTCAAACAGCAACGCATTCGATCGAACAATGTCTCGCGTTGTAACGATCGGCAGATCGCGGTTTCGCCTCTTTAACGACCTCGCACTCGTCGAGCCGTAGCAAGAGCCGAGGTAATTCACACAAACAAACGCATATTCCGACGTGTCGAGAGCACAACCGTCGCAAATCACGCCGTTCCACCAGTCACCAATACGCGAATTTCCGGTGAGTGCATGAAACACCAGCACCGCGTTCGACTTGTCGGCATTGAGCTTGCCGTAGATCGTACATCGCAGCCGCAAACCCAACAACGTCTGGCCCGACTCAAGCTGAAAAGGTTCGTCTAATGTGAAATCTACCTCGAACATATTTTTTACCTCAATATTTTGGAACCGTTGGATCGACTTCATCCGACCACGCCGTTATGCCGCCCTTTAGATTGACGAGGCGGCCCGTGAATCCGGCATCTTGCAGATAACCGATCGCTTTCGCACTCCGCACGCCGCCTTTGCATTGGACAACGGTCGTCTTGCCTTTCGGGATCTCGCAGATGCGGTTGACGATCTGATTTAGCGGGATCAAGGTCGCTCCGGGAATGCGTGCGAAGTCATATTCGTGCTGCTCCCGAACGTCGATGATCTGCACGTCGGATTGGCTGTTGAGCAAAATATTCAGCTCAGTCGCAGTGATCTCTTCATACGGCAGTTCTTCTTCGACCGGAGCATTTAGGCCGCAAAATGCATCGTAATCGACAAGTTCTTTGATCGTGGCGTTCTCGCCGCAGAGTTCGCAGTTTGGATTCTTACGGAGTTTCAGCTCGCGGAATCTCATCGTCCATGCGTCAAAAAGCAGAAGACGATTCAGCAGAATTCCGTTGGCACCGAGAATTACTTTCAGAACTTCGTTGGCCTGGATCGTACCGACGATCCCAGGCAGAACACCTAGAACACCACCTTCCGCACACGACGGAACCAATCCCGGCGGCGGCGGTTCGGGATAGAGACACCGGTAACACGCACCTTTCTCAGCCCAGAAAACACTTGCCTGGCCTTCGAAGCGAAATATCGAGCCATAAACATTCGGCTTTCCGGTCAAGACCGCTGCATCGTTGACCAGATACCGTGTCTGAAAATTATCGGTGCCGTCCACAACCACATCGAACTCTTTGAACAATTCCAACGCATTCTCACTCGTCAAACGTGTCTCAAACGCCTCGACATTCACGTTGGGATTGACATCAAGCAGTCGTTCTTTCGCCGACTCAATCTTCGGCCGGCCGACATCCTTCGTCCCGTGAATGATCTGCCGCTGTAGGTTCGATTGATCGACAACATCGAAATCGACAATGCCAAGCGTTCCGACGCCAGCTGCAGCCAGATACAATCCAAGCGGTGAGCCAAGCCCGCCTGTTCCGATGGTCAAAACGCGTGCGTTTTTGAGTTTTCGCTGTCCTTCAAGACCGACCTCAGGCAATATCAGATGCCGCGAATAGCGTTGATACTCTTCAGTAGAAAGCGTAGGCAATTCATCCGCCGATCTTGCCTCAGCCGCAGTATTTCCACCCGCGATCGACGGAACGATCGTCAGCGTTTCGCCGTCTGAAAGCTTCGTCTCTTGCCCGTCGAGGTAGCGTACATCTTCGTCGCCAACATACAGATTGATAAAATTACGCAATGAATCTTGCTCGGTGTAAAGATGCTTTCGCAATGGAGCAAACTCTTCCGTTAAAGCATTCAATGCCTCGCTGACATTGGTCGCCTCGACAGCGACTACTGATTTGCCGCCCGTAAATTGCCTAAACGGCGTTGGTATCAAAATAGTTACTGACATCACTTATCTCCTAAAATTACTTGTTCGTTATTAAATTTCGACCGGTCGTTTTCCATCTCCCACGAATTCCAATCGACCGCTTTTTTGTTTCTCACCGAAACGATGATGTATGACCAAACCGGCAGTGCGTGGTCGAGATCGAACTGCGACGGCACAGCTTCGTCGTCCGGGTGCGAATGGTAATATCCGATGATATCGAGACCCTTTTCGCGTGCCTTTCGATCGGCCAGCATCAATGCTCGCGGATCGATCAGCACACGGTCATGCCGCGTCTCAACGTCCGCCGTATTTTCCATCGGCAAAGTCTCGACGACAGCTTTGTTGCCGTCAGCATCGAGGCGGCCGAGCAAAAGCCCGCCGCATTCGTGCGGATAGTCGGCCTCGGCGTGGGCATTGATCGCGTCTAAATGTTCTTGTCTCAATTCAAGCATCTTTTTTCTTTGCAAAAGCCCGCGCGACAGCAAGGGTAATCCATTCAACGTTGCGTCTTACGCCCTTGCTCACGCGCGGGCTTTCGAGACACGTAGTGCCTCGTCGATGTCCGCGAGAATATCCGTGACATTCTCGATGCCGACCGAGATGCGGACCAAGCCTTCCGTTATTCCAAGAGCACTCCGGCGTTTCTCGGTTAGTTCACGATGTGACGATGTTGCTGAATGCGAAACAGTCGTAAACACATCGCCGAGCGTCGTCGCTCGTACGCAGAGCTTGAGCGAATTCATAAACGCCCAGGCGGCTTCGCGAGTGTCGTCTGCCAGAACGACCGATAGCAATGCACCGTTGTGTGGCTGACGCAGCACGCGTTCAGCTACTCCATCCGTCGAAAATTTCGGGTAATAGACCTTAGCGATGTCATCGCATTTGACGAGAGCGTCGGCGAGGTAGTCGGCATTCGAACATTGCTTTTCGAGCCGCAGAGCGAGCGTCTTGAGCCCGCGTGAGATCGAATGTGCTTCCCAGACGCTCAGAACGCCGCCGGCGAGTTTCATCGCACTTGTCAGTGCCGGTTCGTCTGCCGCGTCGCGAGCGATCACAACGCCGCCCATTGCATCGGCACTTCCGCCGAGATATTTTGTGGCACTGTGGACGACGAGATCAGCCCCGAATTCGATCGGCCGCGATAGATAGGGTGTGGCGAAAGTGCTATCGACGATAAACTTCGCCCCGACCGAATGTGCGATCCCGGCGACAGCCGGAATATCGAGAACTTTTAAGAGCGGATTTGAGATCGTCTCGGCAAGCAAGACACGTGGTTTCAGCTCCTCGGTCTTTCGCCTCAGATCGTCGAGATCTGAGAAATCGACGAGCTGTGTTTTCACGCCAAAAACGCCGAAGATGTTGTAGATCAGATCAAAGCTCGCTCCGTACAGATCACGCGAAGCAATAATGTACGAACCCGTCGTCAGATCGCTCGCAAGCAAAGCCGCGTGCAAGGCAGCCATCCCCGACGCATATGCACGAGCGACCGCTCCGCCTTCGAGCGTGCAGATCGCGTCCTGAAATGCATCAACCGTCGGATTGCCGTATCGAGTGTAGATATAATCTTTGAGGTCTCCGCTGAAAACACGCTCCGCTTCCTCCATCGACTCGTAGCTGTAGGTCGAATTTGCAAAGATCGGCGTTGCGTTGGGCAAGCCAACCGGCAGCGGCCGCCGTTCCCCGGCGTGTACAAGTTCTGTTTCTATGGATCGTTTCGTCATAAAATACCTGTCAGTACCACCTGTGTTAGTGGGCGGTCAGTTAGTTTTATAAGCATATTTTGCCGGTAAGAACTGGCCACGCCGCTGACGCGGGCGGGTTCTGACCAAAACAAAAAAGCCCTCGTGCTAAAGTTGCACGAGAGCTTTCTACAAAATCTCTTCGTTTTCCGGCGACGTATAAAAAATATTCGTCGTTAGTCTTTAGCAGTTTTTATCGTGGAGCAAGTTGCCTTAAATCGCCACGCTTTTGGTTTTCAAGTTCCCTTATTCAGGGCTTTATCCATTGACCGCCAGCGTGACGCACATAATAATGCGGTGACACATAGCGTTCATATGGATAATATTTTTCATCAGTCTTGGCCCTTTCAGGCTCTTTTTAACCTACAACATATTTTCGAGCCGTGTCAACCACAAAGTACGGCACCACCATTTATGTTTAGAATTTCGCCGGTTATATGCCGGGACCAATCAGACAGAAGAAAGCAGATCGACAGAGCTATATCGTCGGTTGTGGCAATGCGGTTGAGCGGTATGGAATCGATCACGCTCTGATGATATTCGGCATCCTCAAATACGGGCCGGACCATTGCGGTTTCGATCCAGCCGGGAGCGACTGCGTTGACACGAATGCGTGGGCACAACTCGCTCGCAAGTGCTTTTGTAAATGATATCTGTCCGCCTTTCGACGCTGCGTAATTTGAATAATTAGCCTCGCCCCGCTGCCCTGCTGTCGATGAGACCATTACGATCGCACCTTGATGCTGTTTCTTCATCGCGGGAACACAAGCTTTTGTCATTGCCCACGCGGATTTAAGATTCGTGTTTATGACTTTGTTCCAAAGCTCTTCGGACATGTCCTCGATCGGAGCGCCGTCCCAAACTCCAGCATTGCAAACGAGATAATCGATGCGGCCAAAACGTTCGAGAGCGGTCTTTGCGACTTCGCTCGCTCCGGCGAATTCGGAAACGTCAGCCTTAGCCAAAACCACTCCGACCCCCTTGTTCTTACACAGTTCAACAGTCTCGGCCGCCTCGGCATCGTTGGCAAGATAATTGACTACAATATCCGCACCGCCCTCAGCCAAACGCAAAGCCGTCGCCCTCCCAACGCCACGCGAAGCACCCGTTATCACAGCCGTCTTTCCGGCAAAAAGGTTGCCCGGCAACCCGATCTGAACCACTTGCTCACTCATTTCGGATATTTTGTCACGAATTGCACGAATGACACGAATTCGGAGGTCTATTTATTCGTGCTATTCGTGTAATTCGTGGCTAAATTCTTTCCGTGGTATAAAATTCAACTGATGAACGAAACGAACCTCCTCGAAGATCAGCCCATCGCCTGGATGCCCACGCCCGAGGTCATCGAGCGTGCCCATCTCACAAAGTTCATGCGTCAGGTCGGCGTCTCGACGTGGGATGAGCTATACGCGTATTCGATAAGCGATGTCGAGATGTTCACCGCCGAGGTTTTGCGTTTTCTCGACATAAAATTCGACCCGCCATACGAGAAGCTGCTCGACACATCCGACGGCATTGAGTTTCCGATATGGCTC
>CXWL01004029.1_pt1 | contig 166432 bp, 147 predicted proteins | sample 590931 | NCBI WGS metagenome assembly CXWL01 (sample SAMEA3498368, study PRJEB10139) | groundwater metagenome | biome: water well; material: biofilm material | place: Germany | collected 2015-04-27
GCACTTGTCCGCGAGCTGGGAATAGGTGAGCCCCAGGCCCTTCAGGTAGAAAGCATTCTGGGGGTTCTTCTTGAGCGCCTCCTGGATCTCGGAGAGCGCGCGTTCGGGAAAGCCGTCCCTGAGCATGCGAATCGCGGCGTTGAAGCGAATCTCCGCTTCGGGGTCCTGGTTGAGGGCTGGCGAGAGAGCGAAGGCGGGTGCGGCTAAGACGAGCAGGGCCGTGAGCCCGATCCATTTCTTCAGCATGTGACTCCTTTCGTGACGATGCGATCTCGGCCGCGGAACCGGCCTCTCGGGATGCTCAGGAAGCGCTCTTGAGCGAGGGTCCGTCGCGACGGGCCGCCACCGAGGCCACCCGGGCCTTGGCGCTCGTGAGATCTCCCGAGGCCACCGCTCGCACCATGGCCTCGACACATTGTGAATCAAACTTCTTGCCCGCGAGAAACTGCAGACGGGCCACCGCGGCGTCGAAGGTCATGGCCTTCGAGTACGGACGGTCGGTGGTCATGGCATCGAAGGCGTCGGCCACGCTCACCATCCGGCCAAGCAGAGGGATCTCGTCGCCCTTGAGGCCATCGGGGTAGCCGCTGCCATCAACGTTTTCGTGGTGCATCAGCCCGGGACCGGCGAGGGCCTTGAGCTTGGGCACCGCTTCGAGGATCTGCGCGCCCTTGGTGGGGTGCTGCTTCATGATCTCGTATTCGTCGTCGGTCAGGGCCGCGGGTTTACGAAGGATCCGGTCCTCGATGCCGATCTTCCCGACGTCATGGATCAAGCCGGCAAGGTGCACATTCTCGATCTCGGCCTCGGAGAAGCCGAGTTCGCGGGCCACTATCGTGGTGTAGTAGGCGACGCGCTCAGAGTGGCCCCGGGTGTAGGGGTCCTTCGCGTCGATGGCGTTCGCCAGCATGCGGATGGTGCCCACGAACAGCTCGCGGTTGGTATCGGCGGCCTCGCGGATTTCCTCGACCGCTCCCTCGATGCGCTCGCCCATCACGTTGAATGAGTCGGCCAGGACACCGACCTCGTTCCGTGAATTGACCTGGACCCGGGTCTTGAAGTCGCCACGGGCCAGTTGCAGCGCGGCGTCACGAAGGATCCGGATGGGACGGGTGATCTCGCCGGAAAGCCAGAACCCGAGGCCGAGAGCGAGGATGCTGACCAGGCCCACCACCACGGCCGAGTTGCGACGCATGTCGTTGGCCCCGGCGTAGGCCTTGGCCTCGTCAATCTGGGCGATCACGCCCCATCCAGAATCGTCCGACACCCGGATGAACGTACCCAGCATGTGCCGGGACTTACCATCCGCGTCCTTGATCGTGAAGGGCATCGACGCGGCGGCGCGCCCCTTCGTCTGCACGAACTCACGGACGATGTCGATCGCCTGCAGATCGGTCCCGGTGGGCGCGAACTCGGGATTCGAGTGGGCCACGAGGCGACCCTCGGCGCTCACCACGTAGACATCGAGGAGTCCCCCTTCGCCGGAGAGCCGGGTCAAGCGCACCACCGGCTCGAACGTGGTGATGGCGATGACCACCGCCTGGGCGACCTTCTTCGCATCAAGCACGGGCTCCGCCGAGATCACCACCGGCTCCGAAAGAGTGGAGGACCACAGGGGTGGGGTCATTGTTGTCTGCCCCTTCATGCCGGTCAAGAACGCGTTCTGGATGGCCGCGCCGATCGCGGCCTCGGGAAGAGCCAGGCCGGAACGAGCGCCGAAGCCATTCTCGTCGACCACGTTGACCGAGACGAGCGAACTGGCCTCGCCGGGGAAGGCTTCGAGGGTGCGGCTCGCGGCCAGGGAGTCGACCCGCTTCTTGTACGGCGTGGGCGCGTCGATGGCGAGACTCGTGGCCAGGGTCTGCGAGATGGCGCGGGTGGATGTCCGGAATTGCGCGATCCACTCGGCCAGATGGCGGACCTTGGCCATCTGCAAGGAGCGCTGATCGAGTTCGAGCTCGGCCCGCGCCTGGTTGACCAGATACCTTGAGGTGAGAACCAGGGGCAGGAACGCGGTGATGAACAACAGTCCGAGGAAGACGTACAGGATGGAGCCGCGCGAGCGCCCGCCCTCCAGCCGCTTCAGGGCCTCGATCGGCTCGGTCTTGGACATGGCGCGGGGGCCCGGGGTCAGCTCCCGCTGCTGGTGCCGACGTTCACGGTGTTGGTCGCGGCAGTGGCCGCCGAACGGCCGCCCAGGACCTCGTGGACGATGACCTTGTTCTCCTTGCCCTTGAGCGAGAACTCACCCATGGGACGCAGGTTGAACTGCCCATCAACGGAGGCGAAGGTGTTCGGACCGATGACGATCAGGCCGGGCTTCGCGACCGAACTCTCGAGACGGGAGGCGGTGTTCACGGTGTCGCCGAGCACGGTGTATTCGCGCTTGTTGATCGAACCGATCTCGCCCGCCACCGCCTTGCCGGAGTTGATGCCGATGCGGATCTGGAGCAGCGGACCGGACTTGCGCTCGGCGTTGAACTCGGCCAGCCGGTCGCGCATCTCGATGGCGGTCTTCACCGCGCGCGCAGCGTGATCGGGCATATCGAGAGGCGCCCCGAAAACGGCCATGATGGCGTCACCGATGTACTTGTCGAGCGTTCCTTCATAGAGGAAGATCGCGTCGGTCATGCGCGACAGATAGTCGTTCAGAATCAGGGCGATGGCCGAGGGCGTGAGTCGTTCAGAGAGGCTGGTGAAGCCGACGATGTCGGCGAACAGAACGGTGACATCGCGGACCTCGGGTTCGCCGAGTTCAAAGCCCTGGGAATCGTTGGTGGCGATGATCCGGCTTGCCACCTGGGGCGAGAGAAAGCGGCCGAGCCGTTCACGCTTCTTCTCTTCCATGGCGATCTTCTCGTTGAGGCGCGCGCGCTCGATGGCCACCGCGGCGAAGTTGGCGAGGGCGGAGAGCAGGTCGAGATCGTTCTCGGTGAAGGCGTGAGTGAGCGCNNGCGCTGCGAATCTGATTGATGCGGATGGAGTCGCCCGAGTTGAAGCGCGCATCGGCCAGTGCGTCGGAAGTGAGGATGGCCACCCGGTCGGACAACACCCGCTGGGCGATGGTCTTGGAGATCGTGATCTTGCCCCGGTCGTGCGACTTGTTCCGGTACTTGGTGACCTTGGCGGTGAGGGAGTTCGCGTCTTTCTCTTCGCCGGCGAGCATCAGGAAGCCGCGCTCGGCCGGGATCGACTCGAACACGATATCCATGACCTGCTGCAGCACTTCGTCGACCGGCCGCGAGGCGACGAGGGTTTCGGCCACGCGGGTCAAGACCTTGAGGATCTGATTGGCGCGCTCGATCTCCGACACACCGCCTGGGGCTTGGCCCGGCTTTTGCGGCTTGGCTTCGACGGCGAGCAGCTTGGAAAGATCGCCCACGCTTCGGACGATGGTTCCCGAGGCTTCGATCGGCTCGTCGGCGAAGGCCACCTTCGCCTCGGCGGTGCGGCCAAACAGGATTTCCAGGCTGCCCAGGGAAACTTTGTCGCCGTCGCGGAGGGGGGCCTGGGTCACCAGGGCTCCGTTGACCTTGGTTCCGTTTTTCGAGCCCAGGTCCATGATCCTGACCCCGCCCGGGTCCGCGATCAACTTGGCATGCTGCCGCGAGATACCAAAGTCCTTGAGGACCACCTGGCATTCGGGGGCGCGGCCGAGTATTAGTTCACCGGACGAAAACTCACGCGTTTTCGGTCCGGTCTCATCAGAGTACTTGATGAAATAGGCGGGCAAGTGTTCCTGGCTCCTCTAAATGGGCAACGAAGTTCTTAGTGTACTTCCCTTTTGAGTCTTCGCAACATCAGGGCGGCCACAGCATCCTGAGGCGATACGCCCTGCACCAGCACGCCCCGGACCTCACTGGCAATCGGGGTCTCCACCCCCGCCCTCTCGCCGAGGAGACAGGCGGCCGATGCGGTGCGGAAGCCCTCCACCGTGCCGAGACTCTGCAGCACCTCCACGGGATCCTTACCCTCCGCGACAAGACGCCCGAACTGAAAATTGCGCGACTGGTTGGAGCTGCAGGTGAGGACCAGGTCCCCGAGTCCGGCGAGACCGGCCACCGTCTCGGCCCGCCCGCCCGAAGCCGCGACCAGGCGAGCTATCTCGGCCAGGCCGCGGGTGATGAGGGCGGCGCGGGTGTTCTCGCCGCACTTGAGGCCCGCCACCATGCCCGCGGCGATGGCGATCACATTCTTGAGCGCTCCCGCCATTTCTGCCCCGATCACATCGTCGGTCTCATAGACGCGGAGGCGGGGACCGGAGAAGGCGGCCTGCACTTCCTGGGCGAAAGAGCCATCGGCCGATGCCGCTACCAGAGCGGTGGGCTGCCCGGCCAGGATCTCGCGCGCAAAGGATGGCCCGGTGAGGGCGCAGAAGGGCGAAGAAGGCGCCGTGGCAGCGGCGATCTGGGAGTGCAACTCAAGGGTGCGGGGGTCGAGGCCCTTCGCCACGCAGACCACCTTCAGTCCGGGGCGGATCCGGGTCAAGACGAGGAGAGTGTCACGAATGGCGGGCGAAGGTGTGGCGAGGATCGCTATCTCCGCCCCGCGGAGCACCTCCTCCATCTCAACTGAAGCCTGCAGACCCGGATCGAAGTCCACCGCGGGCAAGGCCTCGTGATTCAAGCCGCGCGGGATCTCCGAGGCTTTGGCCCCGCTGCGCGTCCAGACGATGACTTCATGGGCCAGGCGTTTCAGATGCACGGCGAGAGCGGTGCCAAATGCGCCCGCCCCGAGGACCGCGATTCTCACCGCTTCGCCCCCAGCCGGGGCTCAACCCCGCGGACCAGGCGGCCGATGTTCTCGTGGTGCTTCGCCACCAGCATCAAAGCGGCAATCAGCGCGGTGAGCGAGACGGTGGTTCCGGCGCCAAGCCACCAGGCCACCGCGGGCAGGGTCAGGGTGGCCAGGATCGAGGCCAGGGAAACGTAGCGAGTGACCACGACCGTGACCACAAAGACGACTATGGCGGCGCCGAGGGCCATAGGGGCGAGAGGAATGAACAGGCCCGCGCCGGTGGCGACACCTTTGCCTCCACGGAAACCGAGCCAGATCGGGAAGAGATGGCCGATCACCGCGCACAGTCCGGCGATGCACACCGCGACCTCAGAGGTGGTGAACGAGCGGGCCAGCCAAACCGTCACCGCACCCTTCAATCCGTCGAGAACGAGGGCCAAAGCCCCGGGGAACTTCCCCGCCGACCGCATCACGTTGGTGGCCCCGACGTTGCCGCTGCCCACGGTGCGGACGTCCTTCACCCCGAACAGGCGCGCGACGAGAAAGCTGAACGGAATCGATCCGATGGCATAGCCCAGTAGGGCCAGGCCGAGTGCGTTCACCCTTCGATCCCCAGCAGCGCGCGGCGCAGGATCTCGAGCGCGCTGTTCGAGGCCTGCTGAATCACCCGCTCCCGATCGGCCGCGGGAAACACCCGGCGCAACGTTCGCGCGCCCAGCACGCCGTCGATGGCGAAGCAGACGAGCCCCACCGGTTTGTCGGGCGTGCCCCCGGCGGGTCCGGCGATTCCGGTGATGGCGATGGCCACGTCGGCGCCCGCCGCGGAGAGGGCGCCCCTCGCCATCTCCCGCGCTGTCTCCTCGGAAACCGCGCCGTGGGAGAGAAGAGTGTCCTCCTTCACGCCGAGCTCGTCCATCTTCGCCTGGTCGGAGTAGGTGACGAAGGCGCGGTCGAGGAACACCGAGGCGCCGGGAAGAGCCACGAGACGCGAGGTCACGAGGCCGCCGGTGCACGATTCCGCAAGTGCGAGCTTGAGGCGGCGGGCGGTGAGCAGGCGGGCCACCACCTGCTCGATGACATCGCCGCGTTCGGTGTAGATCTTCGGACCAAGCACATCGCGGATCTTCGCGGCCAGCGCCTCCACACGCTCGCCCGCTTCCGCGTCGCTCTTCCCCGTACCCACGAGTTGAAGTTCGACCTCGGACGCGCCGCCCAGAATCGTGGTGACCGGGTTCGAGAAAGCGCGGTAGATCGGAGCCACCAGCTGTTCGACGTCGCTCTCGCCCATCCCCGCGATGCGGATGATCCGCATCACGATGCGCTCGCCCGACGAGCGCGCCTCGACGATGGGCAGCACCTCGGCCTCGAAGAGCGGCAGCATCTCGCGCGGGGGCCCTGGAAGCAGAACCAGTGTCTTCCCGTCGCGCTCGAAGATCTGGCCGGGTGCGGTGCCCTTGGCATTCACCAGCAGTCGGCCGCCATCGAGGCGATCGGCCTGCTTCTCGTTCACGGTGGGCATGGCGCGGTTGAACTTTTTGAAGCGCTCCTTCAGCCACTCAACATAAGACGCCTCGCGGATGAGGGAAACGCCCAGAGCCCGGGCCGCGCATTCGCGGGTGAGGTCGTCTTCGGTGGGACCGAGGCCGCCGGTGGCGATCACCAGATCGGCGCGGGACCAGGCGAGCCGCAACGATTCGGTCAGGGCCTCTGCGTCATCCGCCACTATGGTGCGGGCGACGACCTTGCATCCGCGCTCGAGCAGATAACGGGTGATCGTGGCCGCGTTCGTCTCCTGCCGCCCGGGGACCAGCAGTTCGCTTCCCACCGCGAATAGTTCAGCCTGCATCTTTCCTTTACCCGAGCAACATCAACACGCCGCGCAAGGCGAGGTGCGCGTAGACCCCGGCCATCAGGTCGTCGGCCACGATGCCGATCCCGCCCTTGAAGTTCTCGAACTGCCGCGCCGGGGGCGGCTTCACCACATCCATCATCCGAAACAGAATGAACCCCAGAACCAGCGAGGTGGCGCTGAGCGGAATGGCGATCATGGTCACCATCATCCCCGCGATCTCGTCGGCCACGATCAGCCCGGGATCCTTGAGACCGGTCGATCGGGCCACGATGTCCGCGGCGATCATGGAGAGAACGGTCACGATGAGCACGGCGGCGAGTTGACCGGGCAGGCTGAGGTAGGACATGCCCCAAACGAAGAGAAGTCCGACCGCACTGCCCGCGGTGCCCGGAGCAAAAGGGGAATATCCCGACCCGAAACCCGTGGCCAAGACGAACGCCATCCGCTCCTTCACACTCATCCCCTCATTCTCTCAGGCCTTGCCCCGGATCGCGCGCCTCATCGGCCGCGCAAGCGGCCGGCCGGATCGAGGGGCGGCACGCGGATCACCTCAGCGTGGGAAACGCGCACCCGGCCCTTTCCTCCACCCGCGGGATGGACGTGTTTCCGCTCGGTGTACTGGACGTCCACGGCGGCTTCGGTGCGGCGCTCGCTCAGGAAGGCCGCGACACCGGCGGCTTCAGCGATGTCCTCGCGATTCGCCCGTCCTTCGCGGTTGCGAAGGATGATGTGGCCCCCCGGAGCATCGAGGACATGGAACCACAGGTCCTCGCGTTTCGCGAGTTTGAAAGTCACGTCGTGATTCTCGGCAGCGCTGCGGCCAAAAACCATCTCCAGGCCGCGCGAGGTGAGATAACGCGACCTTTCGGCCCCAGCACTCGTGGGGACGGCGGGCGGATCCAGATCGTCGAGCGAACGCAGGGCGAGGGTCTCGGCCAGGAACTGCTCGGCCGCCTCGAGTCCGTTGACGACACTTTCCCATCGCTCGGAAAACGCCGCCGCCCGCCGCTCGATATTCCGAGCGCGCTCATAGAGAGCGTTGGCGTTTTGCGGGAGACTGAGCCGGGCATTGATCTTCGCCTCCATCTGATTGCCGGTGCGCGGATCGGGGATGGTGATGACCATGGCGTCCCGCCACGCGGACTCGCGCGCCGTCGGCTCGAGTGCGGGTGAACCGGCGGGCACCGAGAGCAGAGCCTCGGCCTGATGACGCAGGATGGCCGGGTCGGGCCAGCGCCCCTGATCACGTTCCAGGGCGGACTTGAGCCTGACGAGGCGGGCCACTTCGGACTTCGCGCGGGCGAGTCTTGCCTGCATTCGCGAGCCGAAGAGATCGGCGCGACGCAAGGCCACGTAGAGACGCGAGCCCGCCTCGACGAAATCAGTTCCGGCCTCCGAAGGGCCTTCCGGTTCGAACGGCGCGATGTGCGGTGGGAACTCGAGATTCGCGGCATCATCCCGAGGCGGTGGAATGAAGTATGGCCGGGGCGTGGTCTCACCGCAGAGCACAGAAGTGAGGCGGGCCTGTGCGACCGCGGAGAGCGGCCACATCCGGATGAGGGGCTGCAGTCCGGAATCCGCGCCGGCGAGAAGTGCGCGGCGGTCCTCACGCGAGGCCACCGCGACCCGGGCCACCAGATCCTCCGCCGCCTTCTGATCGGGCGCGGCGGGCTCGGCGGGCAGCGCGCGAGCGGGGGAGGCTGGTTCCCCGGCGCCGAAGTGAGCGACGGCGAGACCCTCGGTGACGAGTGTCGCTCCTGACGCCCCCCAAGCACGCAGGATCACCCGCGACTTCGCGGTGACGAGGGTCAGGATCGTGGTGGCTTCGCTTCCCAACTCCTCGATGCGCGCGCCCTCGAGGTGTTTCTTGAAGAGAAGGGCCGCGGTGCGCGAAGGACCTTCAATGTCGCGAGGATCACTCGGCAGCGAGTGAGAGCGAGAAAGAAGCCAGAAGCCCGCGAGGGATCGGGACACATCGAGCAGCAAAACGTCGCGGTTCGACAACTCCATGCGCAGCGCGGACCGACCGTGGGGCCGCACCTTCTCGATCCGCCGTCCCGTGGCGCGCGCGCCGATCTCCCGGCAGTGCGCGGCGAACGTCAGTCGATCGAGGCTCAGACCGTGGTCACGCGGGAGTCGGTGGCCCGGTCGTGCAGAGTGCGGCGATCGCGGTCCCAAAAGGCCGGCCAAACGCCCACGCCGAGGAAGGCCACGCCGAGAATCCCGAGGAAGCCCCGGCCGAGCGAAGGCAAGGGGCCAAGCGAAGAACCATCGTACCGACGTACCTGGATGCCGCAGGCGATCTTGCCCGGAGTGGCCCCCGAGAGTCCGCCGAAGAAAAGGATGTACGCGGCGGCGAGCACCACCGCGAAGAGCAGCAGGCCTGGCCACGACGGAGCCAGGCCGAGGATGGAGGTGCGCGCGATGCGGCTTGCGAAGTAGAAGGCGGTGACGCACATCGCCGACCACATGCCCACATCGATGAAGGCCGCCTGGAGACGATCATTCATCGAGGCGGCGCGCGAGGCCACCGCGGAGGCGGGCCGGCGGGCCGGGAGTTCAGCGGGAGGAGGCTCGATCCGGCTGGGCTCGACAAGGGGCAGGTCCGCCACCAGTGACCGGTTTCCCTGGGCGCCGGCGACCAGGGTCGGCCGCGGTCGTTCGACCAGGCTCTGCGTCGGGACCTCGGTACCGCGAGCTCGAGGACTCGAAGCGGCCACATCTTGTTCGACCGGGCGCAGGGGAAGATCGAATACGGAATCCTGGGAGCCCTCGCCTTCCACATCGAGCGACGCAAGCAGATCGGGGGCGGGCGGAGCAGGACGCGGATCGGCCTGTTCCACAACCTCGGCCACTTCCTCGACAACCTCTTCGTCGAGAGCCAGCGAGGCCGGTGACATCGCGATCGAAGGCGGCGCCGCAGGTTTCGTCATCACCTTGGGGGTGGGGGCCTCGGGCGCGGGACCCGGGGCCTCGGGGGTGAGAGGGCCGCCGTCTACGAAGAGTGGCAGAGCGTGGGTGCGCACCTGGCGGCGCTTGCGCACACGCTCGAGAACTTCACGACGCCACTCGGCGTCGGGAGTGCTGCGGGTGGGAGCGCTTGGTGGCAGCGCCCCCGAGGTTTCCAGCGCCAGAGACTCGAGGCTGGATTCACCGGGCGTTTCCGGCCCCTTGATACCCTGAGGCGTCACCAGTCGGGGGGCGAGGGCCGAGGAGCCCTGGGCGGCGGGATTGACGAGCGCGTGACACGACACGCAACGGGCCTCGGTGGACACGAGCGGCGCGGAGCACGCCGGGCACTGCATCAAGACCGCGTCCTCGCCCTTGCCCGGAAGCCTGCGACAGAGTTGAGCCTCACGGGTCGTTATCTTAGGCCACAATCTGTGGAGCCTGGAAGCCCAAATTCCCCTTTTTGTTGTGTCGAGAGGCTCACAGCTCGCGAGCCCGCACCCAGGCGGCGAAAATGCCCGGAGGCATGGCCGCGGCGAAAAGGAAACCCTGCATGAGAGTGCAGCCGCGGGACAGCAGATGGTTCTTCTGCGCCTCGGTTTCGACCCCCTCAGCCACCACCTTGAGGCCAAGGTTCTGCCCGAGCGAGATCACAGCACCCGCGACCGCCCCGCTCTCCTGGTTGGTGGTGATGTCCTTGATGAACGTGCCGTCGATCTTGAGGGTGTCGAAGGGGAGATGGCGTAGACGAGAGAGGGACGAGTAACCCACGCCGAAGTCGTCGATGGCCAGGCTCACGCCCTGAGCCTTGAGCGCGCGCAGGCGATCCACCGCGGCCGCGTCCTCGGTGATCTGGGTGGACTCCGATATCTCGAGTTGCAGGCGATCGGCCGGGAACCGCGAGTCCCGCAGGACTTGAAGAATGAGGTCGACGCACGTCGGATCCTGGACCTGGCGAGCCGCGAAGTTGATGGAGACCCGCATGGGCCTTCCCTGCGAGAGCGGCCAGTCGCGCGCCTTCTCGAGTGCCTCACGCAGCACAAAGGCCCCGAGAGAAACAATGAGGCCGCTCTGCTCGGCCACGGGGATGAACTCCTTCGGGGGCATCGTGCCGGTGAGCAGAGGACTCCAGCGCAGTAAGGCCTCGGCCCCCACCACGCGGCCGTCCGCGGCGTCGAGGATGGGCTGGAAGTGCGGACCGATCTCACGGCTGGCGATGCAGCGCCGCAGCATGGTCTCGACACTCAGGCGCCGCTGAGCCGCCGCGTTCATGGCGGGATTGAACAGGCGGTAGGCGTCGCGCCCGCCCTCCTTGGCTCGGTACATGGCAATGTCCGCCGCCTTCAAAAGGCCCTCGGTGTCCTTTCCGTTTTCGGGAAAGACCGCGATGCCGCAGCTGGCGGAGATGGTGAGTTCATGGGTGCCGCACAACATGGGCGCGCGGATGTTCTCGATGAGCCGCTGGGCCACGTTCGCGGCTCCCTCGGGGCCCGTGTCGGGAAGGAGTACCAGGAACTCGTCGCCCCCGCGCCGGGCCAGCGAATCGCCGTCGCGAAGCACCTCGCCGAGGCGCCAACCGGCAAGCCTCAGGACTTCGTCACCGACGGGGTGGCCAAGGGAGTCGTTGATCACCTTGAAGCGATCGAGATCGACGAAGAGGATGGAGAGAGGCGCGTGGCGCCTTTCGGACTGGGCCAACGCGTTGGTGAGGCGATCCTCGAAGAGCAGCCGATTGGGCAAACCGGTGAGGCTGTCATGGAAGGCCATGTGTTCGATCTGGTCTTCCTTGCGCTGGCGGTCGATGGCCTCGGCGATGTGATGCGAAACGTAGCTCAGGAGATCGCGGTCGGCTTCGGCGTAGCGCACCTCCTCCCGGTAGCTCTGGACCACGAGCACGCCGAAGGAAAACTCGCGAACCGCCAGGGGCACGCCGATCCAGCTCACCGGTATCGGACCGAGCACGGGAACGCCGCTGGCCTTGAGGGCGCGCATCTCGTCGCCGCTCAACAGGAGCGGCCGCCGGGCGTCGAGCACATGACCGCTGAGCGTCTCACTGATGGGCACGCTGTCCACCCTCACGTCCACCTCATCGCGGTGATAGGGGAAGGTGAAGTTTTCCCCGCTCGCATCCTTGAGGGCGATGAAGAAGTTCCGTGCATCCATCAGCTCGCCCACGACGGAGTGGACGGATTCGAGAAGCGCGAACAGGCTCGAGGCCCGGGCCGAAGCCTCGGCGATGCGGTAGATCGCGGCTTGCGAGCGCTCGGCGCGACGGCGAGCCGTAATGTCGCGGATCACGCTTTGGACCGCCGGCCGGTCGCCGAAGGAAACCCGGCGGGCCAGCACCTCCACCAATACCCGGCCTCCATCCGCCCGCTGCAGAGTGTATTCGCGCCCCGCAATCACCGCGCCCGCCTCGATTTCGCCCAATGCGGTCGCCGCGCTTTCGCGCGATTCCGGGGGAAGGAAGTCCATCACGTCGCGGCCGAGCAAATCCTCGGCGCGCGGCAGACCGAGAATCCTGGCCGTCGACTCGTTGGCGAAGACCAGGGTGCGGTCGATATCCACGGCCACGCCATCGGGCAGGCCGTCGACCAGAGCGCGGTAGCGGTCCTCCGTCTCACGCGCGGTGGCCACCGCCACTCGCTCCGCCGCCACCTTTTCGGTGACGTCGATGGCGAGGGTCAGGACGGCGGGACGCCCTTCGTGGACGAAGGGCCGGCTGATGAGTTCCACTTCCAGGAGGCGGCCCGTGAGGGTGCGCATCTGGCGGAAGGCTTTTGGAACCTCCACGCCGCTTTGGACCGCCAGCAGACGGCCGATGCTGGCCTCCCGCACCTCCGCCGTGGTGAAATCAAGCAGAGAGACCCCGGCCAGAGCGGCGGGCGAGGGAGCGCCGGCCAGGCGGGCCAGGGCCGCGTTCGCGAGGATCAGCACAGCGTCCCGGCTGATGGCCATGGGAAGGGGCGAGTCCTCGAACAACCGTCGGTACCGTTCCTCGCTCTCGCGCAAGGCCATGGTCGCCTGGAGTTCGTCGGTCACATCAGAACCTGCGCGAAGTCCGCCTGGAGAAAGTCGAGCCGCGCGCTGCCTTCGCTCACATCTAGCCGCCGATCTGGAACATCGAACGGTCCTCGGTGGACAGGCCTTCGTCGAGCCGGTGGCCGGTGGGCTTGGCCGCCACCGCCCGGGCGAGGATGGCCGCCACCGCTTCGAGGCCGCCACCCGAACGGATGGCCTTCTTCACGTCCATCTCGTCGTCGTTGAGCAGGCACAGGTGGAATCGGCCATCGGCGGTGAGGCGCATGCGATTGCAGCCGCCGCAATACGGCTCGCTGACCGGCGAGATGAAGCCCACCACCCCGCGCCCATGTTCGAAGCGGAAGTTCTTCGACTCATCGGCTGCGTTTGTCACCGGCAGGGGCAGCAGCGGCCCGAGCGCCTCCTCGATGCGTGCCCGCGTTTCTTTGGTGGGCACATAGTTCGCGAGGGCCACCCTCGAGGGTTCGCCGCCGCCCAGAGGCATCAGTTCGATGAAACGCACGTGCCAATCGCGATCCACGGCCCGACGTACGAGATCGACCACATCGAGCTCGTTGAAGTCCCTGGTCACCACGCAGTTCAGCTTGATGGGCGTGAATCCCGCGGCTTCGGCGGCCTGGATGCCCGCCTCGATCTCGTCCTTCGAGGAGAAACGCATCAGCCGCTTGACCCGGTCAGCGTCGAGGGTGTCGACGTGGATGTTGAGGCGCGTCATCCCCGCTTCCTTGAGCGGCTTGGCGAGACGCGGCAGGAGGATGGCGTTTGTGGTCATGGCGAGATCCGTAACCCCGTCCACCGCGGCGATCCTTCGCGTGATCTCCACGAGGTCTGCGCGCAGAGTCGGCTCGCCCCCGGTCAGCCGGAACTTGTGGAAGCCCACCGAAACCGCGGCGCGGACCACGGCTTCGATCTCGTCGGCCTGGAGCAGTTCGGCGCTGGGGGCGAAGGTCAGGCCCTTGAGGGGCATGCAGTAGACGCAGCGCAGATTGCAGTGATCGGTCAGCGAGATGCGCAGGTAGTTGATGGTCCGGCCGAAGCGATCCTGGAGACCCGGATGATGGGGGGCGGTGTGGTGGACGCGCTTCATGGATGGGCGCACCCTCCCGGGCCCTCGAGCCACGAGGAGCCGTCGGCGTAGAACTCCTTCTTCCAGATGGGGGCCTTGTGCTTCAGGGTGTCGATGGCGAACCGGCAGGCTTCGAAGGCTTCCCCACGATGAGGAGACGACACCGACACCGCCACACTCGTCTCCCCGATCTCCATACGACCCAGTCGGTGGACGATCCTCACCCGGGCCACTCCGAAACGGGCGCGGGCCTCGGCCTCGATCTCCGCGAATATCGAGACCACCATTTCCTCATACCCCTCGTACTCGAGATACAGGACGGACTTCCCCTCATTGTGATTGCGGACCACTCCGGTGAAGACGCAGAGTGCGCCGTCCTCGGGCTCGGTGCGGGAGAGTGCGGCGACGTCGATCGGGTCGCGGACGACCGTCCGGGCGTTTTCGTCTGAGGGCATGGGGGAGGGAGGCAAGAAGCTATCATCTCTCTATGCGAGCCGTCGCCGTAAGGCCAGGAACCAAAGACAGTCTTCACATCCGCACCGACGTCCCCGAGCCCGCGCCCAAACCCTACGAAGCGGTGGTCCGCGTCCACTCGGCCGGAGTCTGCGCCACCGACCTCGACCTCCACCACGGCGCCATCGGTCGCGCGCCCGCGGACTCGGACTATCTGGTCATCGGCCACGAGAACCTCGGCCGGGTTGAACATGCCCCCCGCGGCTCCAAGGTCCAGCCGGGCGACCTGGTGGTCTCCACCCTGCGTCGGGCCTGCGGCGACTACTGTCGGCCCTGCCTCACCGGCGAGCAGGACATGTGCGTCACCGGCAACTTCGAGGAACGGGGCATCGTGGGCCTGCACGGGTTCATGTCGGAGCTGTACGCGGAAGACACTTTCTACCTGGTCAAGGTTCCGCCCCAACTGATCGAGACGGCCACCCTCGCCGAGCCTTTGTCGATCCTCGAAAAGGGCATCGATCACGCCATGCGGATCCAGTCGCGCTTCTCGTGGGAGCCAAAGAAGGCTCTGGTCATGGGAGCCGGTCCGGTGGGCATCCTCGGCGCGGCCGCGCTTCGACTGCGCGGCTACGAAGTCATCGTGGCCTCCCTCGAGGCCGAGGGGGGACGCAAGGACAAGCTGCTCGCGGAAGCGGGCATCCGCTACGTCTGCATCAAGACGTCGCCGCTCTCCGAAGTCGCCCGGGGCGCCGACGCCCAGGACGTCGTGATCGATGCCAGCGGTTCGGAGATGGCGGTTCCCTCGGCCATCGAAGCGCTCGCGCCGGGCGGCATCTGCATCCTCGCCAGCGTAACCCGCGGCTCCCGGCCGATCACACTCGACATCGCCACCGTGAACCGCAACATCGTGCTCGGCAATCGCGTGATCCTGGGCACGGTCAAGGCCGGGCGTCGGCACTTCGAGATGGCGGTCCGAGACCTCGAGACCATCGAGGCGCGACGGCCCGGCTGGCTCGCCAACCTGGTGACCCGGCGCCTGCCCTTCGAGGAAGCGATCACGGCCATGGCCCGCGCGCCCGAAGAGATCAAGACCGTCCTCACGTTCTCGTAACTCGCCTGGTGATCCCAACGGGCGAAGGCCTTGGTTAAAGTCGCGGGATGAAACTGCGCGCCTCGCTTCTTCTGGCCCTTGCCTTCCTCCCTCACGCCGCTCTCGCCCAGACTCCCTCGGCGACAGCGAAGACTGAGTTCATCGCGCTCAAGGCCGCGCGTCTGTTTGACGGAACCAAAGAGACCACGGTGCCGAACGGTGTGGTGATCGTGGAGGGCGGCAAGATCAAGGCTGCGGGCTCCGGCCTCGCCATCCCCGCAGGCGCGCGCGTCATCGACCTGGGCGACGCGACCCTGCTGCCCGGATTCATCGATGCGCACGTCCACATCACCGGGGAGTCGGGTGACAACTGGTACGTGGACGCCATCAATTCGCTGCGGCAGACCGTGCCCGAGCAGTCGATCCGCGCCACCACTTTCGCCCGGCGGAGCCTCGATGCCGGCTTCACCACCGTGCGCAGCCTGGGGGCCGGCGATTGGATCGACGTGGGATTGCGCGCCGCCATCAACGATGGCGTGGTTCCGGGGCCCCGCATCATCACCGCCGCCCACTCCCTCGGCGCGCGCGGCGGACATTGCGACTCCGGCGGGTTCCCCTACATGGCTTTCGGCAAGGAGCCGGGCGTCGCCGAGGGCATCGCGAGCGGTCCCGACCAGTTCCGCGACGCCGTGCGAATCCAGCACAAGTACGGAGCGGACGCGATCAAGGTGTGCGCGACCGGCGGCGTGCTCTCGCTGGGCGACTCCGTGGATTCCCCGCAGTTGACCCAGGCCGAGATGGACGCTCTGGTGGACGAGTCCCATCGCCTGGGTCTCAAGGCCGCGGCCCATGCCCACGGCGCGGAAGGAGCCAAGGTGGCGATCCGCGCGGGAATCGACTCGATCGAGCACGGAAGTTTCCTCGACGACGAAGCCCTGCAGATGATGAAGCAGAAGGGGACGTACCTCGTGCCCACGCTGATGGCCGGCGAATACGCGGGCGGTCGGCGCGCCACCCGTCAATACCCGTCAGAGATCGCGGCGAAGGCGAAGGCGGCCCTCGAGGCCCGGTCGGCGTCGTTCAAGCGGGCGCTCGCCCTCGGCGTGCGGATCGCTTTCGGCACCGACAGCGCGGTGAGCCCACACGGACGGAACGCCGAGGAATATTCGCTCATGGTCGAACACGGCATGACGCCGGCCGCGGCCTTGCTGACGGGGCCCGCGGCCGCTGCCCTGCTCGGTGTGGCGAAGACGACGGGGACCATCGAAGCGGGCAAACAGGCGGACATCGTAGCGGTGCGAGGTGACGTGCTCGCGAACATCAAAGCCACGGAGAAGCCGCTGTTCGTGATGCGCGGCGGCAAGATCCACCTCCCCCAATAGGGCGACCCTACTTGGGCGCGAGCTTCATCAGAAACAACATCGGCCAGCCGAGGTATTTCTGCGCGCGGGGGGCGCGGGCCACGAGATCATCGCCGGCATCGTGTTCGCTCAGCTCGATCACCCGCAGTCCGGCCGACAACACACCCATGACGTAGTCCGAGATCCGATTGGCCACGCTCTGCGGACGCACTTCCAGCCCCGACCTTGGGTCGGTGAACCTCGCCTGCACGCCCTTCAGCATCATCGCGGGATGCATCACCGAGATCACGATGAAGCCATCGTCCCGGCACACACGTCGCAGTTCGCTGAAGAAGACTCCGAGATCCTTGACGTGATCGACGACCAGGCACGAGATCACGCGATCAAACGACCCCGTCTCAAAAGGAAGCGGGCCGGCCGCGTCCTGATGAATGAAGCGCACCCCCTCTCCGCCCGGCTTGGCCCTGGCCTTATCGAGCATGCCGCTCGAGAAATCGACGCCGGTCACCTTGGCCCCCGCCTTCGCCAATAGAACGGCATGACGGCCTGTGCCACAACCGACGTCGAGGATGTGGAGGTCCGAGACCTCCCCCAATGCGCGCGCCACCTCGGGACCCTCGATGATGACGAGCGGATTGGCCTCGTCGTCGTAGACCTCGGCCCACCGGTCGTAGCCCTCCCGGGTGGAAACCACTCGTTCGTCGTCACTCATCCCGCGTTTCTATCACGCGTCTTTCTATAAAGTCCGGAGCATGGACATCACAGCCCTGCTCTTGTCGCTTTCGTTGCTCCAGGCCGCCCCGGCGGCCCAAGCCCCCCAGTTCGATCCCCCGTTCATGTGCGACAGCTGCGCCGAATGGAATCAGCCGCAGGCGCCCTTCAAGCTCCACGGCCGCTCGTACTACGTGGGCACGCGCGGCCTGAGCGCGGTCCTCATCCGGACGAGTGATGGCCTCATCCTGCTCGACGGCGGCCTGCCTCAGTCCGCCGCATTGATCGAAGCCAACATCCGCGCTATCGGCTTGAAGGTCGAGGATGTGCGCCTGATCGTGAATTCGCATGCCCACTACGATCACGCGGGCGGCATCGCGCGTCTGCAGCGCGTGAGCGGAGCGGTGGTGGCCGCGAGCCCTTCGGGGGCGGACGCCTTGCGGAACGGACGCCCGGTGAAGGACGACCCTCAATTCAACGTCGACGGGAGCGACGGCCTCTTCCCCAGGGTCGCGCAGGTGCGAGTCGTGCGGGACAAGGAGGAACTGAGCGTGGGCGACACCACAATCACCGCCCATCACACTCCCGGTCACACCCCCGGAAGCACCACCTGGACGTGGCGCTCCTGCGACGGCCCGGCCTGCGTCAACATGGTTTATGCCGACAGCCTCACCGCGGTTTCGACAGGCGACTTCCGATATCTCGGAGACGCGCGACGCCCCGACGTGAGCGTCGCCTTCCGCCAGTCGATCGCCGTCGTGGCGGACCTTCCCTGCGATCTCATGTTGAGCACCCATCCAGGCGCCTCCGGCCTCTTCGAGCGCCTCGAACGCCGGGGGACCTCGCCGTCCCCTGATCCGCTTCTCGATGCGGGGGCGTGCCGCGCCTACGCGGAGCGGGCAGCGAAGAATCTCGAGGGGCGCCTCAAGACAGAGCGCATCGCAAAATAGGGGTGTTCACACAATCGAAGGAACCTCAAAACCATGGCACTCACAAGACGAAATTTCGTGGAGGCCCTCGGTGTGGCCGGGGTCTCGATCTTCGGCCCGTCAAGCGCTCTCGCCCAAGGCGTCACGGCCGCGGCCCCTCCTCTCGCGAGCGCGCCAACTCTGATCCGACTCGATCAGAACGAGAACCCGTTCGCACCCGGGCCCGCTATCACGAAAGCGGTCACGGACGCGCTCACTCTCGGGAACCGCTACCCCGGCAACATCGGCGACCTGGCGAGCGCAGTGGCGAAGTTGCGTGGCGTGGCCCGGGAGAACGTCCTGCTTGCCGCGGGCTCGGGGGAGTTGCTCCGCTCGGTGATTCCGGCCTTCGTCGCAGCACATCGTCCTCTCGTCGCGGGAACACCGACCTTCGAGACCTGCACCCGGACCGCTCTGAACCTTGGCCTTCCCGTGCGTGAGGTCCCGATCGACAAAGGCCTCCGCCTCGATCTGGCGGGAATGGAAGAGGCGGCGGGCGGAGCCGGACTGCTCTTCTTCTGCAATCCAAACAACCCCACGGGCGCGACCTGGCCGACCCGGGATGTGGAAGCCATGATCGGTCGCCTCGGCCAGCGTTCGCCTGAGACTCTCACCGTGGTGGACGAAGCGTACGCCGAATTCGTCGAGAGCAAGGACTACTGGAGTCTGGCTGGCCGCGCCGCTACGGACCGACGGGTTCTGGTGACGCGCACCTTCTCGAAAGCGTGCGGGCTCGCGGGCATGCGCGTGGGTTACGCCATCGGCCACAAGGACACCATCGCCAGGCTGCGTCTGACCACCACTTCGGGGATGCTTCCGGTCACTTCGGTGGCCGCGGCCCTCGCCGCTCTGGCCGATCAGCCGTCGATCCGCGAACAGGTGGTCGCCAACAACCGAACGCGTGCGACCGCGGCCCGGGACTTCGAAGAACTGGGTTTCAAGGTCTTCCCGTCCGACGCGAACTTCATCCTTGTCGATGTCCGACGTAAGCCCGAGGATTTCCGTACCGCCTGCCGCGAACGCGGCATCGCGGTGGGTCGACCCTTCCCCGGCCTCGACACCCACTCGCGGATTTCCATCGGCACCGCGGAAGAAATGCGGCGCGCCGCCGAGGTCTTCAAGGCCGTGCTGTCGTAGGCGCGCGCCCCTTGCTTGCCCTGAGTCCGCCGAAGGGCGGTCCCTGAGTCACGTCGAGGGGAACCAGTCGAAGGGTGGGCGCCCTTTCCGATCACTCGCAGCGAAGGGCTTCGGTCGGCGGCACGGCGGCGCCTCGCCAGGCCGGGACGAGACAGGCAGCACTCGCGGCCAGGAGAAGCAGACCCGGGGCGAGAAGGAACGCGACCGGGTCGAGAGGCGTCACTCCGAAAAGCAGCTTCTCGAGCAGGCGCGAGAGTCCCACCGCGGCCACCAGGCCAAGGCCGAGGCCGGCCCCAGTGACAGCCAAGCCCTGACGGACGATCAATGCCACGATATCCCGCCGCGAAGCGCCCAGGGCCGAACGCACTCCGAGTTCCCTCTGCCGCAAGGTGACGCTGTAGGAGAGCGCACCGTAGAGACCGAAAGCGGCCAGGGCCAGCGCGAGCAGCGCGAATCCCGCCACGGTAACCGCGGCGAAGCGAGGCTGGGCCACCGCGGCGGAGACACGGCGCGACAACGTGGTGGTGTCCACGGTGGACGTAGGGTCGAGTTCGCGCACGATCGCTCGGAGACTCGGGGCAAGATCGACCGGGTCGCCCGCGGTCTTCACCACGATCTGGAAAGACGCGGGAAGACGACGGTTGAATCGCGGCAGACCGAACATCTCGGTCAGCGGCTTCTGGTCGAGGCCGTCACGAAGGAGATTGGCCACCACGCCCACGATTTCGGTGGTGACGGGCGGTGTCTGACTCCGAAAGAGTCCCTCGAACCGACGGCCGACAACCGGCTTCCCATCGTTCAGATACGTGCGCACGAATTCTTCATTGACGAGAATCGAGTCGATGGGCGACGAGGCATCGGCCTCAGTGAGCAGTCGGCCCTGCTTCACTCGAAGCGACAGGACCTCGGCGAACCCGGGCGTGAGGGTGTAGGAGGTGGCCCGGGCCTTGATCGTCCCTTCGGGCGCCTCCGCGTTCGGCAGGTCGAAACTCGCAACCGCGGTGCTCTGGTCGAAGGGCGTCATGTTGCCCGCCCCCGCCGCCTTCACCCCAGGAAGTGCTCGCACCCGCGACACAATCTCTCCGGCAAGAGCGAGTGTCTTCTCGGCCGGTCGGTCCGCTCCGCCCGGATCGAGCCGCGCGATAAGGACCTGGCTGCTTTCATAGCCCGGATCGACCTGCACGAGCTGCCTGAAGCTGCGCAAGAGAAGTCCCGCGCCGATGAGCAGCAAGACGGCGAGCGCGGCCTCGGCCGCCACAAGCCCGCTGCGCAGCCGCTGCGTTGCTGCTCCCGCCGACGCGCCCGATCCATCCCGCAGTGCAGGAACGAGGCCCAGTTGTGAAGAGCGCAGCGCCGGCAGCAGACCCGACACAAGCCCTGCCACCACCGACACGCCCAACGTGAAGGCCATGGCCAGACCATCGAGGGCCACGTCATCGAGTCGCGGAAAGCGAGCGGGAGCGAAAGAAGGCAGAACGGACAGAAGCGCCTTGCCCAGACCGAGGCCAAGGGCTCCCCCGCAGATCGACAAGACGAGGCTCTCGGTGACGAGCTGACGCACGAGTCGACCCCGACTGGCGCCGAGAGCGGTGCGAACCGCGATTTCGCGCTGCCGCGAAACGCCGCGGGTCAACTGCAGGCTGGCCACGTTGGCGCAGGCGATGAGAAGAATGAAACCCACCCCCACCGCGAACACCACCAGCGCCGGCCGCACCCGCGCCGTCATCTCGGAAAGAATGGTCTCAGAGCGCAGGGCCACCGGTTCGCCCTTGCCGAAAAGCGCGTCGGCCACCGGAGGGCGCGCCACGCTGCGAGCGACGAGCGTTCCTTCCTCGGCCGCCTGCTGGGGGGTGAAGCCGGGCCGGAGCCGCGCGATGGCGCCGAAGATCCAGATCGACTGATTCCGCGGATCGGCTGAGCCCCGAGGCATGGGCATGGTCGTCCACAGCCGTCCTTCACGCTCCGGGAAGTAGAAGCCCGCGGGGGCCACCCCCACGATGGTGTGCGTCTTGCCGTCGAGGGTGAGTGTCTTCCCGATGGCCGAGGCCTCACCGCCGAAACGCTCTTTCCAGAAGCCTTCGGAGAGAACCACCGCGGGACTCGAGGATTCGGCCGCGTCCGCTTCGATCAGAAGCCGGCCCAACGCAGGCTGAACGCGGAGCAGTTTGAACGTCGAAGGCGTCACCGAAGCGCCCGCCACCTTGACCGGCTCGGCGCCGGTGGTGTCGGTGAAGCGCTCGGTGCTGAAGCCCGCGAGACCTTCGATCGATTTCGGGTCGGTCCAGGCGTGATAGGTGAAATTCGTGAAGAGCGGACCGGGCACGCCGGAGGTGGCGCCGGGATGAAACTCCGACAGACGAATCAGGCGATCGGCCTCGGGATACGGAAGCGGGCGCACGAGCACGCCATAGACCACCGAAAAGAGCGCAGCGTTGGCGCCGATGCCCAGGGCGAGAGAAACAAGCGCCGCCATGGTGAAGCCCTTCTGACGCCCCATGTTGCGAAGCGCGAGCCGGATGTCCTGGAACAGAGTGAAGCCGTTCATGGAACCGAACGTAACAAATCCTGTGCCACGCGGCGCCTGTCCATTCGGCACGGCTGGCGTGACTTTCCGGCCGGTGCTGGGATGGGGCTGTCCCACAACCGAACAACCCCGGTCCGGTTGCGGTTCGACTACGGTTCGATGATCAGGCCCGACGGATCCTCGAATTGCGCCATCACGCCCCATCCCCCAAACACCTCGGAAAGCACCAGGGAGATCTCGTTGTCGCCCTGCTTCAGGGGGAGGTACAAGGAGGCCTGGTCGAGATGGATGAGCCCCTCCTGCCTCGGGAAGTTGAAGATGTAGCGCTGATCCCCCGAGTAGACAATCTGACCGTTGAGGAACGCGCTTACCTCATCGCTGAAACCGAGCCGCAGCCTCTTCACCCCAGCCTGCTCGGCGCGCACGCGAAATGAAGCGACCGTACCGTAGCGCCGCAGGCCCTTCGGGATTTTCACTTTCGATGCGAGCACGATCAGCCCCGATGGAAGCGACTCCGTCACCGGCCACGAGGCGGGCGCGCCAACCGCGGTCGGCAACGCACGGACGGCGCCTTCGCCGGGAGCAAAGGCCGGAGACAGCCGGAAGCGGGTCACCAAACCGGGAAGCGCCTTGGGCTGCTTCTCCACCACCTGGGAGAAGTCGTAATCCACGACGCCGGGCTTCACCACAACGTTCGCGAAGCTCGATGGCGGCTCCACCTCGCCCTTGATGTTGGCCCCGAGAAACGAGCGCAGGGCGATGAATCCGCCGGCCGAGCCGCGCGCCAGCTTGGGAACAACGAGAACGGGCTCGCGCGCCTCATCAAGGAAGACCGCGGCCATCTCGCCGCTCAACACTACCCGGACGTGAATCCACCGTCCGGCTTGAAGGTTGGCGGCAGCCGTCGACTCCGGGCCGTGGAACAACTGCCAGTTCCCGACGCCCTGGTAGAAGGGATCGTATTGAACGGAGTCGGGCAGACGGGTCTTGTGGAGACGAAAGTAGAGAGCCTCCGACTCGTCCTCGCTCTGCATGCGGAAGTGGAGATACGCGAAGGCGCGCTCGCCCGTTGACCACAAGTCGAACTCGACGGTGCCGTCTTGAAGCTGCACGTCGCGGCGGACCGCTGTTCCCGTGGTCATCCGCAAGGCGCGCTGACCGCCGAGCATCTCCACACGAGCGCGGGGGTCGGTGATCTTCCACGCGGGATCGTTGAAAGGCAGTTCCCTTCCGGGCGAAGCCGCGGGGGAAAGTCCCAGAGCGAGGGTCAGGAGCGAAGTCAGCATGACGGAGCGTAGGCACGAACCCTCGCGGGGGGAATGGACTGAACCGTCGCCGGCTGGTACTTTCCGTGGATCTGATGCGCCTCTCCGCTCGAAGCTCCACGAAGATCCGATCGATTGAATTCCACCGGACGAAGTACGGAAGGGAGTTGCTCATCGACGTTGTGCGCGCATCCGACATCAAGACCCTCGACGCGGGCGGCGCGCCTCATGTCCTGTCTTTCTACGAGATCTTTCTCATCACCCGGGGCCGCGGGACTCTGAGCCTCGACGGCAAGTCGTATGCGCTGGGTGCGGGCCGCGTCTTCTTCACTAGTCCGGGGCAGCCGCGGCAGTGGCAAGCCCGCGCCTTCGACGGCTGGTGCCTCTTCTTCACCGCGGATTTCGTCGAGGAGTTCCTTCGCGATCCACTTTTCCTCTTCAGCCTTCCCTACTTCCACCGCGAGGGAGGGAATCTGCAACTCACGTTGACGCGAGCGGAGGCCAGGGCGTTCGCGCGCCGACTGGCCACGATGCAGCGAGAGATCCGAAAACTCCGGCCCGACTCGCCCAACGCCCTACGCGCCGCGCTGTACGAGACGCTGATCCAGCTCGCCCGCGAGTACACCGGGAGGACGGGGACGCCGGTGCGGGAGAACGCGACGGCGGTGCGCCTGCGTCTGCTCATCGAGCGTGATTTCCGGGAACGTCACCAACCCGGACACTACGCCCGCAAGCTCCGGATCACCGTGGGTCACTTGAATCACCTCGCAAGGCGCCACCTGGGTCGGACCGCGGGCGTGCTCGTTCGCGAACGACTGGCCGTCGAGGCGAAACGACAACTGCTGCACACCGATGCCTCCGTCGCCGAGATCGGCTACTCGCTCGGTTTCAAGGACCCTGCCTACTTCGCGCGGTTCTTCAGGCGAGAGACGGGCTCGGCCCCTTCGGTGTTTCGCGCGCGCGCCCGTTAGTGGCCGCCCTGGCGATGCCGTTGAGCATCCCCTGGAAGACGAACTCGTGGGTGGGAAACAGCGCGTACCAGTAGGCGCGCCCCCAAAGCCCGGTGGGATCGAAGATGGCGGTCTGGCGGATGATCGCGCCGGAGCCGTCGGGCGTGACCTCGAACTCGAGCCAGGCCCGACCCGGAACCTTCATCTCCGCGGCCAGGCGCAACAGGCGGCCGGGCTCGAACGACTCGACCCGCCAGAAATCGACGGTGTCCCCGACCCGCAACGAAGTTGTCGAAGGGCGGCCTCGGCGCATGCCCACACCGCCGACCAGCAGATCGAGGTAGCCCCGTATCCGCCACAGCCAGTTCCATGCGTACCAGCCGCTGTCGCCGCCGATCCGCTCGATGGGCTTGAATGCGTCGATGGGGCTTGCGTCGACCCTGATCGTCCGGGAGTCCACAAGACGCGAGCCGAACTGAACGCCGCCCCAGGAGGGCAGATCGCCTGACGACGAGAGCGAGTCGGACCAGCGCGTGGCCGCGTAGCGTGTCTCTTCGGTCGCCAGAGCGCGCCGCACCGCTTCCTCGACACCCACGGGCCGCACCCCGAACGTAGTGAGGGCCGAGTTGTCCAGAACCAGGGTGGGGTGCACGATGCTCTCGATGAGCTTCCGCCCGATCCGGGCATAGAGCGGAGTGACGAGGCCCAGCCACAAGCTCGAGACCACCGGGGTCAATACCGGCACCGGAATCATGAGGCGGCGCAGGCCGCGCTGCCTCGCGTACACCCGCATGATGTCGGCGTAGGACATCTGGTCCGCTCCACCGATCTCGGTGACCCGACAGGCGGAGAGTGGAACCTCTATGGCCTGAACGAGGTATTCGAGCAGATCGTCGATGGCGATGGGCTGGGCCGGAACGTTGACCCACCGCGGCATGATCATGACGGGAAGGCGGTCCACCAGCGAGCGGATCATCTCGAACGAGAGACTTCCCGAGCCGATCACGATGGAGGCGCGGAACTCGAGAACGGGCACGCCCGACCCACTCAGGATGCGGCCCACTTCCTGACGGCTGCGCAGATGCGGGGAGAGGGCCACGTCCTCGCGGCCGAGGCCGCCGAGGTAGACGATGCGCTCCACCCCCGCTGCCCGCGCGGCTTCCCCGAAGTTCGAGGCCGCCACCCGATCCGCCTCCTCGAACGAACCGCTCGACCCCATGGAATGGACGAGGTAGTAGGCCACACCCACCCTGCAGAGCGCGGCATCGAGGCTGGCGCGATCCATTACATCGCCCGCGAGGATCTCCGTGCTGGGTCGGGCCCGTGCGCGGAGCGTCTCGGGGCGCCGGGCCAGACAGCGGACACGATGCCCCTCCTCCTCGAGGAACTTCAGCAGGCGGCCGCCCACATAGCCACTGGCCCCGGTGAGCAGAATGAGGGGACGCTCGCTCATCCCTCAGCTTAGCCCGCCGCACACTGCGGGCTGGTAGTGGTGGGAGCGCGCAGCCTGCCCTTGGGGCACGGGGTTGCTTCGCCGCTTGCTTAACGGACCAGGCTCCTCGCAATGACGAGAGGTAACTGGGCTTAAAGCCCAGATCGTCAGGCGGCGAGGCGGTTGTCCTCGACGATCTCGCCGTCGCGGATGTGCACCGAGCGGGAGGCGATCTTGGCCAGACCGTTGTCGTGGGTGATCATCACGATGGTCTGGCCCGCGGCGTGCAGTTCGCCGAAGAGATCGGCGATGGCGTGGCCTGAGGCGGAGTCGAGGTTCCCAGTGGGTTCGTCGGCGAGGATGATCGCGGGATTGTTGGCGAGGGCGCGGGCAATGGCCACGCGCTGCATCTGACCGCCCGAGAGTTCGGTGGGCTTGTGGTCCATTCGGTCGCCAAGTCCAACGCGTTCGAGCATCTCCTTCGCGCGCTCGTTCCTCTTCTTGTCGGAGATGCCCGCAAAGAGCAGGGGTAAGGCCACATTCTCGAGAGCGGAGGCGTAGGGCAGCAAATTAAAGCTCTGGAAGACGAAACCGATCTTCTTGTTGCGCACCTCGGCGAGCTGATTTCGGTCGAGTCCGGCCACGTTCTCCCCAGAGAGCATGTAGGTGCCCGTGCTGGGTGTGTCGAGGCAGCCGATGAGATTCATGAGCGTCGACTTGCCCGAGCCCGAGGGCCCGACGATCGAGACGTACTCGTTGTTGCCGATGGTGAGGTTGACGCCCTTGAGCGCCTCAACTTCCATCCGGCCCGTGCTGTAGACCTTGCGGATCGCGGTCATTTCAATCATTTACTCGTACCTCAAGGACTCGGCGGGATTGATGGAGGCGGCGCGGCGGGCCGGGAAGTAGCCGGCGAACATGCCCACCGCGCCCAGGATCAAGGAGGTGGCGATGGCGATTGCGGGAGAGAAGGTCGGCCGTCCCATCAGGTCGAAGGCCTCGCCCTGCAGGGGCAACATGGCGATGATGGTGATGATGGAGAGGGAAACCCCGGTGCCCAGCGCCCCGCCCGCACCGGTGATGAACATCGACTCGAGCACGAAAGGCGCCATCACCTGGCGGGCCTTGGCCCCGAGCGCCATCTTGATGCCGATCTCGCGGGTGCGTTCCTTCACCACCGCGTACATGATGTTCGCGACGCCCATGCCGCCCACGAAGAGGGTCAAGGCGCCGATGATGCCCAGGAAGATCTGTATCCCCAGGGCGATGTTGTCGGTGATCCGCTGGTTCTCGCGCGTGTCCCAGATGGAGAGGGCGCGGCGATCCTCGGGATCGAACCGGTACTTGGCGGCGAGGACCCGGTAGATCTCGGCCTTGGCCAGGTCGGCGGTTTCGAGGCTGGTGGGAAGGTAGATGAAGTTCCCCACCCTGGCGTCCGTGTACATCGAGAGGAAGGTGGTGGCGGGGATGGCGGCCTGGTTCTTGTCGGGGCCGCTGTACATACCCATCATCGTCTTCTTTTCGGCCACGCCGATGACCGTGAACACCGACTGGTTGATCTGCACCTCACGGCCCACCACGGCCTGGCTGCCGAACAGATCCTGGGCCAGCTCCTCGCCCAGGAAGATCACCCGGCGCTTCTGCCGGATGTCTTCCTCGTTCAGGAAACGTCCGCCGGGCTGGGGAACGTGGTTCCGGATCCAGCCGAACGAAACGTCGACCCCACGCACCCGTGCATTCACCGTCTTGGCGCCCACGGTGAGGCCGCGCCGGCGGGAGTATTCGCGCGACACCGCGGCGAGGGAGGGAATGCGCGCGACCAGAAGGTCGCCGTCTTCATCCTGGAACTGGATGCTCCGACCCGAGCCCATGCCCGCATAGGCCTTGGTGGTGGAGCCGGGCCACAAGACACCAATGTTCTCGCCCATACCTCGTGTGCCCTGGTGAAAGGCGCGCTTCATGCCCTCGCCAAAGGAGAGGAGCATGACGATCGAAAGCGTGCCCCACCCGATGGCGACGACCGTGAGCAGCATGCGCTTTCGGTTGTGGCCCGCATCCTGACGGAAGAGGCTCCAGACCAGCGCGAGTTCGGACTTGATGAGCGAGAACATGAGCGGAGACCTAGCCGAGCTTGAGGGCCACCACGGGGTCGAGCATCGACGCGCGGCGAGCGGGGAAGTAGCCGGCGATGAAGCCGATCAGGCCGAGCAGGAGGCTGGTGGAGAGAAGCACCAGGGGTGAGGCTTTGGGCGTGCCCACGTATTCGTCGAGCCCCGCGTAGGGAAAGATGGCCATGACCCCGATGGTGATCAGAAAGCCGAGCGCACCGCCGATGGCGGTGATGGTGAGCGTCTCGAGCAGGAACTGGGTCTGGATGAAACGGGGCTTGGCCCCGATGGCGAGCTTGATCCCGATCTCCTTCATCCGCTCCTCGAGCACCACGTACATGATGTTCGAGACGCCGATGCCGCCCACGATCAGGGTGAAGGAGCCGACGATGGCGAGGAAACCGCGGAAGATGCCGAAGAAGATCTTGAAGAACTTGGCCCCTTCGGTGGTGTCCCACATGCCGATCGCTTCTTTGTCCTTGGGATCGAACTTGTGGCGGCGGGCCAGTGTCTCGTAAACCTTCTCGGTGACCACCGGCGTCATCTCCGCGGACTTCGCCTGGAAGATGAGGTTCTCGTAGTTGCGTTCGGTGAAGAGCCCGCGGTACGAGGTTTCGGGGATGAAGGCCTTGTCCTCGTCGCGGCCACCGTAGCTCGAGTCCTGTCCCTTCTTCTGGAGCACGCCCACGACCAGAAACGGCGTGTTGTCGATCATGATGGTCTGGCCGACGGCCTCACTGTCGCCGAAGAGGTCGGTCTTGAGCTTGTCGCCAATGAAGACCACGCGCCGACGCCGATCCATGTCGAGGTCGTTGATGTAGCGGCCACCTTCGGCGGGGATGACGTTGCGCATCACCGCGAAGATCGGACTGTTGGCCGACATGTCCGGAGTGAGGCGCACCTTCTCGCGCTTGAACGACGAACTCTGCCGCGAGAACTCACCGGAGAAACTGGCCTCGGGGATCTCGCGCCTGAGGGCCTGGATATCTTCCTCGTTGACCAGAATCCGCCGCCCCTTGCCCAGCCCCTGGTACGGCAGCGAGGTGCGGGAGGGCCAGGCAATCACGATGTTCTCGCCCAGACCCAGCTGCTGTTGCTGGATCTTCCCCTGCAACCCTTCACCGAAGGCCACCAGCAGCGCCACCGAAACCGTTCCCCAGGTGATGCCCAGGACGGTGAGCGCGGTCCGCATCTTCTGATGGCGCACGTCGTGCGCCATCTGCTTGAGGAAGGAGAGGGAGTTCATTACTCGATCTTCTTGGGCGGCCGTTCGACCACCTCGTCTTTTTCCTTGAGGCCGTCGGTGACTTCCACGTTCATGCCGTCGGAAAGGCCGTACTTGATTTCCTTCTTCTCAGGCTCCTTGCCCAGAGCGCCGGGAACCTCGACCGTGGCCTTGCCGCCCTCGAACTTCACCAGACGCTCGGGAACGAGGAGGACGTCCTTCTTCTCCTTGACCACGATGTCGGCGTTGGCCGAGTAGCCGGCCCGGAGCACCACGCCCTTGGCCGCGGTGATGTCGATCTCGACATCGAACAGCGTGGCGCCTTCGGAGGTCTTCGACTTGGGCGAGATCTTCGAGAGCCGGCCTTCCACCACCGCCTCGGGCAGCGCGCCGATCTTGATCTTGGCGGGCAGGCCCTCGGTGAGTTTGCCCACGTCGATCTCATCGACCGTGCCTTTGAAGAGCAGAGTGCCCATGTCGGCCATCACCGCGAGGGGGGTGCCGGCCTGGAAGCTGGTGAGGGGAACAACGGGGTCGCCTTCGTGAACCGCGAGTTCGAGCACGGTGCCGCTGACGGGGGCGCGGATCACCGACTCGACGTTCAGGCGCTCGGACTTGATCCGTCCCTTTTCGACGAGGGCGAGCTTCTCGCGGGCCAGACCCAGCCGGCTCTCGGTCTCCTGCAGTTCCTTCTGGGCCGTGTCCCAGTCCTGGCTGGAGGTGATGCCCTGGTTCTTGAGCGAATCCTGGCGATCGTAGCGACGCTTGGCCTGATCGTAGGCGTTCATCGCGTTCTCGACCTCGCGCCGCGCCTCGGTGAGTTCGAGGGGCGTCGGGTCGGGCTGGATCTCGAAGAGAGGCTCGCCGGCGCGGACATAGTCACCGACCTCGCGATAGGACCGGCGAACGATGCCCGAGATCTTGCTCTTGACCGAGATCTCCTGGTCCGGCCGGATGGCCCCCACGGCCAGCGCCTTTTCCACAACCTCTCCACGAGTGACGAGGACGGTCTTGAAACCGGGATCAGCGGACTTCACGGACTTGGAGTAAGCAACCGCCCCCAGTCCTCCCACCACCAGAACAGCCAGAACGATGACGATTTTGCGCATTTGTGTGTCTCCTGAAAGGGGCCCGCGGGCCAAAGGCTCAAACGATTGAACTCGCCTTGCTTGATAAGACGATCTCCGAGGCCGGGAGGTTCCGTCGCGGGAAACGTTGGCCGGCCGAAGGTATCCTTCGCCCTCCCCATGCCGCCAGAGCCCCCTGTGCAGATCCGGATCAACCGGAACCTGGTCGAGCAGCCCCCGGAAGAGCCCGAAGCCTCGGAAACGTCGGTCACGAACCCCATCCGAGAGCCGCTCGCGATTCTTCTCCTGCTGCTCCTGAGCCTGTGCGCGGTGAACCTGCTCAAGCCCGATGGCGACCCCGATGTCTGGGCCCGCCTGGCCGTGGGGAAGCTCATCGTTGAATCGGGCGCGGTGCCTGACCAGGATCCCTTCGCATACACCCCCAGAAAGCCCCGATGGATCGACCATGAGTGGGGTGCTGGGGTGGCCTTCTACGTCGTCGCCTCGCTGGGCGGTCAGGTTGGCTTGTTGGTTCTGAAAGCGCTGCTCCTGTTCGGGACGGTCATGTTCATTTATCTGCGCTGCCGGCGGGCCACGGGTCGGCCTCCCAGCCTGCTCTTTCATCTTTTTGTCCTCGTCGCCCTTTACTTCGGATTCCTGGCTTCAATAAGAGCCCAGACCTTCACTTTCTTCTTCTTCTCCGCCTGGTTGTACCTGCTCGAACGAGCCCGGGATGGCAACTGGCGTGGGATTTGGCTCATACCCTTTACGGCAGTCTTCTGGGCCAACCTGCACGGCGGCTTCCTCGCCGGAGTGGGTCTTATCGTCCTCTTCGCCGCGAGCGAGTTCATCCGCAAGGGTCCGGCCGGCCGGTTCAGCCTTCTGGCCGCGACTACCGCGGCTGGCTCCCTGGTGAATCCCTACGGACTCAGCTATTGGTCATATCTTTTCGATGCGACCATGATGAGCCGCTCCACGATCGCCGAGTGGCGCCCATTGAACTTCTTCGCCGCAGACGCTTTGTTCCTGGGTTTCAAGCTACTGTTTGTGGTGACCGTCATCGGGCTAATTACGCGGCTCTATCAACGCAACCTGCCCGATCCAGCCACCCTGCTCGCCTTGGCCGTCACCGCGGGCCTCGGTTTTCGCGTGGTCCGGCATATCACCTTCTTTGTCATCGTCTCCGCGCCCTTCGTCTGGACCTGGCTCTGGTCGGTTTGGACCTCGACCCTCGCTCCGGCTCTGGCGCGGAGCGGCCGCCAGATCAGCCCTCTGGTCGAGTCTGCGTACTACGGTCTGAGCCGTGGCGTCATTTTGCTGCTGATGTTCAACCTGCTCAGCTCGGTCCCCATGCGGATAGTGTTGTTCGAGAGCTTCCCGGTCCGGGCCATCGACTTCATTGCCCAAAATGGCCTCAAGGGCAATCTGCTCGTTCCCTTCAACTCGGGGAGCTACGCCATTTGGCGCCTCTATCCCGACTGCCGGGTGTCGATGGATGGTCGTTACGAAACGGTGTATCTCGACTCCACATTCACCAGAGTGCGTGAGTTCTTCGTCGGGCGGCCCGGTTCCGACGCCTTGCTCGACCAACACCCGCACGACATCATCCTGGCACCGCGCAACGAGGCGGCCGAGAAGATGATGTCCCGCCGCACCGATTGGGCGATTGCCTATGAGGACAAGCGACATCGGGTGTATGTGCAGACGGTCAAGCAGAAGGAGTGGCAGCCCCTCGGTGAGCCGCGGGAAGCCGACCCCTTCTCCACCGCGAACAAGCGGGGTTTTGCCGGGCCTTCGAGCCCGACTCCCTGAGCTCGCCGATGAGGCTAAACATGAACTCGGAACGAGATGTTGTGCCCGCAGCGGACTTGGCCAGAGATCCCGCTCCACCCCGCCCCTTCTCCTTTGATCCTGAGCGTCTCAGCCGGGCGCTGATCGGCGGGGCGTTCGCGCTCATGCTCGCCTTGTCATGGCAGAAGTGGGCCGATCCAATCATCGACTTTGGTCGAGAGATTTATGTCGCTTGGCGTCTCAGTGACGGGGACATTCTCTATCGCGACGTCGCATATCTGTACTCGCCCTTCTCACCATGGGTCAACTCATTCTGGTTCGCGATCTTGGGCGTCTCGTATCGAAGCCTGGTCTTCGGAAACACACTCGTGCTCGCAGCAATTCTCGCCCTTTTGTACCGCTTGCTCCGCAAGCTCGTAAGCCTCTCGGCCGCGACCGGCAGCCTCCTTATGGTGGTCCTCGTCTTCTCGTTCAGTCAATACATCCCGGTTGGGAACTACAACTACATAAGTCCCTATTCTCATGAGGTCACGCACGGACTGTTTCTGTCGCTTCTCGCGCTGAGCGCACTCAGTAGGTACTGGGAGACCGGAAGCCGTGTGGCGCTTGCCATGTGCGGCCTGACCCTTGGCCTCGTGTTTCTCACCAAGTACGAGATGCTTCTTGCCACTTTAGGGGCAGTGCTTACCTCATCGGTTTGGTTTTGGCGCTCTGGATCTTTGCCCCTTTGGAGGACCGATGTCGCCTATCTTTTGGCTCCGATACCAGTCCCCTTCATGGCCTGCTGGGCGCTTCTGAGTCACCAGCGGCCAGTTTGGGCAGCGTTCCGTGAGGTACTTGGCGCATATCCATATCTCTTGAACGCCGAGCTGGTCTCCAATCAGTTCTTCGTCAGCAGCGCGACCGGCGCTGGGGCGGCGGGCGCACTCGCCGCGGTGGCGGCTTGGTCGGTGTTCTATGCCGTCTCCACTCTTCCGGCCTCCCTTCTGGGCCGTGGGAGTCTCCGGCTGGACGATCGGATCTACGCGGTCGCATCCTTCCTGCTACCTTGCGTCGCCGCCGCTCTCGGAAGCGGGTCACTGACATGGGCGCAAGCCCTCGTGCCGCTCCCCTTCTTCCTGATGGCGATGACCATCCGGCTCCTGTGGTGCCAGCACAAGGGGGGCCGGCCATCCAGTCCGAAAGATGGCCTGTGGCTTGCCTTGACGGTCTTTTCAATGCTGCTTCTAGTAAAGATTCCCCTTGCCGCCCGGGTGGCTCACTACGGCTTCGCTCTCGCCATGCCTGGTGCGGCACTGGTCGTCGCGGTTGCCATTGACCGGGTTGCGCCCTGGCTCGATTCCCTTGGCTACCGGGGAAGGTATTTCCGGTTTGCCGCCTTCGGCTTGCTGGCCTCGTTTCTCGCCGTCCAGGTCAGTCTGAACGCTCGCTTCCTCGACGCGCGCAAACACACTCTCGGCGCAGGCGCCGATGCGATTCTTGTGGACGCCCGGGGGGCAGTGACTGAGCAAGCTGTGCAGGCGGTTCTCAAGCACGTAGGAACACACCAGACTCTGGTCGTACTCCCTGAAGGCGCCATGGTCAACTACATGGCCCGCAGGAAGAGTTCGATCACTCACGTCATCTTTAATCCATCTACCCTCTCCATTTACGGCGAACCCACCCTCCTCGCAGAGATCAAGGAGCACCCACCTGACTACATTCTGGCGCTTTCTCGCGAAATGCGAAGCCTGCGGGAATACGGGTGTGCCGTGTTCGGCGAGGACTGTGCGCAAGCGATGGTGGCATGGCAGCGGGATAGCTACTCGCCACTGGTCGCCGGTGTCTTCCAGGGGCGACGTCTCTTCACCCTGCTAGTTCGAAATGAAGAGGGTGTGCCGCGGCCGAACGTTGAGTTGATCGAGGTCCGCTGGAGGTGAGGTTAACTTGAGACTTCGACGAGAACTGCTCGATCAAGAGCCGGTGGAACCGGACACTGTGGTCCGCGGCCTCCAGCTCAGCGCGCCACCTGGCGCTCTTTGTCCTGACCCTCGCGCTTGGCTTTCAAGCGCGGATATCCGACCCCGGCGGCGAGAGGCTGTGGCTGGATGGGGCGTACAGCGCCTGCTGGGCGCGACAGCCCGGAGCGGTCATCATCCGCCTACCTGTCGAGAAGACGTCTGGAGCTCCAGACTAGGCCTCGGTGGCCCCCGGTGTCAGACGACAATCATCACTATCCCGGAGGCTCCCAGGAAGGTGCCAAGGGGTAGCTTCTGGCGGCCCTCGTTACCAAGCAGGGTTACGAGCAGCAGGCCCACCAACGCGCCCGTGAGATTCGCAGCCAGGACGACGATGGCCAGCTTAGTGGAGCCGAGGAAAGCCCCGAGCATGGCCACCATCTTCCAGTCCCCCTGGCCCAGCGCTTCCTCCCGGTAGTACATCTGCGCCGCCTTGGCGAGGGCCATCATGGCGAAGTAACCAACGGCCGCAGACAGGGCGGAATCGAGAAAGGTGACCGGCCATCCGGGCAGCCAGGTGGCGCCCACGCCGAAGACGATGCCGGGCAGGGTGATGACATCGGGAAGCAGATGATGCTCGAGGTCGATCAGGCTCAGGATCAGCAGCTCAGTGACCAGCAACATCATGACGACGGCCCGGGGCGAAGGTTCCATGGCCCCGGCGATGAGCAGCCACAAGACGGCGTTCACCGCCTCGACCACTGGTTGCTGGGTGGAGATCGGCGTGCGACAGGAACGGCACCGGCCCGCCTTCGCCAGCCAGCCGAGGATGGGTACCGCGTCGATCAGGGGCTCACGCGAGCGGCATGAGGGGCAGGTGAGCAGCCGCCGACCGAAAAGCTCGTCGTTAGGCAGCCGCTCGATGCAGGAATTGGCGATCGCGCCAGCGATGAGTCCGCACAGGGTGGCCGTAACCGGCCACCCCAGACTGTCGGCCTGCAACTAACGCGCGGACTTTGCCGGGGTCACGCCCTCGGCCTTCACCCAGCCGGTAACTCCCTTGGAGACTTCGATCCGCCGCCAGCTGGCCTTGCCTTCGAGCACCTTGACCGCGGTCTCAGGCACAAGGCAGTCGAGGAGCTGCGAGTCGAGGCTTGGACGCTCGCGCATCTCGATGCAGGAGGTGGCGTCACCGGCGATCTTCGCGGGCTGGGGCTCGAAGGTAAACGGCACGCCCGCTTCGTTGAACCCGCTGAGTCCGATGGGGTTCGTGGGCTCCTTGTCGAAGTCGATGGGGGGGAGGCGCACGGTTTCGGTGGGCGGAACGATGATCCGCGGGGTGATCAGGAAGAGCAACTCGGTGTTCTCGATGCTCTTGCGCTGCCAACGGAAAATGGGGAGCTTGCCCAACAGGGGCAGCCCACGTTCAGTGATCGACTCGGTGGAGCTGAGGAGGCCACCCAGAACCAGGCTTTCTCCGGCCTGGACGCGCGCTGTGGTTTCCACACGCTGAATCCGGAACCCGGGAACCGATCCGTTGCCAAGGCCCGAGCTTGGAGTCACAATGCTCGGAGCGACTTCGAGGGTGACCAGGCCGTTCGAGTCGACGGTAGGACGGATATCGAGACGGACTCCGAACTGCTGGAAGAAGAACCCGGCCGAAGTCGACACCTGGTTCGACGTGGTCGTGGGGATCGGTACTTCCCCGCCCACGAGCACCGAGGCCTGTTCACCCGAAAGGGTCAGGATGTTCGGCTCGGCCACGGATCGCGCGACCTGTTTTTCCGTCATGAAGTCGAGGGCCGCGATCACCGCGATGGTCTTGTCCACATAGGACCCGACGAGGTTGCCGGTGCCCGCGAGTTCGGTCACTTTGCCGCGCAGGTCGGGAAGGCCCTCGCCGTCGGGGATGGTGTAGTTTGCGACCGAGACGTTTTTGCGATCGGCCCGCAGATCCATGCCCAATCGGCGGGCCTTGGTGCGATCGACCTCGAGAACGCGAATGCCGACCATTACCTGAGGCAGGGACTCGACCTTGAGGAAGGAAACCACGCGGCCGGATTCGCTTGTGACGAGAAGGCCCCGGGCCAGCTGGGCTGAGAGACCGCTCCTCGGGGGCTCCCCACTTTGCAGGGCCTGCAGCGCGCCGCCCCCGCCCGACCCGCCCGCACCGATCGAGCCGCCATTCGAACGCTGGAACGTGACACGCTCGTCGTCCGCGGCCTTGACGGTCTTGCCATTGCCGCCAAGCTGGCGATCGGCCAAGACCACGGCCTGAACCAGCGCGTTCACATCGCGCACTGTTCCCTCGAGAACGTAGGAGTCCTTCTCGACGTCCGGTTCCGGGCCGCTCTGAATACGGCGGACGCGAATCCTGGGATCAATGGCAGCCATAGCCACCGCCAGTCGATCCTCGGGTGTACCCACGACACCGGCATAGCGGATGAGATTGACCAGACGCAGCGACTCGCGGCTCTCCACAGACTTCCGGGGCAGGAGTTGCTCGACCAGCGACTTGGCCTGGCGCGCCGCGACCTCGTTGCTCACTTCGCCGCGCAGGACGACCGATTCACCATCGGCCCCGGACTCGAGAATCAGCGCGGGGTTCATCTCGCGCAGCGCTGAGCGGGCCGGTTCGAGATTGTGCTCGACCAGGAGGCGATAGAAGAGGCGACGGCCTCCCGCTAGCCAGACGAAGATCGTGGTCCGACCGGGCTTGATTCCGTTGATCGTAACCTCGCGAGGCGAGACCACGTGGAAAGTAGCGATGGTCTCATCGGCGATGGCGATACGCCTGCTCGCTTCCGGCCAGTTGAGCATCAGCCCCGAGCCGAGAACCGCGGTCACGGAACCGAGGTCTTCAGGGGCTGCGGCCTCGGCGTAGGCGAGGAGGGCGGCCTGGTCGCGAAGTTGCTGCTCGCGTACCGCCTGCGCTTCCCGCCGGGCCGCTTCTTCGCGCGCGATCCGGTCGTTCTCGATCTGCGCCGCGCGCTGGGCGCGGAGCTTCTCGGCTGCCTCAGCCCGAGCCTGCGCAAGAGCTTGAACCCGCGCCTCCCGATCCGCCACCGCTTGTGCGGCGGCCGCAGCGCGCTCGGCCTTCAACTGCTCGGCTCTCTCACGCGCCTCACGTGCCGCCTCTTCGTCCGCGATGCGCTTGGCTTCAATCCGCGCGGCTCGCTCGCCCTTTTCCTTCTCCGCCGCCTCGGCCGCGAGCCGGGCCGCTTCTTCGCGTTCTGCCTTCAGCTTCGCAGCCTTTTCCGCGGCCAGTTTCGCGGCCTCTTCGTCGGCGATGCGCTTGGCTTCGGTGCGAGCGGCCTGCTCGGCCTTGACCTTTGCTGCGGCTTCCTCACGCTCCGCCTTCAACTTCGCGGCTTTCTCGGCGGCGACCCTCGCGGCCTCTTCCTGCTCGGCCTTCAGCCTCGCGGCTGCCTCGGCATCAGCCTGGCGCCTGGCTTCGAGACGAGCCGCGCGCTCGGCTTTCGCCTTCTCCTCAGCCTCCGCGGCGACCCGGGCGGCTTCTTCGCGTTCGGCCTTCAGCTTCGCAGCGGCTTCCTCGCGCTCGGCCTTGAGCCTCGCCGCCTTCTCCGCGGCGACCCTGGCCGCCTCTTCCTGCTCCGCCTTCAGCTTCGCCGCCGCTTCCGCCGCGGCCACGCGGCGGGCCTCGAGACGCGCGGCGCGTTCCGCTTTCGCCTTCTCCGCGGCCTCGGCGGTAACACGAGCGGCTTCCTCCTGCTCGGCCTTCAACTTGGCTGCCGCTTCCGCAGCCGCAACGCGGCGAGCCTCGATGCGTGCCGCTCGCTCAGCTTTCAGTTGGGCAGCCTTCTCGGCGGCAAGCTTTGCGGCCTCCTCCTGCTCCGCCTTCAGTTTCGCGGCCGCTTCCGGCGCGGCCACCCGACGAGCCTCGAGGCGCGCTGCGCGTTCCGCTTTCGCCTTCTCCGCGGCCTCGGCGGCAACACGAGCGGCTTCCGCTTGCTCAGCCTTCAACTTCGCGGCCTTCTCGGCAGCAACCTTCGCGGCTTCCTCCTGCTCGGCCTTCAGTTTCGCCGCTGCTTCCGCCGCGGCCACCCTACGAGCCTCAAGACGCGCCGCGCGTTCAGCTTTCGCCTTCTCCGCAGCCTCGGCGGCAACACGAGCGGCTTCCGCTTGCTCAGCCTTCAACTTCGCGGCCTTCTCGGCAGCAACCTTCGCGGCTTCCTCCTGCTCTTCCTTCAACTTGGCCGCCGCTTCCGCAGCCGCAACCCGACGAGCCTCAAGGCGTGCCGCGCGCTCAGCCTTCAATTGGGCAGCCTTTTCGACGGCCACCTTTGCTGCCTCTTCCTGTTCGGCTTTCAGTTTCGCGGCAGCTTCCGCCGCGGCCACCCGGCGAGCCTCGAGACGCACGGCGCGTTCCGCTTTCGCCTTCTCCGCAGCCTCGGCGGCGACACGAGCGGCTTCAGCTTGCTCAGCCTTCAGCTTCGCCGCCTTCTCAGCCGCGGCCTTCGCCGCCTCTTCCTGCTCCGCTTTCAATTTGGCAGCGGCCTCCGCAGCCGCAATCCGACGAGCCTCGAGTCGCGCCGCGCGTTCCGCTTTCGCCTTCTCCGCAGCCTCGGCGGCAACACGAGCGGCTTCCGCTTGCTCAGCCTTCAGCTTCGCCGCCTTCTCAGCGGCGACCTTCGCTGCCTCCTCCTGTTGGGCTTTCAGCTTGGCCGTCGCTTCCGCGGCCGCAGCGCGACGGGCTTCGATTCGAGCAGCGCGAGCCGCCTTCGCCTTCGCCGCAGCTTCCTCCTGATCCGCCTTCAACTTCGCGGCCTTCTCGGCGGCTGCCTTCGCGGCAGCCTCCCGACGAGCCTTGAGCCGTTCGGCCCGCTGAGCCGCGGTTTCGGCGGTCTTGGCGGAAGACGCCCCCGGCGACGGTGAAGGGCTGGCGCCGGGGGTGCCCTGTGGCGCGGGGGTCGGTAGAGCCGCAGGCGCCTGCTTCTCCTGCCCAGCCCCAACCGGGCTCGTGGTGAAAGCAGCGGCGAGCACGAGCGTCAAAAGGGTGAGGCCACGGCGCGTCGTTCGCATGATCATGAGTTCTTCTTTTCCAGGGTCGTTTGCTATAACGGAGTTGCGTGGACTCAGGGCGAGCGAGCGCCCGGGAGCCGCCTATTGGGCGCCGGTACGAGGAGTCGCCTGGGGCCGAACCGGAGGCAAGATCGTGATGTTCCGAACCTCGTCGCGGACGTAGATGGTTTCCTTGGTCTTCCCGGTGATGATCTCGACCGCCGGCAATCCCTCGCCCGGCGCAGCGGGCCGCGGCGGATCGGGAGTCAGCAGAACCCCCGACTTCACCTCGGTGTCCGAGTGAAGGACAATCTTCAATTTATGGCCCGATGCTTCCGCTGCGGCCAGGGGGAAAACGTCCTCGGGAAACACTCCCAGGACGAGGGCCTCAGCCGGAGACGCCGGCGCATCTGTGGGTGGCGAGATATCCACACCCATCACCCGACTGCCGTCCCGGGCCTTCGGCTGTGAGCTCAGATTGCCCATCATGAAGGCGTCGTGGGCCACCATCGTCACACCGTCAGGGCCGGCCTGAATGATGTCCAGTCGATCTCCCTGGCGCAGTTCCTGGGTGGGGAGGTCCAAGGCTGCAACCTTGACGGTGGCCATTAGCCTCCCTACCGGGATGGTAGATGCCAGCGCCGGAGGAACCGGACGTGGTTCAAGATCGGCATTGTAGAAGGGCTGCCCGGCGACCTTCGCCACCTTCAACTGCCGACCCACGATCCCTAGTTGCTCGACCAACGCGCCCTTGGGCGGAGGGGCCTGGGTAAGCTTCATGAGTCCGGGGGTGACCATCTGTCCCGGGCGGAGATCTACGGCAGCCACCCAGACCGGGACGCGGTTCCCACCGAGGCGCGAAACCTGGCGATACAGCAACACCCCGATCAGGGCGACGGCGGCCACAAGAAGGACCGCCCGAACAACTGTCTGTCCTCTTTCGGTTCTGGCTCTCATGAGTTGTTCCTGCTTCCTGGCCCCGGATCGACCGGGGGCGTCGAGTGTGAAAAATGGCCTGAGCCGCGACTCCGTCTAAGGCGGACGCCGGCGCGGCCTAGAAAGTTGTATTGACCTCAAACGAGGCTGGATTTCCGGAAGTCGCGGCTGTCGGATTGGGTCCGTACGACAGGGTCAATGTGCCGCCTGGGATCGACGCCCCCGGGGCAGGGCAGACGACCGGACCGCCTGAAGTGGCGACACAGGGAGGGCCCGGATACTCCTCGGTCACGGGAGCAACCGCCGTACTCGCAACCACACCCGCGGTGATCCATGGTTGGGCGTATGGCTGAAGGGCGGATGCTGTGCCGGTCACCCACTGATCGATGGCGGCCATAGTGTCCTTGACCTCGGCCATGGACTGATCACGTAGCTTGACCCAGCCCGTGATCAGCCCGCAAACGAGAATAACGGCGATCAAGAGGACTTCGCTCGAGACCGCAAACCCGCCCTCGGCATTCCGAGGGCCACCGTTGATTCTCTCCATTGTCAGCTGCCGAGGTGGAAACGATCCCGCGCGCGGCCCGAACAGCGTCCGGGCCGCGCGCGGGAAACGTGCCTTCGTTAGAAGACGGCCGTTTCGAATGTCCCGCCAGTGGTCGCTGCGGTGATAGCCCCACCATAGGAGACGGTGGCGGCGTCTCCGCCCACGACCGCCGCGGCCGCGGTGTCGGCCGCGTCGTCGAACTGGAAGCCCGCGTGAGCGGCGACTGGGCCGAGCGCCGTCAGCCAGTTCGTGCCGCGGTTGATGTACGACTGGTCGATGGCGCCGATCGCGTCGCCGGTGTCGCCGAGCTCCGCGAGGGACTGGTCACGAACCTTGGTCCAGCCGGTGATGAGGCCCATCACCAGGACCACGACGATCAGCAGAAGTTCGACGGTGATGACGAAACCCGCCTGACCCTTCTTGTTCTTGTTCATTCTCATCATTGTGTCAACTATCTCCATTTATGGGTTTATGTGCATGCACGAAGGGGAAGTCAGACGGGGTGTGTACACAACTCGCCGGACTCTTTGGGTCTACAACTGAGCGATCAAAGCGAACGTCTCGGCAACGAATTGCAACGTCTTGGGAATTGAGAAGACTGTACTAGAAATTGGACTGGACATCCATGAATCAAAGAAAAGATCGGGCATGCTAGCGAAGGGCGCCACCGATCGATTCGAGGTTTCGCAGGAGGAGGATTCCAAGGGGAAAGAAGACCATCACAATGAACACCGGGAAGCCGCACAGAAGCAGGGGCACCAGCACCTCAGCGCTCGCTACCTGAAGCCGGCGCAACCCTTCCTCGCGGCGCTTGGCACGAGCGAGATCGGCCTGCGCGCGCAAAGTGGTTTCCACCGAAGCGCCGCTGCCGAGGCCAAGGGCGAGGGCGTTCGCGAGCCCCCGGAGTTCCCGCACACCGGTGCGTTCGGCGAGGGCCTGAAAACCGGCGGTGCGGTCCCGCCCGAGATCGAGTTCCTGGGCGACAAGATTCGCTTCCTCGGCCAGGGGATGATCCCGTGACAGACCCTCGCGCGCCGCGCGCTTAAACGCTTCCTCGAGAGTGAGGCCGGCCTGGAGCAGGGAGACGATCAGGTCGAGGAAGAACGAGAGTGCCCGCCGGATATTGCCCTGCCGCTGCCGACGGACGTAGCTGAGGACAAGATCCGGCAGTCCGAAACCGACGACCGCAGCGATCAGGAACCCGAGGATCCCGAAGCCCATGACCTCGGTGGCGAGGGCAGGCAGGGCCACCGTTAGGACGATCTTCGCCCCCACGAAGAACGGCCACGCCCGCTCAGGGGTGAGGCCGGCTGGGCGCGCGAGCTTCCAAAAGTAGCCGGGCTCAGGGCCGCCGCCGATCACGGTGACATCGGCCTCGGCGGTGGCCGGCCGGAAGATGCGGGAACGCTCCATCCAGATGAGCGATCCGCCGACCAGAAGAAGGAGAGACACAAGAATGATGTCCATCATTGTCGGCTCCCTAGAGTTCCCTGCTCAGAATGCGCCAGAGCCAGACGATGCCAATCAGTTGGAGAAGCACGGCGAAGAAGAGAAGGGGCGCGCCGAGAGGATGGTCGATGAGGGTCTTGAACCAGTCGGGGCGCATCCACACCAGAATCGGAGCGAAGGCATAAGGGAGGGTGGCCACCGCGGTGGCGGAGACACGCGCTCCGGCGAGTTGGGCCTGGACCTGCCGCTGCTGACGCCAGCGGTCGCGCAGGGTTTCGTTGAGGGATCGTAGAACCGGGGCCAGGTCGCCCCCGGCCTGACTCTTGGCCGCGAGGGTCTGGGTGAAGAGGCGCACCCCTTCCCCATCGAAGTTGTCGATCATGTGCCCCATCGCGCGGTGGAGCGGCATGCCCAGGGTCAGCCGTCGGTCGATCTCGTGGAACGCTCCCCGAACCGGCTCCTCTGCCACCGAACCCGCGCTCCGCAGGGCCTGGGTGAGATTGCTGCCGGCAAAGAGGGCTCCTGACATCATGTCGATAGCCTCGATGAGCAGGCGCTCGAAACTGCGGGCGCGGTGTTTTCCCCATTCATTGACCGCCGTCCACGGCAGATAGAGGGCGAAGGCGAAACCAATGAGGGCGACGAGGGGCAGGGCGGGCAGAAAACGTAGGAGGATGACGCTCACGCCCGCGGCAAGAAGGCTCACCGCGAAGACGTAGGCCTCGGCCGGACCCTTGAGACCCGCGGCCCGGAGCTTCCGCTCGACGAGCCCCGCCTCCACCGGGCCGATGATCGTGGTCGGGGCGTCCGGAGCGAGTCGGTCGAGGATCTCGCGCTCGTTGCGCTCACGCATCCGCCGGCGGAGCAGGTCCGCGGACAGATACACGACCGCAACAAGGCACAGTAGGAGAACGACCGCTTCTACGGCGTTACTCATGAGGAACTCGCTCCGGGGTGCCGGCGGCCGGCCGACGGTTGGGGGATTCCGCAGATGCTAAATCGGGCTCGGGCGGGTTTGCAACGCCATCGCCAGAAGCGTGCCCGCTGAAGCGGGAAGGAGCGCCGGTCGCCTGATGACGTCCGTCCGAGAAGCGGAAGATCGTCCGGGTGCTCAGTCGGTCGGCTTCCATTCCCACTTCGTCGATAGCCACGATCCGGCGTCTGCCATCTGAGAAGCGACGGAGCTGGACGATCACGTGGATCGTCGCGCCCAGAAGCTCGCGAATGGCGCTGCTCGGCAGCGGGAACCCGGCGAGCAGAACCAGGTTTTCGAGGCGTCGCAGCGCGTCGTCGGTGCTGTTGGCGTGCACCGTGGTGAGGCTGCCTTCATGTCCCGTATTCATGGCCTGAAGCATGTCGAAGACCTCGGCCCCGCGGACCTCGCCCACGATCAGGCGGTCGGCGCGCATGCGGAGGGCATTGCGGACCAGGGTGCGCAGGGTGACTTCCCCGCGCCCCTCGATGTTGGGAAGCCGGGATTCGAGGGTCACCACATGGGGATGCGGCAGTTTCAGCTCGGCGGTCTCCTCGATGGTGACCACACGCGCCGCCTTCGGAATGAAGCCCGCCAGCACGCTGAGGAGCGTCGTCTTCCCCGAGCCCACTCCGCCGGAGATGACGATGTTGGCTCCCAGGGCCACATGGCGGCCGAGAAGGTCCCCCATCTCGCGGGTCAAGGTGTCGGCGGCGCACAACTGCTCGATGCCGAAGGGAATCGCGCGCGCCCTTCGGATGCAAAGCACCGGCGAAGTCGCGAGAGGCGGCACGATCGCGTGCAGGCGGCTGCCGTCGCGCAGGCGAACGTCGACGAAGGGCGAGGCCTCATCGATGTGCCTTCCTTGCGAGGCCACCAGGCGACCGATGCAGTGCATCAGATGCGCGGTGCTGTCGAAACGCACGGAGGTCTTGTCGAGGCGGCCGAAGCGATCGACAAACACATCCTCGGGGCCATTCACGAGAATGTCGGACACTGTGGCATCAGAGAAGAGCGTGGAGAGCGGCCCGAGACCTGTAGCCTCGGCCACCAGTTCGTTCTCGAGGGCCTCGCGCTCGGAGGCCGCAAGCGTCGGAGCGCCTTCGCGGGAGAGGGCGGCGTCCACCACCCGGCGGACGCGTTCGCGAACCAGGCGCACGCCTTCGATGCCCTCGGAGCCTCGCTCCTCGACATCGGCGAGGAGGCGTTCGAAGAGTTGCTGCCGGAACTGGCGATGAGGCCCCAGGGCCTGAGGCGTCGCCCCGGCAGGCGCCAGAGCCTGCGCACGCAGGGCCAGATGCCCGCGCCGTGTGCTCCAGTTCTGAGCGAGCTGGGAGCGGAAGCCGAGAGCGCTCAACGCGCCGCGTCTCCCCGTGCTTGAAGGGTGGTTGCATCCTGCCCGAGTGCAGAAAAGGCGGCTTCGAGTGCGCTGGAGGGCCGCCCAAGGAGAACCGGTCGCCCGCGGGTGGCCGCGGTCACGAAGTTGCGGTCGTAGGGCACAACGTGGTCCACGGGACGACCGAGTTGGTCGGCCACCGTGCGTTCGGAAAGGTTCCCTTCGAAGGTGTTGAAGCGATTGAGAACCAGGCGAATCCGGTCCGCGCCCAGTCGCTCGTCGTTCAGAACCTTGAGAAGCCGCGACGTTCCGAGAACGGTCGGAGTCACGGCTTCAGTCACCACGAAAATCTTGTCGGCGGAATCGAGTACGGCCAGGGTCAGCAGGTCGAGGGTGGGCGGAGTGTCCACCACCACCCAGTCGAAACGGCGACGCAGCTCGATGAGCACGCGAGTGATGTCTTCGGGGGTGATCTTGTCGCCCTCTACCGGATCGCGAGGCGCGGCCAGAACCTTCAGGCCGGAGCCCGGCTCCTCGGTGAGACATGCGGGCAGCGCGGCCACGCCCTGGGGATCGCGAACGAGATCGGCGAGGTCGCGTTGCGCCTTGAGACCAAGGAAAGAGACGGCGCTGCCGAACTGGACCGCGGCGTCGCACAGGGCGACCTTCCCCCTCACCTGGTCGGATCCGGCCATGAGCAGGGCGGTGTTCACCGCGAGGCTGGTGGTACCCACTCCGCCCTGCTGGGAGAAAAAGGCGATGACCCGGCCCTCGGCGGGGGCCCGGCTCTCGCGCGTCTCCGCCGCGTTGAGCGCGGACAGGAGTTCCGAGTCGGACGCGGGCAGGGGGATGAAATCGCCGACGCCCGCGCGAGTGGCATCGCGGAAGAAGGGCAGATCGCCCCGAAGCACGAGCGGGTTGTAAAGGCCGACGATGAGGCAGCCCGGGGCGCGCAGTTCGCGGGCGGCATCAAGCACCAGCGACCGCTCGGCCCCGAGATCGAGGAAGACCACGTGGGGCTTGATGGCGCGCGCCTGGCGCAGTCCGTCGGCGAGCGAGGGCGCGGATTCGACGATGAGGGGCTTGGGCCCGATATTGCGCAGGCTCTCCTCGATCGAGGTGCGAACCTCGGCTTCGGGATGAACGACTAGAACACGGGGCAACGCTGTCTCCTCAACACTTTGATCCGCCGGCTGACGCCTAGCCTCCGGTGGAAACGAGCGGGGCGCCCGTCACGTTCGTCGGAAACGCGACCCGATAGGGGGCGGTGAAGTTGGCGCCGGAATCGAGATCAGCGACGAGCGTGGTGGTCACGAGATTCGGGATCGTGGCGCTCCGCGTGGCCGTTCCGCCGAGGGACGCGCCCAGCCCTCCGACGCCGGTGAAGGTGAAGTGACGCCCGGAGGCGCTCGTGACCTGATAGACCCCGTCATAGGCGGCGTTGCCGGCGCCGGCGATGGTGACGAAGTCCCCCGGGCTGAAGGCATGCACCACCGTGGTCACGCCGGTGACCGTGGTTCCGGTTCCGGAGTCATCGAGGCTCACCACGGTGAGCCCCGTCCCCGTGATCTCGACGCAGGCCGTGGATGGGGTGCCCGCGGGGCTGGCGTCGCCCACGTCCTGGGACACCCAATAAGACGCGATAGCCACGTTGGCCCCCGCGGTCCCGAGGGCGGACTCGCGGTAGAGGATGTTTCCGCTTCCCACCGCGTAGTTGATGCCCTGGGTCTGGGAGATGAAACCGACGATCGGCCACGGGCCGATGGACGCGGCGGACTTCACGTAAGGCGTTCCCGTGCATCCGGCGCCGTCGTAATAGGTCCTCGAGGTGGTGCTGAAACGGTTCGGGCGGATCCCGAGAAGCACCCCGGGGGTGAACTCGTCCGTGCCGAAGAGGATTCCCGTGCGGTCGCGGAACAACACCGTGGGCGCGGCGAAGGAGTCGTAGCCGATCACCGGCCCCACCGGCTTCGCCGTTCCGGATGAGTCCCAGACCACCGGGCGGGCCAGAGGCTGCTCCATCATCGCCACCTGGTTGAGGTACAGCGTGATCAATTTACGCCCGAGCAGGATCATGCCGATCATCAGTGGGATGACCACGACCGCCACGACCAGGAGGAACTCAAGACTGATGATGAAACCAGACGATCTTGTCGCGAGTTTTCTCGAGGGAAACTTCAAATCTCAACTCCAAGAATGGACGACTGGTGACCGGGGATGGAATAGGTCTTGGATCTTAGGGCAGGGCCTAGCGCAAGTACAACCAATAGTTCGGTGCGCTGCCGAACACAGGCCAGAGTCTTTGCCATCTCGGGAATCGACCGATTAAGGTGCCGCGACGATGAATGACATGACCAAGGGCCCGGTGGCGGGCCACGTGGCGCGGCTCGCGAGTTTTATCGCCGTCTCCACCCTGTTCCAGAGCCTCTATTTCCTGGCCGACCTCTACTTCGTGGGCCGGCTCGGGAAGGAGGCGGTGGCAGGGGTAAGCCTCGCCGGCACAGTCATGTTCATGGTACTCGCACTCACCCAGTCGCTCGGCGTCGGAGCCACTTCGCTCGTGGCCCAGTCCCTCGGCCGGAAGGATCGGGATCATGCCGAACGCGTGTTCAATCAGTCCCTCGTTCTCTCTTGCGCGACCGGACTCGTGTTCGGCGTGGTCTTCTTCGCCTTGCGCAACGCCTATCTCGAATGGCTGGCCGCCGATTCCGCCACCGCGGTTCAGGGCGAGCAATACCTGGTGTGGTTCATTCCCGCCTTGTTCCTTCAGTTCCCCATGGTGGCGATGGGCGCGGCCCTGCGCGGCATGGGCGACATGAAGATCCCCACTCTCATCCAGATCGGGACGCTCATCATCAATATCGCGCTTGCGCCCACACTGATGTTCGGATGGGTCAGCGGGCATCCCCTTGGCGTCGCGGGCACGGCCATCGCCTCGCTGATCGCGGTGGCCGCGGGCTGCGTGGCCTTGAGCCTCTACTTCGGCCGGCCATCAAGTCCCCTGAAGTTCCGAACCGACCAGTGGGATCCCGACCTGCGGTTGTGGTGGGACATGCTGCGCATCGGAGTCCCCGCGGGCGCCGAGTTCGCCCTGATGTCCATCTACGTCGTCCTCGTCTACGACATCATCCGGCCGTTCGGCGCGGCCGCTCAGGCCGGCTTCGGGGTGGGCGCGCGGCTGATGCAGGCCCTCTTCCTCCCTACCGTGGCCATCGCCATGGCCACCGGCCCCGTGGTCGGCCAGAACTTCGGGGCAAGGCTCGGCGATCGGGTGCGAGGGGCCTTCCACGCAGGCGCCGCCATGTGCTCCGCGGTCATGGTGATTCTCACCATCCTGTGCCACATCGCGCCGGAAGCCCTGGTGCGCATCTTCAACGACGATCCTCAGGTGGTTGTCTACGGCGCCGAGTACCTGCGCGTAATCAGCTGGAACTTCCTCGCCTCCGGCCTGGTGTTCGTGAGTTCCAGCGTCTTCCAGGGCATGGGGAACACCCTCCCTTCGCTCGCCACTTCAGCCCTGCGTCTGGCTCTCTTCGCTGTCCCCGCCTACGTTCTATCCCATCGCCAGGGGTTCCAGCTCGTGCACGTCTGGCAGATCGGAGTGGCCTCGGTCACCATCCAGTTCGTGGTGAACATGGCGCTGCTTCGCCGCGAGTTCGCTCGACGGCTCACCTTCGTGTAGCGACCGTCTTACGCTTCGGGCGGAGCGGGAGTGTGGCGGAAGGCAGCCCCTCGGGACTCCGGATCCCAGCCGGCTCCAATGGCCGAACGGACGGCCAGCGCCAAGACCTGATTCCAGCGGTCAGGGTTCGGCATCCGATCGACGCCAAACGTTGAGAAGTGGACGTCGAGGATCAGCTCCTTGGTCTTGCCGGGGCGAATCCAGACGGAAACCGAAACACCCTTCAGCTCCTTGCGCCAGTCGAGAAAGATGGGATGGCGCTTCTCCCAGATCATGTCGTAGCCGTCGACGCTGATGGGGTTCGGCTCGCTCACCCGCTTCTGGCGCTTGCCGCTCTCCACTAGAGACGGCTCCGCACGGACGCTTCTATCGTCTCCAGATGGCTCGCCATGCCCAAGGATAATCTTCGGTGGCGCCCTCAGTCCGCGGCGCCGCCAGCAGCGAGGTCCCGAAGGCGATCAAGAGCCTTCCCGAAGCTCTCTCGGCGCACGGCTACGGCATCCGCGTCCGGCAACTCGGAGGTGTCGGCCACGAGGCTCGACCTTCCCCCCGGCTTGTCGTAGGCGCGCAGTTCGACCACCGACGAGAGCCACTTGTATCGCATCCGCGCGTACCCGGCCTTCTTCATCTCCATGGTCTTTCCGGCGACAAAGGCCTCCTCAATGCTCTTCCGCAGCGCCGGATCCGCGCCCTTCAGCCAAACCTTCCGCGTCTTCGCCTGGTTGAGGAACGAGACGATCCAGTCAACCGGAGCGGCGAGGGCGCGAGACACCGAGACCTGAAACGTTCCTGTGCAACTCTGGTTCTCCTGGCGCAGACCGCGCGCCCGCTCCCAGGTGATGGTGATCATCTGCGCGTGCCACGCCGACACTTTGTGCTCGGAGTAGAGATGTTCGGCGGCCCGGGTGTGCCCGTGACTCTTCCCGAAACCGTCGAGGACCTTGAACCAGTGGGCGAGATCGTGCCCGGTGCTCTTGATCGCCGTCCGGTTCGACAACTCGCCCCGGGGAATGCGGCCGTCGCGGACCTCGGGCACGTTCGGAAGGGGCGGCGCTTCGGGCTCCTTCGCTGTGGTGGCAGTCCTGAGGCGCGTGGCGAGAACCTGTCGTCTCGCGGTGGTGTAGCTCTCCCCCGTTTTTGAGGCGCGGGCGCGGATCGTGGTCTTCAGTTTGGCGGCTTGAGTCATGGGCGTGGTTTCTTTCTTCAATGGCCTTGGCCTTCAAGCCCCCGCCTCAAAGTCCGCAGCCGAAGAAAGCAAACGCCAACCGACTCGCCCGAGGTTTGGTGACCCCTTTGCCCTCGTCGCATCCTCGCGGGGGGAGGAAGTTCGAAGGTGCGGCGCGGACTTGATCGCCTTGGGGAGAATCATCCTCCTCCTTCGGGAAGCCTGTCAACCGGGCGTGTGGAAGTCGAGGCCGAGATGCCCGTGAGCCGCTCAGAGCGGCCACGCCACCGACTCACCCCAGGTCAGGACCCGCACCGGAAGGTCCACACCCTCGACCCAGCGGGCGGCCGCGTCGTATCCCCCATCCTCAGAGTCGGCCGGCTGCCCCAACTCGGCGAGGTGCGTTGGCACGAGCAGCCCGGGACGAACGCTTCCGACGAGCATCCGCGCGGAACTCGCAGGATCTATATCGGGTCCGAAGCGGCCGATGGTCGCCAAGAGAACGTCGGGGCTCCCGACCACATCCACGAACTGGGTGTGATCGTGGTCCGCGAGGTGCAAGATCACGCAGTCCCCGAGACGAATCTCGTAGGCACGCTGGGCGATCCGCATCTCCGGGTCACGTCGATGCGCGGCGCGATGGGCGCGGACCTCGAGAGTGTCGGAGCCCGCATCAAGTTGCCGGACCGCTCCCGCGGCCATGCCGATGACGTCGGCCCCAATCAACGATTGCACTTCCGAGGGAGCGATCACCGGCCGGCCACGCTCGCGCAAGCCTCTGACGAGGTCGAGGTCAAGGTGATCGGGCAGTCGTTGAGTCACGAGGAGTGCGTCGAGCGAATCGGCGAGGCCGCGCACGACGTCGTCCGGCATCTGCCAGTTGAGGCCCCAGACGTGGCGACCCGTGACCACATCTATGCCGATGCGCGCCGAGGCCGAGCGCACCACCACGCCGCAGTTGTAGAGCTGAAAGATCTCAACGCCCGAGGCGGGCCCCTGGGCCTTGAGGCGGGAGATCACGTGCTCGAGGCACCGCAGATGGTAGGAGCGAACGGCGGCGTTTCCGGACGCATTGGGCAGCGCAAGCGCGAAATCCAGGGCCGTGCGCGCGGCCACGCGTTCGGCGTCGGGGGCCTCGCCATGCAGGGCGTCGAAAACGCCGCGCGACAACTCATCGGCGAAGCGATGCTCGGTGGTCTCGAAAACGGAGTTCACCCCGCCATAACCGTCGGGCTCCGTCTGCGGATTCGCTTCGTCCTCGACCCAGTACTGGCCATCGACGATGAATTTGTAGGAGTGCCGGTCGGGGAACGGGATCTCCACCACCGCCTCGAACCGGCCGTCGGCCCCGCGGATCATGGCGAGACCCTCGCGGTCCCATTGGTTGAACGAACCCGTCACCCCGACCCGCCCCGCGTCGCCGCGGAAGTGGAATGTCACCCACGCCCCGCTAACCAGAGGCTCGGATGATCGGCGCGTATGCGCCGGCAGGCTGGGACTCTCCGCGGCCTGGACCGCGGCCATCGCCTGCACCAGGCCGTAACCCTGACGTTCGCGCGGGATATGCGGCGCGGGGCGCGCGGTGTGGATCAGCAGGTCGCGCACCGCACGGGGCGTCAGCGTAGGACACGCCTCGAGCATCTGCGCCACTACCGATGCCACCACCGGAGCGGCGAACGAGGTTCCATCCACGTGCTGATAGTGCGGGCCTACGAGCTTCATGTCTCGCACCTCGGCCTCCAACCGGGCGCGCAGACCTTCATCATCCAGACCTAAGGGGTCAATGCCCAGATCCTTGCGCCGCACGAGTTCGTCCCGTAGCTCAGCATCGGTCAGGCCGCGGCTGAAGTAGAGCGCCCGCGCCTTGTCGAAGATGGGTGTGCCGGGCAGGATCGGCGCGGCCACGAGCGAGCCGGGCGCGCACAACTCCGGCTTGGTCAGCCCATCCACGGTTATCCCGTATTGAGAGCGGTAAGCAACGAGCGTCATCTCGTTCGGCAGGTTCTTGTCCACGAGTCCGCCCACCGTCAAGACCGACGGAGCGTTCGCCGGGGGCACGCTCGGACGCAGCGGATCGTTCCCCGCGGCCGCCACCACCACCACACCCGCCTGGACGAGGAGTTCCGCCGCTTCGTCCACGGCGCTGTCGCGATAGGAATCGGGGAGATCGGTACCGAGGGAGATGTTCACCACCCGGATGCCCTGCTCCTCGTGATTCTTGAGCAACCATTCGAGCGCGGCGAGAACGTCCTCCGTGCGAATGCGGTTCTTACGCCCCACCGCGAGGAGAACCAGGTCCGCCTCGCTCGCGATTCCGCGGTAGAGGCCGTTCGACAGGTAGCCGCTGCCCGCACAGACCACGGTGGTCATGGTGCCGTGCCACGCGTCATCATGAGGCTTGTGAAGCGTGCGTTCGAGGCCGGTCAGATCGACGTGGGTCCGGATGCGGTTGCGGGGGGTGACGAGGTCTGGGTGCGCATAGAAGCCCGAGTCGATGAACGCGATGACCACACCGCGACCGGTTTGGCGGGGGTGGGCGCCGAGCCGGGTGCGCGTTGGCAGGACCACCGGGTGATCGAAGAATGTGGGCTCGGTCGCGGCTTCGCCCAGCAGGAGTCCGCTCGCGTGCCGAGCCACGACATCGAGGGCCATCGCCTCCGTCCAGGCCGTTGCTCCTTCGTCGGCGAAGAGAATCTCGTCACTCGAACGCCCCAGCAGGTGTCGCAAGACCACGCTCGCCTCCGCCGGGAACACCTGGAGAAGCGGCGGGCCGGCTCGCCGCGGGAGGCGAGCCCGGAAACGTCCCATCTCCGCTGGCTCCACTTGAGACCGTCGGAGGGCTACGATCTCGCGGATCTCGAGACCCGTGCCGTAATAGAGGAGGAGGGCAAGCAGTTCCTGGAGTTCCTGTGTGGAAACGCGAGAGCCCTCGGAAGCAAGCAGCGCCTCGAGCTGCCCTTTCAGCTCATGGACGCGACCCTCGCGCTCACGCAGCTCCCAGAATCGCTCGAGGGCGGCGCGCAGAAAACCCAACTGCGCCATGAAGCGAACCTTAACGCGGATTTGTGAGTAGGGGGTGCGTCAGGGCGACACCCTTTGGGAGTCGGGGCCGACAGGGTCGGTCCGCTACGATCCACCTGACATGAAGAAGCTCCCCCTCTTGCTCCTCGTCTTCGCTTCGGCCTGCGGGAGCCCGGAACCGGAATGCTCCCGCGACACCATGTGCGCCCGCGGTTCGGTCTGCGCGAGCGGCAAGTGCGAACTGCTCGCCTGCACCCTCGAGTACGCGCCGGTCTGCGGCTCGGATGGTGTCACCTACTCGAACGCCTGCGCCGCGCGAGGTGGCCACGCCACGGTAGCCCGCCAGGGCCCGTGTTCGTAGCTACCGGCCGCCCCAGAAGAAGCTGGCTTTGAGGGCGAAGATGTTGTCGCCTTCGGCCGAGAGGGAGTCGAACAGGTCCGACACGCCGGCGCGCTCGTAGCGGGCTGAGTTCGACCGGTCCTGCTGCCATACCGCGTAGAACGTGGAGCCGGGCCGATATTCCCAACGCAGGACCACGTTGCTGCGGAACGAGAGTTCGCGGAAATCGTTGTTGGCCACAACGAAGGTTTGGGCACCGTCACGGACCAGCAGAGAGCCTTCCGAGCCCGCGGTAACCTCCGTCCCGTCCTGGCCGTACGCGCGGAGTTGCCGGCTGCGCGGGGCCAGCAGCTCGCCATGATCGCGATACCGCCCACTCGCGGCGAAGGGCTCGGCATAGATATCGAGAGTGAGATCGGGCTTGAGGACGAGACTGGCGCGGAACTGCATGAGGAACGTGCGCTGGTCGACGGCGGCGAAGATGTACCGCTGACCATAGGTCGCGGCGCGGCCACCGGCGAGAGTGTCGACGTACTGGCGCGCGGTGGTCGACTCCGAGAAGGTCGGATTGATCTGGAGCGAAACCCGGGGACTTGCCTGCAGCGAGAGAGTTCCGCTCACCTCGCGCCGCGAGCCGCCATCGTCATCACCCGCCGCCTCGAGGGACACGGCGAAACGCGTGGGGCTTTGAAAAGCGTTGCCGCCAGAGAGGTCGACGCTCCAGCCTGGAGCCTTGCCCATTGTGGGCCCGCCGCGGGTGAGGCGCTGGTCCTGGGCCGCCCCGGAAAACTCGACCTCGATCGAGGTCTCCCAGAAGTTTCGCCAGTTGACGTTCGCGAAAAGTTCGATGTCCCGGTTTTGAACTTCACCCGCGTAGTTCTCCTCGGCGTTGACGGAGGCGCCGGTTTCCCAGCGATAGAAGAAGCCGGGCTTCGTTTGTCGATACCCCGCGAACCCGCCCAGGAACCGTCCGTCCGCGGTCTGCAGCGAGCCGATGTCGTTCCGTTCGGTTTCAGGCGATTCAAAGCCAGTCCACACCTCGAACGTCCAGCGGCCCTCGCCTTTGCGGAAGCTCAGCGAGCCTGAACCTCCGTCCAGAGTGCGGCGCGTCGGATCCAGACGGACGTGGGAGGCGTCGGGCCGCTGGAAGTAACGCGCGCTCGAGCGCTGCAGGCGTTCGATGTTGGCGGGCTCGCCGGCCACTCGGGTGTAGCCGATATTCCCGTCGATCTGATAGCGGCGGTTGGAGAAGCGATGGACGAAGTCGAACGCGGTGGTGAAGGCGCTGCGGTTGTAGAGCGCGGCCATGGGCTCTTTCGGATCAAGGTCTCGGGTCACGCCGGAGACAAACAGCGCGATCCCGGACCCTCCCGCTCCAAGTTCCTGCTTGAGCCGGACCACGCCATATGAGGTGCGGGGGCCGACCGTCACCTCACGCAGCGTTTGGTCCGCGCTCTCGAAGATCCGCGCCTCCTCCTGGCCGGTCACCGCGAAGAGCCCTCCGACCGTGAGGCCCGATGCCAGCCGGCCGGAGAGTTTGGCGGCCGCGACGATCTCGGAGTTGCGCGGATACTGAACCGCCTCACCCTCTGCCTCGCCGCGCGGAGCCCCGCCGATGCGACGGGAATAGAAATAGCCCCCGACGCCGTTGAAGATCGACGCGCCCTCGGTGAAGAAGGGGCGCTTCTCGGAGAAGAACGTCTCGAAGGCGGAGAGATTGACCTCGGCCGGATCGGCCTCGACCTGGCCGAAGTCGGGCCGGATGGTGGACTCGAGCGTGAGGTTCGGTCCGAGGCCCATCTTGAAGTCGAGACCCAAACGCGCCTGCTGATCCCAGCCGTCACGGAAAGGCGTGCCTTCGTCGGCGCCAGCCACCCCCGTGCCCGCGACGTACGGCATCAGCTCCACGCGCCGGCTCGGCTTGATCCCGCTGATCCCATGCAGCTCGCCCATGCGCGACGACCAGCCGGTTTCGTCTTTAGGAATCGGAATCCAGAAGACGTCCTCATTCTTCGAGGGAATCCAACGATCGACATTCAGCCCCCACACCTGGGTTTCCGCGGCATTGAACCGGAGTTGAGAGAAGGGAATCCTGAACTCAGCTGTCCATCCGTTCTCATCCTGATGCGCCCGGGCCTGCCAGACGGGATCGAAGCCGGAGTCGCGATCCCGCTCGCTGTCTGAGCGATGCAAAAAGTCGAGCCTCACTCCCGCGGCGCTCACTCCGAACGAGTAAGCAGTCCGGCGGTCGAGGTAGGTGTCGAGCGAGATCCACAGGTGCTCGGAGGTGCTCGTGGAATCGCGCCGCGTGAGGGGGGCCCGGAGCTTCCGCCCCTTGACCTCCATGCGCGCGCCAACCCACAAGGCGTGATCGTCGAAAGCGAAGCGAAGTTCCATCGCCTCTGAGGGAGCGACTCCGAACACCGGCTCCTTCTGGATGAAATCGGTGATGGCCGGAGCGTCGCGCCAATGCGCCTCGTCCGGACGGCCGTCGAGGTGGAAGGCCTCGTTCGGCACGCGGACGGCCTGGGCCTGCTTCTTCGCGGGCGCGGCAGCCTGGCTTTTGGGAAGCAGGGGCGGCGCGCCCACCAGCGCGAGCAGGCATACCGCGCAGACCGCAGAGCGGATTGCCCCCCGAATTCGGGAAGGGGTGTCCGGATGATCCATGAACAGGTGGCCGCCCCCACCGGAAAGCGGCCAGTCTCTTAACCGCCGCCGCCGACCTTGCGCACCGCCGACGCGCGCTGGAAGCCCTTGGTGTTAGCGCCTCGGGAGCCCTTCTGCTCATGGAACGTCATACGATCCTGAGCCTTGGCCTTGCCGCCGGTCTCTGCCGGCGCCTCTTCAGGCGGCGCGTTCTTCAAAGCCTCGGCCGCGGCGGCAGCGCGCTCTTCGCGAGCAGCGGCCTCGTCCTTGTCGAGATGGCATTGCTTGTACTTCTTGCCGGACCCGCAATGGCAGGGATCGTTCCGGCCCAGGGTTTTTTTCGGGGGGATTGTGACCACTCTTGTATATGACCTCGGCCGAGAGTCTATTCGACCTCGTGCGTCAAGGTCCGAGTCGCCCCGCGTCTTATCATCGCCGCCCATGACTGCCCCGGCCCGGCGAGACGACGACGAGATCCGTATCCTCGCCACCAATCGAAAAGCGCTGCACGAGTTCGACATCCTCGAGAAACACGAGGTGGGCGTGGCCCTGCGCGGCACCGAGGTCAAGGCCTTCCGCGAGAACGGGTTTCAGTTCCGAGACAGCTATGTCGAGTTCCGGAACGGGGAGTTGTTCCTTTCCGGGGCCTCGGTCGCGCCCTACTCCCACGGAAACCGGATGAACCACTCCGAGGAACGCCAGCGAAAGCTGCTGATGCGGAAGAAGGACATCCTAAAGATCGGGGCCAAAGTCACCGAACGCGGGCTCACCCTGATTCCTCTCAAGGCCTATTTCAAAGGCGGGCGTGTGAAGTTCGAAATCGGTCTGGCCCGCGGCCGCAAGTCTCATGACAAGCGCGAGGCCATCAAGAAACGCGATATCGACAAGGACGTCCGCCGCGAGATGGGAACGCGCAGGACTTAGGTTCTCGGAAGAGCCGCCGTAAGATCCGCCATCCCCTTCACCCGTCAGGTCTTCGAATGTCCCTGCCGTCCCTCGGTCTTCTCGGTCGAATCGTTCTGGCGCTGAGCCTCGTGGGGCTCGCTCCGCTCGGGATCCTCGCCTATCAGCTCATCGGTGAGAACCGCGTGGCCCTCACCGATCAGGTGATACAGACCCACGCGGTGGCCGCCCGAACCGCGGCGGATCGGACCGAGGCCTTCCTGGCGCCTGCGGCAGATCGCGCTTTCGATCTCGCGGGCAACGAGGCGATCAACGCGGCGGCCGGGTCGAGCGAAGGCGTGTCGGTGCTCAGTGCCTCGGTACAGGGCCTGAACGGAGCGATGGGAATCCAGGTGCGAAACCTCCAGGGCGACGTCGCTGGTGGCGTTGTGGTCCGGGGCGCCGCGGACACGGTCAACGAGGTCCTGCGCGATCAAGCCCTATCCCGTCTGGGATTAGTCGTGGTGTCCGGAGAGGCCTACGTCCGTATTCGTGAACCGCTCCGCCACGCGGAGGGCACCGTCGATGTCGTGATCGACGCCGCCGACCTGACCGCTTTTCTGACCAGTCGTGAGATTGGTGAAGAAGCGGTGCTCGGCCTGTTCGACCAGAGCGGAGCCCTCATCTCCGGCTCGACGCCGGGCCTCTCCGCCGCAAGTTTCCCTGAGACGCTGCTCCGCGCGGGCCGCAGCGGCAAAGCCGCAGGGTCGGGTCGATACGAGGCCGAGGGAGGCCAGATCCTTGGGGCCTTCGCACCCGTGGGCTCAACGGGTTGGTTCGTGGCCTCGAAACAACCCTCGGTCATCGCGGATCGTGTGGCCACCCGCCTGCGCCGACGCTCGCTCACTGCCCTTGGTGTTTCCGTGGGTCTGATGGTGCTGATGGGATCCTTGGCCTACACCTCCCTGGTTCGACCGGTCCGCGCCCTCATCGAAGCCCAAAGGCGGTTCCTGGGAACCTCCTCCCGCCAAGGAATCGCAGCTCAAGGCGGAGAGGTAGGAGAACTGAGCGCGGCCTTCAAGACCATCGAACAAAGGATCCATGACCAGGAAGCCCTGGGCGAAGTCTTCCTGGGGCGCTATCAGGTTGTGAAGGTGTTGGGGCAGGGCGCCATGGGCTGCGTCTTTCTGGGCCACGACCCCAAGCTCCAACGCGGCGTGGCTCTAAAAACCATTCGCATGGGTGAGAGCCTGCCCGAGGCCGAACGCAAGGACCTGATGACGCGTCTCCTGAAGGAGGCGGTAACCGTGGCTCAGTTGAACCATCCCAACGTCGTGGATGTTTTCGACGTGGAGGACACCCCCGAGGCGGCCTTCATCGCCATGGAGCTGGTCGTGGGGAAGAGTCTCGAGCAACGGATCGAACGCGGGCCCCGACTGAGCATCGAGGCCGTAGTGCCCCTGNNTGCCGTAGTGCCCCTGGGCGCCCAGATCGCCCGGGCGCTCGAGGCCGCGCACGCCCAGGGCATCGTGCATCACGACGTGAAGCCGGCGAACATCCTGCTGGGCGACAACGGGGCGGTCAAGGTCACCGACTTCGGCATTGCTGAGTTGCTCTCGACACTGGCCAACCGGCCCGATGGCATTTGGGGAACCCTCGGATATCTCCCTCCGGAAACCCTGTTGGACGGGTCCTACAACGAGAGCTCAGATGTGTTTGCCCTGGGCGCGGTGTTGTACGAGTGCCTGAGCCATGGCAAGGCGGCGATTTCGGGTTCCACTCCGCAGGAAAGGACCAAAGCCACAATCAGGCCGATCCCCTCAATCCGAACGCACTGCCCGAACGTCCCAGAAGCCATGGAGAGTCTCATCATGGAAATGCTCTCGCCTCGTCCGGATCAGCGAAGGAGGAGCATGAGCCAGGTCGCGGAAACGCTGGAGTCGATCGCCTCACAGAACCAGTGGAGGTGGACGGCCTCCGCCGCAAACTGGACGCCGGACCTGGCACCCCCGCGTCCCTCACCCCCTGCCTCCCCTGTGCCCCCCGCTCCCCCTTCACCTGGCCTCACGGCCGAACTCCGAAAGGGGCGGTCGTGATTCTGGAATTCGCTCTTCTCACCAGCCTGCTGGCGGTGGGTGAAGACGCGCCCCCACGTGCGGGCGACACGGTCACCAAGTACACGGTTCAGCCGGGCGATACGCTCGAGAGTCTCAGCCGAAAGTATCTCGGAGATGCCTCCTTGTGGCCGGAGTACCACCGGCTGAACCCGCAAGTGACGGATCCCAGGAGGCTTCGTATCGGGAGCACTCTGCGCATCATCACGGCGCGTGTTCCCATCGCTCGGACCGCTCAAGTGGTGCTCGTAACGAAGCGGGTCGAAGAGAAACCATCAACCTCTGATTGGCGACCCTCTCGAGCGGGCAATGTGCTCCGGGAGAAAGAAGGGCTTCGGACCGGGAAAGACTCGTCGTCCGCTCTTCAGTTCGACGATGGCACCAGAATGAACCTCGGCGAGGACTCGCTCGTGTTCCTGCGCGAGGCCACCTCGAGCGTCGCGGGCAGAAAGAAACAGTCGCTCGAAGTGATGTCCGGCCAGGCCGATCTCAAGTCTCGGGTCCCGCGGAACTCCCGACAGTCCGACATTCAGATCCTCGTGGGCAAGGCGGTGGTGAGACCCAACCCAGATGCCAGCGGCGAAGGAGTGGTCCGGGCGCGCCGAGCCCAGGCCGGCGAGGCCGAAGTGATGGTCTTCAAGGGCAGAAGCCAGGTCCAGTCGGCGGGGGTGACCGTAGCCGTGCCCCAGGGCATGGGCACGAAAGTGCCGAACGGACAGGCTCCAAAGCCTCCAGAGAGCCTCCTCGCGCGACCCACTCTTGAATCCCCACTATCGACCTTCAAGAGCCCGTACGCCAATCCTGCCTTCGCTTGGAGGGTGGTCGGAGGCGCCACCTCGTACACCGTCGAGATCTGCGCCGACCCCACGTGCGAAAAGCTGGTGGTGCGGGCCACGAGCCTGACCGAGCCGCGATATCGGGTTCCGAGGCTAGGGGTGGGAATCTACTTTTGGCGCGCCATGGCCGTCAGCGCCAGCGGGCTCGACGGCTACCCTTCCTCGCCATCGAGCGTGGAGATCATCAGTGACGCCGTCGACGCCGATCCGCCTCTCATCATGGCCCAGATCCATGCGGGCTGGCTCCTGGGCGCAGACAAGGAAACGCGGGCGGCCGCGGGGGCCTGGGTCGCGATCGAGGCACGCGACCACGTTTCCGGCCTCAAGGAGATTTACTCCCGGTGGGATGGTGGGCCCTGGCAGCGAATCCCTGCCGAGACGATGTCGGCCTGCGAGAACCGGTGTTTGCTCGGCCGGCGCCTTAGCCGCATCACTCTGAGCCCAATCCCAACCGGACCCGCGGTTCACGTCCTCGACGTGCGCGCCGTGGATGTGGCCGGTCAGGAATCAGCCATCAAGACCCTGCACTTCCAGAATGGCGGCCTGGTGGATCCACCGCGCGCGGAAAAAAAGGGGACGGGTTCAGAGCGGGTTCCGGGCGCGGCCAAGTAGTTCAAGGGGCGTCGCGCGGGCCGACCACACGGTTACGGCCGAGCTCCTTCGCGCGATACAAACGCGCGTCGGCGGCCTGGATGAACTCGATGGATAGAAGCGCCCCTCCGACCCGCGGATCAAGAGTGGCGACGCCGGCGGAGATCGTCACCGGGATGTGCTGGCCATCGAACACCACGCGCGTTGACTCGACCGAGGTCCGTAGTCTCTCTGCGAGTTGGATCGCGTTGTCAGCCGGCGCCTCGGGCAGCACGATTGCGAACTCCTCGCCCCCGTAGCGCGCGAAGCACTCCTCCTTGCGGATATGCTGCTTGATCACACCCGCGACCTCGCGAAGGACGTGATCACCGGCAAGGTGGCCGTGGTTGTCGTTCACTTCCTTGAAGTGATCGAGGTCGAGCATTATCAGCGACAACGCGCGCGAGTAACGCTCGCTGCGCGACAATTCGCGCTCGAGGAATTCAAGGAGGTACCGCTTGTTCGAACACTGGGTGAGGGCGTCCACGATGGTCATCTGGTAGATCGCTTCGTGGTACGCCGCCTCGACCGAATCGCCGAAGAGGAATTTCAGGATCAACCCGCCGATCTTGAGATTTGAACCACTCGCGAGCACGGTGGGGTCCTTGATCTCCTGGCCGTCGACGAAAGTGCCGTTCTTGCTGCCAAGGTCTTGGGCCGCAAAGCCGCCTTCTCCGCTCACCACCTTGCAGTGGTTGCGCGAGACGCTGTCGAGCCCGTCGATAACGATGTCGCATTGCGGATCGCGACCGATGACGGTCTCGGCCTTGTCCAGAACGTAGCGCTTACCGAGGTTGGGCCCATAGATGACGACCAGGCAGGCCGCCGAGCCGCCGATCATCGGATCGGGCGAAGGGGGGAACTCGATGACGGCCGTTTCCATCGGACCGCAGCGTAAGGGAAACGAGCAACCATTGCCAATGGCCCGCACGAGCGCCGCGGTGCGAGCGGAGGCGGAATTCACTTCCGCCGGAGCGAGAGGGGGTTGGGGGGGCGGGGCCGTTCACCGCCCCCCAACTAAAGAAACGCCGCAAAAAGCAAATGCGCGAAGGCTGTAGGGGCGGCTACATCCTTCGCGCAGGACGGACTGTACGCAGGTCGGAGGATCAAGGGGGCACGAAGGCTATTGATTTGCGCATCGACATCTCGTGTGCGCCAAAGACAACTGCGACAAGAGCTAGAAGTCGGTGGTCCCTGACACGAGCCTCGCGGCTATAATCAAGGCCGCAAAGGGCTCGCCTCCCCGACCGTCCTCCTGCCGAGGGTTCCCCCGGGGCGCCGCGCGAGCAAACCATCCAAGCCCTGATCTCCTCGATGTTTGCGCGGGAGCCAGGCGCTGCTTCACAAGGTCGAAGACCCCCGAAATGATTCACGTCGAAGGTTTGTCCAAGCGCTACGGCGCGCGCGTTCTCTGGGAGAACGTGAACTGGCACGTCAGGAAGAACGATCGCATCGGCCTGTGCGGCCCGAATGGCGCAGGTAAATCGACGCTACTGAAGATCCTCGCCGGCCTCGAGGAGTACGACGGCGGCCAGGTCCGCATGGCCTCCGACCTCACCATCGGCTACCTTCCCCAGGACGGAATCGCCCACAAGGGCCGAACCCTGCACGCCGAGGTCTCGCTCGCCTTCACTCCCCTTCTCGCGCTGAAGGCCGAGCAGGACCGGATCGAAGCCACCCTCGAGCACGAAGACCCAGGCACCACCGAAGAAGAGCATCTCGCCCTCCTCGACCGCTACGCCGAGGTGATGGATCACTTCAAGCGCGCGGGCGGGTTCGAGATGGACATCCGCATCGCGAACGTCCTGCGCGGCCTTGGCTTCAAACCCACCGACCATCAGCGGCCCTGCGACGAGTTCTCGGGCGGCTGGCAGATGCGCATCGCGCTCGCCAAGCTGCTGCTCCAGCGGCCGAACCTGCTGCTGATGGACGAGCCGACGAACCACCTCGACCTCCCCGCCTGCAACTGGCTCGAGGAGTATCTGCACGACTACGAGGGCTCGGTCGTCCTGGTTTCCCATGACCGCTTCTTCCTCGACTCGGTGGTGAAGCGCATCACCCAGGTCGAACTGCGCACGCTGACCGACTACCACGGCAACTACTCGAAATACCTCGTCGACTATCAGGCGAACCTCGAAAACCTGCTCGAGTCCCACCGAAGGCAGAGCGAGGAGATCGAGAAGACCGAAGCGTTCATCAATCGCTTCCGCTATCAGGCCACCAAAGCGCGCCAGGTGCAGAGCCGGATCAAGCAGCTCGACAAGGTCGAACGCATCGAAATCCCCGCTCAGCGCCAGAAGATCCACTTCCACTTCCCCGAAGCGCCCAAGGCCGGCCGCGTGGTTCTCGATGTCAAAGGCCTCCGACGCGCTTATGGCGAAAACGTGATCCTCGACTCGGTCAACCTGACCGTCGACCGCGGCGATCGGATCGCCCTGGTGGGACCAAACGGCGCGGGCAAGTCGACGCTGATGCGCGTCCTCGCCGGCACAGACAAGCCCACGAGCGGCACGATCACCCTCGGACATCAGGTGGTGATGGACTACTTCGCCCAGAACCAGGCGGACATCCTCACCGGCTCGCAGACCGTCTACGAGGAGATGGCGGGAACGAGCCCCACCACCATGGTGCCCATGATCCGATCCATCCTCGGCGGCTTCCTGTTCTCGGGTGACGACGCCTACAAGAAGGTCTCCGTCCTCTCCGGCGGCGAACGGAACCGCCTCGCCCTCGCGAAGATGCTTCTCAAAGCCAGCAACCTGCTGTTGCTCGACGAGCCCACGAACCACCTCGATATCGACTCGAAGGACATCCTGCTCGAAGCCCTCGCCGCGTACACCGGCACCATCATCTTCGTCTCGCACGACCGCCACTTCGTCGACCGTCTGGCCCTAAAGGTGATCGACGTGGGCGAAGGCAAAGCCACCATGTACCCGGGCGGCTACGAGGACTTCCTCGACTGGAGAAGACGCGTGGAAGCCGGAGAGACGGGCGCGACCGCACCGACCCGGCCCAAAGCGCCCAGCCTGTCCGAGGTAAAGACCGCGGTGGTGAAGGCTGTGGCGATCGCCCCGCCCGGCCTTCCCCAGAAACCACCTCCGGCGCCCATGCCGGAGAAGCGATCCGCCGCTCCCCCCGCGACCGCGTCCGGGAACCCCCTCGCCCCCAGGCTGCGCAAGCCCGATGCCGATCCAAAGGCCGCGGCCGAAGCCGAGCGTCAGGCCCGCATCGCCGCGGACCGCGCGGAGAAGAAGCGCAAACAGCGTCTCGACGAGATCGAGAAGCGCATCGCCGAGAGAGAGGCCGCGGTGGTCACCCTCGAGAAGGAGATGGCGAGCCCTGGTTTCTTCGAGGATCGCGCGCGCGCTGAGAAGGCGGCCAAGGATCGCGAGGCTCTGATGTGGGAAGTGAACGACCTCATGGGCCAGTGGGAACTGATGCAGCAGGAAGCCGCACCCGCGTCCTAAGCGGCTCGCGGTCAGCGGCCTGTTCCGGAGACGGCGTCCCCATCCAGGCCACGGCGATCCAGAGGAAGCGGAAGTGCATCACGTCGGCGTTCAGGCTGTTGACGAGCAGGCCCAGGAGGGCGGCGAACGCGGCCCGGGGCAGAGGTGAAGACGAACCGACGGTTTGGAGGCCGTCGCGGATCCAGACGGCCCACAGAAGAAAGAGGGAAAGTCCGCCGAGGATGCCCGATTCAGCGAGCCGGCCGAGCGGGGCGCAGTGCGCCATCAGGCCCCGAGGGATTCGCTTGGGGAGGCGTCCCTCCCGATGCGCCCGGCGCGACTCCACCACGAAGCGGCCGGGACCGATCCCGGTCAGGGGGTGATCCCGGAACGCGGACCCGGCCACTCGTTTCATCAGCACATATTGGTCCAGTTGCGCCTCGACTCTCACCCCGAGAAGGTCGATGGACAGGCGATCCACCGCCGCTGGCGGGCCTCCCCTTGGAAGCGGGTTCACGACCGATGCGGCGTTGACGATGATGAACACGACGAGCGCACCACCCCATGCGGCGGCGCGCAACGAGCGCGAGGGAATTGAACCCGCTACAAAGAAAACGGCGGCCACGGCAAAACCGGCGACGCTGTGCGAGAAGGTCAGAAACTCGGCCGCGGCCAGGAGCACCAGGATCGCGGACCAGAACACCCGCCGTGCTTCGCCGTCCACTACGCGCAGACCCAGTGCGAGAGCGAACGCGACCAGCAGCGCGTTGCCCAGAAATTCGGGCGCCTCGAACGCGCCTCTGAGTCTTGGGAGCAAACCGCCCGCCCAGCCAAGGGGTGAGAGAGGGGCACGACCCGACTCCAGAAGAAAGACAGCCGGGATCGAGACCGCGGCCACCGTCGCCACCACCAACGCGAACGCTCGTTGCAGTCGACGGGTGAGGCCGGGGTCGCTCGAAAGCGCCCGGAAGACCATGAAGAGGGTGGCGAGATAGAGCTGCTTGCCCAGTTCCCCCAAACCTGCTCGCGGATCCGGGGAGAGGATGGACGTGACCAGAGTGACGGCCAGATACAGGGCCAGGGGCCAATCGCCCCGTCGCCACCAGGAGCCTTCCGGAGCCCACCAAAAGGCCGCCGCCGCCAGGGGCAGGAACAGAAGATCGCCCCATTGGGCGTTCAAGGGCAGGCCGGATCGGCCCAGCGGCAGGAGAAGGACGTAGAGGAGTGCCAGCCACGAAACCGCCCGGATCATGAGAGCGGCGACGTTAGCCCCGACGCGTCCGAATGGGAAGCCACCTCTCCGGCCTGATAATTCCCCTCGTGCCCGAGCTGCCCGACCTGACCATCTACGTCGAGGCGCTGGATCGTTTCATCGGAAGCCGCGCCATAGAGTCCGTTCGGCTCGCCACGCCGTTCCTGCTCCGGAGCTTCGACCCGCCCCTCTCCGCGGTCAGCGGGAGAAGGGTGATCTCGGTCGAGCGCATCGCCAAGAGGATCGTTATCGGCGTCGAGGACGACCTGTTCCTGGTGATCCACCTCATGATCGCCGGGCGCTTCCACTGGAAGAAGCGGGGCGCCGCCCTCACACGAAGAACCGATCACCTGGCCCTCGACTTCGATCACGGATCGCTTTTCCTCACCGAAGCCTCAACGAAGAAGCGAGCCTCTCTTTACGTGGTGCGTGGCCGGCCCGCACTCGCGGCCCACGATCCGGGTGGCCTCGAACCGCTCTCAAGCTCGGTCGAGCAATTCAAAACCCGTCTGGTCGCCGAAAACCACACGGTCAAACGGTCGCTCACCGACCCACGCCTCTTCGCCGGGATCGGAAACGCTTATTCCGACGAGATCCTTCATCGGGCCCGGTTGTCTCCTCTGGTGTGGACGCAGCGCCTGAAAGACGACGAGATCGAGCGCCTTCACGGCGCCGTGCAAGAGACCTTGACCGAGTGGCGTCAGCGCTTGCGGCAACAGTGGGGCGAGCGATTCCCGGAAAAGGTCACGGCCTTTCATCCAGGCATGGCGGCCCACGGCAAGGCGAAACAACCCTGCCCGGTCTGCGCCACCCCGATTCAGCGCATCGCCTACGCGACGAACGAATGCAACTACTGCCCGACCTGCCAGACCGGTGGGAAGCTTCTGGCCGACCGGGGACTCTCCCGCCTGCTCCGCGGGGACTGGCCGAAGTCGCTGGAAGAGATGGAGGAGGGTAAGGCCGCCCGCCGCGAATCGACGGCCTGACGACGGGCGCTCCTTGACTAGGAGCATCCTCAACACCTACGCTTCTTTTATGGGTCTTAAAGGTCTTCTCGAAAAGATGAAGCTGGTGGAGTCGGAGGAAGAGGCGGTCGAGACGCCGCTCGCCTCGCCCCGCCCGCCTGCCGCTCCCGCCGCGCCCCGCCGGCCCGCCGCCCCGGCGGCCCCGCAGCCCACCATGGCCGACATCCTTCACCGGGTTCCCGAGCCCCGGCTCGATGAACAGTCCCTGTCCGGAAGCACTGAGATCCCCGACTTCGCTTCGATCTACAAAGCCTCGGGCATCAAAGACCCGAGCCACGGCTTCACCGCCTACAAGGTGCTCGAAATCCTCTCTTCGGCCGACTTCGCCGGTCTCGATGGCAAGGCCCGGGCCGCCGCCCTCTCCGGATTCCTGCGCATGAATCCCGCGGGCGCCGTGCCCATCGAGGACGTGATCCAGGATGCGCTGGCCCGCGACACCGCCCTCGATGGTTTCGAAGGTTTCCTGCGCATGAAGCTCGAAGCGCGAAACGCCGACCGCGAGAAAGACAATGCGGCCCTGCAGGCCGGCATCGACGAACTCACGCGCAACAATCGCGAGAAGATGCAGGCCAACCTCGAGGCCATGGCCAAAGAGCAGGAGCGATTCGCGTCATGGCAGGCGCGAAAGCGCATCGAGGAACAGAAACTCTTCGAGGCGGTTGGCCCCTTCGTGGAGAAGAACCCGGTTTCGGTCGGCAATTCGACGCCCGAGCCCAAGGGCTGAACGGGCGCCCGACCTTCAGTAATCAAACAAGCGCTACCAAGGAGACTCCCCCATGTTCGGCCGGCTCAGCAGGATGCTCAAATCGTGGCTCGGTTTCTTCATCTCCTTCGGCGAGGACCCCGAGGTGATGCTCCAGGAATCCATCGAGGAGATGCGCAACACTCTCCCCAAGCTCAACCAGATCCTCGTCACCACCAGGGCCACCGTCATCCGCCTGGAGCAGGAAAAGGATGAGATGGAGCGGAAGGAGAAACAGCTCATCGCCTCCATCCAGGCCGCCCTCAAGGAAGGCAGCGCCGAGGCGCGGCGCATCGCCGAGGACGACGCCTCGACCCTGCAGCAGATCCGCCTCGAGCTGACCGCGAGCCGTGAACAGCTCATGGCCGCCTCCAACGCTTTCGAAAACGCCCAACTCACGGTCGATGACATCAAGGGCAAGCTCAAGCTCAAGATCGAGCAGAGCCGAAGGGCTATCCAGGAGTCGAGGAAGGCCGAGGTCCTGAAGAGCGCTTCGGCTGCGCTCGCCGAACTCGACACCTACGGAACGGCCTCCACGGCCGAGAAGTACCTCGATCAGATCAAGCAGAAGGTGGCCGAGAGCAAGGCCTCGGTCGAGATCGCCACCGGCGGCCTCGACGTGGACCGCATCAAGATGGAGCGCAAGGCCCGGAAGATCCAGGCCCAGGGCGTGCTGGCCGAGTTCGAGGTGGAGATGGGCCTCAAGAAGCCCGACGCGGTGGCCGTGGCCGCGCCCTTCCCCGAAGCCGCGCCCGGCCAGCCGCAGAAGACGCCCCAGGCAGGTTCGTAACTCCCTCCTGTGCTCGAGAAGTACCCGGTCCTCAAACGAGCCATCGTCAACCAGTACCAGGTGATCCTGGCCGCCGCCGCCACCACTCTGGCCGTGGCCACGGTGTCGCCTCTGCCCTTCCTCGTCCTGCTGGGGGCGGAGTTCATGGTGATGCCGTTCATGTTCGAACGGTTCAAGCGGCGGCTGGAGATCGAAAAGAAATACGCGGCGCGGCAGAACGAGAGCCTGTCCCAAAACGAGCGGTACGACCAGCTTCATCCCGACCAGAAGCTCCGCTACGACGGCTTCAAGAAGTTGTGCCGGCAGATCCAGGGCAACTACCGCGGCCTCACCACCGCGAGCCAGGGCATCCTCGCCGAGTACAACGACAAGTTCGAGGCCATCCTCGCCACCTGCCTGCGAAGGCTCTGGCTGGTGCGCAAGTACGACTCGATGATCCGCTCCATCGATGTCGACAAAGTTCTGGGCGAAACGGAGAAGCTGAAAGAATCGCTCGCCGCCGAAGGTCTCGCTCCCCGGGTGGCGGAGGCCTGGAAGCAGAATCTCGACATCAAGGAGAAGCTCCTGGCCGCGGTCGAGCGCAATATCGCCAACCGCGAGGCGCTGCTCGCCGAACTCGACTCCCTCGAATCCCTCTTCCAGCTTCTGCTGCAGAAGTCGCTGGCCGCGACCGACGCCCAGGCCTTCTCGCAGGAGATGGACGATCTCCTCTCCCAGGCCGATCAGGATGCGGCGAGCGTGCAGGAGATGGAACAGTTGCTCGGGTCCATGCCGGAACTGGCGGGAGTTCCCTCGATCTCGGACGAAGTGGGACGCCCCCTTCTGGAGACGCCTGAAGAACTCGAGTCCCTGACTGGTTCGCGGAGCTGGCGCGGCATCAAGCCGGCCACGAGCCAGCCGGAAACCCAAAGCCCTCCGACGCAAAGAGTTCCCAAACGAGGAGAGAGATCGCGATGAGCACGACGCCGCCCAACTCGTTCATCGAGACACTGCCCGGTTGGGCTGCCGAGTTGGTGCGCGCCGTCCGCGCGAAGCAGGCCAACACCTTTCTGATTCACGGGACCGTGGCCGACCTCGTGCCGGTGCGGTCGTCGTCCGGCCTGAGATTCCTCTCTCTCGAGGCCTTTCTCCAGCACGAGTTGTTCACGGGCTGGCCCGCGCTCATCACCTACAACCGCGCCGAAGGCCTTGGCTTCTCCTCGCCGGAAGCGCGCGGCCACTTCCAGGAGAAGCTCAAGAGTTACGACGCGGTCCACGGCACCGCCCACGCCCAGACGCTTCCGCGTGATCCGGGAAACGCCTTCGCCCTGCTCGATTCCTACTTCCGAAGCTGCGCCGCCGCCCAGCCGCCACGTCCGGTGGTGATGATGCTGCCCTTCGCGGACACCGTGGTCCCCGCGGGCGACGCTTCGTACCGGACGCCCGAAGACCGCGCCGTCCTTGTCTATCTGCGCAAGTGGTCGCAGGACCCGGCCCTCCTCGCCAAGAACATCGTGGTCGTCCTCGTCACTGAGACCCTGGCCGAACTCGACCCGAAGCTCCTGCGCGCGAACGCGGCCCGCGAAGTCGAGATCGTCCGCCCCGATCAACGAGGCCGCCTCGAATACCTCGAGGCGGTGCGTCCGGCCGAGTGGTACACGAAGATGTGCGAACTCGAGCCCGCGCGGTTGGCCGAACTGACCGCGGGCATGACTCGGGTTCAACTCGGGCAGATCCTCGACGGCGCCGACGCCGCCGGGGCGAAGATCACCCGCGACGAAGTCCGACGCACCAAGAAAGAAGTGATCGAGACGGAGGGCCTCGGCCTTCTCGAATACGTCGAGCCCAAATACGACCTGTCGATGGTGGCGGGCATGCCCGCGGTGAAAGAGCGTCTTCGTCGCGCCGCTCGGGCCATCGCGCGCGGGAACCCGGCAGCCGTGCCCATGGGCTACCTCATCTGCGGGCCCGTGGGCAGCGCCAAGACCTTCCTCGTCGAGTGTTTCTCCAACGAGATCGGCTTCCCCTGCGTCAAGCTCAAGAACTTCCGTTCGATGTGGGTGGGCTCGACCGAAGCCAACCTCGAGCGAATCCTGAAGATCCTGTCCTCACTGACTCCGGTGGGCGTGATCATCGACGAGGCCGACGCGGCCCTCGGCAACCGCGATGCCGGCGGCGACTCAGGCACCCAGAACCGCGTCTTCGCCCAGATCGCCGCCTTCATGGGCGACACGAGGAATCGCGGAAAAATCCTGTGGTTCCTCATCACCTGTCGCCCCGACCTTCTCCCCATCGACCTCAAGCGGCAGGGTAGGGCCGAGGAACACGTCCCCCTCTTCTACCCCGAGACGGCCGGCGAATACGACGAGATCTATCGCGTCATGCTCCGGAAGCTCGGGATCAAGACCACGGTCACCGACGTCTCAAAGGTGGCCGACGAGAAGGCGCTCATGGGTCTCTCCGGTTCCGACCTCGAGGCGGTGCTGGTGCGCGCCACCCTCGAAGCGGAAGCCGAGGGTGTATCCGAAGTCTCCGAGGCGCACCTCAGACGGGTGTTCACCGACTTCATCCCGCCCAGTAACTCGCGGGAGAGGGAAATGCAGATCCTGTGCGCGGTTCTCGAATCGACGAGCCGCGAGCTGCTGCCCGCCCGCTACCGGGACATGGACCGGGGAGAGATCCAGGGCCGCATCCAGGCCATCAAGATCGAGCTGCGGTTAGCCTGATCGACGGCGACGCAGCTCAGAAGCTGACGCCGATCTGGATGCTTCGCCCGGGTCCCTTGCCGAACTGAACGAGCATCGGTCGATTGCCTCGCATCACCGGTTGCACAAAGCCCAGCACCGCTGGTGGCGTCGAGACTGTGGTCGCACGACCATCGCCCGCGGGCATCGGAGCCGCAGGGGGGCGGTGGTGAAAATGCCGTGGCACAAAGCGGCCCACGAAGTAACCCACCGAGGCGCCGGCCAACACGTCGATGAGGTGGTGCCGGTCGCCCGCGACCCTCAGGTACCCCGTGGCCGCGGCGGAGAGACCGCCCACGAGCACCCATTCGTTCGAGGAATGACCTCGGAGCCTTGCGGTCTCACGGGCCGAGGAGATGAGGGCGAAAGCGATGGCCGTGTGCCCTGAAAAGAACGACAGATTCCGGTCTCCTTCGGGCGCCGTGGCGGGATGACAAGGGTCTCCGTTCGGCCGCTCGCGCCTGAAACTGTACTTTGCGACCTGGGTAAGGATGCCCGTCACCGCCACCGAATCCGCCACGATTCCCGCGTTGGTGAGCCATTCCCGCCCGCTCGATTCGTGACTGAGCGGACCAAGGGCGGCAAGCCCCACCGCGCCCAGGGTCCAGTAACTCAGTCGGGCGGCGCGACACGGGTTTTCCCACTTCGCCTGCCGCGCCCAGCGGTCGACCCGGTTCGGCGTGGCGCCATCACACCACCGACATGCAGGCGGCGTCCGAAAGATGTCGGCGGGCAGAGCCACGCCGGCTATGGCCGCGGTCAACAGCGGAACGCTTACGGATGTGTCGTACTGGAGATCGGTCGGCGACTCGCGCTTCGATTTCTCATCGGAGCTCTGAACCGCCAGCTCGGCTGGGTCGGTGAGGGGCGTAGCCTCAGCTAAACCGGAGAACGCGGTCAAGGACCAGGCGAGAAGGGCGATCAGGGGTGCCGTGGGAGCCGTCCATACCCGCATGTGCGACCGAGCGTAGCACCGCAGCGCCCGCTCTCAGAGTCCATAAAGCGCGCATGTTAGGCTCCCCCAACGTTGAAACCACGCCGTATCCTTGGAGCGGCCGCGCGGCGCCCCTCCCCCTGCCATGATTGAGACGCCCCACCCGACCGAGACAGACTCCGCCGAGCGCGACAGGTCGGCCATGCAGGGCCGCCAGCTCTTCGCTTACTACGGCCTCCTGTTCCTCTTTCTGGCGCTGAGCCGGTCGCTGCTCCTCGAACTCAACTCCCAGTTCGACCTCGCCATCTTCCCGAAGCTCGCCCTGGGCGTGCAGCAGGTGCTCGACAACGCGGCCGAGTTCGACAACGTCCTCAACACCCTGTACTCGCTGATGTACGCGTTCCTCTTCAGTCTGCCCATCGCCATCGTGTACCGAATCACCAAAGATGAGGGGCAGTTCGACCCCTCGCTGAGCCAGACCATCGTGCTCCTGTCGATGGTGGTGACCGCGGTCATGATCGTGATCTCGGGCGATCTGGCGCGCGCCTTCGGCCTGGCCGGGGTGGTGGCGGCGGTGCGCTTCCGCAACACCCTCGACGACGCCAAGGATGCGGTCTACATCTTCCTCGCCATCGCCATCGGCATGGCCTGCGGCGCGCGCGCCTACTCCACGGCGGTCTGGACCTCCGTGGTCATGACCACCGCCTTGTACCTCATGTGGCGCTATCACTTCGGCCAGTCTCCCGACCGCATCGTCTCCTCGCGCGAAGGCGGAAAGAAGGAGAAGAAAGACCGAAAGGAGAAGAGAGAGAAGAGAGACAAGAAGGACAAGAAGAAGGACAAGACCGCGAAGATGGCGCGCGAGCAAGGAGGGAAGAAGTCAAACGCGGCCATCATCATCGAAGCGCGCGACCTGATCCAGGCCCAGACCCACGCTGGAGTAGTCCTCGAGGCGAACGGAGGAAAGTGGCAGCTGGCCGCGATCCAGGCCGCCGAGGGCCCTGGGGGAACGCTCGAGTTCGTAGGACGCCTGGCCAAGACCGGTTCCCCCGCCTTGCTGATCCGCGCCATGCTCGAAGGCGAGGGCGGATCCTCCATCGCCGCCGCGTCGTTCCACTCCCTGAAGGCGGCGAAGGTCCCGGAGGCGGAACCCGCGCCCGCGGGGGCCGAGGCCTCGACATCGTGATGCCGGGATGGGGAACCCCTTGACCGAAGTGAACGTCGGACCCGCAGGCGGCGACCTGGCCTCCCGCAGGTTTGGCCTGGTCGTGACAGCCGCGCTCACCGTCATGGCCGTTCCCACACTCGGAGTGAACGACGCCACCCTGCGCCTCGCCGGTCTCATGGTGGCCATCTTCGGGACGCTCTTCCTGATGGCAGGGCTGGTCTTCCTGCAGAGAACCCACTACGCGGGAATCATGCTCATCCTCGCCGCATCCGGGATCATGGCCCTGGCCCGCCCCGGGGGACGTCCCGGCGCGGTGGCCGTGGGCCTTTCCGTCATGGCCCTGATGGCCGCGAATCTCCTCAACCATCGCTGCGCCCTGAACCGACTGCTGGGCATCAACAGTTGCCGGTGAGCCGGGCGCCTGTGCCTTTGGAGACGTTGAACGGCCGCTGTTAGATTCCAGAGCAGAGGCCCACAATGCACAATCCTGGAACCCAATCGGGCGAAGCCGTCAACGTGGGAGAGGCCGGAGGCGATCTGCCGGCCCGGCGTTTTGCCCTGGCCGTGACCACCAGTCTCACCGTCCTGGCCCTGCCCCCCCTCGGCGTCACCGAGAGCACGCTCAAGCTCGCCGCCATCCTGGTCGCGATGAGCGGCACCCTCCTGCTGATGGCCGGGCTGGTCTTCCTGCAGAAGACCCACTACGCGGGGGTGATGCTGATTCCCTCCGCCGGTCTGATCCTGCTCGTGTCCCAGGTGGGCAGCCGCATCGGGGCGGTGGCCATCGGCGCCTTGTTCTGCGCGGTGATGACGGCCAACCTGCTGACCTGCCGGTGCCCGCTCAATCGCGCGTTCGGCATCAACAGCTGCCCCTTCCGCGATCGGAACAAAGCCACGGAGGGGACCGCCGTGACCCTGGGGACTACTTAGCCCTCGAGAAGCTCAAAGTCGCGCTGTGCTTATCGCCGTTGCTCATCACCACGGTGATGAGGAAACTCGACCCGGCCGACGACTGCGGTGGCACGCGGAAGTTAGCGACAGTGGCAACGGTCTTTGGGTCGACGTTCTTCTCCAGAACCTCGGTGTTCAGGACCATGCCTTCTCCGGTGACCAACACTCCCGTCACCTTGATGTCCTTGCCGCCGATGTTGGTCAGCCGCAACTGCACGTCGAAGGCTTCGCCTTCCGGCACGCTCTGGGGCAACCCTTCCACGGTGAAGGTCCCGTCAAAACGCGGACCCACCAGCCGGAACTGGACGTCGAAGCCCTCGGGGCCCTTCATTTTCTTAACCGGGTCGCCCATCCAGCGGCTCACCCGCGCGGTCAGCATGGGACGATCGCTCGCCTTCTCGGCGGCCCGCGCCACCCCCGGCAGAGCGATCAGCGAGACGAACGCGCCAAGCATCACCGCTCGCCGCCCCGTCAGAGACATCGTCGTTTGAAATCGGTTCATGGTTCACCTGCCTCTTGTGTTCGATAAAGGTCGCGGGTCTTTTGGCCTCGCTGACCGGAAGGCTAGTCGCCTCGCCTCGAAACCGCTGTGATCCGGGTCGCAAGTCGGCCGTGACGGCCAGGAAAGCGTGAGGCCGATCACGATTCCACCCCCGCTAAGACGGTGCGTAGAGAAGGTCGAGGAGCTGGCGCTCCACCGCGCGGAACTCGGCGGAAGACTTGAGGGAAATATCGCGGTTGCCGAAGACAGGGACGTTCACGCGGTGCAGTATCCGCGCCGGCCGCGCGGAGAGCACATAGACCGTGTCGGCGAGATAGACCGCTTCCGAGACATCGTGGGTGATGAAGATGGTGGTGTTGTCTTCGGTGCGCGCGATGTCGAGAAGCAGTCCCTGCATGCCCCAGCGGGTCTGCGGATCGAGGGCGCCGAAGGGTTCGTCCATGAGAATGAGACGGGGCTGATTGATCAAGGTGCGCGCCAGGGCCACCCGCTGCTTCATCCCGCCCGAGAGGTCCTTCGGGTACCGGTTCCCGAAGTCGGCAAGGCCCACCGCCTTCAGGTACTTGTCCGCACGTTCAGAACGCTCTTTCGCGGCCACGCCGCGCAGGCGCAACCCGTACTCAACGTTCTCGCGGACGGTCAGCCATCCGAACGACGTGTAGGCCTGGAACACCATCCCGCGGTCGCGGCCGACACCCGTCACCAGTTCCCCGTCAACGTGCACGGTTCCCTTGGTGGGAGGAAGCAGGCCCGCAATGGCTTTGAGGATCGTGGATTTACCGCAACCCGAAGGCCCGAGAAACACCACCACTTCGCCCACTCCGGGACGGTCTTCAACCTCGAACGACACGTCGCGGACCGCCTCAGTGTCGTTCCCGTCGCGGCCAACGTAGGTGACGCATACTCCCGAGAGCCGCAGCTTGGGCCGAGCAGCCTTCAGTTCCGGCCTGTACGTGGCCTGAGCGACACCCTCGCCCACCGTAACCGCGATCGTCCCTGGCTCACCGGCCTGGGGCCGGGCCGAAGGCACGGCGGGGTCCGTGCTCATGCCGTCTTCTCCTTCCAGCGGAAGGCGACGTTCCAGAACAGTCGGATGGCCGAATCGGTGATCAGACCGATGCCGCCAATCACGAACAGTCCGGCGAACGACCAGGAAGCCTTGTGGTGGGTGCGCGCGAGTTCGACCATGTAGCCAAGGCCGTGCTCGGGGTTCACCGCTTCGGCGAGGATCACGTACGTCCACGAGATCGCGTTCATGACCCGGAACGAATCGCAGATCTCCGGGAGGGCTGCGGGGACCAGCACGGTGCGGATGACCTGGAACTTCGAGGCCCCCAGGGTCAGGGCGGTCTGCACCAGTTCCTCGGGCACCGAGCGGATGGCGGTGACCACCACGGGAAGCAGATACACGAACACGCCGAGGAAGAGGAAGGCGATCTTCTGCTTCTCGTAGATCCCGAACCACAGGATCAGCAGGGGGATGAAGGCGGAGATGGGCATGTAACGAAGAGGGGCCACCACCGGCTCGAAGAGCCGGTTCACCGCCTCGAACGACCCCATGAGGACGCCCAAGGGCAAGGCCACCGCGGATGCAAGCAGGAAAGCGATCCCGATGCGCCTTGACGAGATGAGGATGGCGCTCCACAGGTCGTGCTCGATGAAGAGCTGAAGGATGCCGCGCAGCACCTCGGTGGGCGAAGGAAGGAAGTCGGGTGGAGCGAAGCCGCCGTACGACAGTCCGCACCAGGCTCCGAAGAGGACGATGGGAGACACCAGCCCCAGAGCGAACGAGGTGCCCTGGGGCAGGGGGGTGCGAAGGCCGAAGGTGTTCGACGCCATCCTGAACTCGAGCCGTCCGCCGGGCCGCCCTTACTGGGCGAGGACGACCTTGATCTCGGTCCGTCGATTGAGCTGACGCCCCGCTTCGGTGGTGTTGCTCGCCACCGGCTGGGTCGAACCGTGACCAATGGTCTGGAACCGTGCGGCCTCGATGTTGGGGAAGCTCTTGAGAATGTAGTTCTTCACCGCCAGGGCGCGACGCTCGGACAGGGTCATGTTGGCCGAGGACGAACCAGTGGAGTCGGTGTTGCCCTCGACCCGGAGATAAGTGGCGCCGAAGGACGTCATGGTGTCGCCAAGGGCATCGAGAACGAAGTACGAGCCGGGCATGATCTCGTCGGAGCCGGGCGTGAAGTGGATCTCGATCTGCTTGTTGATGATGGCCCGATCCTTGGTGGAAGGAGCCTTGGCCGCCACTTTCGCCTCCTCGACCTTCTCGCCCGGGTAGGCGGGGGCCAACGCGGCAATGAATCGGGTATCGGCCCATTCGGGAGCGTTCACGGCGCGGGTGACGAGAGCCTTCTTGCGCCAGATCACGAAGGCGGTGTCGAAGAGCGTCTCGTAGTGGGCGCGTCCGCCGGTCAGGCCGAAGAACTGGGCGTTGTCGGCGAAACCAGTGAGCTTGAGGCCGGAGAGCATCCCGGACACCGTCTCGTTGTCGAGCTTGAGCGCTTTGCCGACGACCGCGTAGGAGTTCGCGGGATCCCGGCGCATCATTTCGATGCCTTCGAACCAGCCGTGCACGAAATCGCGCACCGTTTCCGGGGCAGAGTCGATGAGGTCCTGACGGGCGATCAGCGCATCGGCGATGATGTTGCTGGCCGCGGTGGTGGAGACAAGGACGTGGGCTTCGTTCTCACGCGCGGTGACGGCGCCGGAGAGATCGGGTTCCCAGGTCACCGCGGCGTCCACCTGCTTCGCCTTGAACATGGCGGCGGCAGCCGGCGCGTCCTGGGTGAAGATGATGTTCTTCTCAACCGTGGCGCGATCCTCGGGGGAAAGGCCGGACTGGGACAGCAGGTAGAGGAGCAGGAAGTGCGAGGGAGTGAACTGGGTGCAGGCGATCTTCTTGCCCTTCAGGCCCTCGATGGAGGTGATCGAGGAGAGCGAGACGATGCCGTCACCGCCGCGAGACCAGTCCTGCATGATGATGGCTTTGGCCTTCTGATTCTGTTCAGCCAGGATGGAGGCCTCGCGCGCCCAGTTGTCGACGGTGTTCCACATGATGTCGACCTCGCCGTTACGGAAGGCCGCGAGCTTGGCCGCGGGATCCTCGAGCAGGACGAACTTCACGTCGAGTCCGAACTGCTTCTTGTAGAGGGAGGCGGCGCTCGCCTCGAGGCCGCCATTCGCCACGATCCCCGGAGCGTGGCCGGCCCAGGTGTTGATGGCGACCACGAGGGGGCGGGACAACTTGCCCGCGGTGGCCAGCACGCCCGCGGTGACGCCCGCGGAGCCCGCGTTGCGCCCGGGGTCGGCCGGAGCGTTCCGAAGGGCGCCGAAATCGTCGGTGGTGATACCGGTTTGGGCCGGTGCAGCGTCCTTGCCGCCCGTGGCCCAGTTCCGGATATCGGCCCCGAAATTCCGAACCCCGAAGTAGATGATGGTGATCCCCAGCAACACCATGATGAGCTTGCCGAGCGGTGTGATCTTCATTGTCTTCGCCTCCCTTGAATGGTTCGGGGAGACTTTATCTGAAGACCGCCGCGAGCACGCGCGCGCCTCGCTGATGGCTCGATCTTGACGTTTTATTGACGCCGGACTCGTCAATCTTGAGCCCGTTTTTATGACGGAATCCCCATACTGCCCCCATCATGAACACGATCATCCTGCTCGGCGTCGACTGGGGCCGCGACGCGTCCCTGAATCCGCATTTCTGGTCTCGAGCCTTGGTGGGTGGAGCAGCCCTTCTCGTCTCGCTGGTGCTCTTCGACCGCTTCATGGCGGCGCTGGGCGGCGCTCGAAGGCCCGCGACGGGGGGTGGCGGTGGCGGACTTCGCCGGGTTTCTCATGACCTCACGATCAAAGAGACGACGGTCTCACGGACGCGGCGGGGGCGGAAGCCGCGGCGGCGTCCCCACTCCCCCCGTTCAGATCGGGCGGCTTTGGTGATGGGTGGAGCCATGGCGCTGGCCGTCAGCCCGACGGCAGCCATGGCCGAGGACCCTGCCCCCGCCCCACCCTCGATCACCCTTGGCGCGTTCGTCGAGACCTACCTCGCGTGGAACTTCAACAGGCCTGAGAGTGGAGTCACCGCGTATCGCGGCTTCGACGCCCGCCACAACTCGTTCGCGTTGTCGAACGCGGTGGTCGACACCCGCTGGACCGCGGGGGCAATCTCGGGTCGCCTGGCCCTGCAGACCGGGGACACGCCCGACGTTTACTACGGCGCCGAGGCCACGAGCGATGTGCGCCACGTTCTCGAAGCCACCCTCGCCTGGAAAGCTCCAGCGGGCAAGGGGCTCACCCTCGATGGCGGCATCTTCCTCTCCCCCATCGGGCCCGAGGCCATACCGGTCAAGGACAACTGGACCTGGTCGCGCTCAACTCTCTTCTACGGCCTGCCTTTCTACCATGCGGGCTTCCGGGCGTCCTACCCGGTGAGCGAACGATGGAACGTGACCGCCGGCGTCTACAACGGCTGGAACAACGTCACGGATACGAACGGGAAGAAGTCGATCTCGCTGCAAGGGCTCTACACGAAACCCGACAAGATCACGGCGAGCCTTCTCTATTTCGGTGGCGCGGAGCGGCCCCGTGGGTCGGCCGAGGGCGAGCCGTGGCGGAACCTGTTCGACTCGCACATTGCGATCACGGTGTCGCCCACCCTATCGATCCTGGCGCATGCGGATACCGGCTTCGAAAACACGACCTTCGGCCGCGCGAGTTGGCGCGCCGGGGCCCTGGCCGCCCGGGTCAAGGTGAATCCGTGGCTGCACGTCGCGGGTCGCGCCGACGTGCTGGATGAAACCACCCCGAGCTCTCAAGCGGGCACAGCCGCCATGCTCTTCTTCCCGACGAAGCGTGTCAGCTCGCTCACCGCGACCCTCGACGCCCGGCCCGCAGATTCCATGTCGGTCCGGCTCGAGTTCCGGCGCGACTCTGCCGAGGGTCCCATCTACTTCAAGAAGGCGGAGCCCGCGCCGTCGGCGAAATCGCAATCGACCCTCACCCTCGGCCTCACGGCCTGGTTCTAAGGAGGTCTGCATATGGACGCTGCCTCTCTCGGTGTCGCATTCTTGTTCCTTGCGGGCTGCATCGGCCTGATCGCTCTGTTCGCGAAGCTGCTGGAGAACCGGACATGACCCCGCTCTACCTCGTCGCCGGCCTTGTGGCGCTCGCTCTTCTCGGCTACCTGCTCGTGGCTCTATTGAAACCGGAGTGGTTCTGATGACTGCCAATGCCCTGGTTCAGGGCGGCGCGTACGTCGCCCTGCTCATCCTTCTCGCGTGGCCTCTGGGCTCATTCGTGGCGTGTCTCTTTGAAGGCAAGCCCACCCGGCTTGACCGCTTCACGGGCCCGATCGAGAGACTGCTGTATCGGCTGGGAGGCGTCAAGCCCGAGGCCGAGATGACGTGGACGTCGTACGCGACAGCGATGCTCGTCTTCAACGCCTTGGGACTGCTCGCCGTCTATGTGATCCAGCGCATCCAGCACCTCCTGCCGCTGAACCCTCAGAGCCTCGGCCCGGTCTCGCCCGATTCGGCCTTCAACACCGCGGTGAGCTTCGCCACCAATACCAACTGGCAGGGGTACGGCGGCGAAACCACGATGAGCTATCTCACGCAGATGCTGGCCCTCACCGTGCAGAACTTCGTGTCCGCAGCCACCGGCATGGCCATTCTCGCTGCCCTCATCCGCGGCTTGTCGCGCAAGCAAGTGGCGACGATCGGCAACTTCTGGGTCGACATGGTGCGCAGCACGTTGTACGTCCTTTTTCCCCTCGCGGCCGTCCTCGCGCTCTTTCTCGTCTCGCAGGGCGTGGTTCAGACGTTTGAACCTTCACAAACCGTGACCCTGGTTCAACAAGGCACAGACGCGGAGGGCAAGCCGATCACGGAACAGGTCATCGCCGTCGGACCCGCGGCCTCGCAGATCGCAATCAAGCAGCTCGGCACCAACGGCGGAGGTTTTTTCAACGTCAATTCGGCGCATCCGCTCGAGAACCCAACCGCGCTTTCGAATCTCGCGCAACTCCTCTCAATCCTGCTGATCCCGGCTGCCTTGTGTTTCACCTTCGGCAAGATGGTGGGCGATTCGCGGCAGGGAATCGCGTTGCTCGTCGCCATGACCGTGGCGTTTGTCGGGTTCTATGGCTTCACCGCCTGGGCCGAACAGTCGGGCAATCCGATGTTCGCCGCCGCAGGTGCGACGGATGTCGCGAGCGCCACTCAGCCGGGCGGCAACATGGAGGGCAAGGAGGCGCGGTTCGGCATCGCCCAGTCGGCTCTTTGGGCCACCGCCACCACCGCGGCCTCGAATGGCTCGGTCAACGCTATGCACGACTCGTTCACGCCCATGGGCGGGCTGGCTCCCATGGTTCTCATGCAATTGGGTGAGGTCATCTTCGGAGGCGTCGGCTCGGGGCTCTACGGAATGCTGGTGTTCGCAATCGTGACCGTCTTCATCGCGGGCCTCATGGTCGGCCGCACCCCCGAATACCTGGGCAAGAAGATCGAAGCCTTCGAGGTCAAGATGGCGTCCCTGGCCCTTCTTGCCCCTTCGGTCATGGTGCTGCTCGGAACCGCCATAGCGGCGGTCACGGACGCTGGGCGAGCGGGGATTCTCAATCCCGGCCCGCACGGCTTCAGCGAAGTCCTCTACGCCTTCTCATCGGCGGGAAACAACAACGGCAGCGCCTTTGCCGGCCTCTCCGCGAACACTCCCTTCTACAACCTGCTCCTCGGCCTCGCGATGCTGGTCGGGCGCTACTGGATTGCCATTCCCGTCCTCGCTCTGGCCGGGTCGTTCGCGCGTAAGAAGGTGGTCGCGGCAGGCCCCGGTACGTTCCCTACTCACACACCGCTCTTCGTCGTTCTGCTGCTCGTGATGGTGATGCTGGTCGGGGCCCTCACTTTCCTCCCCGCCCTGGCCCTCGGCCCGATCGTTGAACACCTGATGATGTCCGCCTGAAGGAGACAGCGATGACAACCGCCGCTCGAAGCCGTTCGATGTTCGACCCGACGCTGGTGAAGGCCGCCACCGCCTCTGCCTTCTTCAAGCTCGACCCGCGTTACATGGCGAAGAATCCCGTCATGTTCGTGACCGAGGTTTGCAGCGTCTTTACTCTTGTCCTCGGAATTCGGGCGCTCTTCGGCGCCGCGGAGGCGCCCGCGACGTTCATTCTCGCCGTTTCCGCCTGGTTGTGGGCCACCGTCCTCTTCTCCAACTTCGCCGAAGCACTCGCCGAAGGTCGCGGTAAAGCCCAGGCCGATTCCCTGCGTCGGGCCCGGCGTGACATCCAGGCAAAGCGCCTCTCCACGGAGGTTCGCACCTCTCCATTCACTCTGGTCGCCGCACCCGATCTGCGTCGGGGTGACATCGTGCTGGTCGAAGCCGGCGCCACCATTCCCGCCGATGGCGAGGTGGTCGAAGGTGTCGCGTCGGTCGACGAGAGCGCCATCACCGGCGAGAGCGCGCCGGTGATCCGCGAAAGCGGCGGCGACCGGAGTGCGGTGACCGGGGGCACGCGAGTGCTGTCCGACTGGCTGGTGGTGCGCATCACCGTCAACCCGGGCGAGGCTTTCCTCGATCGCATGATCGCGCTCGTTGAAGGTGCGAAGCGTCAGAAGACGCCGAACGAGATCGCCCTCAATATCCTCCTCGCCTTCATGACCATGGTGTTTCTCCTCGCGACCGCGACACTCCTTCCCTTCTCTCTCTTCGCGGTGCACGCCGCGGGCCAGGGCCAGCCCGTCACGGTCACCGTCCTCATCGCGCTCCTCGTCTGCCTCATCCCCACCACGATCGGCGGCCTCCTCTCGGCGATCGGCATCTCGGGAATGGACCGCTTGATCCGCGCCAACGTCGTCGCGACATCGGGGCGGGCGGTCGAGGCGGCGGGCGACGTCGATGTGCTTCTCCTTGACAAGACGGGAACGATCACCCTCGGCAACCGCCTCGCCACCAACCTCATTCCCGCCCCGGGCGTCGATCCTCTGGCCCTCGCGGATGCCGCGCAGCTTTCATCCCTCTCCGACGAGACGCCGGAGGGCCGGTCGATTGTCGTGCTCGCGAAGCAGCTCTTTGGCATCCGCGAGCGGGCGGTGGAAGGACTCGGCGCTCACTTCGTTCCCTTCTCCGCCATGACGCGGATGAGCGGCGTGAACCTCGATGGCCGACAGGTTCGAAAAGGAGCGGCGGACGCGGTCGAGACGTTCGTGAAGTCGCTCGGAGGCGCCTTCCCCGCCGAGGTTCACACGCACGTCGAGACGGTGGCGAAGTCCGGGGGCACGCCCCTCGTCGTCGCCGATGGCCCGCGCGTCCTCGGCGTCATTCACCTCAAGGACGTCCTGAAGGGCGGCATCCGCGAACGTTTCGCTGAACTCCGAAAGATGGGCATCGCCACGATCATGATCACCGGCGACAACCCCCTCACCGCCGCCGCCATCGCGGCCGAGGCGGGCGTCGACGACTTCCTCGCTCAGGCCACTCCGGAGATGAAGCTGCGTCTCATCCGCGAGAAACAGGCCCAGGGGCATCTGGTGGCCATGACCGGAGATGGGACCAACGATGCGCCGGCGCTTGCCCAGGCCGACGTTGCGGTGGCCATGAACACCGGCACCCAGGCCGCGCGCGAGGCCGGGAACATGGTCGACCTCGATTCGAACCCGACCAAACTCATCGAGATCGTCGAGATCGGCAAGCAGTTGCTGATGACCCGCGGATCGCTCACCACGTTCAGCGTCGCGAACGACGTCGCGAAGTACTTCGCGATCCTGCCCGCGGCGTTCGCGGCGACCTACCCGGCGCTCAAGGCGCTCGACATCATGAATCTCACCTCGCCCACGAGCGCCATCCTGTCGGCGGTGATCTTCAACGCCCTCGTCATCGTCTTCCTCATTCCGCTCGCCCTCAAGGGCGTCAAGTACCGCGCCCTGGGCGCCGACGTTCTTCTCCGCCGGAATCTGCTCGTCTATGGACTCGGCGGCCTCATCTCACCGTTTGTCGGCATCAAGCTGATCGACCTGTTTCTCTCCGCCATCGGTCTCGCCTGAGGAACCATCATGATCACCCACCTTCGCCCCGCCCTGGTCCTGCTGGCCCTGCTCTCCGCCCTGACCGGCGTGATCTATCCTCTGGCTGTGACGGTTCTGGCTCAGACCCTCTTTCCGCGAGAGGCTTCAGGCAGCCTGATTGTGCGCGACGGCAAGGCGGTGGGCTCGAGGTTCATCGGCCAGTCCTTCACCGATCCTCGTTACTTCTGGGGCCGACTGTCCGCCACATCGCCCGCACCGTACAACCCAGCTGCTTCGTCGGGATCGAATCTGGGGCCGCTCAACCCGGCCCTCCGTGACAACACAGTCGCCCGCATCACGGCCCTGCGCGCGGCCGACCCGGAGAATGTGGCGTCGGTTCCGGTGGATCTCGTGACGTCTTCGGGGAGCGGCCTCGATCCGCACATCAGCATTGCCGCCGCTCACTATCAGGCCGCGCGCGTCGCTCGAGTTCGCATGATCGACGTGAACACGGTCGAGGCGGCCATCGAGCGTGCTACAACCGGCCGCAGCCTCGGCATCTTCGGCGAACCCGTGGTGAATGTCCTCGAACTCAATCTCGCGCTTGACGCCGAGGTCGGGCCGAAGCATTGAGCGAGGGCCGACCCGACCCGGATGCGCTCCTCGCGCGAGTGAAGGAGGAGGAGGAGAAGAGCCGACGGGGCAAGCTCAAGATCTTCCTCGGCGCCTCCGCCGGCGTGGGCAAGACCTACGCGATGCTGGAGGCGGGGCAAAAACTCCAGCAGGAGCACCGCGAGGTCGTGATCGGCTGGGTCGAAACCCATGGCCGTCAGGAGACGGCTCGGCTGATCGAAGGCCTGGAGCGGCTTCCCCCGCGGAACGATGAACACCGCGGGGTTCCGCTCGCCGAATTCGACCTCGACGGTGCGCTGCGACGGAAGCCCGAGCTGATCCTCCTGGATGAACTGGCGCACACGAACGCTCCGGGGTCGCGCCACGCCAAGCGCTTCCAGGACGTGGTCGAGTTGTTGGACGCGGGCATCGATGTGTACAGCACGCTCAACGTTCAGCATCTCGAGAGCCTGAACGATGTGGTGGCGCAGATCACCGGCGTGAAGGTCAAGGAGACCGTGCCCGACTCGATTCTCGAGGAAGCGCATGAAGTGGAACTCGTGGACATCGCTCCCGACGATCTCCTGCAGCGCCTGCGCGAGGGCAAGGTCTACGTGCCCGAGCAGGCTCACAGAGCGATCGACGGCTTTTTCCGCAAGGGCAATCTCATCGCCCTGCGTGAACTGGCCCTGCGCCGCACCGCGGAACGGGTCGACGAGCAGATGCGCGACTACCGGCGCGACCACGGCATCTCAGCCACCTGGCCTGCGTCGGAGCGACTGCTCGTGTGTGTGGGACCCAATCCTGCCAGCGAGCGGCTCATCCGCGCGGCCCGGCGTATGGCGGTAGGACTTCGCGCGCAGTGGCTCGCGGTGTATGTGGAGACTCCGGCCCATGTGGATATCTCGGAGGCCGACCGACGCGCGCTCGCCGACAACATGCGCCTGGCCGAGAGCCTGGGGGGCAAGTCGGTGATCCTCGCCGGCTCCGATGTGGCGCGCCAACTCGTGCTGTATGCCCGCGAGCACAACGTCGGCCGAATCCTCGCCGGCAAGCCCACGCACCCAAGATGGCGCGACCGCGTGCGCGGTTCGCTGGTGGACGCACTGGTGCGCGGAAGCGGCGACATCGACGTTTACGTGATCTCGGGAGACGCCTCGCGGGACCCGAAGCGCGCGCGTCCGGAGCCGACATTCAGGCCGCGGTCTCCTTTCTCCGACTATGCCTCGGCGACCGCCATCGTTCTTGTCGCCACCCTGGTGTGCTGGGCGATGTTCCCGCTTTTCTCACCGACGAATCTGGTGATGGTCTATCTGCTCGGTGTGACGATCGTGGCCACCAGGTCGTCGCGCGGTCCGGCCGCCCTCGCCTCGGTTCTCAGCGTGGGCGCCTTCGATTTCTTCTTCATCCCCCCTCATCTCACCTTCGCGGTGGAGGACACGCAGTACCTGCTCACCTTCGCGGTCATGCTGTTGGTGGCGCTTCTCATCAGCACCCTGGCGTCGCGCGCGCGCGCGCAGGCCGATACGGTCAGGCACCGGGAACGCCGCACCGCATCGCTGTACGCGATCAGTCGGGACCTCGCCGGGGCCCAGAGCGTCGACGAGGTGGGCGCCATCTCCACCAGGCATGTCGAAGATGTCACCTCGGCTCAGGCCTTCGTCCTGTGTCGGGGCCTTTCCGGTCATCTGCGCGAGGCGGGGGCACGCGTTCAGTCCCGTCCACTGAACGAGCGCGACGAAGCGGTGGCGCAGTGGGTTTTCGAGAACCGCCGGGCCGCCGGACTCGGGACCGACACGCTGCCGGCGGCCTCCGCCCTCTTTCTTCCCCTCAAGGGCTCCGAACAGAGCCTTGGCGTGTTGGGGATCCGGCCTGCTTCGGGCGCGCCGTTTGGCCCCGACCAGTTGCAACTTCTCGAGGCTCTGGCCAGCCAGACCGCGACCGCTCTCGACCGCGTCCGGCTCATCGGGCAGGCCCAGCGCGCCCACGTGGAGGTCGAAGCCGAGCGGCTGCGAAACTCGCTGTTGAGTTCCGTCTCGCACGACCTCCGCACCCCGCTGGCCTCGATCACCGGCGCCGCGAGCAGCCTCCTCGACCCCGAGGGTCGAATCGATGAGGCGGGCCGTCGAGACCTTCTTGAGACGATTCACGAAGAGGGGTTCCGCCTGAACCGCCTGGTGGCGAACCTGCTCGACATGACCCGGGTCGAGTCCGGCGCGCTCCGCGTCTCGAAGGAGTGGTTGCCTATCGAGGAGGTGATCGGTGGCGCGCTCGCCCGGCTGGAGCGGTCGCTTGCCTCCAGGGCGGTCAAGATCGGGGTGCCTGAACATCTGCCTCTCGTCCCCTGCGACGGTCTGCTCATTGAACAGGTGCTCGTGAACCTGATCGAGAACGCGATCAAGTACACGCCGCGTGAAAGCGCCATCGCCATCGAGGCCTCGGCGTCGGCCGAGGCGATCACGGTGGACGTGAGCGACCGCGGCCCGGGAATTCCCGAAGCCGAAGTCGGCCGGGTGTTCGAGAAGTTCCACCGGCTCGAGAGCCGCGGCCTCAAAGGAGGGGTGGGACTCGGCCTCACCATCTGCCGAGGTATCGTGACCGCGCACGGCGGGAAGATGAGCGTCTTTAATCGCGAGGGCGGCGGGGCCACGTTCCGGTTCACGATTCCAATCGAGGGCCAGCCTCCGTCGATGAGCGGCGCGGCCACCCAGATTGGAGATGCGCAGTGACCTCGGAGACCGTGATCCTCGCGATCGAGGACGAGCCGCAGTTGGTTCGTTTCCTTCGCGCCTCCCTGGCCGGCCACGCCATCCACCTGATCGACGCGCCCACCGGGGCCGCCGGTCTGATCGAAGCCTCGACCCGGGTGCCGGATCTCATCCTCCTCGACCTTGGCCTTCCCGACATGGACGGAGTCGAGGTCTGCCGGCGCCTGCGCGACTGGACGACGATCCCGATCATCATCCTCTCCGCGCGCGGCCAGGAGCGCGACAAGATAGAAGCCCTCGACGCCGGAGCGGATGACTACCTGACCAAGCCCTTCGGTATCGGCGAACTGCTGGCCCGGATCAGAGTGGCCCTGCGTCATGCGCAGCGTGGCCCGGGAGGCGAGGAGCCGGTGGTGATCGCGGGCAAGCTGAAGGTGGATCTGGCCGCGCGCCGGGTGGAGCGGTCCGAGCAGGAGGTTCATCTCACCCCCACGGAGTTCAAACTGCTCGCGGAACTGGTGAAGTCCGCCGACCGCGTGGTCACCCAGCGGCAGTTGTTGAAGGCGGTATGGGGTCCAGGCTCGGTGGATCACACCCACTACCTCCGCGTCTACATGGCGAACCTGCGCCACAAGCTGGAGGACGAGCCGGCGCGGCCACAACATCTGATGACCGAAGCCGGCGTGGGCTACCGTTTCCGGACCGCGTAGGCGCCCTACCGCGTCAACGCGTAATAGACAACATAGAACCAGCCCAGGATGCCGTGGATGCCCGCCCAGATGAGCGACTTGTGGAGGCTCCACGAAATGGTGATCGCGAGGGCGGTGCCGAACGAGATCCCCGCTTTGGCGACTTCGGACTTGCTGGCCATGCTTCCTCCTTGTGGACGCAGGGCAAGCTAACACGGCCCACGAGCGGAGGACGAGCCCGCGCCCGCGTTTATCCTTGGCCATGCCCAATCGCGTGATCGTGATCGGCGCAGGTCTCTCGGGACTACGCGCGGCCCACCTGCTCGAGCAGGCCGGACGCATGGTGACGCTCCTCGAGGCTTCGGACGGTCCGGGCGGTCGGGTGCGCACCGATACCGTGGACGGCTTTCGGATCGACCGCGGCTTCCAGGTGCTCCTGACCGAATACCCGGAGGTGAAAGCCTCCCTTGATCTCAAGGCCCTTGACCTGAAGGCATTCGCGCCGGGGGCGATGGTGTTCGGCAACGGGCGTTTCACCACGTTGTGCGATCCGTGGCGGCGGCCTCTTGACGGCGTCAAGGGCTTATTCGGTCCGCCCGGCGGAATCGCCGACCGCTTTCGCCTCGCCACCTTCCGCTCCCGGATTTCAGTTCTCGGGGAAGCGAGGCTGGCGGTGCCCGAAGGAATCTCGTTCAACGACGCCTTGCGCGCCCACGGATTCTCCACCGAGTTCGTCGACGCCTTCTTCCGTCCATGGTTCGGCGGGATCACCCTGGATCGCTCGCTCACAGAGGACGCCGCCTTCTGCAAGTTCGTGTTCCGATGCCTGGCCCACGGCGAAGCCGCGGTACCCGCCTTGGGCATGGGCGCGGTGGCGACACAACTGGCGTCGCGGTTGCGTTCCGACACCCTGCGTCTCGGCGCACGCGTGACTTCGATCGAGGGAACCCGGGTGCGTCTGCTGTCCGGGGACGTGTTGGAGGCGGAGACCATCGTGGTGGCGACGGAGGGTCCGGAGGCCGCTCGACTGCTGCGCCTGGCCGACAGCGGATCGAAGTCGGTCACCTGCCTCTCTTTCGCCGCGCCGCGCGCCCCCTTCGATGGCCCCTGGCTGGCATTGAACGGAGAGAACACCGGCATCGTCAACAACCTCGCGGTGATGACCAACGTGGCGCCCGCATATTCGTCCGACGCAAGGGCCCTCATCTCCGCCACCGTTCTCGGCCCCATAGCACCGGCGGACGACACGCGGCTCAATGAGCAGGTGACGACGCATCTGCGAACCTGGTTCGGACCCGCGGTCGACGAGTGGTCGCTCATCCGCGTCGACCGCATCCGCCACGCCCAGCCCGCCTTCACCAAAACCGCGGGTTTCTTGCGCCCAGGCCTTTACCTCGCCGGCGACCACACCCAGCAAGCCTCGGCCCATGGCGCCTTGAAGTCGGGTCGCGCGGCCGCCGAAGCCATCCTCGCGGCGTCGGGGCGTCCTACAGGTTCGCTTTCAGGCGGGCGATGAGGGAGGCGACCTCTGTTCGTTTCATGTGGTCGCTCGCGCGGTTGACGACCAAACGCGCTGAAGTGGTGGTGATCTCCTCCACCACCTCGAGGCCGTTTTCGCGCAGGGTGCGGCCCGTTTCCACCATGTCCACGATGCAGTCGGCGAGCCCGAGGCCGGGAGCGATCTCCACCGAACCCTGCAGCTTCACGATCTCCGCGGCAAGACCGCGAGTCTCGAAAAACCCGAGGGCCACCCGCGCGTACTTGGTCGCCACCCGCAGATGGGCCGGCCAGGTCTCGCCAAACCCGCTCTCGGGCGGCGCAGCCAGGACCATCCGGCAACCGCCGTATCCAAGGTCGAGAGGAACGAGGACGTCGCTGCCGGCTTCGAGGAGCACGTCGCTGCCGCAGATCCCCGCATCGGCAACGCCGTACTCCACGTAGACCGGCACGTCCATGTCCTTGACGAAGAGGAAACGCAGGTCGCCCTCCTCGACGATGAGCCGGCGGGTGTCGAGCGGAGGAAAGGCAAGGCCGGCACGGCTGAAAAGAGCCTCAGCGCCGGTGAGCAGTCGACCTTTGGACAAGGCGATCGTCAGACTCACTGCGCGCCTCCGAAGCGGATCCGTTCGCCGCGAGCCCGACGTACCCGGGCCTCACGCACCGAGCGACCCAACGTCGGCCCCACCACGTGGGCCGGAACTTCGAGGGGTTCGTCAACACGCGCGCCCTGAGCCTCGGCCAGCCGAACCAGGCGGTCGAGGCCAAGCATGAAGCCGATCGCGGGCATGGGCCGGCCCAAGCGTCCGAGCAGCGAATCGTAGCGCCCGCCCCCCCCCACTTCGAAGCCGAGACCGCCGCCGTAGATCCTGAACACGAGACCGGTGTAGTAGTCGAGGCTGCGGCTCTCGGAAAGATCGATAGCCACACGCTCGCGCAGGCCAGCCTCATCGAGTGTCTTCACGATTGAATCGAGATCATCGAGGGCAGCCATCGCACCCCTGGTACCCGCCAGAACCGAGCGCGCGGCATCAATCGACTGCCGCATGCCATTGTCTTCGGCCAAGCTCACCAGAGCGCGCCGCGCCGCGCTGGTGTCCGCGGCATTCCCCAGCGCCCGGGCGAGGGCCGCGGGGTCGCGGTGATTGAGGCACTCGAGAACGGTGTCGCGGGCGCGGTCGTCGGGCCCGAGGCCGGTGTCATCAAGGAGCGCGGTCACGACCCCGGCGTGGCCAAGGGCGAGGACGAAATCGGTGATGCCCACGGACTCGAGGCACTCGATGGCCATGGCGATGACTTCAACGTCCGCTGCCGGTCCGCCGCCGCCCAGGAACTCGAGACCCATCTGGTGGAATTCGCTCTGTCGTCCGGCGCGGGGCGGTTCGTAGCGCACGACCTCCCCCGAGTAATAGAGCCGAAGCGGCGCTTCCACCTGCCGAAGGCGCCCGGCCGCGATCTTCGCCACCAGGCTTGTGAAGTCCGGACGCAAGGCCAGCGTGGTGCCTTCGCGCCCGGTGAAGGTGTAGAGCCTTGAGGCCAGCGAGGGATCGAAAGTAGCCGCATCGTCGAACAGCGGCGGAACGATCTCGTCGTATCCCCAGCCCTTGAAGACCGAGACCACACGAGCCTCGAGCGCCCGACGAACGCGAGCCTCCTCGAAACTGAAACAAGATGCCCCCTGAGGCAATTGGAGGCGAGTAGGCATGAGCAGTTGATTCTACGCGCTGAGTTTCGCCAGGAAACCACGGATGCGTGCTGCGTTCGCGCCCACGTCGCTCCGGCCCACGCGCGACTTCGAGCGAACGTCGATGCGCGCGCCCCCGGAGATCGCCACCACGCGAATCACGATGTCGTCCTTGAAGCCAAACCACGCAGTGGTGGCAGTCGCTTCGATCCGGCCTTCGGCTGCCTTCTCCGCGACGATCTCCCACCCCATGGCCCGCGCTGCCGTGACGGCCCGGGCGAACGCCTGATCCGGAGGCAGCGTGAGATCGCGCGGTGCGAGGTCGGGATAAGCCGCCTTCTGCTGGGCCGCCACCGAAGCGCCGGGATACTCGGGCGGATTGTCCGCGCCCGCCGCCTGGCGGATCGGAATCACATCGACGAATGCCGGCGGATTCACGGTGTCGGTGGTGATGTCGTGGATCACGGGAACGCCGCTCGCCTTCTGCACGAAGATCGCGGGACCAACCATGACCAGCAGACCAAGGACGAGGGCCGTGGTCAGCGGCCGCGCACGATCCCCGCGGAGCCGCGGTATTGCGAGGCCGACCAGTGAGAGAAGCGATCCCAAGAGCGCGAGGAGCAGGGCTCCCGCGAACAGGAGCAGTGCGAACCGGAAGTGCACAAGACCCAGCCGCAGGATCGGCCCGGAGAGAATCAAGAGAAGAAGCGCGGCTGAAGACAGCCCAAGGCAAATGCGCGAGAGTTTCATGAGGATTCCTTCACCTTCGCCTCACGCGGAGTGCGCGGTCTTGGCCGTGTACATGAGTTCGTCGGCGGCGCGCAAGGCGTCTTCTGGACGGCCGCCCGCGGCGAGTTCGGCAATGCCCACCGAGAAGTTCAGACTCGGGCCATCGCTCGCGCTGTCGGCCAGGCGCCGTCGGAGAGATTCCACCCGCTCCTCGGCCAGTCGGCGCTCGAGACGAGGCGCCACCACCAGAAACTCATCGCCGCCATAACGGACGAACGAATCGTCAGGCCGGAAGGTCTCGCGCAACGCGTCGGCGAAGCGCCTCAGGATCCGGTCCCCGGCTTCATGGCCGTGGGCATCGTTCACCAGCTTGAAATCGTCCAGGTCGAAAAAGAGGAGTGATGCCCCCTCGGGCTGGGCTGCCCTCAACACGCTGGGGAGTGCGCGTCGGTTGAGGAGCGCGGTCAGAGGATCGTGATCCACCAGACGGCGCAGGCCATGCTGGGCCTCGTGGAGTTCGGTGATTGTGGTGTGGAGTTCTCCCTGCGCGCGCAGGGAGAGGGCCAGAACGAAGCCAAGGGCGAGCAGCCACTCGGCCCCGGTATCGAAAGACGAGTGGACTGCGAGGAATGTTCCGACCGCGGTGTTGAAGGAGGGATGAAGCGTGCCCTCGGGCGCGAGTTGCGTGGCGTAGGCGGCGGCTTCGATCAGGGACAAGGCGCCTCGGGCCACGAAGCCGCCTCCGAGCCAAGCCAGAGCGCGATCTCTCGAACGGAGCAACGCCACCCCGGTGGGCACGAACATCAGTCCGATGAAGAGCTGCTGGCCCACGCCAAGCAGGTCGATGGTGGTGAAGGCCCACGCGCCCAAGAGAGGGAACAAGAGCCCGCCCACCACCCGCTGGGGCGGACCCACCAGGCGAGCGTTCGGGCGATGCAGGGACCAAGCACCCTGCACCAGGTGGAGCACGGACAGACTCTTCGCGGCCATGAAGAAGAAGAACGTGATCTGCTGAAGACGGGGCGTGGGCTCGATCAGCCAGAAGGCCAGGGCGACCGCGATGGCCAGGAAGTTGTAGACCCAGCCCCGCACCCAAGACGAGATCGTGTCCCGGGGCAGCGACCGCCGAAGGATCAGGAAGAAGGCCACGATGAGGGCCACAGACGAGATCTGGACCCCGATGCTCCAACGCCAGAGTAGGAGTTCCATGTCCAGGGTTACGCGCGCATCATTCCGTGGCGCAGCATGTCGGCGATCTCCTTGACCACATCGTCTGAGTTCTTGCCGAAGTGGTTCTTCACTCCGAACACGATCTCGACGGCGTAGTAGTGAAGGAAGAACCGGCTCGCCAGCATGACCGCGGAAACCGGCGACACCCCCGGTCGGAGTTTGGCCTTGATGACGGACGCGCGCGGACTCTGCCCCATGAAGGCCTCGAAGCGCTGCGCCATCTCGGAGTAGTAGCGGCGGATATGTTTGCCCTCGAACTCGACGACGTCCACGTAGATCAAGGCGACGTAGGCCTTGTACTTTCGGACACTCTCCCGCGAGGCGCGACCGAGGGCTTCAAGATCATCAGGAAAGGCGCCGCCGGCAAGGGCCTGGTTGAAGGGAAAGTCGGGGGCGGCGAGGAGTGCGAAATACCGTTCGAGCAGGGCGCGGAAGATCGATTCCTTGTCCGGGAAAAGGTGATAGACGTTCCCCGTCGAGAGGCCCGCCGCCTCGGCGACCTCCCGGATGTTGGTACCGCGGTACCCCTGCTTGGAGAACAGCCGGAGGGCCTTGTCGAGGATCTGTTTCCGACTGCGATCCGATCGCGCTTGCTGAAGCATGGCGCGGATTATCGCCGACCCCGTGCGGAGGGATGCGCGGCGGCCCGTTGCATTCTCCTCAAGGTCCTACCGATGACCGAAACCCTCACCATCCCCGCACATCTCGAAGACGGCGCCGTACGTCTGGACGGCCCCCTGCCGCGCGAGGTCGAGAGCATCGAGGTCCGAGTCACCCTCCGCGCGGCACGCAAAGGCAGCATCTCCTCTCTCATCAAATATCTGGAGAGCCTGCCTCCTGGGACGCGAACGCGAACGGAGATCGACGCGGAGATTCGCGAAGGCCGCGGTGACGAAGACCGCTGATGCGCCTCTATCTGGACGCGAACTTCGTTGTCTATTGCGTTGAGGGTTCGCCGGCCCTTAAGGACTTTTGCCTGCCCCGGCTGCGGGAGGTTGAGGCCCAATCGGGAACCCTCGTTGCGTCCCGCCTCACTCAAGTTGAGGTCCTCGTCAAACCGATGCGACTGCGAGACGAGAGCCGAACGGAGCGCTTTCGGGGCTTCTTTGCCGGGCAGGACGTGAGCATCCTTGATGGCTCGAATGCCATCGTCGATCGCGCGCTCGACATCAGGGTTCAAACCAACCTGAAGTTGATCGACGCCCTCCATGTCGCGACCGCGGTCGAGGAGCGAGCGACGCTTTTCCTGACCGGCGACGCGGAGATCGCCGCCCTCGGTCAAATCGAAACCGTTCGCTTCGAACGGATCTTCGTGGACTAGCCCGTCGAGGCGGGTGGGAGCAAACTTCAGCAGCAGAGCCTTGATCGCCGGCGCCCTCTCGGCGTCCACACTGACGAACGTAAGAAGCGGTCGAAGGCACTTGATGCCCTTTGCCAGGATGGCCTGCTCCGCTTGCACTCTCTCCTTCTCGTCACCATGGGCAAGAACCCTGGTCAACTCGTCGAGCTCGGCGATCTGCTCCCTTGAAAAGAACTGGTTGATAGCGAGCCTTCTCACTCAGCTCGACAACCGCCGGCGCCGGCTGCGCCAGGAGTAGAACCAACAAGACAGTTCCCATCATCGCAAGTTAGGGCTGTGGCGAGGGCGGCTTGAAGATCGAGCTCAGGACGCGATAGCCGAGCCATGGATCGGTGTCCCTGCCCCCGTCAAAGCTCATCACCGGTGCGGCCTCGGTTCCAACAACAATGAAGGGGCCCTGACCTCGATGCCCTCAATCGCGCCCACCCCTCGTTCCACCACGACGCCCAGTTTAGAGCGGTGCGATCCCGGTACCGGGAAATCGGAGACGTTGAGAAAGCGAGCCGTGTAGTTGCTGAGCTGATTGCAGGTCTCGAGTTCGGCTGATTGCAAGTTCCAGGGCCGGCTGATTGCAAGTTTCGAGTCCGGCTGATTGCAAGTTTTGGCGTGGGCCGATCGGCCGCCGGAGGGCGTCTACAGCCGGTGATGGCGGTAGGCGTCGACGAGACGCGTCAGCAGGGCGATGTCCTCGCGGATCCTTGCCCCTTCCTCGGTATCGCCCACCTGCCGGGGTCGGTCGAACTCGCGGATCGTGGCGATGGTCGGAATGATGTCGACCCCGTCGCGCACCGCCACCTCCACCGATTCGAAATGATGGTGACGCGCGAGGAAAGTCTGGTCGGCTTCGAGGACCAGGGTGTAGCCGTGGTCCCCGTAGGCCGGTGAGAACGCGCCGTCGATGGTGATGGCCTTGCCCCCGGTCTTGAGCGGCGACTCGCCCTTGTCGATCTTCACCGGCACGTGGCCGTTCACGATCAGACCCCTGTGGTCGCAGCCGAACTCCTCGAGCACGCGCTCGCAGAAGGCCGGGTCGTGGATCAAGTTGAAGTAGGGGTTCTTGGTCTCGTGATGGGCGGAGGCGTCGGCCACGAAGTCGCGCTCGAAGGTGGTAATGCGGTCCTTGCCGAACATGGGCGAGCGCGGCCCGCTCCACAGGTACCAGAGGAAGTCGAGGTCATTGGGAGCGCGGTGATTCAGGGCGCGAGTCACCACGTTGTCGATGGCGTGAAAGAGGGCCCGGCCGCGTCGCTCTTCCCCATCGATAGCCAGAGGAAGGAATGCGCCCGATTCGTCGACCGGGACGCAACCGTGAAAGATCAGATGATCGTCGCGCTGCACAAAGGTCGATCCGCGGGCCACCAGGAAACGCGCGTGCTCCCACAGAAGGGGGCTCGCGAGGAACGAGGCGCGCATCCGATCGAGGCACTGCTGCTCGTCCTCGGAAAGAGCCTCGGGATTCGCTCGATCAACCGTTGGAAGATGGCGATCGCGCAGCGGATAAGTCCGGCCGTCGACCACGACCGTCCCTTTCTCGAGGTCGACGGTGCGAAGCAGCCGGCGGTGGTCGAGGTCCCACTCCGGATGGCGCGCGATCATCTGCCCTTCCAGCTTGTACTGCATGACCGCGACTGCCTTCTGCATGCGGGCCATGACGATGGTCTCGCGCAGGCCGGCGCCCTTGGGCAGGAAGAATTCCGCGGGATCCTCAGCGTAGGCCGTGCGCACGAGGCGCTCGACCGGCTGCATGGTGACGCCGTAGCCCTCTTCGAGCTGCGAGAGCCGACGGTAGCGGGTGGAGATGCGCAGGACGTGGGCGATGAGCGCCTCATGGCCGAGGGCGGCCCCAAGCCACGCGACGTCGTGATTGCCCCAGGTGATAGACACCTTGGGCTGGTGGCGGAGATACTCGATCACTCGATCGCCCCGCGGGCCGCGGTCGACGCAGTCGCCGGCTACGATCAGTTCGCTCACCGCCAGATTGCGCACCACCCGCACCACCATGCGAATGAAGTCTGCCTCTTCGCCCTGGTGAAGGAGGGGATCCACGATGGCTGCGACGTAGGCCGTGCCCCGGTCCGAGAACGACTCGTGGAGCATCTCGTGCAGGATTTCCGAATACCCGGGAGGAAATACCGCCTCCACCCTTTGGATGCTGGTGCGGCGGGCCAGGGTGCGGACGACGGTGAGCAGATCGTTCAGGGCGCGAAGGACCAGGCCGCGCCTCGCCTCGGGGTCGAGGCCGGGCAGGCGCCGATCCAGCGTCTCCGCGGGATAGAAGAGAAGGGACAACAGTTCCTCGCGATCGGACTTCGAACGTTCGGAGAAGACCCGGTCGACCAGGGGACGCAAAGTGCCTGAGGCGTTGTTGATGATGTGGCGCAGCTTCACGTCCTCGCCATGGACGTCGCTGAGCACGTGGATCGACCCCTTGGGCAGCGTCAGCTCCGCGGTCAGGCGCGCGATCTCGGCGGTGGCGGCTGAAGCGTCGCCGAACCGGCGCGACAAGACACGCAGAACGGCCAGCTCAGACGGGGAAAACGAAGCGGGGGAAGCGCTCATTATTCGCGGGACCTTAACACGCGCTCTTCCGGACGATCTTCCTGACACGACCTTCCTGACCAGTTGTCAAAGTCCCTCGACGGGAATAGGGTAGCCCCATCCCGGCGTGACGATGCGCCCGCGTTTTCCCCCTTGGAGATCCTCGACGATGACGACCGAACTCGATCAGCTTGCCGTGAATACCATCCGCACCCTGTCAATGGACGCGGTGCAGCAGGCCAACTCCGGTCACCCCGGCACGCCCATGGCCATGGCCCCGGTGGCCTACACCCTGTGGCAGCGCCACCTCCGCTTCGACCCCAACGATCCCATCTGGCCCGATCGCGACCGCTTCGTGCTCTCCATGGGCCACGCCTCGATGCTCCTCTACTCGCTGCTGCATCTGGCCTCGGTCAAAGCGGTGAACCCGAAGTACGAGACCTTGGGCGAACTCTCCGTGCCCCTCGACGACATCAAGCGCTTCCGCCAGCTCGACAGCCGCTGCCCCGGCCACCCCGAGTACCGCTGGACCTCCGGTATCGAAACCACCACCGGCCCCCTCGGCCAGGGTGTAGCCACGAGCGTGGGCATGGCCATCGCGTCCAAGTGGCTGGCCTCCCGCTATAACAAGCCGGGCTTCGACCTCTTCACCCACCGCGTCTACGCCCTCGCCGGCGACGGCTGCATGATGGAAGGCATTTCGCACGAGGCCGCCTCGCTCGCCGGCCACCTCCAGCTCGACAACCTCGTCTGGATCTACGACAACAACAAGATCACCATCGAGGGCCACACCCATCTCGCCTTTAGCGAAGACGTGGCCACCCGCTTCATCGCCTACGGCTGGAACGTCACCCGGGTGGGCGACGCCAACGACCTGCAGATGCTCGACCGCGCGTATCAAAACGCCCAACAGACCAAGGGACGGCCGACCCTCATCATCGTGGACAGCCACATTGGTTACGGCGCGCCCAACAAGCAAGACTCCCACGCCGCCCACGGCGAACCCCTGGGCGCCGAGGAGATCAAGCTCACCAAGCGCTTCTACGGCTGGCCCGAGGAAGCGAAGTTCCTGGTCCCCGACGGCGTGGTCGATCACTTCACGAAGAACATGGGCGCGCGCGGCGGGTCGCTGCGCAGCGCTTGGATGGAGAAGCTCGAACGTTATCGCGTCGAGAATCCCGGCCTCGCCGCCGAGCTAGACCAGATGCAGCGCCGTCAGCTTCCAGAAGGCTGGGACAAGAACCTTCCCGTCTTCCCCGCCGACGCCAAGGGCCTCGCCGGCCGCGACGCCTCGCAAAAGGTACTGAACACCCTGGCCCAGAATGTCCCCTGGCTCATGGGCGGCTCGGCCGACCTCGCACCCTCCACCAAGACTCGACTCACCTTCGAAGGCGCGGGCGACTTCTCGGCCCATGAATACGGCGGCCGCAACTTCCATTTCGGCATCCGCGAACACGCTATGGGCGCGGTGATGAACGGCATGTCGCTCTCCAAGGTCCGGCCCTACGGCTCCGGCTTCCTGATCTTCAGCGACTACGGACGCGCCCCCATCCGCCTCGCCGCGATCATGGAGATCCCGGTTGTCTACGTCTTCACCCACGACTCCATCGGCGTGGGCGAGGACGGCCCCACCCACCAGCCGGTCGAGCAGGTGCTCTCGCTCCGCGCCATCCCCGGCCTCATCACCATCCGCCCCGGCGATGCGAACGAAGTCGCGGAAGCATGGAAATTCCTCATGCCGCAGCGTCACGAACCGGTGGCCCTGATCCTCACCCGGCAGGCCCTGCCCACTCTCGACCGCACGAAGTACGCCTCGGCGAGCGGGCTGGCCCGCGGCGCCTATGTCCTCGCCGATGCTCCCGGCGGATCCCCCGAGGTCATCCTGATCGGCACGGGCAGCGAGGTGGCGTTGTGCCTCTCCGCGCACGAGCAACTCACCGCGGACGGAGTGCGGAGCCGCGTGGTCAGCATGCCGTCTTGGGAGATCTTCGAGCACCAGACGAAGGAATACCGCGACGAGGTCCTTCCCCCCGCGATCACCGCGCGCATCTCCGTGGAACTCGGCACCACCGTGGGCTGGAGCCACTACGTGGGTTCCACCGGACGCGCCATCGGCATGAAGACCTTCGGCGCTTCGGCTCCCTTGCAGGAGTTGCAGAAGAAGTTCGGCTTCCGCCTCGAGGACGTGGTTGCCGCCGCCAAGGAGCAGGTCGCGGGAGCGAAGCGCTCATGAAGGTGGCGGTGGGATCCGACCACGCGGGCTTCCCGCTCAAGCTCGAGATGGCGGAGATGTTGCGCCACGCCGGCCACGAAGTGGTCGACGTGGGCACACACTCCACCGAGCCCGTCGACTATCCCGATTCGGCGGCCGCGGTTGGCCGCGCCGTCACGTCGGGACAGGTCGAGCGCGCGGTGCTGGTTTGCGGAAGCGGCGTGGGCGCCTCAGTGGCGGCCAACAAGATCAAGGGTGTGCGCGCCGCCATTTGCCACGACGTCTACTCTGCGCACCAGGGCGTCGAACACGATGACATGAACGTCCTCGTGCTCGGAGGCCGGATCATCGGACCCGCAATCGCCGCGGAACTGGTGAAGGCCTTCGTCGGCGCCCGCTACACCGCTGAAGAGCGCCACGCGCGACGCCTCGCCAAAGTCATCGCCCTGGAGAACCTGTAGCCCGCGGGGGCTTCGGCCCCTCGGGGGCGGGCTCGCGTATCGCGGGCATCATCGTGGTTACCCGCGGTGCCGAACACGAAGGTGGGCTCGCGACGACGGGCAGCGCGAAGCCTCCCCTTGGGGGACGGCTCGGGCCCAAGGCCAGGCTGCGCGCCGGGTTGCTTGCCCCGGGATTTCTGGCGTGGCCCAAAGACTTCCTGCAAGCGAGTCAAGAGGAATTTGAGGCATCCCAAGCCGGCCTCAGCCAGCAGTGCGAACCGGTCGCTGAGGGTGGTCCGTGCTGCGAAGCGGTCGAAGCGACCTCGCGGGGTGGCTTGGCCCAAGGCCAGGCTGCGCGCTCGACCAGACGCTTCCAGACGCGACCAGCCACCGGGCGTGCGCCGCCGGGCGCTCCCGGGGCGGCAACCCGGCAGCACCGCCCGGCCCCGCGGGCGACCACGATGAAGCCCGCGAACGCGCCGATCCCTACCGGACTTCGAAGCCGTACGGGAGGCGGGCCCAGAGCGTCTGGGACTGTTCGATCAGGCGCTGGCGGAAGCGGGCGGCGAGAGCCTCGGGCGAAAGCTGAGCGCGCACGGTCATATCGTCCCAGCCATCCGCCTCTTCGAAGAAGCGATCGAAGGCTCCCTTCGCCACGGGGAAGACCACCAACGCCACATCCTGGCCGGCCTCGATCTTCGCCTTCTCCTTGGCGATCGACAGCGCCTTCTCAAAGCCGCCAAGCTCGTCGACGAGACCGACCTCTTTGGCCTGGGCTCCGGTCCAGACGCGGCCCTGGGCAACCGCGTGCACGGCGTCCACATCCATGTCGCGGTTCTCCGCCACGAGGCTCAGGAACCGGTCGTAAAAGCGGGAAGCCAGCCCCTCGACCTTGGCCTGATCCTCGAGCGACCAGCGGCGCGTGGCGCTCGCGAACGACCCGCCTTTGCCGAAGTCGACGTAGTCGTGGGTGATGCCCACCTTCTCGAACATCCCCTTGAGCACGAACTTGCCGAAGAACACACCGATCGAACCGGTGATGGTGGTTGGATCGGCGACGATGGTGGTGGCGGGAGCGGAGACGTAGTAGCCGCCCGAAGCCGCGTAGTCGCCCATGCTCACGATCACCGGCTTCTCGGCCACGGTGTTCTCGACTTCACGCGCGATCACGTCGGAGGCCGAGCCCGAGCCGCCCGGTGAATTCACACGGAGGATCACCGCCTTCACAGACTCGTCGGCCGCGGCGTTGCGCAGCGCTTCCGCGATGGTGTCGGAGCCGGCGACGTTGCCCGAACCGAATCCCTCGCCCTGGCTATCGCCTGCGAGGATCTCGCCATCCACGAAAATGAGCGCGACCTTGGGCCGGGTATCGAACGCACTGACCTTGTCCCGGAAGTCGCCGAGATAGCGTTGGGTTTCGCCGGCTTTGTCGAGGGCCTCTTCCGCATAGTCGAGGCGATCGACGAGGCCAGCCTCCAGGGCGGATCCGCCGTCGTAGGGGCCACCTGAGATCAGCGCCTCAACTTCGGCCTCCGTCTTCTTCCGCGACTTCGCCACCGAGGAGATGTACTCACGATAGATCCCGCCGAGGAGCGACTCCATCTGCTCACGATGCGCGGGGGTGAGGCTCTTCTCGGTGTACTGATTGGGCGCGTTCTTGTATTTGCCCATCGAGACGAACTGCGCCTCGACCCCGAACTTGTCGAATGTCCCGCGCAGGAACATCACCTCAGCGGAGAGGCCGTGGATCTGCAGGATCGCTTCGGGAAGGGCCACGATCTCATCGGCCGCCGAAGCCACGTAGTACTCCATGTTGCCGCTGTCCTCGAGGAAGGCGATCAGCTTCTTGCCCTTGGCGCGCACCCGGAGCAGAGCGTCACGAACCTCGCCGGCCCGGGCCCAGCCGAGGTCGGTGCCGCCGATGCGCACGAAAACCGTGGTGAGGCTCGACTCATTGGCCGCCCGGTCGATGGCGCGGATGATGGCGGGGAAGGTTGGCGCGGGGGCGCCGGAAAAGGCGAGTTGGAACGATGGAGCGGGATTCTCCGCGAACGAACCATCGAGGGTGAGCGAGAGGACATGCGAGCGCGTGTCGGACTTCCGCGCCGAAGAAGAGAACCCCTGCTGCTGGACGAAGTAGGCGAGGCCACCAAGGACCGCGGCGGTGAACGCCGCCACCAGCACAAGGCCCGCTGCTATCCAGAAAATCCGTCTCCCGCGTGACATCGCCATGGGCTGGCCCACTCCTGTCGTCTTTATGCTGTTGAGGCCCCGATGCCGCCGGCGGCGTCCCGGGGACCTCTGATTACGTCGGTACGACTCGCCTGGTGGCTAGAGCGTCGCCAGCGCGTCCATCTTCTGTCGCGCTTCCTGGGCGAACGCACTCTGCGGATGTCGATTCACGAGGTCGGCGTAGGCCCGGCGTGCCTCGAGCTTCTCCCCCGCCGCTTCGAGCGATTCGGCGAGGCCGAAGAGAAGGGTGTCCTTGGGAAGGCCGGAGCTCTGATCGTCGATGAGGGCTTTGTAAGCGCTCGCCGCCTCTTTGGCACGCCCGTCCTGGAGGGCCATTTCCACTACCCGGAGACGGGCCATCGCTGGCTCGATCGCTCCCGGGTCCTTCTTGGTCGCGATCTCCCGCAGCACCGCCTCCGCTTCCTTGCGCTGGCCGAGTTCGGCAAGGCAGAGGGCGGAGTAGAAACGGGCGCGGCGACCGGCGGGCATGGAACCGTAGCTGCCGGCAACGTCATCGAACAGCTCCTTGGCCTTCTGGAACTTCTCGGCCTCGGTCTTGAAGGTCGCGGCGCCCTCGACGCTCGGGGTGGTCCCTACCCGAGCGTGGTAGACCTCGGTGGCCCGGGCGAAGGCGGATTCAGAGGACGCCGCCCGGTACTTCTGGCCATAGTACAGACCGAAGAGGACAATAATCAGGCCGAGCACGGCGAGCACCGGCTTCACCACCTCGGGCCGGGTCAGCGCGCCGCGGACTTCCTGCAAGGCGTCGCCTACCTCGTCACGATGAAGTTCTTTCCTGAGTTCCTTGTCCAAAGCCGATCACCTTTTGAGTTCGAAGAATGTGGTGTGCCCGGAGGGACTTGAACCCCCAACCTTGAGCTTAGGATGCTCCTGCTCTATCCAGTTGAGCTACGGGCGCACGGGAATGCGAAACGAGAGTTTACCCGGGCTGGCCGTCAAGCCGGGCGGCCGTCCGCATCTTTAATAGTGGAGGACACTCGCCACGGCATGAGGAGCCAGCCGCGGGCGGCCCTCCAGGAAGTCGAGTTCGATGAGGAACGCGAAACCCGCCACCTCCCCCGCCGACCGACTCACCAGTCGGCCCGCGGCAAGGGCGGTGCCTCCGGTGGCGAGTACATCGTCGACGATCAGCGCCCGTTCTCCCTTGATCAGGGCGTCTTCGTGCATCTCCAGGGTGTCCTCGCCGTATTCGAGGGCGTAGGTTTCCGAGACGGTCTTGCGGGGCAGTTTCTTCGGTTTGCGGATGGGAACGAACCCGCACTGGCGGCGCTGGGCCAGAGCCGCTCCGAAAATGAAACCGCGGCTCTCGATGCCGATGATGCGGGTGTAGGAAATGTGGCTCGTGATCTGGTCGAGCTGCTCGATCGCCGCCGCGAACGCCGGGCCATGGGCGAGCAACGGCGTGATGTCCCGGAAGAGGATCCCCGGCTTGGGGAAGTCGGGGACGTCATGGACGAAGTGCTTGAGGTTCAGGGTCATGATCGGGCGCGATCTTAAACCGCGCGAGCCTTGGTCCTTTTCGGAGCCGGCAACTAACCTCATGGGATGTTCATGCAGCCGGGAAGGCTCGTCGTCCTGCTGGCCGCCGCGACCGGCCTCGGGCTTGCCGCGCCCCCGCACTCCGCCGCCCAGACTGCCCCGCACATCGTCATGGTTGTGGCGGAGGGCACGGCCTTTCCCTTCGAGGATCCCCAGTTCGCCAGGTATCCGGCCCTGCGGAAGCTGCGTCTCGCCTCGCGGCCCTTCGATGCAATCTTCACCTCGGACCCGGCCTGGGCGGGGACGAACGACAATCTGCTCGGGGGGGCCAATGCGCCCCTCGTCGCCGCCCTCAAGGCGAAGCGTTACATGTCGACCTCCATCTCGGCGGCCGGCACTCAAGGCCGCGGTTTCGACCGCGGGCTGCCAGCTCGGAGCGACGAGGTGGCCACCCGCGCCCTCATAGCCATCGATGCTGCGGGAACGCGACCCGCGTTCGTTTTCGCCACCCTCGACCTGAGAAACGTCGCCCCGCTCTCCTCCTTCAACGTCGCGGCCGTGCCGCTTACCGTGCCCGCCATCGCTCTTTCCGACCGCGCACCCCTCGATCCCGTCCGCTTCCCCGTCACCCCTCCGCCACGTGAGCCCGGGGATCGCGGGGCCCTCGCCGCCGCCCGCCATGCTGCCTTCGCCTTGCTCGACCGCGAAATCGCCGCGCTCGAATCAGGGATCGCACAACGGGGCCTGGCCTCGAAAACTGTAATCGTCCTCGTCTCCACCGGTCCGGCTCCCCGGCCCGAGCGATCGGCGCCGCCTCGCGAGGACTTGTTGTTCGAAGACTGGCTCCGCGGGCTGGCCCTCGTCAAGCCCCCCGCCCTCGTCCTGCCGGGGGTGGCCGCGGCGACCCTCGCCCAGATGGAGGATCTGGCCCCGACGCTCGCGACCCTGGCTGGAGCAAAACTGGCGAAGAACGACGGGATCGATCTAGGTGCCGCGCTTAGCGACCCGAAGCGGCGGGTGCGAAGAACCCTCATCTCGAGCGCGGCACGCGAAGCTCCACGCGTGGGTCGCAGCGTGCGCACCGCGCGTTTCCGCTTCACCCAGTGGCCCGATGGCAGCGAGGAACTCTTCGACGAGATCGCCGATCCGCGTGAATGGAACAATCTCGCCGGCGTGCCGGGGATGCAGGGGCAGAAGGCCGAACTCGCCAGGCGCCTCGGCCTGCCTCTGCCGCCCCCGAAGGCCGCACCGGCCCGACCCGCGACGGGGCGGAGACCGAACGTCTTGATGATCATCGGCGACGACCTCACCGCGCAATACCCGCAGTTCGCAGACGTGAAGACGCCGAACCTCGACCGCTTGCGCGCCCGCGGCCGCTCCTTCGACCGGGCCTACGCTCCGGCGCCTTTCTGCACCCCGTCGCGCGCGGCTTTCCTCTCCGGCTTATCGCCCGCGCGCCTCGAACTGCACCGGGAAGACGCATTCCCCGAGATCTTCACCCCGCAGGTTCCACTGATCCAGGAGCAGTTCCGCGCCCAGGGCTACTACACCGCGTCGGTTGGGAAGGTCTGGGACTCACAGCCGGGAGAGAAACGTGGATGGGATCTGAACGAATGGCTGCCCGACTTGCCGAAGGGAACGATCGAGAAGCCCGCGCGGCTCATGGCGGACATGCCGGTCGAAGGAGGGCCCACCGACAACGCCGACGAAGTGGAAGGCGATGGACGACGAACCGCGCTGGCGGTGAAGGTTCTCGAGACGAACCGCGAAGCGCCACTCTTCCTCGCCCTCGGGCTGGTAAGGCCCCACGCGGCGTGGATCGCACCGCAGAAGTACTTCGACATGTATCCGGTCGAGAAGATCCGATTCACCAAGGCGCCCGCGACTGACGGTGTCGATATTCCCGGGATCGCCATCCGCAATCGTCCGCAGTTGCTGCCCGGGCTGATGATCGCGGGACGCGAACCCGCGGGCCTCTCGGACGAGGAGACCATGGCGAAGCGCGGGATCGCGGCCTACCTCGCCGCGGTGAGCTTCATGGACGCGCAACTCGGCCTGGTCCTCGACGCACTCGACCGGGGCGATCGCTGGAAGGACACCATTGTGGTTTTCTTCGGGGACAACGGCCACCACTTCGGCGACCACGGCGGGTTGTGGCGCAAGAACACCCTCTTCGAAGAATCACTTCGGGTCCCCATGATCATCGCCGCCCCTGGACAACTGGAACCCGGCGTATCGACGGCGGCCTTCGCTGATCTCATCGACGTCTATCCAACTCTCGTCGATCTCACCGGCATCGCGCGGCCGGGCACGCTCGACGGCGTGTCGCTCGCCCCGATCCTGCGTGATCCGAAGGCTTCAGTGCAGGACGCCCTCATCCAGTACCGCCCCACCGAGCCGCCGAAACGGGGCTACTCGGTGCGCACCTCCCGGCATCGCTACACGCTGTGGCCCGACGGCTCGGAAGAGCTGTACGACCTCGCGGTCGACCCAGCGGGCCGTACCGACTTGTCGGCCAGTCCGGCCCATGTCGCCACACGCACCGCCCTCCGAGCCCAGATCGAGACGCTGGTGAAGTAGTAGGGGCACCCCTTGTGGGTGCCCTTCACATCGCCGGCCTGGGCTTGGTCGAAGCCACCCCGCGAGGTCGCTTGGCCCAAGGCCAGGCTGCGCGCTCGACCGCTTCGCAGCACGGACCACCCTCAGCGACCGATTGCCGAGACCGGGCGGTGATGACGGAGCTAAGCACTGTAGTCCGTTGGTGAACTGCGGCCTTGCTGGAACTGAGCGGAGGCGGGATTCCTGAGTGGCTCCGCTTCGCGGACCCACTGCATGCCCCAAGGGCAGGCTGCGCGCGAGCAAAGTCGCTTCGCGCGTTTGTGATTCCCGCCGTAGCGAACGGGGGTGCGGGGGGCTAAGCACTGTAGTCCGTGGGTGGACTGCGGCCCCCAGCGAGCGAAGGCGGGATTCACTCCCGCCGGAGCGAACGGGGGTGCGGGGGGCTGAGCACTGTAGTCCGCTGGTGAACTGCGGCCCCCCGCCTAAAGGATGGTCGGGNNCGTCCCCGGACGACGGCTTGAAACGAGACAATCTCACCCATCGAGTTCGCCGCTAGCGCTCCCTGAGCTTCAAAGATGGTCGGGGCGGTAGGATTCGAACCTACGACCTCCTGGTCCCGAACCAGGCGCTCTAGCCAGGCTGAGCCACGCCCCGATGGATCTTGAAAACGGATGCGGAGTCTACATCAATGAGTGAGATTGTTTCGTTCCAGGCCGTCATCCTTGGCCGGGTGCAGGGCGTGGGTTTCCGGTACTTCGCGCGCCAGCGCGCCGAGGCCCACGGCGTCGCCGGATTCGTCCGTAATCTGCCGGACGGTTCGGTTGAGGTCCACGCGGAAGGCCCTGCAAAAGCCCTCGACTCATTCGAAAGGGACATTCGAGTCGGTCCGACTTTTGGCCGGGTCGAGGACGCCAACGTGTTAAAGACCGAGCCCCGAGGCTTTGAGGGCTTCGAGATCCGGTAGAGGGCCGCCTTCGCCCTACTTGGCGGCGAGCACGCGAGCGATCGGATCGAGGTCGGCTTGCGAAGTGGTGTCCTTGCCCAGGGGCGTGATCGAGACGTACCCCGCGCGGATCGCCGCCATGTCGTCGCCGTCGGCCGCGTCCCATTTGTCGAAAGGCTCGGCGATCCAATAGAAGGAACGTCCCCGCGAATCCCGGGTGATCGACACGCCGGAAGCGTGCCCGCGCATTCCCTGCCGCGTCACCTTCACACCCTTGATTTCCGCGGCAGGCCCATCCGGAACATTGAGATTGAGCAGGACCCCGGGTGCGGGCGGCGTTGAGAGCAGGATCTCGCAGAGCCTCCGTGAGTGCGCAGCGGCGGCGGTGAAGTCGAGCGGCTTGCTGCGGGTAACGAGCGAACACGCGCCGGCAGGGATGCCCCAGAAAGCGGCCTCCCGGGCTCCACCCACCGTGCCCGAGTAGTAGACATCGTCGCCGAGATTGGCCCCGCGATTGATTCCGGACAGAACCACACTGGGCCGCGTCTCGAGCATGTTGGCGAGGGCCAGAATCACGCAGTCGGCCGGAGTGCCATCCACCGCGAAGGTGGTTTCGTCGATTTGCTCCACCATGAGGGGGCCCTTGATGGTGATCCCCTGGCCGCAGGCGCTGCGCTCCCGGTCCGGAGCGACCACGATTACATCGCCCAAGTCGGCCACGGCCTGGCGCAGGGCCAGCAGGCCGGGAGCGCGGTAGCCATCGTCGTTGGTGATCAGGATCAGCGGTCGGGACATCCCTTCAGCCTATCGTGAGTTCCGCCACGTTCTCAAAGCGGGGGAACGTGCGATGCTGCCGCTCTCCAGAAAGACAGGGCCTCGCGCCCGAAGAAAGGACGACCACGTGAACGACCCCGCCACGCACCAGGCCCTCACCCATCTGGCCAACATCAACGGCTTCCTGCGGGAAATCGCCGCGGAACTGAAAGCCATCAACCAACGCCTGGCCGCGAAAGAAGAGCGACGGGTGGCGAGGAAGCCGTCGGCCGGCGCGGCGCACGAATCGAAACCCAAGCCCCCGCGTATGTAAGGGCGCCCGCTCTTCTCGCGTCTGCGGCCCCCCGGAGGGGAGCGAAGGCCGGATTCACTCCGGCCGAAGCGACGGGGGGCCTGGGGGGCGGGGCCGTTCAACGCCCCCCCAGCTAAAAAATGGTCGGGATGGGAGGATTTGAACCTCCGACCCCCTGCACCCCAAGCAGGTGCGCTATCCAGGCTGCGCTACATCCCGACGTACGTCAACGTAAGAGCGGCGGAGTCTACCAGCGTTCGGCCCGAGGCTCGACTCCTTTTGCGAAAGAGTCTCGCTATTTGCGGTCGAGGACTTTGAGCAGGGCGCGCAGTTCTTCTTTCACTTCCTGAAGAATGGCGCGGGTCTTGTCGTCGCGGGCCACCGCGGGTTCGCTTGAAGTGGGCGGATGGGCCATGGCCGCGCGGATGGCGGCGGCGGAAGGTGTGGGACCGATCTTCGTGTCGGGCTCAGCGCCTTCAAATGCGCTGTCGAGAGCCGCGGGCGACACCGGGGTGTCCACGCGGCCGCTTTGCTCGAGTTCGATCTTCTTCCGCGCGCCGGCGACGGTGAAGCCCTCGCCATAGAGAAGCTCCTTGATACGTATGACCGTTTCGATGTCGCGACGGCGATAGATCCGCTGTCCTGAGCTGTTCTTTGCGGGAGCGAGAGTCGGGAACTCGGTTTCCCAGTACCGCAGGACGTAAGGCTGGATATCAGTCAGCTCGCAGACTTCCCCGATCTTGAAGAACAGCTTGTTCGGAATCTTCCGTTCAGCCATTGGACCTCAGACCGGGCTTCCCCATCACACCGATGCTTCCGACGGAGCCGTCGCGGTTTCGACCTGGGGCGAGGAGCGGAAGAAAATCGACTTACGCGAGCGGATGGCGATGATGTCGCCTGTCTTGGGATTTCGCCCGCGTCGTTCGCGTCGGGTCTTCACCAAAAACGTGCCGAAGCCGGTGAGCTGGACCTTTTCGCCCTTCAGAAGGCGTTCGCGAAGGAGTCGAAAGAAGTTATCCACAAGGCGCGCAGCTTCACGGCTGGACAGACCGCCGTGGCGTTCATACACGGCGCGGGCGATGTCGGCCTTGGTCAAACGAAGACTCCCTAACCTGGGATAAAAAATCCTTGCCTCAGCACTTTAGGCCGCGACAATTGAAGCGGATTATGAACGGCTGGATCTTCTCTTGTCAATCCGAGTTTTGGGAGACTCGAGATAACCTGAGCCTTCCTGGGGTATGTCCCTGCCGCTGTTCGGTTTACCATCGGTACGGGGACGGGCGATGGCCTTCCGCATCTTGAAACCCTGCGGGCCCGATCGGGACTTCCGGACCCGAAGCCAGATCCGGATCGGCGACCCTTCGAAGCCAAACTCCTTGCGAAGGCAGTTGATAAGGAAACGCTCCGAGGAAAAGTGCAGTTCTCCCTCGCGGTTGACCGAAAGAGTGAAGGTCGGCGGGTCGACCCGAATCTGCGCGGCGTAAAGGAGATTGACCCCATCAGCACCCTTCTTGAACCGGATGGGATTGCGGGCCACCGCGTCCTGAAGGCAGCGGTTGAGCGGCCCCGTGGGCACCCGGCGCGACCACTCGGTGCGGGCGTGATCGATGGCGGTGAACAGGTCTTTCCGCCCCATGCCGGTCTTCGCAGACACCAGAACCACGGGCGCGTATTCGAGGAACTTCACCCGATACGAGAACTCCTCGCGCATCTGGGCGGCGCTTTTGTCGAGGGACTTGGCGAGGTCCCACTTATTGACCGCCACCACCACCGCGCGTCCAGACTCCTGGACCAGGCCGGCGATGGTTGCGTCCATCTCGCGCATCCCCTCTTCGGCCGAGACCATGAGAACGCAGACCTCGGCGCGGTCGATGGCGCGCTTGGCCTGGACCACGGCCACGTGGTCGGCGCCCTCTTCGAGCAGACGGACCTTGCGGATGCCCGCGGTGTCGACGAAGAGGTAGGGCTTCTCGTGCCACGTCACCAAGGAGTCGACGGTGTCGCGGGTGGTGCCGGAAACCGGGGAGACGATCGATCGCTCCTCGCCCACCAGGCGATTCAGCATCGACGACTTCCCCACGTTCGTCCGGCCCACCAGGGCCACGCGGATGGGTCGATTCGCTTCGTCCGCATCCTTGATCTCCGGTGCCCCGATCAGCTTGCAGATGAGGTCGAGGAGATCGCCGATGCCCTCGTTGTGCTCCGCGGAGATCGGGAAGGGCTCGCCGAAACCGAGGCGGGCGAACTCGTTGGTCTGACGGCGGGAGGCTTCGGCCTTGTTGATCACGAGCAGGACCTGCTTGCCCGAGCCACGGACCTTTCGGGCCAGGGCCTCGTCATCCGGAAGCAGGCCGTCCTGAGCGTCGACCAGGAGGACTACCAGGGTGGCCTGGCCGATGGCCACGTCGGCCTGCACCTTGCTGAGCTTCAGGAAATGTTCATCGGCCCCCGGCGAAAGGCCGCCGGTGTCAACGATCGAGAACTCCTTGCGCTGCCATTCGACGCGGCCATAGGCGCGATCACGGGTGGACCCGGGCTTGGAATCGACGATGGCTTGCCTGCGTCCGGTGAGGCGATTGAAAAGAGTGGACTTACCAACGTTGGGCCGACCCACGAGGGCGACGAGCGGGCGGCGGTCGGTTTCGGTTGGGGATTCGGGGTTCACATGGTCTATCCTAATTGCAGGAGCCGATACGGCCCTTTCTGCCCAGTTTGCCCCACCGTCTCCGTACCGCCCTTTTTGCCGCACCATTCGCCTAAAGGAAGTCCGATGAGCCTTATCAAGGCCGATCTCATTGATCAGGTTGCACTAGCGGCCGATCTGACCCGCGTCCGCGCGGAAATGGCGACGGAAGCCGTCATCGAGTCGTTCAAGGACGCGTTGCTTCATTCGCAACGCATTGAAATCCGCGGGTTTGGCGTGTTCATAATCCGTCCGAGAAAGCGCGGCATCGGGCGAAATCCACGCACCGGACAGGAAGTGCCCATCCCACCCGGCCGCAGCATCCGTTTCAAGCCCGGCAAGGAAATCGAATCGACCGAGATCCTCCCCACCCCCGCCGTCCCCGTCGACGCCAAACCGTAGGGTCAGCCCTCGAGGGCGTCGTGGGCGAGCGCCAGCAACGCAATGCATGCGGTGTCGGTGCGTAGCGTCCGCGCGCCCATACCGACCTTCGTGAAACCATGGGCTTCGAGCAGGTTGAGTTCAAAGCGATTCCACCCGCCTTCCGGGCCAACCGCCAGGAGAAGGCGGGCATCGGGATCGGGGACGAGGGCCGCGGCGCAGCCCTCGCGGACGGGGATCGTCGCGTCTGGATCAGCCACGAGTCGGACCCCCGCTCCGCTCAGGGCGTCGAGTTCATCCTCCACGAGAACCTTGAAGCGCCGATGGATCGAAACCACGGGAAGCCGCGTGTCGCGCGCCTGCTGAAGTCCCTCAACGAGAAGGGGGCGATAGCACTCTGGGGTGAGGACATGGGTGTCGAAGTAGGGACGCTCGACTTTCTCGGCGTTGGTGAGAATGACCCGACCGACTCCAAGGGCCGCGAGTTGCGCCCAAAGCCGGCGCATCACTTTCGGTCGCGGCACCGCGAGGAGGAGATCCACCCGGGGCACCGGCGGTGGAGCGGCCTCGAGCACGCAACTCAGTTCAACCACGCCGTCCTCCACCGCCTGGACGGTGGCGACACCCAGAGCGCCATCCAGCACGCCCACGCGCACCGTCTGGCCCACGACCACACCCAGGACCTTCGTCGCGTGAACCGCTCGCGGACCGTCGAGTCGCACCGCACGGTCGGGTGCAACCTCGCCAGGTTCGAGGATGATGAGATTCAAGGCGGTTACATGAGGCTCAGCGGATCGACGTCTACCGAAACGCCGGGGAATCTCATCGCCCCGAACTCGGCGATGAGCGCCTCTTGCACGGTTTCGCGGATGACCCCCCTCTTCCCCCTCACCACCACCTGATAGCGGAACTCGTCCCGCACCTTCGAGAGCGGCGAGGGCGAAGGGCCGAGCACGCCGGTCGGGAGTTTCGTCTTCAGCCTGCGAGCGATGCTGCGCGCGTTCTTTGCCACCTCCACCTCAGCCGGACCGCGGAACAGGATGTTCACCATGGCGTCGTGCGGCGGGTAACCCATGGTCCGCCGAAACTCCATCTCGCGATCGAAGAACGCGTCGTAGTCCTGGTTCTGCGCGTACTCGATGGCGTAGTGCTTCGGATTGTGGGTTTGCAGCAGGACCTCCCCGGGCAGATCGGCCCGGCCAGCACGGCCCGCGACCTGGGTGAGCAAAGCGAACGTCCGCTCGGCGGAACGAAAGTCGGGCAGGCCCAGGCCGACATCGGCGTCGATCACACCCACGAGCGTCACCTTCGGGAAGTCATGGCCCTTGGCGATCATCTGTGTGCCCACGAGGATGTCGGTCTCATGTTTCTCGAACTTGTGGAGAACATCCTCCACCGCGCCCCGCCGCCCGGCGATGTCGCGATCGATCCGATCGACGATGGCCTCGGGGAAGGTGGTGAGTAAGACCTCGGCCACCCGCTGCGTGCCGTAGCCCTGAAGACGCAGATAGTCGCCCCGACAGGCGTTGCAGCGCGTGGGCGTGGGCTTCATGAGTCCGCAATAGTGGCACTGCGCCTGCTCGCCGCGGCGATGAAGGACAAAGGCCACGGAGCAATGCGGGCACTGCGCAGCCGCACCGCACTCTCGGCAGACGAGGCTGGTCGCATAACCGCGACGATTGAGGAGAAGCACCGTCTGCTCCTTCCGTGACAGCCGCTCGCCGATGGCCTCGACGAGGGGCGGGGTGAGAATCGCGGTCGGGACCTTCTGCTTCTTGCGGTCGATGATGTGAACGCGGGCGAGGCCCATGGGGCCCACCCGGGTGCGCAAGCGCAGCCAGGTGTAGCGGCTCTTGATCGCGTTCAGTCGCGACTCCATCGAGGGCGTGGCCGAGCCGAGCAGAATCACCGCCTTCTCGAGACGAGCCCGATACACGGCCACGTCGCGGCCGTGATACCGCGGAGCGTCCTCCTGCTTGTAGGCGGAGTCGTGCTCTTCGTCGACCACGATGAGCCCCAGATTCGGCAAGGGCGCGAACACCGCCGAGCGCGCGCCCACCACCACCCGGGCCTCGCCGCGTCGCGCCCGCCACCACTCGTCGTGGCGCACACCCTCCGCCATGTCGCTGTGGAGCACGCTCACCGCCTCGCCGAAACGTTCGCGGGCCGCGCGCACCAGAGTGGATGTGAGGCCGATCTCGGGCACCAGAAGCAGCGCCGTCTTGCCGAGTTCGAGCGCCTTCTGGGCGGCGCGGAGGTAGATCTCGGTCTTACCGCTGCCCGTAACGCCCTCGAGCAATATCGACGCGAAGGCGCCCTCGCCCAGAGCCACCGCCACTTTGGTGTCGGCCTCCGACTGCTCGGCGGTGAGAATGCGCTCCTCGGGAGGGGCTGGGCGCAGGGCACGCTGCGAGCTCGGATCCGGTCGCCGCTCGAGCACTTCGAGGCCGATGGTGACCAGTCCCTTCTTCTCGAGCGACTTCAGAGCCGGACGCCGCGAGGGCGCATCGCCGACCAGATCCCGCACCGGAGCCACGCCGCCTGCCTCCTTAAGCACTGTCGCCACCTCGAGGGCGCGACCGGTCAGTTCCGCGCTCTCGAGGGCAGGCAGGGCGTGGGCGACCCGGACGCGCTGGAAGTCGGACGTCGCGAGCTCGGCCTCGAACTCGACAAGACCCATCTGTTCGAGTTTCAGCAGCCGGGAGGTCACATCCTTATCGAGCCGCGCGGACAGGGCCGCGACCGAGAGTTTCCCGCCCGTCTCCCGCAGGGCCTGCAAGACGGGATCGTCGACCGCACCCAGTTCCCGGGCCACACCGGTGAGACCGACCACGCGTTTCGAGACCCGAACCCCGCCGGGGGGAGCCACCAGCCGCGTGGCCTGCCCGATGGGCCCGATGTAGTAGTCGGCGACCCAGAGGGCCAGGTCGAGCAACCGATCGGTGACGAGGGGCTCCTCATCGAACACCGCGGTGAGGCTCTTGAGGGCGACACCTTCACGCGCCACGGCCTCGGCGTTCACCACCACGCCCATCACACGGCGCTTCCCGAAAGGCGCCTCCACCCGCGAGCCGCGCGGCACGGCGGGCCAGCCCGCGGGAACCCGATAGGTCATCGCCTGCATCAGGGGCAGAGGCAGAGCCACCTCGACGCAGCGATCGGGCGAAGTCGCGTGGGGCTTCTCTGGCTCGATTCCCGGGAAGGACTTCTGCTGCATGGCGCCAGACGCCCGGACTATTCGGAGCGGGGTCCCAGAAGGTCCATGACGAGCCTGAGGTCGGCCCAGACCTCCTTTTTCGCCGCGGGATTTCGCAGTAGGTACGCGGGGTGGTAGGTGGGCATCACGGGAATGCCGTCCCACGCAGCGAAGCGGCCGCGGATCTTCGAGATGGGGTCGCCGCTTTTCGCCATGAACTTTCCCGCCGTGGCGCCGAGGGCCACGATCGCCCGCGGGTTTATGGCCTTGATCTGCGCTTCGAGGAAGGGCTGGCAGGTGGAGATCTCGTCGTTTTCGGGCGGGCGGTTCCCGGGCGGGCGGCACTTGATGACATTCGCGATGAAGACGTCGGCACGCTGCATCTTCATGCCCTTCTCAATCATGTCGGTGAGGAGCTGGCCGGCCCGGCCCACGAAGGCGAGGCCGGAAGCATCCTCATCAGCCCCTGGGGCTTCGCCCACGAACATCAGCTCGGCGTAGGGGCTTCCCTGACCGAAGACGATCTTGGTGCGTCCATCACACAGGCGGCACCGCCTGCAGTCGCCGATGTCCTCGCGGATGGCGCTGAGCGCGGCCTCGACCTGGGCGTGATCGCGTCCGGGGCGCGGCGGAGCCGAGGGAGCGGTGGGACGGACCTCGAGGGAATTCTGAGTCGCGGAAACAGCGAGCCGGACCGCAGCAGAGGGGGCGGCGGAAACAGGAGGGGGCGGCGAGGCTGAAAGGCGCGGGCGGGCGGAGGCGGCCGGCTGAGCACCTTTCACCCCGAGCCCATCGATCGACCCGAGGAACCGCCCCATCGCGACAAGATCGCGCACAACCTGATCATCCATGCCAGCAAGCATAGAAGCCGAGCGGACCTTTTGGGGTCCGGTCGAGCTCAGATCGCGCCGGTCGCCACCATCGTGATGTCTTCGACCGTCAGGTCTTCGAGCGAATCCACCACGCAGTGCGCGAGGCCGAGCTTCTCGCGGGGATGGGAGTTCGTCACCCCGATCAAGCGCAGATCGGCGGCCCGGGCCGCCGCCATCCCGGGCATCGAGTCTTCGAACGCCACCACGCCGTGGGCAGACTCCGCCGCGCCGATGATCGACCGCCCGCGCAGATACGGCTCGGGATGAGGCTTGAGGTTCTCCACATCGTCGGCGGAGACGATGCCGCGGAAGGCCCGCAGCAGATCCTGGCCCGAGAGCAGGGCCTCGATCTCATGCCGACGCGCGCCTGAAGCGATGGCCAGGGGAACTCCGGCGTCGTGAAGGGCGAGGATCAGCGCTTTGGCTCCGGGCAGGAACGCGATCCGAGGCAACAGGTCGGCGAATACGGCCTTCTTCCGTGTGGCCAGTTCATCGACACGGGCTGGCGAAGCGGTCTGCCCGTGAAACTCGAGAGCGCGCCGGATCACCCCGTGATCGTCGTAGGCGAGATAGTGCTCGGTGTATTCGTGGAAGTCGATTTCGAACTCCGCCCCCTCGGAAAGCACGGCACGAAATCCCTCGAAATGCGCCCGCTCGCTGTCGACGAGCACGCCATCGAAATCGAAGATCACCCCTCGCAGCACGGCCGGAGCCTACCCTCCGCAGCTGAAGGCCGCATTCGAGCGAACCGAACGAAACGCAAACCCGGAATCGGTGTCCGGAAAGCGATTGCCGGCGGCGCGCTGAAACATCATGGCTATAGCGCCACGCTCGCGCGCCGTGAGCTCTCCTATCCTGGCCGAGGAATTCATGACGTCATCCCCGCGGTTCGAGTGCTGCAGCCCGATCATGTGGCCGAACTCGTGAAGGACGAGGGCCTCGTTCCCAGCTCGGTCCGCGCTCACAAAACGGATCGTCCCCGAGGAGATGTAGCCGCCTGCACTGTTCCAGTTGGTGAAGCCCGCAAATGGCGCCACGCTCGGATCAACCGACACTCTCACCAGAGGATTGGCGCCGCCGAGGGTGAAGTTGGCCGCTCCACCCGTGGCGTCGCGAAGGTGCGCGAAGACGCGGCCAAGAAGATCCCGGTTCCACGGGGTGTCGAGCTCGGTAGTAAGTGAGACTTCGTGCGCGCCAAAGGGCAGCCGGGCCAGGCTGCGCTCGGTGACGTTATCGATCGCGGTGACGTACACGAGCCGCCGGGTGTACTCCTGCTCGGTCGCGTCCGCGGCCGGCCAAAGCACGATCCGGGCGATCGACAGGGTGGTGTCGCGGCGCAGGTAGCCGGGCGCGGCGATCACGACCTGGCTCCCCGGGGGCGCGTCGAAGGTCGCGGAAAAGGGAATGGTCGGATTGCTTGCCACCGTGACCTCTCCTGCCCCAATCGGCGTGTTGCTGACGCCGTCAAAGACCGTGAAGCGCTGGTTCGGTACCGAAGGCGTTGGAGAGGGACTGGCCGTTGGAATCGGCGGGGGCGCCACCGCGGCGGGCCCNNCGCGGCGGGCCCCGAGGGCGTGGAACCCGAGCCACCGCAGGCGAGGGTCGCCAGCAGGCCGAGGGCCAGGAACCCGCGGAAACAGGGGGCGCCGAAACGTCGCTGCTTCATCTTTGAAAACGGAAGTGTACTCAAGCGCCCGCGGATTGACGATCGCGGGCCCCAGCCGCTAAGGTTGCAGCAGTTGAGAGTTGCAGCGATCATTCCGGCGCGGTTTGCCTCAACGAGGCTCCCGGGGAAACCTCTCTCCCTCATCCACGGGTGGCCGATGGTGCGCCACGTCTATGAACGCGCCAAACGGGCCGAGACCCTCGACGAAGTGGTCGTCGCCACCGACGACCCGCGGGTGATGGACGCGGTCGCGGCCTTCGGCGGACGCGCCCTCATGACCTCCCCCTCTTGCCCCACCGGCACCGACCGGCTCGCCGAAGCCTCGCGGCAGATCGACGCCGACATCTATGTGAATGTGCAGGGCGACGAGCCCATGATCGATCCTGCCACCATCGACCTGGCGGTTAATGGCCTCAAGAACGATCCCGACGCCGCCATTTCCACCCTCTCGCTCCCCCTGCGTCACTTCGAGGAGATGATGTCGGACGCGGTGGTGAAGGTGGTCACCGACGCGCGCGGGCACGCCCTCTACTTCTCCCGCAGCCCCATCCCGCACGCCCGTACAACGGAGCGCACCTTGGAAGCCGCAGCCCTGGCCGCCCTGGCCTCGGGTCAGACCCGCAAACACGTGGGGCTTTATGTCTTCCGGCGCGATGCCCTGGCGAACTTCGCGGCCTTGAAGCCTTCACCCCTGGAACAAGTCGAACAGCTCGAACAACTCCGCGCCCTGCACCACGGCCTGAACATCCTGGTAGTTCCGATCGAAGGTGAAGGCGTCGTGGCCGTCGACACCCCGTCCGACCTCGAGCGCGCCCGCCTTCTGATCTCCCCCGACTCCACCAACGCCCGAAACCATTGAGGCCCGAGACACCGATGCCCAAACCAACCAAGTACATCTTCGTCACCGGTGGTGTCGTCTCGTCGCTGGGCAAAGGCATCGCCGCGGCCTCGATCGGCTGTCTGCTCGAAGGTCACGGCTTCCGAGTCGGTCTGATGAAGTGCGACCCGTATCTGAACGTCGACCCCGGGACCATGAGCCCGTACCAGCATGGCGAGGTCTTCGTCACCGAGGACGGCGGAGAGACTGATCTCGACCTCGGCCACTACGAACGCTTCACCCACGTCACCACCTCGAAGAAGTCCAACATCACCACCGGCCAGATCTACGGCCAGGTCATCAGCAAGGAACGCCGGGGCGACTACCTGGGGCGCACCGTGCAGGTCATCCCCCACATCACCGACGAGATCAAGGCGGCCATTCGGGAGTGCGGCGACGGGGTCGACGTTCTCATCGTGGAGATCGGAGGCACGGTCGGCGACATCGAAAGCCTGCCCTTCCTCGAAGCCATCCGCCAGTTTCGCCGCGACGTGGGCCGGGACAACGCCATGTTCGTCCACCTCGCCCTGGTGCCCTTCATCAAGACCGCCCAGGAGATGAAGACCAAGCCCACCCAGCATTCGGTGCACGAACTCCGCGGCATCGGTATCCAGCCCCAGGCGCTCCTTTGCCGCACCGAGGTGGATCTGCCCGCCGACATCAAGGCCAAGCTCGCGCTCTTCTGCGACGTCCCCGAAGAGGCCGTGATCTCCGCCCAGGACGTGGGCACGATCTACGAAGTGCCCCTGCACTTCAAGTCACAGGGTCTCGACACTTTCATCCTGCGCACCCTCGGCCTGTCCTCGGCGGGATGCGACCTCGCGCACTGGGAGCGCATCGTCAGCACGATCAAGAATCCCAAGGCCGAGGTGGAGATCGCCATCATCGGCAAGTACGTCTCGTATGAGGACTCGTACAAGAGCCTCAACGAAGCCCTCACCCATGGCGCCCTCGCGAACGGGGTGAAACTGGTGCGGCGCTGGGTGGAATCGGAGGAGCTCGAAGCCAAGGGGCCCTCGCTCCTGCACGGCGCCGCCGGCATTCTGGTGCCCGGGGGCTTTGGCGCTCGGGGCACCGGCGGCATGGTGATGGCCGCGCAATACGCTCGCGAATCCGGCACGCCGTTCTTCGGCATCTGCTACGGCTTCCAATGGGCGGTGGTCGAATACGCCCGCAACGTCTGCGGCATCACCACCGCCGACTCGACCGAGGTCAACGAAAACGCGGCCGATCGCGTGATCTACAAGCTCCAGGATCTGCTCGGGGTCGAGGACATGGGCGGCACCATGCGCCTTGGCTCGTACCCCTGCGAACTCGACGAGGATTCGCTCGCCCATCGCGTTTACGGCGCGCGTGAGATTCGCGAGCGTCACCGCCATCGGTACGAGTTCAACCAGGAGTACATGGCGAGACTCGAAGCGGCCGGTCTGAAGATCTCAGGCAAAACTCCTGACGGCAAGTTCGCGGAGATCGCGGAGCTCAAAGACCACCCGTACTTCATCGCGGTGCAGTACCACCCCGAGTTCAAATCCCGGCCCTGGCAGCCACATCCGCTCTTCGCCGGCTTCGTGGGCGCGTCCCTCGCCCATCAGAAGGCCGGCCGCGTGGCCACCGCCGCAGCCTTCGCCCAGAACCCGGGCGTGAAAGCGTGAAGACTCCGAAGACCCCGCCGATTCGTGTGGGCTCCCTGAAGATCGGCGGTGGCCCGCTCTTTCTCATCGGCGGCCCCTGCGTGATCGAAACTCCCACGCATCCCCTCAAGATCGCGCGCCGGCTCAAGGAGATCACCGACGAACTTGGGATCCCCTTCATCTTCAAAGCGAGTTACGACAAGGCCAACCGGTCTTCCATCGGCTCGTACCGGGGCGTGGGCCTCGAGCGCGGCCTCGACATCCTGGCCACGGTGAAGGCGAAGGTGGGCGTGCCCATCCTCACCGACGTGCATGAAACCTCGCACGTTGAACGGGCCGCGCAAGTGGCCGACGTCCTGCAGATCCCTGCCTTCCTCTGCCGCCAGACCGACCTCGTGCTCGAAGCCGCGCGCTCCGGCCGCGCGGTCAACATCAAGAAGGGCCAGTTCATGGCCCCCTGGGACATGAAGGGCGTGATGGCGAAGGCCGCAACCACCGGCAACCTCAATCTCATGGTGACCGAGCGCGGCGCCTCATTCGGCTACAACACACTCGTCGTCGACATGCGGTCCTTCCCCGTCCTGCGCGGTTTCGGCTACCCCGTGATCTTCGACATCACCCACTCCGTCCAGCGCCCCGGAGGCCTCGGTGATCGTTCGGGTGGAGAGGCTCATTTCATCGACACCCTCGGTCCCGCCGGGGTCGCCGCCGGCGTACACGGCGTGTTCATGGAGACTCACGAGGATCCGAGCCAGGCCCTCTCCGACGGACCGAACGCGTATCGTCTCGACCGGATGAAGCGCTTCCTCACCCATCTCCAGAAGGTTCATGCCCTTGCTCTGGAGCGCTCGTAACGTGCCCTACGAGACCGCGCGCAAGGTTCTCCAGATCGAGGCCGAGGCCATCCAGGATCTGATCCCCAAGGTGGGCAAGAGCTTCGGCCAGGCCATCGACATGCTCTACGGCTGCACTGGCCGCGTGGTCACCACCGGCATGGGCAAGAGCGGCTTCATCGCCCAGAAGCTCTCGGCCACCCTCTCGTCGACGGGAACGCCTTCACTTTTCCTCCACCCCGCCGAAGCAATCCACGGCGACCTCGGACGCATCGTCAAGGGCGATGTCGTGATCGCCATCTCCTACAGTGGGGAGACGGAGGAGATCGTGGCCCTCCTCCCCACGCTCAAGCGCATCGGCGTGCCGGTCATTTCGCTGACCGGACGCATCGACTCGGCCATCGCCCAAGCCTCGGAAGTCCACCTCGACGTCTCGATCCGCGAAGAGGCCTGCCCCCTCCGACTCGCCCCCACCGCGTCCACCACCGCGGCCCTGGCCATGGGGGACGCGCTCGCCATGGTCCTCACCGAGAAACGTGGCTTCACCGTGGAGGAGTTTGCCGACCTGCATCCGGGCGGACGCCTCGGCCGCAAGCTCATCCGGGTCGAGGACATGATGCACAAGGGAGACGACACCCCGCGCGTCGGTCCCAACACCCCGCTCAAGGGCGTGCTCTTCGAGATGACCCAGAAGCGCCTGGGCATGACCACGGTCACCGACGAAGGCGGCGTCCTGCTTGGAGTCATTTCCGACGGAGACCTCCGCCGACTGATGGAGCGCTTCGGCGCTTCCGTCCTCGATCTGCCCGCGGAGCAGGGCATGACCCGCACGCCCCACACCATCGCGCCAAGGGAGATCGCCACCCGCGCCCTCGACCTGATGGAGACGAACAAGATCACCGCCCTCGTGGTCATCGACTCTAAGCGCCGGGTCGAGGGCGTCATCCATCTCCACGACCTGTGGAAGACCGAGATGGTGTAGTTACGCTTGGTAGTCGGGCTCGGTTTCCGTGGGCGTACCAAAGGGGTAGCCCGTTACCTCAAGCAGATGCATGCGCCGCAGCTCCGGGCGGGCGCTGATCTCGCGAATCTGATCGTCCTGCTTGCGGATGAAGGTCGCGCTGTCCTCGTCGGCTCCCATTTCCATGTCCAGGGCGGCCTGGTGATTGCGGGCGATGATCCGATCTGAGAGCGGCTTCTGGATGCGCTGGTAGTTGAGCAGGGCCTGCCGCACCTTCTCCCCGCTCGAGACATCGGCCACCGAAGGCAAGCACTTGATGAGGGTAGGCAGACTGGTGATGCCGATGTTCTGCCCCTGGCCGCGCGCGGGATGGATGGTGTGGGCTGCGTCGCCCACGAGAACAGCGTTGCCGCTCACGTAGTCGAAGGCATGGGTCATGCGCACCGGATAGAAGCCTGCGATCTCCGAATCGAAGCCCTTGAGGATGTCCGCGCGTTTGCCGAGAACGCAGGCCCGCTCCTCCGGTGTGCTCTTCTTCCACCAGGGGATGCCTTCGGCGCCGATAGGCAGGGTCACCTTGATTTGGTCGTCCATGCGCTGCTGAATCACCAACGTGCCATGCGGCCCCGAGTAGCGGAAGAGGTAGTTCTCCGGCTTGAGCTTGGGCGGACGCTTGCCGAACAGGGCCACCATGGGGTGCCGGTAGGGATGGTCGAAGGTCGCGAAACCGAGGGTGGAGCGCACGATCGAGTTCGATCCGTCGGCGCCCACCACGATGTGCGGCTTGATGAGGATCTCTTCATCGCCCGCGTGGATCTTGAGCGAGCGGACTCGGCCGTCCACCACCTTGAACTCCCGGGCCACCGCGGGACGGAACAGTTCGAAGTTGGAGCCCTCGGATGCGATCTCGAGGAAGGTCTCGGCGATGCGGTCGTGGTGGTAGACGAGGAAGTAGGGATGGGAGATGGGGAGTTCGGAGTAGTCGGCCTTCAGCAGGGTCTGGCCGGTCTCGGACCGGAATTCATGGCCCACGCGTTTACCCGCACCGCGTTCGAAAAAGCGATCGAGTACCCCCCAGCGGGCCAGGGTCTCCACCGTGCAGGGTTGAAGGTGATCGCCGCGGGCGGTATCGAGCGGACCCTTGTGCTGTTCGACCAGCACAACCCAGTACCCGCTGTCGCGCAGAGCGCAGCCCAGCGCAGAGCCCGCGATGCCACCCCCAACGATGAGCACGTCGGTCTCGATCGTTTTCACAGATTCAAAATAGGTCCGGCCGCCCGGCCCGGCAATAGTGCATTTGGCCTAGAAGGGGCTGGCCATCGGTCCTTGCCCGGTAATGTGCGCGACTTCGCGTCGCCCCGGTAGAGTCGATCCTCGTGTGGTTACTCCTGCTCACAAGTCTCGCCGCTCTCTTCCCCGGAGCCACATTCCAGGTGGGCCTGGGATGGAAACTCATCAGCGCCTTCGACGTACTTTTCGCTGTCATGGTGCTTGACGCGGCGCGAACCAGAAGATTCACCACCGTGGATCGCCGACTCCTGCTCGGGGGCGCCGTCTTGTGCTCGATGGCCTGGCTGGCCCTGGCGCGCAGCTACTCTCCTCTCGGGCTCCGCATCGCCAGCGTGACCACGTATTCCGTGCTGGTGCTGCTGGTCACCGCTCACCTCCGAATCGACACGGCGGAGACCCGAAGGCTCATGCTCTGGGCCATCGGTATCGCGACGTCGATCGGCTGGCTGACGTTGCTCGCGGAAGTGACGCTCGGCCTTCGCTTCTCCGACAACCATTCAGGGGCGCTGCCCACAGGCCTCCCGCGGCTGGGAGGCTTTACCGGCGGCAGCGTGCTCGCCCTCTTTCTCGCCATGGTCGCGCCTTTCGCGCGCAACAGGGCGCTCGCCCAGGGCGCGATTCTCCTCTCGAGCTACGCCACCCTGGCGCGTTCGATGGCGGGGGTGGGGATAGCGACGCTTCTATCTCGGGGCCCGAAATCCCAGGAGAGATCACCCGGCTCGGTCGTGGTCGGAGCGCTGGCGGTGGTGGCCGTCATGGCCTCCTTGTTCGCCTACACCTTCGCGATAGCCGACGACCCGACGAATCCCACGTCGTTCGCTTCACAGTTCGAAGCAGGCCCTTATCCCGTCCTCAACCTCGCCGCCCTGCGGATGATCGTTGACGCCCCGTTGCTCGGCCACGGCCTCGGCACGTTCCCCGATCGCTTCCGCGACTACGCCTCACCCGACGAACAGAGGCAGGTGGGAGGGAACCGTGCCCCTGTATGGGATCCGCACTCCGCAATTCTCGGCCTGGCCTCGGAACAGGGTCTCCTCGCCCTCGCGGCCTTTGTGGGGCTGATGGTCGTGATCTACCGTCGGCTCATGGAGGGGGAGGACCCCGACCACCGAAGCCAGGCCGTCGCATCACTCTTCGGCCTGCTGGTGGGCGGTCTCTTCGTGGACTGGATCTCGCTCAAAGGACTTTGGTTATGGCTGGGGTTCCTCGTGGCCTCGAGCCGACCCGCGCTCAGCTCGACAACACGCGAAGATGAACCCGGCCGTCCTTTGGGATCTCGATCGGGGTCGGTTTCTTCGTAACCGCGCAGGACTGGCAGATGGGCTCGCCGTTCGTCTTGCTGTCCCACGTCCGGTCGCGATGGGCCTTACGCAGTCGGTCGAAGTTCGGCGACAGCCAGGCCTTCTGAACCGTGGTCATCGGCGCTTCGGCGCCCGCCACCACCGGCCCGCCGTCGATCTCGAGCGTGAAGCCCTGACAGCAGGGCATGGTGTGACGGCCATCCCAGGTCACGACCATGCGGCGGAAAGGGTCGGAGCACTGAAACTCCGCGGCGGAAAGGTCGGTCCAGTGCGCGGCCTGCCAGGAGTGCTGGGCGCCCGCGGGAAGGTAACACTCGGAGATGGACATCCAGTCGACCCCCATCTCCTTGCACCAGAACTCCTCCATGCGGCCGGAGTCGAGGTCGTTGGCGTTTATCTTGGTCCGCACGACCGAGGCGCGGATCTTGAGATCTTTCGCCCCCTTGCCTTCGTTGCGCGCGTTCACCGCCTCGCGCACGGAGTTCAGAAGGATCTCCCACTGGCCACCCACTCTCTGGCGGTGATAGGTGATTTCGTCGCAGGCGTCGACCGAGAACATCAAGTCGGTGATGCCGGCCTCGACGATCTGACGGAAGAGCTTCTTGTTCTTGCGCGCGCCGCCGTTCCCGTTGGTGTTCATCATGAGGTCGGGGAAACCGAGGGCATTGGCTTCGCGGATGAAAGACACGATGCGGGGATGCAGGGAGGGTTCGCCACGGTAGTTGAACTTGATCGAAGACACGCCAATATCGGCGCACTGCTGGATCAGGCGGCCGTAGAGCACCGGATCCATGTACCCGCGCTGGTAGGAGTAGTCCTCCATCCCCTGCATGCGGATGTGTTCATGGGTCCAGATCTGGCAGAAACCCTTCGGGTCCTCCTCGGTGCTGCCACAACGCAGGTCGCAGACGGCCACGGTTTCGATATCGGCATGGACCGGATGGTCGGAGGCGTCGAGGTCGGTCTCGCGCCGGTCCCACTCCTTCCGGTACGCCTCATAAACGCTGGAACGCTTGGGAGCATCGACGAGAACTCGGAACGTCGGGTCTTTGGACATGTAGAGGGTGAGTTTAGGCGTCGGGGGTTGAAAATGCCCCGGGGGGCGGGCCCAGGGCCTCCCGAATCCGCCGCGCCAGTTCGCGGCCCAGATGGGGCTCGAGCGCGTCCATCTGTTCCCGAAGATCGTCCGCGGTGTCGATATCGGCATCAGGGCCATCCACCAAGACCCGCAAGCCCACCGCTGCAGCCCTGGCCAGGGTTTCGGCCAGCACTTCACCGGTGCTCCACTTAATGTCGGGGAACAGCGCGGGCTGCCGCTTCCGAAGGCCGATCAGGGTGTAGCCGCCGTCGCGCGCACCGCGCAGCATGACGTCGGCGGTTTCGAGGGCCGAGAACGCGGCCACTACCGCCGCATGGTCCACCGCCAGCGAGTCGGTGCCGATGATGACAGTCGCTTTCGCGCCCGAAGCGAAGGAGTACGCGAACGCCTGGTCCATCCGGTGGCCCAGATCGCCCGAAGCCTGGGCCATGAGCTCTTCATCACCCAGCCAGGCCGCGATTTCCACCCGCGCGTCGGCCGGTGCGAAACAGACCACCCGGGCAAAATCCGAAGGTCCCCTCGGGCGCGTCGCCGCCATCACCGCGCGGGTAAGGGCGCGATAAACCTCAACCGCCAGGCGCTCGCCAATGGAAGCCCCAAGGCGCGTCTTCACCTCGCCCGCCCGCGGGGCCTTGAGAAACACGACTAGCTGGCGCATCGAGTGAATCTAACCGGTGGCGGCGCCGGGCAAAGGACTCAGGAGACGGGCACGACCTCGATCTGGAAGAGCCAGGGCCACTTTTTGCCGGTGACGAAAATGCGGTCGCCCGCCTTGTCCCAGGCGATGCCGTTCAGCACATCGCCCTCGGGCCCGCGCGCTTCCGGCCGCAAGAGGCCGGTGAGATCGATCCAGCCAATGACGTGACCATTGACCGGATTGATGCGGGCAATGCGATCGGTCTGCCACACATTGGCCCACAGTTCGCCGCGAACGAACTCGAGTTCGTTTAGATGATCGACCGGTCGGCCCCGCTCGACGATCTGAAGACTGCTCAGAGACTTCTGGGTCCGGGGATCGAGGAAGTACAGCCGGGAAGAGCCGTCGCTCATCACCAGGCATTTCCCGTCGTAAGCCATGCCCCAGCCCTCTGTCGGGTAGGTAAACGTGCCCAACCGCTTGAGCGAGGCTTTGTCGTAGACGAAGCCAAGACCGTCCTGCCATGTGAGTTGCAGCAGCTGGTCTCCGACGAGGGCGAGACCCTCGGCGAAGTAGCGGTCCTCAACTCGCACCTTCTCGAGAACCACGCCGGTCTCCGGCTTGACCTTTCGAAGGGATGAGTGGCCGTTGAGGCCCGTGCTCTCGTAGAAAAGGCCGTCCGCGAACACCAGGCCCTGGGTAAAAGCGGTGGGATCGTGGGGATAAGCCGTCACCACCCGGAAGCTGAACCGCGGCGTCCGCGGATGGGGCGCGTTCTGGAAGGCCGACACGCTGAGCGCGCGAGTCGCCAGGAACGAGAACATCCCGGTGATCATGCGGCGAGAGATGCGGAAAGAAGGCACGGTCTTCAATCTACAAGGCTTGCGCCGTCGACCCAACCGGCGTCGAACCGCGTGGCGTGCTTCACCAGGACTTGACCCGACGGGCGACAACCAGAAGGAGCGAACTGACGGCCCAGCTGACGATCGGAAGGGCCAGGGCGCCCGCGAAGATCACGTGAGCGCCGGCATGCATCCAGTTCTTGCCATCCGCGGGAAAAGGACCCTCGCCGCTGGCACCTGGATAGAACTCAGGGATGGTGTAGATGTTGTCCTGACCGGTGACGATGCCGAGGGCGATGGCGAGGGCCACCAGTGTCTGGGAGAACAGTCCCTGGATCAGACACATGGCGAAAAGATGGCGGAATCCGAGGCCTTCGCGCTTGGCCAGGAGAGCGTAATACGGCAAAGCGAGAATGAGGACGAAGGTGAGGCTCAGGATTTTGCCCACGGAGGCCGGCACGCCCGCCATCGACATCACGAGCCGGACGAGGAAGACGACGAATATGGCGATAAGCACAGGCGCCTGGAGCTTGAGGTAGTAGGCCAGGGGTTTGCCGAACATGGTGTCTCTCCTTGGACATCGATGGAACGCGGCGAAACCTTAACACCGCGGCCGGCTGGCCAGGGGGATCAGCGCGAGGAGCCCGGGCGCTGCGGAACGTTCACACGAAAGTCGAGCAACTCGAGTTCGATGTAGTCGTAGGCTTCGGTTCCCGCCGGGTGCCAGCGGCCCGTTCCTCGGGCGCTGACCTTATGTGGACCGAAGGCCCGGTACTCGCCGAGCGGCGTCGACCAGCGCATGGCGGTGATCGAGGTTCCATCGGCCGACACCGCGCCCCGGTCGTCGGAGACGAAGTCGATGAGTTCGCCCGTGGGGCCGAAGATCAGGACGGCGCGCACGGATGTCCCGGCATGGGTGAACGTCCCCTCGACCTGCGCGGCGTCCAGTTCGCGCCAAAGAACGTTGGCGTCGACAAGAGCGCCAGGGGCGAAGACGGACATGTCGTTGAAAAGGGTCACGGTCTCTGCTCGGGTCAACCCGGGCCCGCCCGCATCGACCATTGGGTAGAGCGAAGCGACCTTGACCCGCATGGTGGCCTGGGAGCCCACAAAACGGTGGAAGACATCCACGGGAAGGCCGCTCATCCGTGCGTCCATGGTGAAGAGGCGCGCGGGCGGGTCGAAGAAGTTGTACTGCTCTCCAACGAAGGACATCCACGGCGCCTCGGGACCGCTGCGGATTCGGCCGCTGAAGGTGGCGTAGAAGTTCCGCACGCGGGGCCGGCCAACAGCGCCGTTGAGGGTGAGGTACCGGCGCAGCGCGGGAGGCAGGGTTGCTATGTCCGCTTCAGTGAGCGGGCGCGGTGCGGTCGTCGAGGCCAGCCTCTCCCCCACATCGCGCTCGAACTGCGCACGGAAGCTCGTGGGACCTTGGGACGCGAAACCATAGACCACGCCGATGAGGACTATGGCGTTCGCGAGGGTACCGAACTTCGCGTCACTCCAGGAGGCCGTGATCACCACCTGGGATACGAAAAGCGCCGCACCGCCGATGATCCACGAACTGCGGGGCCAGGCGAACACCGCGACTGACGAAGTAGCGAAGAGCAAGGCCGCGACAAGCCAGGCGAGGCCCAGGGGCCGGGAGATCGCCATCGTCAGCTGTGGCAATTCGGCGTATCCGAACGCCTTGGCGAACCCCATCAAATGGATGAGTCCGTGAACCAGCAGAAGCCCGCCAAAGAGCCACTTCATAAAGGGCTACGTACCTGGGACGGCGCCCCCGTCGACGGAGAGGCAGTGGCCGGAGATGAAGCTGCCCTGATCGCTCGCCAGGAAAACATAGGCGGCGGCGATGTCCTCGACCTTGCCCATGCGGCCGAGGGGAGTGTGCTGGACCATCGACTCGAGGGCCTTTTGGGGCATCTGCCGCACCATCTCCGTCTCGATGAAGCCGGGGGCGATCGCGTTCACGCGGATACCGTGCTTGCCCATCTCGCGGGCCCAGACCTTCGTCATCCCGATCACACCGGCCTTGGTGGCCACGTAGTTCGTCTGACCGAAGTTGCCGTAGAGGCCCACCACCGACGAAGCCGAGACGATGACGCCCTGCTTCCGCGCGATCATGTGCGGAGCTACCGCCCGGGTGCACACGAAGACGCCGCGCAGGTTGACGTCGATCACCAGGTCGAACTGCTCGTCCGACATGACCGACACCTGCCCATCCTTGACCTTCACCATCATCCCGTCGCGCAGCACACCGGCGTTGTTGATGAGCACGTCGATCTGGCCGAACGCCTCCATCACCTTCGCTGTGGCCGCGGCCACGAGAGCCGCATCCGCGGTGGACACGCGGATGAAGTGCGCTTCGGGAGCGCCCGCGGCCTTGAGGGAGCCCACGATCTCCGCCTCATCTCCCTTCACGTCCCACACCGCCACGCGGCAACCCTCCGCCGCGAACGCGAGTGCCGTGCCCTTGCCGATGCCCGCGCCCCCGCCCGTGACCACGACCGCCTTGTTCTTGAGTCCTGTATCAATCATTGTGAGGCGCTTTTTAACACTCCCGCGCCCAAAGACAGCGCCGCTCCGCGGTAGTACGCTCTCGCCAACGAGGACTCCCGCCATGGCGCGCAAGGAATTCGAGGCATTCACCCAGGCCCTGCTCAAGAACTATCGGCGCGCGCCTGCCCGCGCCGCCCCGCCTCTTTCGCGGTGCCTCGAAGTGAAAACGGTCGAACCGGGGTCGCTCGCGGATCGGATTATGCTGGCTCCAGGCGATCTTCTGGTCTCGATGAACGGGCAGAGTGCCGGACTTCTCAGCCCAAAACTGTGGCGCTTGAGGGCAACAAGGCGCGAGTACATCTTTTACTCCCCGCAGACCAAGGAGCGCATCGAACTCACCACCACCGGAATCGACCTCGGATGCGAGCTGAGGCGCACCCCAGACCTCATCAGGGCCAGCTACAAGCCCGAGTCGCGCGACCCCGAACCCCTGCTGGAACTCTGGGAAGCCGGGGCGTTTCCGCTCCTACTGGAGCTTTCAAGCGCCGCTCTCAAGAAAGGCGGTGAGGACTCGCCCATCCTCCCTCTTTACGGTGCCGCCCTGTACGAAACCGGCAGCTTCGACAAAGCGGTTGACGTCCTGCGCCTCTATATGCGCGACTACTTCCGCGGCTGGACCACCGAGTATCGCGGCCTCGCGAGTTTCTACCTCGGACTCGACAAGAGACGCCAGGGAGACCCTGATACGGCGGCGCAGGTCCTGAACATGGCCTACGGCGATCTGAACGCGGAACGCATCGCAAGAGCCCTGGTGGACCTGGGGCAGCCGCGGCCCACACCGGCCACGTTCTGGACCGGCCGGGAGGCGCCTGGCGACTATGAACTTCAGACGCTCGAGGGGGAACGAAACACCATCACGATGTCCGAAGCGCTGCTCGGCCTGGAAGAGGGGCATGTCCTCCTCCTGTGCCTCTTGAGCAGCTACCGGGGCAATGGACCCTGGAACGACTTCATGCAGCGCTATCTGACCCTGGTGCGGGACTTCACGCCGTTCATCGGCCCCATGCATGCGATCACCGAGGTGAAGGAGCGATACCCCGAAAGGCCTCACTACTTCGCGGCCGAAGACGAGGCGCGCGCGGAAGGCGCCCCCTTTGAACTCCTTTTCGATCCCCGGGGCGAGGTGAGCGCCATGTACGAGCCACGCGTCAGTCCGTTCGTGATGGCCCTTGATCAGCGCGGTCGCATCCTGTGCGAAGGTCAGATGGACGGCCCCGAGGTCTGGAGAGCGCTCGTCGCGGCCAATCGCTGAACCCGCGACCGCGTCTCCAAATGATCGCCAGGCTAAGCGCCCGGTGTGCGGTCTCGGGGCGGGAGCCAGTCGTAGAAGCGGTATACCGGGAGGAGGAACCGGGCGTCGAAGTCGATACCCGGGGTTCCGGCCTTGGCTTCGAGTTCCCAATAGCGGCGGGGCGTTTCGAGGAGCAGGTTCGGGAAGTCCCCCTTTGGAAGCTCGATGCTGATCGGAATCTTGCCCTGGCCCTCGAGGTCGAACTGGCTCGGGTTCATCTCCCGCTTCACCTCCTGCAGGCAGTACAGGACCTTCTGGCTGGTCCGGTTCTTCCCGCTCCCTCTAGTCTCCGTAACCTCCTCGATGTACCGCATCGTCAGGGAGATGGACGACGCCGCGGATACTTTCTGGCTGACTTCCAGGCTGCCCTCGACAGGCCGCCCCAGGTGCAACGGAAAGCGTGCGAAGTGAAACCGGCTCTTGCCGTACTTGAGGTACTGGAGGAGCCGATAGGCCGCACGGCAGAACATGACCAGGGGGAACAAGCCGACCACAAAGACCAGGATCCTGGTGCCCAGGTCGGAGGTGGAACTCACGCGGAATATCAATACGACGGCAGACCAGGCGACGAAGGACGCGAACATACTGATCGCCGGCTTCAGGCTGCCGTGCGTGGCCCATCGCGAGTCCCAGGGGTGATCCCACAACCAGGGTTCGAGCGGGTGTTCTTCCCTGCGCTTTTGCGCGGCCCGGGCGCGGGCCACTTCGGCGGCGACCGCCCAGGCCAGGCCCAACCCCGCAATGACGAATACGCTCTTGGGGGGGAAGTAGCCGGTGGACATCGCCAGAACAGCCAGACCGAGCGCGAAGAACAGCACCGCGAACATGATCAGGGACGCGCCTCGGGTGTGAGGGGAGGGCGCCGACACATGTCCGAAGAGTCGCGTTCGTTGTCCCCCGTCCACCTTCCGGGACGAAACACCTTGACCAGGCGCCTCAACGTGACGCTCTTGCGCGGCCCCGGAGCGGGCTCCGAATAATGGCGTTCGTGCCACTTCCTCCACCGAGGTGGCGCGGATTGGGACGATCCGGTTGGACGTGTCCCTCAGATTGAAGTGCCGCACCCTTCGCGACGATACACCACGACCTGCCGCCTCATCCTCGGCAACTCCGGGGCTCGCATACACCGGCACGTCCATCGCCGGATCAGCGACGAAGCGGCCAGAACACTTCGCCGAGGAAGCTTCGCGGCATCTCGTCGATCTGCGGATAGCCGAGCCTTTCGGGGGAACGATCGCGCGGCCAGAACACGGTGCGGAACAGGAAATCCCACAGGCTGAAGACGATGCCGAAGTTCTTCGCCACGCCACCTTCATCAGATCGGTCGTGGTGCCACAGGTGCATCCGCGGACTGTTAAAGACATACCCGAGCAAGCCCAAGCCCGCGTTCAGGTTGGCGTGGTTGAAATTACCCCACAACGTCGAGAATACGGCGACGGCGAAGGCGGCCTCGGGTGACGCGCCGAGCAGGGCCAGAGGCAGCCAGAGCAGGCTCCTGTAAACCACCGACTCCATCCAGTGGAATCTCCAGTTGCCCAGCCAGTCCATCTCCTCGATCGAGTGATGGACCTTGTGGAATGTCCACAACCACGGCACCCGGTGCAGCAGGTTATGGACACACCACTGAAGGAAGTCGCTCAGCACCAGGAAGATCATGAATTGGGACGCGAACGACCATGAACCGATGGGCGAAGCCTCGAGGCGAAGACCAAGGCCAAGGAGCGAGGATGAAACCGCTGCGGCCGTAGCACCACTGACCGAGGCGGTGAGCAGCGAGTAAAAGTGCCCGTTGAAGGCCACGAAGCCGAGATCCCGCAGCACGCCCCGTCGCGCCAGCGGCTGAGCCGGGCGCATGGGAGCCACGCGCTCCAGGATGAGGAACAGGACCGAAGACCCAATCAGCCAGTAGACGTAGTTCATCATCGGACTCCCCTCCTACTGAACACGACCCCCGCTTCCCCGCAGATCGATCACGTTGAGGCCGAGGGGCGGAAGCAGCGTCTCGAGACCATCGGGGGCGCCTGGCTCGAGAATGACGTTGGTCACGCCCCACGAAAGCAGTGTGTGGGCGAACTTCTCCGGCTGATGATCGAGCAGATCGCCAAGACCGTTGATGTGATCCGCCACCTTCTGAGAACGGCGGGAGACGAGCCCCGTCACCATCCTCCGACGGTGCTGGGTCTGGAGCAGCACCGCGAAGCCGTCGAGCGTGGTGAGAGGAATGTTGCAGATGTAACCGGGCACGAGCTGCTTCAGGTCGAGGGGCGAAACGAAGCGCTTCGCCAGCGGCCGGGGCGACCACATCTCGAAACCGGCCAGCAATACCATCGAAGCGGCGATGAAACGGCCGCGCCCGCCGCTCTTTTCCACGCTGGAAAGGAAACGCGCGGCGGGGATGGTGAGGAAGAACAAAGCGAAGAGCACGCAGCGCACCGGCGTGCGCCCCATGGAAAACGGGGGCACCGACATGAGCAGGGAGTAGGGCATCGGCGCTCCGATGTCGGTCCCGAACACCTTCAACGTCGGCCCGAGGCTCAAGATCAGGAATCCGAAGGCGAACAAGCCGGAGAGCCGCGTCCGGAAATCGCGGAATCGGATCAGCCCCAGGAGTGCGGTGGCCGTGAGCACATAGCCGAGGAAGGCCTCGTGGCCGGCCACGCCCTTGGTGATCTGGCGATGCAGGGGGGCCATGAAAGACAACCAGGGTTGAACCGCGGGGTCTGGAACCACGAAAGCCGCCAGATTCGCCGACCAGAAACCGGCCTGGCGCGCGTTCATAGGCTGCGCCCCTCCCTGAACCCAGGCCGAGGCGAAGGGAAAGACCAGGAGCGCGGCCAAGGCCAGAGCCGCTCCGAGGCGGCCCGCGCCCAGAGCGCGGAGGCGCGTGATCAGCTCGGACCTTGTTGTGGATCGCGCCAGCAACACCGCCCCGAGCGCCAGGAACGTCACCCAGGCGAACGCGACCAGTTCGCCGAAGTACGGACCGCCCCCCAGCAAAACCGCCACCACCAGAACCGGCCCCAGCCGCGGCCGATCCCACAGGCTCACCAGACACCAGCCGACCAACGGGAGAATCGCGGCCACGGCCAGATGATTCAAATGCGGCGCATGCAGCTGGTTGAACGGCGCAAACGCATAGGCGATGGTGACGGCCAAGGCGGAAATCCTGGAGGCTCCGATCCGCCGCAGGAAACCGTACGCCGCGAAGGCGATGACCATGTAGCAAAGCGCCATGGACGTCTTGTACGCGATCATCGGATACAGCAGGTCTTCGCTCCCCCGCATCACTTTCACCGCCGCGGTCACGGGAAAGAATGCGGGCGTGAGCACATGGGCGGCGAGGGATGTGCCGATGGGATGGAACACCATGTCGGAGTGCAGGGGCGACTGCCCCGAGGAGATGGCTCGATCGACGCTCCACATGTTCCACACCAGCTGCCCGTAGTCCGTACCGAGGACCGGAATGCCGTCGAGGGGGAACACCTGAGTCCAGGTAAACAACAGGGCCAGGGGAATCGAACAAACGGCCGCGACCAGAAGTTCGCGGCGACACCGCCCCGGGGTCACGCCTTGGCGTCGCGCCTGATCGGCTCCAGGGTGAGAGGCACGGCCCGGAGCTTGTCGGCGCGACCCTTCGCCTCTTCGTAGAGCCGCGTCTGCACCCTCACCGGATCGTCGCCCTTGAGGGCGCGGCGGCGGCGATAGGCGCCGTCCGGCTCGAGGATGCGCGCCTTCTGGTTGTCTTCGAAGAAACCGTCGAGCGCCGCGTTCAGTCGCTCGACTGCATCCTTCGAGGTGACGCGGGTCATCAGTTCGATGCGCCGATCGAGGTTCCGCGGCATCCAGTCGGCGCTCGCGATGTAGTGCTCCTCATCGCCGCCGTTCCAGAAGTGGTAGATGCGCGAATGCTCGAGGTATCGGTCGATGATGGATACCACCTCGATGTTCTCGGAAACACCCTTCAGGCCCGGGCGCAGGCAGCAGATGCCGCGAACGTTGAGCTTCACCTTCACTCCGGCGCGAGAGGCGTCATAGAGGCCGCGGATGATGTCCTCGTCGACAAGCGCGTTCATCTTGGCCCGGATCAGGCCGGGCTGGCCTTCCTCGGCCCGGCGGCGCTCGCGTTCGATCATGGACAGGATGCGGATGCGCAGGGCCATGGGAGCCATGGTCAGGCGCTGCATCGTCGGCGGGTCGGAGAAACCGGTGATGGCGTTGAAGAAAGCCGAGAGATCCCGCCCCAGACCCTCATCGGAGGAGAGCACGCCGATGTCGGTGTAGAGCTTCGACGTCTTCTCGTTGTAGTTGCCGGTGGAAAGATGAACGTAGCGGCGGATGCCCAGAGGCTCGCGTCGCACCACCAGGGTGGCCTTGGCGTGGATCTTGAGGCCACGGATGCCGTAGATCACGTGGGCGCCCGCGTCCTCGAGGCGGCGGGCCCAGCGGATGTTGGAGGCCTCATCGAACCGGGCGGTGAGTTCGACCACCACCGTCACCTGCTTACCCGACTCGGCCGCGCTCACCAGGGCCTTCACCACTTCGGAGTCGCTGGCGGGCCGATAGAGGGTTTGCTTGATGGCGAGGACTTGGGAATCGGCCGCGGCCTGCTTGACGAAGTCGATCACGGTCTCGAACGAGTCGTAGGGATGATGGAGCAGGACGTCCCGCTGCGAGAGCACGCCGAACAGATCGGTCGATTCCTGGGGCAGGAGCACCACCTGGGCCCGCTGATGGGGATCGCGGAACGAGTCGAGAGCGGGAAGATCGAGGATCTGGAAGAAGAGTCGCAGGTCGAGAGGGCCGCTGATCCGGTAGACGAGAGGCTCGGCCCCCGGGAACCTCGAGACCAACTGCGTGAGGAGCTGCTCAGAGGCCCGCCCGTCGATGTCGAGGCGGACCACCTGGGACCGACGACGCCCCCGCACTTCGCTTTCGATCTGGGAGAGGAAGTCGTCGCCTCCCCCTTCGTCGTCGAGCTCGAGTTCAGCGTCACGCAGGACGCGGAAGGCGCTGACGTCCCGCACTGCCTGGCCGGGGAACAACGAGCCGAGCTGGGAGTGCACCACGGTTTCGAGGCGCACGTAGGTGGAGTCGGCTCCCGGCACTCGCACCAGGCGAGGCAGGACCGCGGGCATGGGCACCACACCAAGTCGGGGATCGCCCCCCGCCTTCTCCGGCTCGAAGAGAACCGCGAGGTTGATCGAAAGCGACGGCAGCATGGGGAACGGCCGGGCCGCGTCGATGCCGAGCGGTGTGATCACGGGCAGGACTTCGTCCTTGAAGAAGCGGAGCACCCCCGGCCTCAAGGAGGCTTCGAGGTCGGCGAAATCAAGGACCTGGATGCCGATGGCCTTGAGGCTCGGCAGGACATCCCGCTCGGACAACTCGTGCAGTCGTTTGAGCTGCAGGGCCGCCGTTTCCTTCACCACCGCCAGTTGCTGGGCGGGCGAGAGCCCTGCCGAATCGGGCGCCGTGTCCCCTTCTGCGATGGCGTTCTTGAGCGAGGCCACCCGCACCATGAAGAACTCGTCGAGATTGTTGGTGACGATGGCCATGAACTTGGCCCGCTCGGCGAGGGGGGTTCCTGTGTCCTCCACCTCCTCGAGCACGCGCGAGTTGAAGGAGAGCCAGGAAAGCTCCCGGTTGAAGAAGATCTCCGGATCCTGGGCCTTGCGCTTCGCCTTGGCCTTCATGACGACTCACCTTTCGTAACTTCCCGGAAAATCACCCGGCGGCCGAACGCGTCCTGGAAGAAGTCGCTCCGGGCCAGCAGGGCCAGGCGTTCCATGGTGAGGTCGCCCACGCCTTCCACCTCGAAGGCGATCACACCGTCTTCCGGCTTGACGCGCACGTTCTTCACCTTCTGCTGATGGTCGGCATCGAGGGCGTTGGCCATGCGCAGGATGGCCCCGAGCTTGTTGACCACGATCTTGGCCTCGCGGTCGAGGGCCATGTAGGGGATGTGGGAACGCTGGGGCAGGCCGCGCCGGTGGTACCGCGCGATGTTGGAGACGATCAGGAGATCGTCGCGCGACATACCGAAGATCTCGGCAACCGAAATGAGGTACTGGGAGTGTTTGTGATGAGCGCGAAGGTTCACGAAGAGGCCGATATCGTGCAGCAGGGCCGCGACCTCGAGCAGCAGGCGGTCGCGCAGGTCGAGGCCGTGCTCGGCCTTCAGCTCATCGAACAGTTTCAAGGCGAGACTCGCGATGTGGCGGGCGTGTTTGGCGTCGTAGTTGTACTTCTCTCCCACCGCGTGGGCGCTCGCCATCACCTGGCGCGAGAACACCTCGATGCCGAGTCCGGCTTCGGAGCGCGAGAGGTCGAAGATCAATCCATGCCGCAAGGTGGCGTTCGAAACCGTGATGGTCGCCGCGCCCGTGGCCCCCACCAGTTCCGAATACACAAGCAACGCGGGGGCGAGTGTCTCCGCCTCAGCCTGGGAGATTCCGTGAGCGCTGAGGATGGCGTCGACGTCGAGGGCGGCGATGTCCGCGCAGGTCTTGAGGAAGGCATCGCGCGGAATGGAGGCGAGCGCCTGGGCGTCCGCCGCGCCAAGCAAGCGAGCGACCAGGCGGGCGTCGGCCCCGAGAGCGATGAACTGGGTGACGTCCTTGAGCGGGAGTTCCCGGCGGATGTCGTCGACCACGTTCTTGATGTGGCGGAGAAGAAGCTTGCGGAAGTGAGAGGGCGTGCCCTGGAAGGCGGCGAAACTCTGGCGCAGGCGGATCGAGCCGATAGCGAAGGTCCCCGAATGCGCGGGCTCGCCCGCGTGCAGCGTGGAGAGGTCGGCGCTGCCGCCTCCCACCTCGGCGACCAGGCAGGTTTCCGTGGCCATCGCCGGGAACGCTTTGAGGGATTCGCGCACCGCGAGGTAGGTCAGGCGATTTTCCTCGGAGCCGTCGATCACTTCGACATCAATGCCGGTGCGGACCCGGATGCGATCGAGGACGGTGTCGCGGTTCGTTGCCTCGCGCAAGGCCGAGGTAGCCACCGCGCGGTAGCGGACCACGCCGAAGGTGTCCATCATCGAGCGGAAACCCTCGATGGCGTGAAGCGCAGCCTCGACGGTGGGCTGGCCGATGCGGCCGTTGGTGAATGTGTCCTTGCCGATGAGCACCCCGCGCGAGGCCTCCTCGACAATGCGCATGTTGTCGCCTTCGCCCTCGGCGATGATCAGGCGAACCGCGGACGCCCCGAGGTCCAGGGCCGCGAAAGGCTTGGGCGGCTCAGGAGGCGGCGGTTGGGCGCCGTCCTTGGGCTTGCGGGTGAGGGTTCGCTTGCGCGGGGCGGCCATTCGGGGGTGATTCTAGTCGGCAAGTGGCCTCGGACTCTCCGGAACCTGCGAAACCCCGGTGGCAGGGAGCTCGTTTCTTCTGCCCTGCCTATTGGACCTGTCGTCACCCCCGGAGAAAGCCGGGGGCCTAGCGCGAACAGGCCGTCTGCGACCGCGACGAAGCGTCGGGTAGGAGATACTCAGGGGGAAATGACCGCCCGTATTGCCCCGTTGGACGAACCCCTGAAGCGATTCCTCGACCTCTACGCGCGCGCCCGAAGGGAAGAGACCCACGACGCCACCGCGGCCGCGCTCGCCACCGCGACCATGCACGGCCGGCCGTCGGTGCGCATGGTGCTGCTGAAGGGTGTCGATGCGCGCGGCCTTGTTTTCACCACCAATTACCAGAGCCGCAAGGCCATGGAGATGGAGGCGAACTCTCAGGCCGCGATGGTTCTCTACTGGCCGGGAATGCACGTTCAGGTCCGGGTCGAGGGAACGCTCGACCGGGTGAGCGCCGAGGAATCGGATGGTCTCTTCGAAGAGCGCCCGTATGGCCACCGCCTCGCCGCCTGGTCCTCCGATCAGTCCCGTGAACTGGAGTCGAACGCCGATCTGGGGCTGAAGTTCGCCGAGGTAGAGGAGCGCTTCAAGGACCGCGAAGTCCCCCGCCCTGCCCACTGGGGTGGCTACCGCATTTCCCCGGAGTCGGTGGAGTTCTGGTTCGGCAAGGAAAGCCGCATGCACGAACGTGAACTGTACACGAGGGCCGGCAACGGCTGGACGGTAAAACTCCTCCAGCCGTAGGGGCGACCCTACCGGGAGCGGGTGACGAGGCGCTTCAGACCCACCGTCCAGTCGTCGAAGAGCGCGTACAGGACCGGAATCGCGAGGAGAGTGAGGAGCAGGGCGAAGCTCTGCCCTCCGATGATGACCACCGCGATCGAGCGGTTGGTGGCCGAACCCGCGCCGCTCGAGATGGCGAGGGGCAACATGCCGGCGACGAAAGCGAGTGTGGTCATGAGGATGGGACGCAGACGGTCGCGATTCGCCTGAAGGATCGCGGTGGCCCGGTCGAAGCCCTGGGCGCGCAGACTGTTGGTGTGGTCGATCTGCAGGATGCCGTTCTTCTTCACCACACCGAAGAGCACCATGATCCCGAGAGCCGAGTAGATGTTGATCGACTGATTGAAGACCACGATGGCCAGCAGGGCGAAGGGCACGGTCATGGGCAGGGCCATCAGGATGGTGATGGGATGCAGCCAGCTCTCGAACTGGGCCGCGAGCACCAGGTACATGAAGATCCCCGACAGGATGAAAGCCAGGAGGAACGCCACCGCCGCCCGGCCCTGCTCCTTCGAACGACCGGTCAGGCCGTAGGAGTACTCGGTCGGCATCTTCAGCGCGGCCGCCGCGTCGTTCAGCGCCTGAATGGCGGCCTGCTCGGAATGACCAGGAGCCACGTTGGCGGTGATCAGGACCTGGCGGGTCCGCCTAATTCGGTTCACCACGGCCGGCCCCTTCGACTCCTCGAGGCGGACCACATCGCCGAGGCGCACCGAGCCGAGGCGAGCCGAGGGCACGCGGGTCTCCGCGATGGCCGCGGGTGAAGCGCGGTCAATGCCCTCCGCCCGGATCCAGACGTCGTAGCGTTCTCCGCCCTCGTAGAAGTCCGTCACCTTCACGCCGCCCACCATGGCGCTGAGCGTGGACGCGATGTCCAGCACATTGACGCCGAGGTCGGCGGCCTTTTCGCGGTCGATGACCACGCCGAGCTCGGGCTTGCCGGTGACGAGGTCGGTGTCCGCGTCCACCACGCCCGGGACCTTCTTAAGGTCGGTGAGGAGGGACGCCGAGTAGTCCTCGAGCTTGGCGAGATCGGGACCACCCACCCAGAACTGGATGGTGGCGTTGCTTCCCGAACCGATGACGTTCACCAGGGACACCGCGGTGCGGATCTTCAACTCCTGATACTGGGGCAGGATCTGGGTGCGAACCTGGTTCTGCGCGTCGAAGATGCTGACGGTGCGCTCTTCAAGGGGCTTCATCTTCACGTAGATGCTGCCGTAGTTCTGGGTGCGCAGCGGATCAGCGCCCAGAGTGGTCAACGTGGCCTCAACGCCTTCGAGGGCGCGGACCTGCTTGCCAATCGACTCCATGAGGGTCTTGGAGGAATCGAGCGACCATCCTTCGGGAGCCCGGACCAGAACCTCGAACTGGCCTTCGTCGTCGGTCGGGAGGAAGTTCTTGTTGGCGATGCGGCCGAGCGGCACGGTGGAGACGACGGTCAACGCGATGATCAGCAGCATGAGCGCGCGGTGCCCCATGGCCCAGCGCAGCATGCTCATATAGAACCACTCGACCCGCCCGTACACTCCGGGCGCGTGCTCGTTGAGGCCGTGGACGGGCACCACAACGTCGTCGCCCTTGGGAACTCTCAGCCAGCGCGAGCACAACATCGGTGTGATGGTGAAGGCCACGATGAGCGAGATGAAGATGGCGAAGCTCATGGTGATGCCGAAGCTGCCCATGAAACGACCCACGATTCCGCCCATGAAACCGATGGGAAGGAACACGGCGATGAGCGACATGGTAGTCGCGAGCACGGCGAGGCCGATCTCGCGCGTGCCCTGGATGGCCGCTTCCCGCGGAGGCAGGCGCTTGTCCTCGAGCAGGCGGAAGATGTTCTCAATCACGATCACCGCGTCGTCGATGACGATGCCCACCACCAGGGTGAGAGCGAGCAGTGTGATGGTGTTGAGGGTGTAGCCCATGTACTGCAAGGCCCCGAACGTGCTGATGATGGAGGCCGGTATCGAGAGGGCGGCGATGAGAGTGGGGCGTGAACGTTTGAGGAACATCCACACCACACCCGCGGCGAGGATCGACCCCAGGATCAGATGCTCCATCACCGTGGCGATGGCGGTGATGACGAAGGCGGCCTGATCGCGCGCGTAGTCGATCTTCCAGCCTTTGGGCAGGCGGCCGCGTAACGCTTCCACGCGCTCTTTCACCGCGGCCACCGTCTTCACCGTATTGGCGCCGGACTGCTTGCGGATGAGCAAGGTGACGGCGGGCTCGCCGTTCCACACGGCGGTGGAGACGGGGTCTTCCTCGCCGTCCTCGATCCGGGCCACGTCTTTGAGCTTCACCGCGACTCCGCCCTTGTTCGCCACCACGATCTCGCCGAACTGATCGATGGAGGTCACGCGGCCGTAGGTCCGCAGGGAGAGGTCACGCGCACCCTGCTCGACCTTGCCTCCGGGCAGTTGAAGGTTCTGCGCCTGGATGGCCTGGACGACCTGGGCCGCGGGCAGGCCGAGGCTCGCGAGCGCTCCGGCATTCGCGACCACGCGCACCTGGCGCGCCCGGCCGCCGATGATGGTGGCCTGACCGACCCCGGCCACGGTGCCGAGATTACGCTTCAGCACCTTGTCCGCGAACTCGGTCAATTCGCGCAGCGTCGCATCTCCGGAGAGGATGACCGCGATGACCGGAGTCGCGTCGGCAGCGATTTTCTCGACCACCGGCGGGTCGATGCCGCGAGGCAGGGTGAAGGTTGCGCCATCGATACGCTCGCGCACCTCCTGGCCGCCCACGTTGCCGTCCTTCTCGAGGCTGAAGCCCACGGTGACGACCGAGAAACCGTCGGACGAGAATGACCGCAACTCGTCGACGCCGGAGATTGAGCTCACCGCCTCTTCGAGTTTCTCCGAGACGTCGGTCTCCATCTCCTGGGGCGCCGCGCCCGGCATGCGCGTGGTGATGGTGACGAACGGAAAGTCGATATTCGGGAAGCGGTCGACGCCGAGCGTCCCGTAGCCGAAGATGCCCACCACGACGAGGGCCAGGATCAGCACGGTCGCGAAGACCGGACGTTCTATGCAGATTTCAGCGAGTTTTTGCATGGCCCGTCACTTTCCGGTCAACACGCGGACGCGGGCGAACAGGCCGGGTCGGAGTTTCAGGTCGCCATTTGCGAAGCGGGCCTCGGCGAGAAACGTGCGGGTTGCGGGGTCGACCGCTCCGCCCGCCACCGAGATCACCCCGCGGAACTTCATCCCCGGATAGGCGTCGACTTCGGCCTCGACGCTTTGACCCCGCCGGACCAAGGTGAGGTCGCTCTCGCGCACCCGGAAGCGGAGCTTGAGGGGGGCAAGCTGCACGATCAGAAAGGCGGGCGTGCCTTCGGTAAGACGTTCGCCCACGTTCACCCGCCGCTGCTCGATCACGCCCTGGAATGGAGCGGTCAGGGTCGCGTCCTTGCGGCGGGTCTCGGCGAGGGCGAGGCGAGCCTTCGCGCCATCGAGAGCCGCCTTAGCCTGTTCGAACATGCTGGTCGAGCGCAGATTCGCGGCCTCGGAGACGGAACCTTTGGCCACGAGTTCGGCCTTGCGCGCGGCATCGCGCTCGGCCTCATTGACCGCGGCCTGGGCGCGGGCCACTTCGGCCGCCGCCTGCCTGACATCGAGGTCGAGGTAGTCGGTTTCGAGTTCAAGCAGCACCGTGCCGCGACCCACCACCGCGCCCTCATCCACCACCACGTTCTTCACCCGTCCCCCGATGCGGGGTGTCACCTCCGAACGCTGCGAGGAGACGAACTCGCCGGAATAGCGGGCGGAGAGCGCCGCCGATTCCTGCCCCGCCTTCTCCACCGCGGTCGCGAGTTCGCGCACGTCGCTCGGCATGGGCTTCGATGGCGCCTTGGTGGGGGCGGGCGTTTGCGCGTGAGCGCTCGACCACCACAGTCCGGTTCCCAGGGTTATAACCCCGACGGCGAAGCGTCCGAGGATCTTGGGGGTCAGTGTGGTTTTCATTTGAAGTTCTCCAGTGCGACGTCGGCGAGCGATCCCGCGGCGAGCCAGGCCGAAGCCTCGGCCGAAAGCACCGCGAAGCGCCCCTGAATCAAGGCGCGTCGCGCCTCGGAAAGTGCGGACTCGGCCGCTTCGAGATCAAGGGAGGTGGCCTCGCGCTGTTCGTAGAGATCGCGGGCCTGGGCGTACTCCGCCTCGGCGGCCTTCACTTGATCGTCGGCGAGACTCTTGGTCTTCCGCGCCGCTTCGAGAAGAGCCAGGGCCTGACGCACGTCTTCGCTTGCCTGTCGGCGGGCCTCGGCGAGAGTGACTTCGGCCTGACGAAGGCGGGCCGCGGCGATGCGGATCCGCGCTCCCACCTCCCCGCCTTGAAACACCGGCACGGTCACCCGCAGCGCGGCATAACCATAGCTGTCGGAAGGGAACGAGGACTTCTGGCGGATGTAACCCATGTCCGCGGTGAGCACGGGCAGGTAGGCGCCCTTCTGCTTGAGCACCTCGAGGTCGGCGATCCGCACGTTGGTCTCGGCCTGCTTCACCTCGGCCCGGGTGAGTGCGCGGGCTTCAAGAGTTTCCGCTCCCAACACGGGCAGGCCCATCTCCGCGGCGGCGTCAAGGGTGCCGAGTTCGAGGTCGCCGCCATCGATGGCGAGGGCCATCCGGAGGCGGGACCGGGCCTGAATACCTTCGGCTTCAGCACTCGCCACCCGACGCAGCGCGGCCTTGTGCGCGGTCTGGGCGCGCAACACATCAACCCGCGTCACTTCCCCGGCATCGAAGAGCGACTGGGCCTGGGCGATGCGGCCTTCGGCAAGAGACGCGGCCTGGCGCTCGACATCGATCAGAGCCTGGGCCTGCACCGCGGCTGCGTAGTCGGCGATCACGCGCAGGGCCATACGATCACGGGTGAGTCTCTGGCCATCGCGGGCGAGGCCGACGCCTTCCTTCGATTGGTAGTACAGCCGAAATTCGCGACGACCAGCGTAGATCGGCTGCTGCAGCGTCACCCGCGCGTTCCAGTCGGTGCCGGGAAGAATGGTCCGCGAATCGTCGACTGAGCCGAACGTGACTTCTTCGGAGTTCTTGATGAGGCTGCCCGTGATGTTGATACGCGGCAGCACCAGGGACTTGGTGGCCACGCGCTGGGCCTCGGCGGCCTCGATTTCATCCACCGCCCGGAGCGACGCGGGCGAGAGAGCGAAGGCCCGCTCCAAAGCGGCGCGCAGTGTGAGCTTGGGCGGAACGACGTCGGCGGGTGCGGGTGCCTGCCCCAAAAGGGCCGCCGCCAGTATCAGATGGATCATGACTTCTTTCTTCTTCCTGAGAGTCCGTTCAGAAGGAGGTCGGACAACAACTCGGCATCGTCCTCGAGCTTCGGGCCGGTGGTTTCGGGGATGCGCCGGAAGAGCAGGGCGGCGACGGTCTCCGAAAAGAGGAACGCGAGCAAAGGGGCGTCAGCGGGGTTTTCGATGTGCGCCTCGAAATAGCGGGTCAGGCGATCGATGTAGATCTGCTTCTCGGGGGGCGGCGACGTGGTCTTGACCTCGCATAGGCCTCGTCGTCCGCCCTGGAACTTCAACTCGAAATGGAGGCGATACAGGTCGCGGCGCTCATCGAAGAACCGCAACATGGCGAGCACGAGTTCGCGGATGGTCTGTTCGAAGGCAAGGCCGCGAGCGAAAACGTCGTCGACCTTTTCCAGCAGTTGGGCGATCCCCCGTTCGCTGACGTGATGGAGCAGTTCGTCGCGGTCCTTGAAGTAGAGATACAGGGTCCCCTTGGAGATACCCGACTCGTCGGCGATGTCCTGCATCGTGGCGGCCGCGCCTTTTCGGGCGATAGCTCGAAGCGCGCCTTCGGTGATCGACTCGACGCGGAACCGCTCGAGGACAGCTTCTCTTGTTTCTGACGGAGGGGTCACTCTACTTACCTCCGGTCATTCTACTGACCGAGCGGTCAGTGGCGCAAGCCAATTCTGTTCTAGACGGGTGCGGTCGGACCCACCCGGGCGTTGAACTCGGCGGCCACCCGCCAGGCGGCGAAGGTGAAAGCGGCCTGCGAGGCGAGGTTCAACACCACTTCAACAAGGTGAATCCACACGTTTTGAGCGAATGGGCGCAGGATCGCTACCAACACGGAGCCGAGCACGTTCATGGCGAAGAAGGCCGCAGCCATGTGAAGCTGACGTCGCCAACCCAGGCGCGCCGCGGCAAGACCCATCAGAGCGCTGCCGGCGAGGGCCAGGATAACCAGGACGAGGCTCCAAAGGCCTGTTTCGATGCGCGAGTTCAGGTAGTAAGCGACCCCCAGGAAAAGCCAGGAGAGGGCAGTGGGCGCGATCCACGGATCGCGGGAAACCACGCGGCCGGCCTCGGTGGCGCGGGCGCGGATCAGGGCCGCGGCCATCAGCGCGAAGCCGGGCCCGCCGAAAACGTGGAGCGAAGTGTCGAGCAGGGGCACGCCCTCACCCACAACCGCCACAGCGAGCTGAGAGGCAGCGCGGGCCAATCCCCCAAGCGTGATGAGAACCAGCGCGGCCAGCGCCATCTGGCGGCATCGGGGCTCCAGCCGATCGACGAGTTGAGCCAGAAAGAAAAGGCCCAGGGCGAGGAAGAACACCGGCGCGAAGTCCAGAAGCGCCAAACCGATAGCCAATGCCTTCAACCCGGGCATTTTACCGGCCAAACCCGGGCGAGGCCTCGCCGCGAGCGCGGGCTTGCTAGCAGCCCGTGGTGAAAGTCTGCCGGCATTCGACGAACGCTGCATCCCGCCTGGACTTCTTCGCTCAGGGCCCGAATATTCTCGATATTCGGCCCTTCGGCTCATCGCCAGCCGGGCGCATCGCTCGTCTCGGTGCTGCGGCACACTTTCACCACGGACTGCTAGACCGTGCCCACGTGGAGCCAGGCGATGCCGAAGGTCAGGGGCCGGGAGGTGACGTCCTTCAGCCCGGCTGCCCGCATCAAAGCGCCAAAGCCCTCGGGCGTCTCGAAGTTCGCCACCGACTTCGGAAGATACGAATAGGCCTCACGGCTGCTGACCAGGGCGCCGATCCGCGGCAGGATGTGATTGAAGTAGATGCGGAAGATCGTCCCGATCACTCCGGTGGTCTCATGAAACTCGAGGACCACGACGCGCCGTCCAGGCTTCACCACCCGTCGCATCTCGCGGACGCCCTGCGCGCGGTCGAGAACATTGCGGATGCCGAAGGCGATCGAGGCGCCGTCGAACCGAGCATCCCCGAAGGGAAGTCGCTCGGCATCTCCCTGACAAACCCGCGCCGCGGGCTTCTCAGCACTCGCGAGCTTGGGTCGGACGAGACGCAGCATTCCGAAGGACAGATCGGCCCCCACGCTGTGGATGGCGCCCGCGTTCAACTCCTCGAGCAGGAGGTCGCCCGTGCCGGTGGCGAGATCAAGAACGCAGTCGCCTTGAAGGACCCCGAGGGCACGCACTGCCTGACGCCTCCAGGCCACATCCCCACGGGCGGAGAGCACGCGGTTGAGGAGGTCGTAGCGGGGCGCGATGGCGTCGAACATCGCGCGGACGTTCTCCTTTTCCGGTCTTCCCGGAGTGGGGGTGGCGCTGGTCATGCAAGGAAACCCGCGAACAGTACCGTAACCAGGTAGAGCACGCCGATCCAACCGTTCACGGTGAAGAACGCGGCATTGATCTTCGACAGATCGTCGGCGCTCACAAGCGAGTGTTCGTACACGAACAGGAGGGCGATCAGGAGGAGTCCGGCGAAGTAGGACCAGTGCAGCGGCTCCACGATCGCCACCGCGAACAACGCCGCGATGGCGATCAGGTGCGCGGCCCGGGCCAGGGTCAATGCGCGAGGAACGCCGAAGCGCACGGGAATCGAGTGCAGCGAAAGCTCGTGATCGAACTCGACGTCCTGGCACGAATAGAGGATGTCGAAGCCCGCCACCCAGAAGAGGACAGCGAGGCCAATGGGAATGGGCGTCAGCTCGAAGTGGCCGCGCACCGCCAGCCAGGCCCCCAGGGGAGCGATGGCCAGGGACAAGCCAAGAACAAGGTGCGACAACATGGTGAAGCGTTTCGTGAACGAGTAGCCAAACACGATGGCGAGGGCCACCGGCGAGAGCGCCAGGCACAGGGGATTGAGCTGCCACGCCGCCACCACCAGCGCCACGCTCGACAGGATCACGAAGGACAGGACCTGGGCCCTCGACAAAGCACCCGCGGGGATCTCGCGTTGCGCGGTGCGGGGGTTCTTCCCGTCGATGTCGGCGTCGATCCATCGATTGAAGCCCATGGCCGCGCTGCGCGCGCTCACCATCGCCACCACGACCCAAAGCAGCGTCTCGGGATCGAATCCCTGACGACGGGTGGCGAGAAAGAACGCAGCCAGAGCGAAGGGCAAGGCGAAGATCGAGTGTGAGAACTTGATCATCCGACCGTAGGTCACCACCCTTTTCAGTACCGGAGCCACCGGGGCCGCCGAGGAGTCGGGCTGGGTCATCGGTCGCTGGACAGGCCCAGGGCGGGCGCGGCCTCGTTGAGGATGAACGCGGCCGGGTCAGCGGGAACGGCGCCCTCGAACGGGAGGACGGCGAATCGCGCAGGCGCACCCGGCGCGATCTCGCCCAGTCGATCGAAGGCAAGAGCCAGCGCGCCGCCCCGGGTCAAGGCGTACAGGATGACGGGCTTCGGCACTCGGGGAAACCGGCGGCTGAGCAGACGGGCATCCTCGAGAACATCGAGGGACGGGCAGCTTCCAAGCGAGTCGGTGCCAAGAGCGAGGGCGATCCCGCTGCCAAGCAGCATGGCGAGGGGGGGCACGCCGTTCCCGAGGAACTCGTTGCTGCGCGGACAAAGCACCGCGACGGCGCCCCGAGCGGCCAGAAGGCGCGCGTCGTCCTCGTCGACCCGAACGCAATGCACGGCGAGCAGGCCCTTGGTGAGGACGCCCAACTCATCGAGATAACGCACCGGACGAGAGGCGGGTGCGGTGAACGGCACCGGACCAACGCGACGGTCCAAAAACTCCCGCCACTCTCCCCCGCCGTGCTTCAGGAACTCGTCCTCGGATCTCGACTCCGCCACGTGAATGGAGCGAACACCGCCCGACTTCATCAGCAGGGCGAAGAGTTCGCGCGATATCGAGTGCGGAGCGTGGGCCGCGACTTCCACACGGATCGCGGAGGTCGGCACGAGTGCCTCGACCTCCGCAACTGCGGCGGATCGAGCGGCCGTGGTCTGCTCCAACACTGCCTCTGCCCGGCCCGGATCGAAGCCGAGAATCTCGTGGAGCATCAGCGCGTGAAGGCCGGAGGCGGCCAAAGGTTTGAGCGCGGCGAGCGAGTTGGAGACATCGGCCACCGCTGCCGTTCCCCCGGCTTCGAGGGCGGCAATGGCGCGTGCGATCCCTTCGGCGGCCTCCTCGGGCGTGCGTTCCGCCCTCACCCGCAACTGGTCCTCGATCCAGGGCACGAAACCGCGGTCGCCCGGGACCGCACCCCCAAGATGGGACAACTCGAGATGGGTGTGGGCGTTCACGAAACCCGGCATGAGAAGGGCTGAGCCCAGATCGATTTCGCTGATCCCCGACCCCGACGGCCGCTCTTCGATGGGGCCAACACCGGTGACGACGCCATCGCGCACCGCCACGTAACCGTCGCGGATGGGCGGCGAGGTCACAGGCAACACGACGGCCGCCCGGTAAAGAGTCTGCGAAGTCATCGTGGGGCCGGGCCGTGCATCACCCGACTGCCGAAGGGTCAGGCCGGCTCGGGCAGAACGGCGATGCAGTCGATCTCGACGCGGAGCCTTTCTCCCGGCAACCCGGCCACCTGGACGGTGGTGCGCGCGGGTTTGTGTCCGGCGAACATCCGCTCGTAGACGGCGTTCATCTTCGAAAACTCGGCCATGTCGGCGAGGAAAACGCCGCATCGAAGCACGTGCTGAAGATCGGTGCCGGCGGCCTTGAGGATGGTCTCGACGTTGCGAAGTGTCTGCTCGGTCTGAGCCTCGACGTCATCGGCCACGAGGCCGGTGAGCGGATCGCGACCCGCCTGGCCGGAGACGAACACCAGACGATCGAACGCGGTGCCCGGCGAATACGGCCCCACGGGCTTCGGCAGGTTTTCCGCTTGGATTTTGCGAATCGGCGAGTTGGACACGCGCTTCAGGGCTCCTTTGATGGGGAGCAATGCTAAACGGGAACCAGTTCGCCGTAGTAGACGACGAAACAGACACAGTCGGCATCGCCGACCACGTGCTCCTGATGGACGTCGGCTTTGGTCGATCGGCAGATGTCGCCTGGACCGTAGGATCCCCGGTCGTCCTTCAACTGCCCCTCGATGACCAGGATCACCTCATCGCCGGTGTGGCCATGGCGGGGCGTGTTCGCTCCCGGGACGCCCCACACCAGCCAGCGCTTGACCCCGCGAGCAGGATCCTCGGAAACCAGGTGGAGCTTCAGTCCCGGCCCCACCTCGGTCCAGGCATAGGCCGAGCGATCGATGGGAAGACGCGGGAAGCACAGGACATCCATGAGCTGCGTTCGCGTCTTCGAATCGACACTGGAGGCCGCGATCGTTCCACCCACCACTGCGGACAGGAGATCGGTGATCTCCTCGTCGACGGGGTCTGCCGTTGAGGGTTGGTTCATTGTATGGAGAGGTGCGAGGGTGGGGGGGAATTTTACGTCCCCGCAGTCAGGCTACGAACCGGAACCGCGATTTGGATGCGAGAGCCGATTCTTCTCATGGGCTACGATTGTGACCACCCGAATGAAAACAGGAAGCGACGCCGAACTGGTAGCCCGCGCGGCCGCGGGCCACGCGGACAGCATCGGCGAGCTTTTCGATCGCCACGCCGGCCGGATGAAGTCGCTGGCCCTGCGCATTCTGCGCGCGGGAGAAGAGGCCGAAGACGTGGTTCAGGAGGTCTTCGTCCAAGCCTGGCAACAGGCCGGGCGCTTCGATGCCCGACGCGGCAACGTCCTGGCCTGGCTTTCCATCATGACCCGTTCGCGCTCTCTCGACCGCTGGCGTCGTCGCACCACGCGGCGCGAAAGCCGGGTGTCCGAGGCTCACGAGCTGGCGGCGCCCCGGCCCGCCGACAACATGGCCGAGGGCTGGGCCGCCCGCAGCGCCCTGGCCGACCTGCCCGAGGACCAACGCCGGTTATTGGAACTGGCCTATTGGGAGGGCCTCTCGCAGGCGGAGATAGCTACGCGCCTCGGCCTCCCCCTCGGCACCGTCAAGACCCGAATGCGGACGGGCCTGAAAACGTTGCGGGAAAAATTGTAGGGGCACGGCCGGGCTGCGCGCCCCCTACTAGTACTTCACCCGGGCGCGGTAGGTGAGGACGGTCTCGCTGTTCGCGGCGACCGGAATTTCCCACTGCGCCTCGAAGGCAGCGAGCTTCTTGTAAGGATGCGATGTCTCGATGATCGTCCACTCTCCGCCGAGGGGCTCGACCACGCGCACCGTCACCGGCGTGTCCTTCTGATTCCGGATCTTGATCTCGTGGGCCGACTCATAGACGGTGGCCGGGCGAGTGGAGAGGTGCTTGAAATCGGTCTGCCGCCGCTCGGTCACGATGTCGAAGGCGTTGCCCAGTTCGAGCTTGACCTCTTCGTTCCGCGGAGTGTGATCGACATTGTCCTCGCCGATCAGCTGCGGTGAACCCGAACGGTCCTTCTTGAAGACACGAACGATGCCCTTGGGCAGGGGCTGACCGAGGCCAGGCGTCGCTTCGGAGTTCTTGAAGCTGATGAAGACCGCGACCTTGCCCTTGGCCGGCGGCCCCGACCACACCGACTGGAAGTAGTGAGTTCCGCCGTTCAGGACGTAGTCCTTGGTGATGCGGATGCCCTCCGCCTGCAGGAGCTGGATCTGCTTGGTCTGGGCGTTCTTGATGGTTGAAGGTCGATCGAGGGTGTAGAGGTGATATTCGAAAAGACCCTCTTCCGCGAAGTTCTGCTTGGCCATAGCCATCTCCGCGGCATACACGCGGCTCGCGGGCTGGGGCGCGAGCATCTGGGCCTTGTGAACATCGCCCGCCACCAGCTTGAGCTTCGCGTCCTTGTAGGAGGCGCCCGAGTGATTCTTGATGGTGACCCAGCCCTGCAGGGCCGCCTTCTCCTCGGCGGCGTCAAGGGAAAGCACGTAGTCGGCGCTCCACTGCATGCCGCCGGTGAGGTAAGAGGCCTCGATCTTCCGCTTCCCCGCGGTAGGCGCGCCGATCTGCCAGATGAGCGTGGGGCGGGCGATCAATCCGTCGGGGACGTTCGGGAAGATCAGGCGGGAGTAGGGCGGATTCACCACGATCTTCCCGCCGATCTCCCAGACCGTCCCCGCGTTGTTGGAGAGGAGCTTCCCTTCGACCGCCTCGTCCACGGTGGATCCGTTCATCATCCGCTGCTGAATCAGGGTGATGGTCTGCCCCACGAACTTGTCGAGGAGCTTCGCCGGGGAGAGCAGGTCGTACTCGTAGTTCTGCTCGAGCACATTGAAGGGCGCGCCCTCGATGGCGGCCACGCGCACGGTGGGCGCCTGGATCTGTTCCGCCACGTCCATAAAGCGAACTTCATTGAGGCCGGCCACGAGTTCGATGTTCCGCTCCTCGCGGACGAGCCCCCGGCCGTCGTTGTAGACGGTCACGGCCACGGACACCCGGTGATCCCCCGAAGAGGTCACCTGCCCCGCGAACGAGGCCTGGGACAGGGCGAGGACAATGGCGATGGCTTTCTTCTTCATGGAGTTCCTTCTCAATTTCTGGGCGCGCGGGGCCTCATGTTGCATGAGCGAGACGCGCGGCCGCATTGGATTCTTGCAGATAGGCCCGAAACGCTATGGATCCTACTCAGAGGAACGTCGAGTGGTTCGGATCCGCCCGTCTTCCTTCTCCTCGTCTTCTCGTGCGTGCCGCTCCCGGCGGTAGCCGGAGTTTTCGGTTCGCGCGAGAGCGAGTGTGGTCTCGAGACCCCTGGCCAAAGCGTCGCGCTCCGCGGTGGTGAGGCGGGCCTCCGGATGCATCAGCAGATAGTCCCAGGGCGGCATCTTGCCCTCGCGCAGTTCTTCCGAGGCCTCCTTCCCCGCCTCCTCGGGCTCTTCGCCGCCCGAAGGCCAGGTGTTGAAGTTCAGAGCCTCCCGCCCCTCGTTCACATGATTCTGGATCTGCCACGAGGCCGGAGCGACGGAGGAATACCAGGGCCACCTGGTGTCGTTGCTGTGACAGTCGAAACAGGCCCGGCGAGCCAGATCCCGGGTTTGGGTCGAGTCCCAGACCGGTTCACTCCGAGCCGCGGGGTTCTGGTGGTTCCGGCCCACCGGAACGAGGTGGATCAGGACGAACAGGGCGGCGAGGCCACCGAGCACCTTCGGAATCATTCGCTTCATTTCGTATCTCCGTGTGGTCCCGCGCCATAATCGGGCGTGACCTCAACAGAGTAGGCTCAAAGGGGCGACGAGGGTATCCGGCAAATGACGCAGATCGAATCCGACGAGCCAGGCGGGCGTCCGAAGTGGATCCAGCGGGCCATGGTGATCGTGCTGCTGGTCTTCGCCGGCCTGAGCGCGGTGGATCTGGTCCTCGATTCTCCCCGCGTGTGGCGCGGCGGACACGCACTGGTCGAGGTCGCGCTCATCGTCACCGCCGTGTTGGGCGCCGCGATCTTCGGGCGAGGCTGGCGGGATGCCGAGCAGTCGTTGTCGGGCGCGCGCGCCCTCGCCGATGCGCGCAAGGCCGAGCGGGATGAGTGGCAAAAGCGCGCCCAGGGCGCCCTCCAGGGATTCGGAGAAGCGATGGATCGCCAGTTCGATACCTGGAACCTCACGCCCACCGAGAAAGAGACAGCCCTTCTCCTGCTCAAGGGCTACAGCCACAAGGACGCCGCCGCGCACACCGGCCGCAGCGAGCGGACGGTGCGGCAGCACGCGGTCAACGTATACCGGAAGTCCGGATTGTCCGGACGGGCCCAGCTTGCCGCGTTCTTCTTCGACGGAATGATCCTGCCCACGGGCCCGCGGATTCACTAGGCACGTCGCGCCGGCAAGGCGCGGAGGCAACTCGTCAACGCGCGGCCCGCGCGAGCAACCACTCTCGCAACTTCGGTTCGGGCAGCGGGCGGGAGATGTGGAAGCCCTGGACCAGGTCGCAGCCCTGAGCCTTGAGGCGCTCGAGGACCTCCTGGCTTTCGACTCCCTCGGCCACGATGGTGCGGCCCAACTCGTGGCCCAGATCGATGATCGACCGAACGATGGCCGCGTCGTGTTCGTTGCTGATCATCCCCGCGGTAAAGGCGCGGTCTACCTTCAGCTCGGTAAAAGGCAGGTGCTTGAGGTGCATCAGCGACGAGTAGCCGGTGCCGAAGTCGTCGACCGACAGCCCGACACCGGTCTCCCGCAGAGCCGCGCACACCTCGCCCGCGAGGGTCGCATCGCCGAGCACGCCGCTCTCCGTGACCTCGAGGGTCAGGGCCTGGGCGGGCAGGCCATATCGGGTCAGCGCGCGCGCCACGGCGAGGGGCAGTTCCGGGTCGCGGAGGTTGCGGGGGGCGAGGTTCACCGCCACCCCCGGGGAAAAACCCGCCTCGCGCCACGCGCGACAGTCGCGTACCGCGGCGTCGATGACCCACCGCGTGATCCGGTCCATCAACTCCGACGATTCGATCAGGGGCAGGAAATCGCCCGGTGGGAGCAGCACGCTATCGTCACGCCGCCAGCGCAACAGAGCCTCGACCCTCACCACCGCCCCGTCGGAAGCAGCCACCTCGGGCTGGTAGTGCAGGACCAGATGCTTGTCGTCGACGCCTCCCCGCAACTCGGAGATGAGCTGCATCCGCGCGGGAGAGTGCTGGTCCATGGAGGGTTCGTAGCTGCGCATCCCGACGCCGTCCGACTTGGCCGCGTACATGGCGACATCGGCGCGCCGGAGCAAAGTGGCGGGGTCGGCACCATGCGCAGGACAATGAACGATGCCGATGCTGCCCCCCACAACCAGCGGCTCCCCCTCCACCAGGATGGGATGCTCGAGAGACTGCAGGAGGTGGGCGGCCACCTGCTCCGCGTCCGTCAGGCTGGTCACCCCGCCGATCAATACCGCGAATTCATCGCCGCCAAGGCGCGCGATGGTGTCGCTGTCGCGCAGATGGGCGCGAAGCCTGATGCCGATCTTGGCCAGGAGCCGGTCGCCGACGTGGTGGCCGTAGGTGTCGTTCACGTCCTTGAATCCGTTGAGATCGAGAAGCAGCAGCGAGAAGCGCTCGTGTTTTCGCTGCATGTTGAGGATGGCCTGCTCCAGGCGGTCGAGAAGAAGCACGCGGTTGGGCAACCCGGTGAGCGCGTCGTGCATGGCCTGGTGGCGCAGTTGTTCGGTCGCCAGTTCCAGTTCCTCGGTGCGTTGACGGACCCGCTGTTCGAGCCGCTCGTTGGCTTCGCGCAGTTCCGCCTCGAGTCTTTTCCGCTGGAAGAACTCGGGCACCACCGGGGAGGCGTGGCTCTCGGCCGACCCCGAGTGACGGGGCGGGAACCGTTGAAGGTGGCCCTCGATCCGGGAGGGCGGGGCCATGATGAACCGACAGTGCTCGCCGCCGGCCGCGCAGCACTCGACCTCCACCGCCACGAGGCGCAGACCAAAACTCTCCTCGCACCAGCCCGAGGAGTATCCGGCGTTCATCACGCACACCGGCACCTCGCTTTGCTTCCCCTTGGCGATCCAGGAGTGCGACTCGAACGAGAACGGGTGATCGTAGACAAGGAAGTAGTCCTCGTCAGGAGACGGTCTCGACTCAGGCGAGATGTCGACGAAGGCCATGCCGGAGAACGCGAAATGGATTGGGCCCGCGGAAAGCCGCTCGATGGGATCGGTCACGCCCATCTTGGCCTGGAAAGCCTTCGCGTCGGCCCGCCCGAGGGCGTGGGCGAGATCGAACAAGAGGTTGTGGGCCACGCTGCGCGCCTCGGCCTCTCCCTGGTCCTGGTACAGCTTAGTCACCAGCTCGATGAACTCGACCGACAACGAGGCCGCGCGCAGCAGCACATACCGCTCGCCCGCGATGGAGATGGTGGCGGCATCCGGGTTCTCCACCCGGTCGGCGAAGTAACGCTGGACATACTCCTGCGCGCGCAGAAAAGGGGCCTCGAACTGAGCCGGCACCTTGACCGTGGTGAGTCGCTCGACCTTCTGGTCGCTCATGACAGTGGCCGGCAGTCTAGTCCCGGCCCGCCCGGTCGCGAGGCATCATTCGTCTCGATCCCGCCCGCTTACTTGCACTCCGTCGGAACCGGCTCGTAAAGCCGCATGTCCTGACTTCCTCCGGAGAGCAAGAGACCCACGTCGTTGCGGCTGATCCGGTAGTTGGTAGTCTTGCCGTCGCCGGTCAGAGCCAGAGTGCTTCCGGACACGCTGTACCGTCCCATCAGCGAAACCGCGCCTCCGGTCAGCAGCTGGGAACTGACCACTTCCCACCGCCCGCTCTTGCAGAACAGGATGCGTTGCACGTTGCCGCGTTTGATGCCGAAGTCCATCTTCCAGGCCGTGCCGGGGATAGGAGGAATCCCGGCGCTCATGGGAATGGTGAGAACCGGGCTCGCGGGTGCCTTCCGGCCGGCCGGAGGAGCGGGAAGGGACCGGGGTTTGGCCCCCCCCGTCCCAGGATCTGAGCGAGGCAAGGCGGGTGCCGCGGCTGGGGGCGCTCCACTGATGGCGCGCATGTGGGTAGCCATGCAGAGATAACCCTCGGTGATATGGCTTCCGTCGAGAAGCACATAGAAGAACCGGCCCGAGCGCTCGGTCTCGTTCTTCGGGAAGTCGACAATGGTCCCCGGCTTGAACTGGCCAATCTGCGAGGGATCACACTCCACCCGGTCGCCGATCTTGTACTTGCCCCCGGCCGCGGCGAGGTCGGGGCTCGCGGCAAGGATGAAAGACAGGGCGGCCAGGACGGCGAGCAACGTGTCTTTGCGGATCGACTTGGTGTTGGTTCTCATCCTGGATTTGTCTTTGGCTTTTCCTTTGAAGGGGTATAGAGCCAGGCAGGTTGGCAGGCGCTCTTGAGGGCTGTCAAGCCGGACTACGAGGCCTGGCGCACAGAAGCATTCCGCCGAGAAGGGTACCGTGCCCCTATGGAAAGAACACTGTCGACGCATTCGCTTCCCTTTCTACTAGTTTCGGTCCTCGTCGCCGGATGTTCGGCCTCCCCGCGCTCGGAGCCGCCCGCCCCTGCGGCTGTGGCGACGCCGGTGACCACGGCCCAGGGAACCCCGGTCTCGACCGACACCGCGACGCTCCCCCAGGCCGGGCCGATGGCGGGCACCGTCACGCCGGTTTCTTACAGGGCCGAATCGACTCCCGCCGCCGTCGCCTCCCCCACCCCTAAAGTCAAGGAACCAGCACCCACCCCGTCGCCAACCGCGAAGCCTGCGGCCACCACTGCTCCGACGGCTTCGGCCTCAAAGGATTCCGGCGTCGTTGACCCTGGCGGTCTGATCGAAGTGAAGGCGACCAAGTCCGGCCTCACGCGCATCGGGGCCGACAAGTGCAAGCTCTGCCATAAGGTCCAGTTCACGTCCTGGGCCAAGACGGCGCACGCCACCCGCACCCCGCCTCTCGATTGCGAGTCGTGCCACGGCGCGGGTAGCGCTTACAAGAGCATGGCCATCATGAAGGACTCCGCGAAGGCCCACGCCGCCGGCCTCGTCACCCCCGATAAGGCGTTCTGCATGACGTGCCACAAGAGCGGCTGGAAAGACGACCTGCTGAAGCAGGCGCACGCGCACAAAGCCGGCGCCTGAGACCTCAGTCCTTCGCCTTCGCCTTGTCCTTGGCGTCGACGCCCAGCCAGGCGGTACGGAAGGCAAGTTGCGCTTCAGTGGGCGCGCCGCCTCCATCCTCGAGACGAACGATCTCGGACGCGCCGTCCTCCACCAGCCGCACGGAAACGCTCCGCTCCTGGCCGCGCCGGATGAAACGGACCGTGACCTCGTCTCCCGGCTGCTGCCGCTCGAGCGCCTTGCGAACGTCCGCCTCCGCATCCACTCTGAATCGACCAATGGTGACGATCTCGTCTCCCCGATCGAGGCCCGCGACATGGAGGGGCTCGCCGATCAGCGGTAAGCCGCGAAGGATGACGCTCTTTCCCTCTCGTTCCCAACCCAAGCGTCCCAAAGACGCCTCGCCCGCATTCTTCGGGCGCAGCTTGAGCCCGGCCTGGGCAAGCAGAGGCGCGTAGTCAGGAAGTTCGCTCCCCGCGATGGAGCGGGCGAAGAAATCGGCGGCGAACTTGGGATCCTTGGTGGTCGCGGCCAGACCGCGGACGAGATCCTCAGTGGAATACGGCCGCTCTGTCTTGCCCTGGGTCGTCCACATGTGGCGCATGAAGTCATCGAGGCTCACGTTCTCGAATCTCTGGCGGAGAGTCAGGTCAAGGGCCAGGGCGATGGCCGCGCCATATGGGTAGTAGGACACGAAGGTGTTCGAGAAGTTCGTGGGATCGATGGCGGTGGCGGCGTCGACGAATGGGGCGCGCAGACTCATCTCCTGGGGCGAGGCGAATCGGCGTCCCGGCGCCCTGACCACGGAATCGAGGAGTTCGCCCAGCCCTTTCAGATGCTCTTTGACCGATGACTCCCCCGCTCGCCGGATCATGAGCGGGCCGTAGTACGAAGTGAAGCCTTCGGCGAGCCACAGGTTGGGGCTCGGGTTCGCCCGGGTGAAATCGAACGGCTCCAGTTCCCGCGGCCGGAGACGCTCGACATTCCAGGCGTGAAAGAACTCGTGGCTGAGCGTGCCCAGTTGCCTGAAGTTCTCTTCGTACAGGCTCCCCCGTCCGCTGATGATGGTGGAGTTCCGGTGCTCCATGCCGTCGCCGCTCGCGTGGGGCAGGTAATCGGCGATGAAGGTGTAAACGCCGAAGTCGAATCTCGGAGCCTCGCCGAACATCCTGACGTGTTCCGCCACGACCTTCTTCGCCTTCTCGGCGAAGACGTCGAGGTCGGACTCGATGCCTTCGTGGTGGGCGGCGATGCGGACGGTCTGATCCCCCACCGCCCACTCCCTCAGGGCGAAGTCGCTCAGCTCAGTGGGGCTGTCCATGAAGTACTGAAGGTTGGGAGCGCGGAACGACATCGGCGCCCCGCCCGCGGCAAGCTGGGTGGCGGCTTTCCACGGACGCTCGCCGATCCGGAACGTCACCTCAATGGGACGCGCGTCGAAACCCCGGGCCCACATGAAGGTCGCGGGCATGTTGAGATGCGCGTGGGTCTCGTCGACCTGCGAATAGGTGCCGTCGGCCCGGTCCGCGAACAGGGTGTAGGTGGCCTTGACCGTGCCGTCGTGGCCGGCGACACGCCAGGAATAAGGATCGGTCCGCCCGACCTTCAGCGCCCGTCCCGCGCCATCGACGGCGGAGACGTCATAGACATTCTTGGCGAACTCGTGGATCGCGTAGCGCCCGGGCGAGGAACGGGCCATGCGGAGTTCGAGCGGCTCCTTCCCCACTCCCCGGTAGGTCACGGAGATCCTCGCCTCGTGATGGACCGCGTTCTCGAACGACACCTCGTAGGTGACCGGCGCGCCTTCGGGCTGAGGCGGCGCGAGGGAAACGCTGACCGACAGGCCAAACGCGAGGGCGATCACTTTCATTTCACTTCTCCATCGAGGGGTGCGGTGACCACGCGGTTCCGCCCCTGGGCCTTGGCGCTCAGGCACGCTTTGTCGGCCAGGGGAAGAAGGCCGGCGATGTCGCCGGTCACGGTGGAAGCGGCGGCCACGCCCACACTGACGGTGACGGGCAAGCCTCCATCGATTAAATCCGGCAGAAGCGGCCCTTCGGCCACCGTCGCACGCACCCGCTCGGCCACCAAACTCACCTCGTCGGGCCGTGTGTGCGGCATCAGGACCAGGAACTCCTCACCGCCCCAGCGAAAAAGCAGGTCGGTGGAGCGAAGCGCCTTCTCCATCCGGCGCACGGTCGCCACCAGGACCTGATCGCCGGCCGCGTGTCCCAGCCGATCGTTGATCGACTTGAAGTGGTCGACATCGACGAAGAGCACGCCCAGGCCGAGGCCGAGCCGACGTCCGCGCTCGACTTCATTGCCGAGGATGTCGTCGAAGGTCCGGCGATTCAGGCAGCCGGTCAGAGTGTCACGCCGGGCCTCGGTCCGCTGGCGTTCTCCCATGCGGGCGAGCGCGGTCGAGAACATGCCGGTGGCCACGGTCAGCGCGGTGGAGAGCAACGCCATCATCAAGATGATCTCCCGCATCTTCGGGATCAGCAGCTCGCCGTCGGCGGTTCGGGTATCGATGGCAAGCTCAATGGAGCCGAGCGCCTGGTGAACCCCCAGAAAGACCACAAGGCCGAGAAGCGCGAACGCAACCACGATGAGGCCCACGCCGTGGGTGTAGCTGAACTCGCGATTGGGAGGGGTGACGAAACGCCGGTCGAACCAGGCCCGAACCCCCGGGCCGGCGAAGTACAGAAGAGGCAGGACCACGAAGAGGATCTGGATGAAGTCGCCGATCACCCAGCCGCGCCACACCCGCTGCGCCATCACCGGGTCGAGGCCGTGGCTCGCGTTCCAGAGGATGGCGGCGAGCGAACCCGTCACTGCCGCAACCAGTGCCGCGCCGATAAACCACAGGAGATCGCGAAGCCGCCGAACGTCTGGATCGACGCGCAGCACGACCAGGGACCCCCACAACATCAGGGTTTCGATCACTCCGCCGAACGCGAAGATCGCGCTCAATGGAAAGGACAGGCCGCTCGCGAGCGCGCTCGCCAGATTCGCGAGGTAGATGGGCACGGCGCCCCAGATCGGCCCCAGCCACAAAGCGAGCAGGACGGAGAGAACGAAGGGCGGGTACACGGTGGCCGCGAAGTCCATCCCCGCGAAGGTAAAGGGCAGGCCGGACCATCCCTGGGTGACGTTCAGGGCGCCCGTGACGATGGAGACGCCGATGCAGACAAGCCAAAGCAGAAAGACGCCGCGCAGGCGGGAGTTGTGAACCAGCGATCTCAGTTCAGCAAGTGACCACCAGATCGGCCCTTGGGCTTCCGCCGGGTTGGCCGGAAGAGAGTTCGACTTCCGCGAGGGCATTCAGTGGAACGTTTAGCACATCCCCGATCACGGGGCGAAAAGGTGTTCGGCAACCAGCGCCCGGAGGCGCGCCTGCTCGACCGCCAGCAAGAGATGACCGCCGCGCTCGAAGCCGCCACGCCGGGCCGGCGGTCCAGGGATCGCAGTAGAGTGCTTCTCACAGCACACGGGAAACCGACCGGCCATGGTCGTCAGGGTTCTTACTACGGCATGAAACAGGGGACATTCAAACCGGCTATGAGACTACCTACGAGATCAACACGAATCAGGTCGCGGATAACCACAGCAATTGCTGCCTTCATTCTATTGTTCGCAGGGACCTTGAATGCCTCCGCGCAAACCTACAAACCCGGCGACCGCGTTGAATGCGATTTAACCCAGATCGGTTCCTTCATGAAGGGCACCGTTCTCCCCTATCTGGAGAGCGACGAGCCGGTCTTTCAGGGCAAGTACTACCTAACCCGTGTCTTCATTGAAAAGTACAAAACCTCTTATCCCGAAGGTGTGTTGTGCCAGACAAACTGGATGCGTCCCTTAAAAGAGGCTCCCCCGAATCCGCCCAGGGGGCAAAACAATGGCCGAAACAATGGTCAAGACAATGGTCAAAACAACGGCAATGACCGAAGGGGAAACCAGCCTGCCGCCAATGAACCTGGCGCCAAATTCCAACCCGGCGACCGTGTTGAATGCGACACGACCAACATAGGCAACTGGTACAAAGGGACGGTCCTGCCTTTTAAGGAAAATGACAACCCGGATCTGGAAAAGGATAAATCAGGCAAATATTTCTATATCCATCGTGTTCGTCTGGACAATGAGGCTTCTACGCGGCCTGCGGGAGGGATGTGTTTCACCGACCGCACTCGTCTCTTGGCCGGCGACGCAGCGCGGCCTTTGCCGGTGGACAGATCGGTCGGTGAGGTGACCGTCGACAGGGACAACACTCTGTCGGCGGACAGGCCCGTCCTTGATTGTCCGGTCGAGCAAACTCCCGTGCGAAACGGCGCTCGTCCCAACGTCGAGCTGCTAAAGAAGATTACCCGTTGCGACAAGGGCGAAACCCCGGCGTCAAAGGGCTATGACGGCGCAGTGACGGTGGACGTGACGGCCGTGCAGATAGCCGCCCCCCGTCAGTGGATCTACGACCGGGACATCAGCGGCAAGCCCGGCACAGTCATTTACCCCGTGCGCGTGACGTATACGGTAAAGACCTTCTACCGCAATCGCACCCTGGTCGAAGAAAACTGGGTTCGCACGATCAACTTCTACGTCAACGACTTCGGCGAATGGCAGAGCGGTTCCGAAGAGCCGATAAGAAGCCCTAAGTCAAAGGAAATTCCGCGATTGCCGTAGAGTTCATAACCACTCAGCCCTTCGGTGCGGTCGTCTCGATCCACGACGCGAAGCTGTCGACGAACTTCTGGAGCAACTTGCGAGTGTCTTCGCTCTTGACCTTGCCAAGGGCGTCGAACATGTCGGTCGCACTTCCGATGTAGAGCTCGGGCTGGGCCATGGTCGGCACATTCAGAAAGACCAGGCACTGTCGGAGGTGGTGGTTGGCGCCGAAGCCGCCGATGACTCCAGGAGACACGGTTACCACGGCTCCCGGCTTTCCATTCCACGCGCTGTGCCCGTAGGGCCTGGAACCGATGTCGATCGCGTTCTTCAAGACGCCGGGCACCGAGCGGTTGTATTCCGGGGTCACGAACAAGACAGCGTCCTTGCTCTTGATCTTCTCGCGAAACACGACCCACGTCGGTGGAGGCGTTTCGTCCAGATCCTGGTTGTATGGGGAAAGCTCTCCAATTTCGACGATCTCGAACTTCAGGTAGGAAGGAGCCAGGGCGGCGAGCGCATGCGCCATCTTGCGATTGAACGACTCCTTGCGAAGACTCCCGACGAGAACGGCGATATTCCGGGTCTCACTCATGGGTAAACCTCCAGGGCAGGATCAGGCGAAGGCGCCCAAGCCGCGGCTCTGAATACTGCCACGCAGCAGCTGAAGGGCTCGGTGCGCCAGCACACGCACCGGGCAGGCAACCGCGCCGTATGATCACGGCATGAGTCCCGACGATCTACGCACATTGCGCGAGTTGTTGCGCCAGCAACGCCTTCTGTCTCTCGGCGTGGTTGTTGATGGGCTTCCGGTCGTGGGGCTCCTGCCCTTTCTGGCCGCGCCGAACTTCGCGAGCCTGGTGGTGCACGCCTCGCGGCTCGCGCCCCATACGGGGGGTCTCGGTGACGACCGGCCCTGGAGCGGCGCCATCGCCGAGCCCGACGCCTCCGACCGCGATGCACTGCAGACGCCACGCGTCATCCTCCACGGCACCTCGCGCGCGATCGAGGACGTCCAAGTCCTGGCACGAATCCGCAGCATCTGGCGCGACCGCTATTCCAGCGCTGCCATGACGCTGGATCTGGGCGACTTCACCTTCTTCAGTCTCGACATCGAGGGCGGGCGGCTGATCGCGGGGTTCGCGCGGGCGCTCAACCTGACTGCCGAGTACCTCGCCCAGGCCGCGACTCAAGACTAGATACCGGATCTGCCACCGTCGGCTCCGCGATAGCCGATACGGCGCTCCCCTAGAATCCCGCGCGCGAGCGGGTCTGTCCTGACGGTTTCAAGTCGCGCGCTGCTCGACGCGTGCGCTCGACTCGGGCTCGACACCGACAAGATCCTGGCCGAAGCCGGCGTCGATCGCGCACGGCTAGCGGATCCCGACGCGCGGCTGTCCAAGGCGCAAGCGAGCCCACTGTGGCGGAAGGCTTTCACCGCGTTCCGACGCGAAAACCTGAACGCTTAGCGCGGAGCGCACGCCTGGTGGCGTCAAATGTCAAAGGTCTGTCGCGTCCGGGCAGGGCATGGCGGCTGGGTTGGTTCGTACGTTCTCCATATGAACAAACACTGGAGAATTCAAATGAAACGAATCACGCCCTGGCTGTCAGCGATGGCGCTCGCGATGGCCCTTGCCTCCGCCCCCGTCCACGCCCAGGGGGCCGGCGCTGCCGCGCCCCCACCTGCACGTGAGTGACGCAACAACCCTCACCTCCCTCATCGGTCCGCAGGAGGTGTGGGTAGGCCACGCCAGCATCGACGTCTCCATCAGCCGGACCATCGGTTCCTTTGCCCCTTTACGTGGGCTTCGCCAGCGGAGCCTCGCTGGGTGTCGAGCGATCGAAGGACGTCGCCCTCGAAAGCAGCGTCGCCACGACCTCGCCGGCATTCGCGGGCATCATCTGGCGTCACAAGGCGCTGGCGCTTTCGGCCGAGGTCGAACACGCCAAGCTCAACAGCTTCGCGATCCGGGCGAGCACGAGGCTTTAGGAGTTGCCCGGAACCGGAGGTCCGTACAGCCGCAGCCGCCGACACAGCACAATGGTTCCCCCGAAGGTCGACGCGGTCACGGTCGCCCCGACCACCCACTGCGCCAGGCGACTCCCGACTTGTCCCTCGAACGCGAGTACCCCCTCCGTCAGTCCGAGCGTTGTCGCCAAGACCGCCAACGACAGGATAACCCGGCTCACCCGCTGACGGTCTGTACCCCCATCGGGCGGCTGACCGGTGGAGGAGATAAGGGAGAGGGCAAGGCCGGTGAGCGCTCCAGCGTACCGCGGAGAGATCGGTGGGCACCAAGGCATGAGCACGAGAAGGCCGAGGCACAAGAGCCAGAGCCCTCGCAGCGCCCACGTTGGGGGCCACTTCCCTTCTCCAGAGTCGAAGCAGCCGAGCAGCTGGACCCAGACCGCCGTGACGCCGATGGCGATGACAAACCCGCCCAGCACGTCGGCGAGGAAATGTCGCCCCAGGTACATTCTGGAGAGGGCCATGAGCGGCACCCAGGCCGCGGTGAACACATACAACCATCGGAAGCGCAGGAACCATGCGCTGCACACGAGGAGCGCGGTGGTGGCACTCACATGACCGGAGGGAAATCCGTAGCCGCCGTGGTCGCCCGCCCGCGCCTGCTCCCGGACCTTCTCGATGGCTTCCGGGGCGGGCAGCGACCAGAATCCGGAAGCGCTTCCGCGCGAGACGATCGCCGCTCCGCGTGAAGCGGCTGTCCTCATCAACCGAAAGTCGACCTGGTCGGGCCGCGGAAAGGCAACGATCTCTTTGGCGCCGTCCGTGACGAGCCCGGTCAGCAGAACGGCGCCCAGCACTGCGAGACCGAGACGCAAGCGGACGCCAAAGGCGAGGGTGACGATCAGGAAAGCGTGGAAGGGCAGGTATCCGAGGTACGTAACGGCCGTGAGCAGCGCGGTTGCGGCCGGCGAACCCGTCGATTGCAGCCAGACATTGATACCTGTGTCGAACACGCTTCTATTCTCGCCCTTCCCGAGAGGGCTTCGCTGGGGTTTGTCCTTCCTCATTGCGACGAGGTGAAGGCCCAGGGCAAGACTCGCGAGAACTTGAGCCGGCCGAGGTGATCACAATTGGTGATCACCTCCCGCAACTCCGCCGGCGTCAACTGGAATCGGAAATCCGGCGGAAAACGCTCGTCGTTCCGTTTGACGGCTTGGTTGAATGCGCCCGTCGTCACGCCATACGTCGCAGCAAGGTCTGTGTCGAGAGTGACTTGTCGACCTCGCAGAACGAGGATCCTCGCATCGACGACCGGTGAGGGTGCGGGGTTGCCGTGCCCGTTTCTCATCGAATGCCGGCCGGCTGAGGTTCTTTGAGATCACAATTTGTGATCTCAAACGCGGCGAAGCAATCTAGATGCCCAGCATCTGAAGGCCGCTGGCGGACGGGTGATCCCAATAACCTCCCATGCCCCCGAGCCAAGTCACGACCAATGCCAGTCCCAGATAGACGCGCCAGGGCACGACTCGCAACGCCTCCGGCAGCGAACGCGGCGGATCGCATCACCGGAAGCGGCCCCGGTTCCCATTCGTGGCCGGATCCTCGAATTCATCGAAGCGTTCTGCAACCCCTCGCGCCTGCACTCGTCGCTTGGGTATCTGAGTCCCGTACAATTCGAGACGCAAGCGCCGCGGCTATCGCGGCATAACTGCGGGATCGTCCACTCTTTCGGGTCAAGCGCAGAACGCGAAGCCCACCCTCGGGGTGTTGGACGCATCGGGCTATTCCGCCTCTCCGGATTCTCGACTCGTCTCCTGAAGGGCCGGTGCGCGGGCGTGGTGAAGGGGTCCCGCATCTCGAGGTGCACACTCTCGCGGCAGGTGGCAGCGTTTCGGAGCCAGGAGCTATCGGCAAACGGTTCTAGCGTCGCCCTGCGGGTGCGCGGGGTGGCTGCACGCCACAGCGTCGGCCTGGTGAGCTTGAACCGGGTGCTGGCACGGAATCCGATCGCCAGCTGAATGGCAAGGCCAGCCTCCACAGGAGTGTTGGCACGGTACTGCGTCGAAGGCGTGCGCTTGGACAAAATGTCGGCAGGCCACAGTGTCGGCCCGATGCGCGGGATGGCCGCATTGCGTCGTCTCCACCCGACACACCGGAAGGCTCGATGGAACAGACCCCGTCGAGGCGCAGTTTGCGATGTTGCTGGCGCGCTCGACACCGGAGGGGTAACCCGCCCCCGCGAAGTGGCCTTGACTCGCTTGCTGAACCATGGTGCGAGTCACATCGTTCAATAACCCAGCGCTTCTGAGCTTTCTCGCTGCCCAACAATCAGCGGCCAGTTCCTGTTCCCGCGTCCCGCCGTAATAGCGCTGGACGGTGCCGGCCGCCGATGAGTGCCCAAGAAGATGGTGCGCACATTCGTGCGCGAGCGTGAACATTCTGGATGAGGTCCAGTTCGCCATCGCGCTTGGGTCCACATGAATGAATTTTTGTCCGTTCGCGTCCGTCCTTGCGCTCGCAATCTGAGGGTCCGATGCCACGACTACGGGTAAGCCACAAAACACGTCATACCCAGCAAATATCTGTTGTGCATTCGCCTCTGTTGCAGGACACAGGGTCGCAAGGAGCAGGATTGGAATGAGCTTGGCGTTGGTCATTGGGGTGCCTCCTGGGTCCGATGCGATGCGGACCTCCTTCGATGTTCAGCGTCTTGAGCGCTACTCTCCTCGGCGGATGTCTCAATCGAGCTCCGCCAGCCATCGCTGTCGCGCCGCAAACACCCCTCCGATGATCGCGGCTATGACCGCGATGATGGCCCTCGCGTTCTGTGAGTTCCTCAACGAATCGAGTTGGGTTGGCATTAGCCCGCGCGTCCGGGAACCAGTCTTCACTTCAATAGTCTTTGCATCTGCAACGACCGTCACGGCGAGGCCCTGCCCCAACCGAGCTGCTACGACGCTCCTTGACAAGCCGCCTAATCTCAGCACGTCGGTCGGGCGCAAAGTCACGGGTTGGGCCGCGCCCACGATCGAAACGCTTCCGTCCGTGAGGGCAGGAACATCCACCTGTTCCGCCAAACCACCTGGAGGCCGGTCCCCGATCATTACCGTCGCCGCATCCGTCACATTGAGGGTGAACCGCCTCTCGCCACACACCTTCAGCCAATCCATGGCGCCCAAAGAATGAAAGCCGGATTTTGGATGAGGCGTCTTCAGAGCAGCAGGCTCCTTGATCGCCAAGGCACCCGCCACGTTTGGTTGGTAGCTGACTTTGACGTCGCCCCCGCCTTCAAGAACCTGAAACTTCACACACCCGCCGTCCTCCTGTACTCGTAACCTGGTCGCGGGAAACAGCGAGAGGCCAGCAAGGTAGATCCGCGTGCCTACTTGGCACCACCCAGCCTGGCCCCCCAGCGACTCACACCAAGCAAAGCGTGCGTTGCGCGCCGAAACCTCGATGGAGCGCGCCCCAACTCCGGCCACGACGGTCGCGGTGGCGTCACCGCCTCGAAGGGTGAAGGCGCCTGTAGTCGCCACCAGGCTGACCGTCGCGTCCGTGACCGGGATCAACTCCAAGATGCCTGCCAAGCCAATTACCGTCGCGGCGACACCGGCGGCCCAGGCCAAGGACCTGCGCCGGTCGTCTCGGCGTGCAATTCCCTCAAGGAGTCGAAGCTGATCGACCAACACCTGAAGATCCGCCACGCTCGCTCCGTCGCGCAGCCGTGCCGCAATCTCAGCTTTGACTTGGGTAGTTCTCGAAGACAGGTTTGCCAAACTTTCCGCGCTCAACGCCGCCGCCTTCGGCTGATCTGGACCCGCGCCATCTGTGTGGCGCCGTCATTCCCAACTGCGGTGACTTCAACGGCAACCGCGCTGGGTCCCGACGACGGAATGACTATGGTCACCGCGGTACCCGGTGCCACACCGGGCAACTCAGCCTCCTCAATCAGAACGCCTCCGGATGTGGAACGGACGGAGTACGTGATGTAAGCCGTCGATATCGTGGGCCGCACCAGAACTTCTACGCCCGAATCCACGCTGCCCTGTGTGGTAACCGGCACATAGACCCGTCCGCTCTTCGGTGAGTCGCTGTAGGCGGACCAGCCTACATCCTGAAACTTCAGGGGCGGAGTCAGTTTGTAAAGTACGGCCTCCGGCCCGATCTCCAGGACCGCTCCTGGCTTCGACAGAGGCGCATCGAGTCTGTAGTTGACGCCCGAGACCTTCGAAAGACCTTGAAGGTGCAGCGGCGCCAATATTTCCGGACCACTCTCGTCGGGCACGACTGTCGTGAGACGAAGGGGTGTGGCCGGAGCTTGCTTTGAGCCCCCGGCTGCCACGCCAAGGACAATCAGGTCTCCGTCTCCCGACTGCGGATAGAACACTCGCCCGTCACAATAGCCGTTGAGCCGGCGCTTGTACGCCAAGGGATCCTGCTCCGGGCTGGCTTCTAGGCAGAAAGTTCGCGCCACGCTTTGGCTGTTGGCTGGCACCACAGCCAAAGACAAAAGGATTAGGCCCAGAGGAACACGATGCGCCATGCGCCGCCCTCCTCGTAGGCCATCGCGTTTCCGGTCAGGGCCTGCTTCTCGTGCTGGGCCGTAAAAACGAATACGGCACCCGACTGACGCCTGAAGCCATTCGCCCCGTCTTTCGGAAACGTGTTTGGAACACGATCAAACTGGGCCACGTGCTCCACGCTCAGCGAGACGTATCTGCCCGCCAGCTTCACAATTTCCTGTCTCAACTCGCATACTTGAGTCCTCACGGCCTCGGGAAGCAGAGTCCCGCCCATTACCTCAAGGCAGCCTCCGGTGTTGATCTTTCGAAGAGCGATCTCAAGCGCCTCTCGTGCCCCTCCCGGCGACGGGCCCGCGCGCCGAAACATGAGCGCCTGGTTGACATCGTCGAGGCTGCCGGCAGCATCGACCAAAGCTTCATCCTTGGAGGTCAACGTGGTCTCGAAGTCCGCCGCGTTGAACCCTAAGGGATCGCCCCCGCCGAGAGCGGCTTGGGCCCTAAGTCGCCATTTCCCTGGGTCAAAGCTGCTCCCGACGATGGCCCAGCTTCGATACTGCGCCGCAACTGGATTTGCCGCCGGCGCATCATACTTGCATTGCGGTCCGTAGCTTGGGGGACCGATCGGCATTGCGCGAATGACATTCCCATAGCTTCCGGTCAAGGTGCCGTTGTCGTTCTTGAGTTGATAGTTTCGCTCCTCGAGCCACAGCCGAAGGCATCCAGGCGGGGTCATCACCAACCCGCGCACGTCTGCGTGACGCCAGTCGCCACCTGGGAGGCCTTGGGCGCCCGACCAAGTGGACATACATGTCAACATCGTGACCGTCATGATCCATCTACTCATCGCTCATCCACCCTCCTGAGAGTGACTTCTTTTGCTGGATAGCCTGTGCGTCGAATCTGACCCACCAAGGTGCCGGACTTCCAGGTCAGTTCCCCTGAAGCGGCACTGTATGCACCCGTGTAGAAGGTGCCGGTGAGAAGAGCGTGCGTGCCCCTGGCGTTCAGAGACGCGGTGAGAAACCCAAGGCCGAGGCCAGACAGGCCGCTGCAAGAGGCGAGGCCCGGATTTGGTTCGGAGCAAAGCAGCGTTTCCCCCTCCGGGGTCCGCCAGGTGCCGCCCAAGCGAATGGCGCAGCGGGGGTCGAGGCTCAACGGAGCGTCGTCCGCATAAATGGAAACAACCTTGATCTCACAGCTGATGTCACTTCTTGTGGATGCCAGTTCATACCTGCCCTCCTGAAGGTCCACACAGTCTCCAGGCGCGACGGGACGAGCTCTAGATGTAAATACGTTGTTTAGTGAGAACGAAGCGGGGATCCCATCGAGGTGTTTCACACAGACTCTACGGCTCAGCGTGCAATCGTAAAACTCGCTGTCCTCAAGGCTCCAGTGAACCTGGGCGAGCAATGCCTTCTGCTTAATCACGTCCAGCGACAACACCCTCCCGCCGGCGTAGTCTCCTAGCTGCCCGTGGTGAAAGTCGTTTTCTGAGATCCATTCGTTGAGACCTGACGTCTTAAGG